>JAABUL010000522.1_pt1 | contig 81474 bp, 90 predicted proteins | sample 5559151 | NCBI WGS metagenome assembly JAABUL01 (sample SAMN10711876, study PRJNA513368) | rock metagenome | isolation source: Antarctica rocks | place: Antarctica: Victoria Land, Pudding Butte sud
CGCATCGGAACATGATCGATGACCAGCAACTTGCAACCCAGTCAAACGACGTAAAGGTAACACAACTCATACTTCATTCCATACTGCAATACTCCAAATCCTAAACTATGGGATCGCCACCTGGCAGACTATCAACAATAAGGTACCTGCAGCCCAGTACCGCAGACAAGGGAGCAATCAAGCTCGACCTTAACGCATGATGTGAGCGTTATCGCGCTTCACGAAACGCCTTCCCAGCAATATACAACACAACTCCAAACACCCATGGCCAACCTCAGGACTTCAGTTCCAATAATAAGTATATCGCCTTCTCACCGTCGCCCACTTATAGTCGGCCCCGAGCACGTCGTTCTGGCCATACACGACCCTCGGCTTCTTCGCCTCTCTCTCCTCGCGTGGCCGTTCCTTTCGCCGTTCCTCTCGCCTCTTCGTTGGCGTCCTCGGCGTCCTCGGCTGCTCAACCCGGTCCCTCCTCCTCAGGGTCCTGGGTCTCGAAGAGCGATGTGGTGACCTAGTGGCAGCACCCAGCCCAACTGCCACCGCCGACAGACCCGCAGTGACCAGCACAGGGTGGGCAGAGTGTCTCTTGCGTGGCGACTTCGGGGTAGATGGCCGCTTGTAGTCTGCTGCCTTCTTCGACGGGGTCTTCCAGACGCGATCAGACTCTGTCTTCGCTTCATCCGCGAACCGGACTTTCTTCTTCGGAGTCTTTGGGTAGTCGCTGCGGGAAGGCATTCTGATGATACCTTTGAGCTTTGGAGGGTTGTATGGAGTGAGCTGGCGATGAGGCGTTCGAGCTTTATGAGGTACGCTGTGGTGTAGTATGACTGCTTGTGATGACTGATCTGTCGAGTATCGAGGTCGTTTGCTGCTATGGTTCAGACGAAGGTCCTGCTGACTGGGGTACAGCCAGGTTGGAGAAGGGCGCGCGCTGGCAAACATATATATGACCGCTGCCATGTTTCTGATCGCAGTCACTATGGACAGGAAGGTTTCGACACATAATGGTGTCAAGCGCATTTTTGACTCGAGGGTGAATGCGGTCACTGACGAGGCCAACTTCGGTAACCAGGGAAGGTGGGCCTTGTGGCACTACAAATCCCGGCCGCATGGTGGCCGTCACACTGCGATCGTGGTGACTAGGTTCTGTGTATGACCTAGTGGGGTTAGATGGTGTTGTACAGGAGGCCTGGAGAAAGGCCCTCTGCCTCGAACATCTGAGACATTCGGGTGGTGCTGGAGAGTGCTGTAAGATTGTGCGAGGGGAGATCTCGCATCTGAGACAGGTACACAGGTCACGTTTCGCTGACCCGGTCCCCAAGATAGATTGTCGTGTTGACACCGAGTGTTTTCAAGGCAGTGTCGTTCTCGAACCAGTCTCCACCAATGAGCAACAAGTCCTCGAGGTTCATCGTGCCATCGCCTTGTCAAGATCTCCGGCCGTTATTCGGGGAGGTCGTACCTAGATCCAAGACTCGATCCTTGGGAGTCACAGCATAGAAGATTGATGGCCATGTGACGGACACACCTCGAGCTCCTTTTCAAGACCTGCTTCGGCCGCTCGTGGACGTCATCCTTTAAACATCAAATCCGGCGAGGACCATTCCGCGAAGCTCGTCATCAAGTCAGACCCAGTCCATGGTCATCTCTATTCCATATCGGGCGTGATGACGTTCGACGTGAGCCCATCGATCAGAACATCTCGCATGGTTTCAGCACTCTTCTGCCGTATGTCCACAAAGCTTTCCGGGCTGTAGAACGCAGAATGACATGTGATGACCATCCTGCCCTCCAACCAGTTCTCTTTCCTTCTATACGCCTGAACGAGCGGATGCACCCGATCCTCTAGGATTGGCTCTTCAGGAAGCACATCAAGTCCGGCACCGGCCAGCGAGCCTTCCTTGAGGCACCGCTCCACGCCGTCGAGATCCAAGACCTCTCCTCGCGAGGTGTTGACCAACACAGCTCCTGCTGGCAAGAGGGAAAGAAGATCGTAGTTGACCATGCCTCTTGTCTCGCGGGTACAAGGAGAGTGCAAGCTCAGCACATTTGCGCGTCGGAAGAGCTCGCGAATGTCCTTCGTCCTTTCCACGCCTAGGCTCTTGTCTGCTCCATTCGGCAGATACGGGTCATAGAACAATACCTTGAAACCCAGCGCTTTTGCTCGCAATGCCGCCGCAGTTCCGATGCGACCCATTCCTAGAATGCCAAAAGTGGAATCCCGCAGTCGAGCAACCAAAGGCGTCGGTATAACGATAAAAGGTGCCGGCGGTGTTGCTCGTTGCCGGTCATTGTGTAGCAGGATTCCACGCCGAAGCGCCAGGGTCAGAGCAATAGCATGATCCGCGATCTCCTCCGTGCCATAGTCAGGCACGTTGCAGACGATCACGTTTCTTTTCGCCATGGCAGGCCGATCAATTTTGTCGTACCCAACGCCCATGCGAACAATCACCTTCAATCTCGGGAAGAGGTCGACGTCTGCGGCTGTAAAAGGCATCTTTAGCACTTCGATGCCATCCACTTGGTTGCGGAGCTCCTCTGGAATGGTGGACCAGGGCTTCATGTCGGTCGCCATGCTCGGGTAGAGGTTCGTTTGGACATATTTCAGTTTGTAGTTCTGGCCGGCTCTGGGAGCGAAGAGTTCTTTTTCGAGATTGTCATCTGGGTATAGGCCGTCGGCTTGTATGATGGTGTAGGTGGGAATGTCGGCGTCGGCCATGCTGGAGGAGAAGTCCACTAAAACCGGGCACTGAAGTCTTAACGGTAGGAAACAACAATAAGGTACGATTAAACCAACGAACAGTCTCTTACTTGCAAATTAATGCCATGGAGAAGTATCTTGGAACATTGACCTTCGGCAACTGACCTAGACGTGGCCGAGATCGGTCATCGCTCGTCCCGACGCCCCATTCGAAGCTCAGGTAGACAGACAGTTTTGGGGTCACAACAGTATCGGTATACCGGTTTTGGCTCTATGCTAATGGCCTGGGTGTAGACCATTGCTCTCTGCTATTCGTGGACGCCCGAGATGGATGCTCTAAACGCTCATTCCGATCGCACGTGCCGCGAGTAAGACCGCCATACTTGCAAAGGCTGTGAACAACAGACAACGAGACGTTGAACGCGGCAGCATATGGAAGATTTGAAGATGCTTGTAATGTGTGACACGAAGCAGGAAGAACGACATGCCTGGCCCAAGCTCACCCAACCCCTTGAGAGCCATCACTCTTCCACAACCTTGCCATCATAATTCTCCTTGATAGCCTTCTCCAGCTGGGCACCTTTTGCGCCCGTGATAGTCTGCATCACGTCTCCTTCCTTGAAAACGTGGAAAGTGGGCATAGCGTTCACTCCCAACTCTTGCGCGATGTCCTCTGCTTGCTCCACGTTGTACTCATAGAAGCGAGCATCGGGGTACTTCTTAATCATCTTGTGGGGCATCAATCAGATCTAGGAGAACGTTGGGATACGATGGCAACCCACCTGATCGACGAATGGCTTAATCGCCTTGCATTGTGTGCACCAAGTCGTCGTGCCTTCGAGGATGGAGACGCCGTCGGCGTTGGTAGCCTTGATGTAAGCGTTTCTATCTTTCAATTCTTCCATGCTTCCGATTCGTACTCTCTCTCGATCAGTCTTAATAAGAAGATGGTTTATCTCAGGTATCGAGCTTCCTACCTTGGCCACCATCACGTGCAACTGCCTCTCGCATTTAGCCGGTATGTCAAGAGCTACACAGCTCTTGGTAAAGCAGCCCCACGTTGAAGACACTAAGGTATCGCGGACTATAGCCATATGGCGGTTTGAAGGGCATGTTTAGAAGGGGAACGAGAATTTCCGGAGTGCGACAAGGGATGATCGTCCTGGCCTGAATAACCTCGTTTATATCAACGAACATACAAGCAAACATGGCGAGCAATGGACCCTTATATATGGTAACTACCCTGCTTTAGTCGCTCTCAATACACTGGCCTAACGTTTCCAGGGCTTTGACCTGTCTACACAACAACTGAAAGGTATACTAAAGAGAGATCGCATCAACGAATATAGAAGCTGACACTACCTACAGGCATCGTTGTCGACTCAGATCTCAAGCTCGTGCACGAAGCTAAAGTCGACTTCGACGCCGATCTCAGCAAATATGGCATCAAGAAGGGCGTCCTCACCAATCCTGCGGAAGGCGAGGTGTTCGCGCCACCAGCAATGTGGCTAGATGCGATTAACTTGGTACTGGACCGTCTATCGGAAGCTGGCCTCGACTTCGGAAAGGTGATGGGTGTCTCTGGTGCTGGCATGCAGCATGGCACTGTGTTCTGGAACAAGGATGTCGAGACTCTCATGGTGAATCTAGACGCCGGCAAGCCATTGTCGGAACAGCTCAAGGGCGCCTTTGCACACGACATGAGTCCAAATTGGCAGGACTCGAGCACGCAGAAACAGTGCGATGCTTTTGACGCTGAGCTTGGAAGTCCGGAACAGTTGGCCCAAGTTACTGGAAGTGCTGCACATCATCGGTTCAGTGGACCACAGATCATGCGATATCGAACAAAGTATCCTGATCACTACGAGAGCACAGCTCATATAACGTTGGTCTCATCATTTCTTGCATCAGTATTCCTGGGCAAAATCGCGCCTACCGACATCAGTGATGTGACAGGGATGAATCTTTGGGACATCCACGGTGGCCGCTGGAACGACCACCTCGTCGCACTAGCAGCTGGCGGTAAGGACAAAGCCGACGAGCTGAAGAGCAAACTTGGTCATGTCCCAGAAGACGGTGGAGGAGGTTTTGGCATGATCAGCAACTACTTCGCTACCCGCTATGGCTTCAATCCGGGCTGTGTGGTCATCCCGAATACCGGCGACAATCCAGCAACCATTTTGGCGCTACCTCTTCGTGCTTCGGACGCCATGGTGTCGTTGGGAACGAGCACTACCTTCCTCATGAGCACTCCCGAGTACAAGCCCGATCCAGCTTACCATTTCATGAATCACCCCTGTACGAAAGGACTGTACATGTTCATGCTGTGCTACAAGAACGGCGGCCTCGCTCGTGAACAGATTCGTGATCAGATCAACGGCGATAAGTCAAACAGCTGGGACAAATTCAACGAGGTGGCGATGTCGACACCGCCAGTGTCCCAGAAGAAGGACTCCGATGATATGCGTCTAGGCCTGTTCTTCCCACTGCACGAGACCGTCCCGAACCTATCGGCTGGACAGTACAGAATGTCTTTCAATTCACAAAGCAACGCACTGAGCAAACTCTCGAATGACTTCCTCTCCGACGACGCTCGTAGCATTATCGAGTCTCAGATGCTGTCACTGCGGCTGCGGTCCCAGAAGCTGGTTCATTCCGAGAAAGACCCAAAGACCGGCGAGACACTCCCACCACAGCCTCGCCGTGTGTACCTCGTAGGAGGCGGAAGCGCGAATCCTGCGATAGCCAACATCTGCGCGGAGGTCCTGGGTAGTGTGGAAGGTATCTACAAGCTCGACATCGGTGGCAACGCTTGCGCACTTGGCGCGGCCTACAAGGCTGTGTGGGGTTGCGAGAGGAAGGACGGCGAGACTTTCGAAGATCTCATTGGTAAGCGATGGGACGAGGACAAGTTTGTTCAGAAGATCGCAGATGGGTACAGGGAAGGGACGTTCGAGAAGTATGGCGAGGCTGTGAGAGGGTTTGAAATGATGGAGAAGGAGTTCCTGAAACGGGAGGGTAGGACACGCTAGGGACAGCATACTTCGTAGCAGTCTTACATCTTGGGACCACATATCGTGCTAGCTCGCCTGTATCTTTATTTCTACTACCCAGTCTGCTGAGCAGCTTTGAGGTCCTCGATTTCCCTCGTCAACCTCTCGATAACCATCGAATCCTTCTGCCGTTCTCTCCATACAGCCTCATCGACGCTATCCTGCCAACATCGACTCACAACTTCGTGGCCTTTTCCGTTAGCCTGCACTTTCAAATACTCGATCTTTTCTCGCTGCCCCTGGACACAGTCACGCAATCTTTTAGTCTCGAGACTGGAGATGCCTCCTTGCACGATTGTGCTGTCTGACGACAAAATTCTCACCTTCTCATCCGCCTGTGCCTGCTCACGCAGCCGCATTTCAGCGAGCTCACGGGACAAAGCTTCGTTCTGCTGGCGGAGTAATGCTGGCTGCTGTACGAGCTTGGCCTCCAGCTCTCGTATCTTCCTCTGAAGGGCGTCGCTATGTTCAATCTGGATCGAGACTTGCTGCTGTGCCTGCTCCAACAGAGTTTGGGATTGCTGCAGCGCTTGCTGTTGCTGATCTCGCTCCGCCATCACAGCCTCGCACGCCTTTTCAAGCCTCCGGATCTCTTGCCTGCGAAGCAGCAATACGGCATCTTTGACTTCGTTAGCCTCGTCAATGTCCGTGCGCAGCCGATCGGTGATGCTGTGCTCCTCTTCCATCGGCTTGAGATCGCCACGCTCGAGGTGCAACGCAAGTGGATGTGGTGCCGCAATTCCTGACGGTCTACGTAGACCTTTGGGATGCGTGAAAACGAACGCGCGGACTTCGATGCTTTCGCGTGTGGGCGTATTGGCCGGCACCTGGGACGGCGGCACGTCAAAGGCAGTATGCAGGCAGTTTCTGGCTTGCACATCGGTGGCACTGTCGTAGTTCTTGAATAATAGCACATCCGACTCCTCTTGCCATGAGCAGTAGTACCAGTCGTAGCCAGGTCGATACTTGACAACGCCCATGGTGTCCCAATACTGGCCGGTCTTCTCGAGGTGGCGCTCGCATTCAATGACATCCCCTTCAATGAGCTTGCCACCGTCGGCAATGGCAAGACCGCAGTCGTATACGGGGTGCTTGACAGGCCGCCAGATGTTGATGATCCGGACACGTCCGCTAAGATAATAGTCGGATTTGAGATCAGTAGTACTGCGTACTTTCTCCAGCACGCTTCTCTCGGTGTTGTCGACATGGACTTGGCGAGCAAACGGGTTGTAGCTCAAGCCTTGCACACGCGCGCCATCGTCGCCTTCTTGCCTTATCCGAGCGTCGTAGAACACGATTTCATCGCAGCCGTCGACCTCGCGTCGAAGCAGATCCTCGAGCTCCGGCAGATACTCCTTAGCTATCTGTGGTTGGGAAGACCAGTCTTTGCAGTTCGTGGGTGCGTGTACGTAACAGAAGCCATTGGCATCGAGCGTGAACTCATGCTCGCGGCCTCGTACATCGTTCAAGACCTCTGGTGGACCAGACTCTAGTCGTACATTGCTCCTGCCTTCGCGATCCAGAAAGTTTGGCGTTATCTGGATTGGCTTTACCAAGTCATAAAGAGGATCGTCTCGAAGGTATTGCAGTTGGACTTCAATATCGTGACCGGATTGATCAATAGAAGCTCCAGGAGATGTATTCGACGGTGGCGTTCCTGAAGAATTTATTAATGATGTCTGCCGGATGATAGGTGATGCAGAATCGATTGTGGTCCCTATTCGACCTGGCATCGTCTCGCAGTCTCGGATCAATGAATTATTTGCTTTCTCTGATAGGGTTCCAGAGAGAGGTGTTATCGAAATGCTGACCGCAAGTCAGCAAGATAACAGGTTCAATGCAACGTCACACCCTTCTCGAGCTTAAGATCGCCTATGCACGAGCTACAGCTGCTGTCGATCAATTGGGTGTGTATTCCGCTTTCGAAAAGAGAGTGCAGCCCACAACAGCTCGAAACGCTTCTCAGCTAAGAGAGAAGTTGTAAAGAAGTCTGGATTGTAAGATGCTGCCGTGAATAGGAGAGATCGGAACCCTACGTATGTAGTGAGAAGGAATGCGGCCGCAGCTGGCTCCAGTCATAACTGCTGCTTGTTCCAGTGCAGCGTGATCTAATCGACATCATGGTGTGGTAGTGGCAAGCAAACGACGGCTGGAGTTGGTTTGTTGTTGCACATGCGGATGATCATCTGATGGGTTCCTGCGGTTTCTGGCGGCTCATGCATCCGTATGTGTGCCTTGCGGGTATCTCAGCGTCTATTACCGCAAGTCGTCGACAACGCAGAGGCCATTGGACGCCGCTGAGGCCGTTGAACGCACTTTTCCTGATAGCGTAAGAAAGGTAAGGTGAATGATTTGCGAAGAGGACGAGGGACGAGGAGGAGTGGAAGGAAGGGGCGACCATTAACCGATGCCGAGTCCGAGCGCGTTTTCCCAAAGTGGCAGGAGGAAACAAACATTCACATTCACATCCCCTTCCCTCAAGTCTGAGTCCGAAGATTGACTGCACAGTATAGCGGAAGAGAGATATATGTAGGTGATAGATGACCATGGCGTCTATCAGTCGTTTGCCGTCGGTACGGCGCCCTGCAGGCAGTACGAATAGAAGTCGCCCCGTGTCCATGATCGAGGTATGCTCTCTGAATGTGTAGTACACGTCCAGTACTGATGCATGTATTTGTAGGAGCCCTTGAATGCCTCAAACTCGAGCAGCACGGCACAGAACGTAGCTGCCAGCAAGCTGAAGAGGAGAAGTTTGCTACCACAATTCCATCGCAAAGTTTCTAGCGAGGACAAGGCGGAGCTTGGAATCAGGGAGGAGGATGAGGATGGAGATTCGAGGACACCTCATGAGAGCACACGCAACTCTGGAGAGTTTGGCGTGAGAAGAGGAATAGACGAGGACAGAAAGGTCATGCCACCACCGTGTTCGAGGCTTTCGCGGCCGACTTCAATGATTCCACCTCGAGGAGCAAGCGCATATGCAAGGACGAGCACCAGAACTTCGAATGCGAAAGAAGAGTTGAAACATGTGGAAGATGATACAGAAGCGGACTTGGAAGCAGCAAGGGCGCAATCGCTAGCTGCGTTGACTGGAGATGTACCTTCCACGCCCTCACAACCAGCCATGTCTTCGTCCGGTCTGCAGCGCGCCGTCTCAACGAGACTACCACAATCACCACGAGCCGGCGGACCTGCTATACCGTCGCGCACTACAAGCACCAGAGTGAGCCACGTCCAGACGCGTAGCATGGGCAATGCACTCAGCGTTACAGCTGGAACGTCTATTGCTGGGAAGAGATCATCTATCATCAAAGCCAGAGCTACTCCAGACGCAGACCAAAGGTCAGAATCCAGTGCACCTCCACCTTCGCCTCGGTCCTCCATGCTGTCGCGAGGACGCCCAGGTTCGCAAGTGGCCGCACAACAGCCATCACCGCCTCGTGCAACAGCGACCGGACGTGCCCGGCCTACATCGCAGATCATGGCTCCCCCAGCACGGCCGACCTTCAGCACCTACCAACAACACTACTCGCCTGCTAAGACTGCTCTACCGAAGCCACCACTACCCTCGGCTAAGATTTCGAAGCAGGCATCACCATCTGATGAAGGTGTCGACATGACGTTCGACGTGGCAAGGCAGCAGATCGAGCTCCTCCAGCTTTCGCTTTTACACCAAGCTTCAAGCAAGTGCATGCAAGACTACACAGCCAGCGCGAAACGGAAGCTGAGCAAGAAGCACACCAAGCTACGAAAAGACTACGAAAGTGTCAGGGCTACTGAGCTGGTGCAGCAACGAACGGCAAATCTCTCAGCGCTCCAGTCGTGGTGTCGAGACCCTAGCATGCTTGTCGAGAACCTACAGATCCTCAGTCTGGTCTACAGCGATCTGACCGCCCTAATAGGCGATGGCAGCCGGCGCGAGGATGTCATTAGTATGTTCGAGCTATGGATCAACGAGGCAGAGGCTCCAAAAGCGGGAAGTTTCACCCAACCGTTACCGGAAGACTGGCGGACTGCGCATGCTTCGCTGGCACTAAAGTTGAGGTCGGTCCAACGGAACCTGCGAGTGCTTCCACCACCAAGCGACACTAGCGATTCGGGTTCAGGGCTTGGTGTCATATTAAAAGGGTGTGAGACGTTGGTCGATGGCATGTTGAGGGAGCTGGAAGTGATGATGAAGCTGGAGAAGGAACTGCTGACTCGGGACAGGAACAGGCTTGAGGAGGATGTGAAGACTATGGTCCTTGATGATGTAGGCATGCAGCCTTGGGTCCCGGCTTGGCAGAAAGTGTAGTCAATTATCAAACATGCGATCTCCACGTGAAAGTGACTGTATAACTGTTCCCCAGAGTCTAGGCCGCTGCCGAGCTAAGAAAACCTTAATTGGAGCGTTCGCTTCTGGAGTGCGGAGATCTTGAAATTGGTCTCTTTACGATCGTGAATACGATTCACTTCTGCACCACAACCTGACACTGTCCCGGCCATATGTGCCGATGAACGCTGTTCACAAGGCACGAAGATGGTGCGCCGATCTCGCACGGGCTGGTGAGTGTCGATACCGTCCCAAATCGCACATCATGTGAACGTCGGCTGACTTTCCATCGCAGCTTGACGTGCAGAGCAAGGAAGGCAAGTCTCTCGAATATATCAAGCTCTCTCGATTCTCGACCATGTTGCTGACAGCCTGATGCTCAGCTCAAATGCTCCGAAGAGAGTCCAGTGTGCGCGCAATGCCTCAAGGCGAATCGAGAATGTCTGCCCGCTTCCGGCATCAGCTTCCGGCACCAACAGAATCCTTCGATGAATGGTGGTAGCAATGGCGAAGGCAGTCTGAAGAACTTCTACGGGTATAGAGAGACGTTCGCGAAGGCCACAACATGGGTGGAGGTGCCGAGAGACCTGACCTTCGTACACACCAACAATCCATATGAGGATGAAGACAATGGTGGGCAGAACGCAGAGGGGGGCGACACCAGCCTCTTCACCATGGCAGGAAGCGAGGTTGGTCGCGCGGGAGCGAGCAACGAAGATTACGAGTTGGCGCGGCAGCTAGCTCAGGCAGCATGTCCGACATATGCCACACACGGACTGGAAGCCTTAAGTGCAGTCGCAAGCAGAGACCACTACAGCTATGCTCCGCCACCAGCGCACATGGGCCAGCAGGACCAAGCTACAAACCAGCAGCACGTCGGTACCAGTCCGTCCAGCATGCAAGCACCATCGAACCGCAACCTTGACTTCATACTCAACTCGCCTTCCACCAACAGCAATATCGACCCACAACTACACTCTGCACCTGCTGATACTGGAAGTGGAGTTTCACACGAGGGACTTGGGCAGAGCGCCGAACATGTACGTACAACCTCGTACAGCTCTTCACATGGCAGGCCACGCTTACTTGCGAAAGGACCCGACAACCCACTTGGAGATCGAAGAACGGCTGTCGAGAGCCCTGAGCTAGCATTTCTCCTTCGAGACTTCTCCGAACGAACCGGGCTATGGATGGACCTCTGCGACTTGAACCTTTACTTTGCCACCACTGTGCCAGTACTCGCTGTCAGGTCGCCATTATTGCTATACTCTTGCGTGGCTCTATCGGCCAAAAGCTTAGCAAGGGTGGCTGGGAGGCGGCCGGTCATGGGTGGCCAAATCGAGGAAGCGCGACGAAGCCAGATTGAAAGATGGCCGGGTCCAGCGATGCATGTGGAGGATTGGCATCACAGGGCTCGAGAGTACTACGACCTAGCTGTATCGCTGCTGAGGCAAGCACTCGCGGGCGCCGTTCGACCACTCACCTCGTCATTACCCGAACACGCTTCACCCAGTACCATCTCAGCCGTCCAAGGCCAACCTCTGCCTGCCACTGACTCCGACGAGTTGGTCGCAGCAACTGCCATTCTCTGCGTATATGAGTTTCTGGATGCCTCGACACCAGAGTGGAGTAGACATCTCGATGGAGCGAAGAGTCTGTTCGACATTGCCAACGATCGCATGGTAAACTTCACTTTCCCTCCATCTCCGCATCTCGCACGAACTCCGGCTTCACAAGTGAGCAGCAATCCCGACCCTCCACGTCGATCCTTAAACCCAGGCCGCAGAGCCGTTTTCTGGTGTTTTGCTCGTCAAGACATGCTCTCCGCCTTCATCAACAACACCCACACTCGCCTTGACACTTTCGACTTAGATTTGTGGCGGAGTGCAGGTCTTAAGATAACATCTGAAGGCCATGTATGCCCAAGCAATCCTCAGCACCCTGAGTATCATCCGGACAATGAAATGTCAGATGACACCGTCAGTAACGCGTTGGTCTGGCTTTTGATGAAGCTAGTCAACTTCATAGCCGCTGGAGATGGAGTACCGAACGAAATATCACCGCTCGGCCTTGGTATGCGGCAAGAAGAGCTTCTGGAGTACTGGGAAAAGCTCGATTCTCAACTTCAAGCCTGGCATGATGGCTTACCTGATAGCTTTCACCCAACCGCGATACGTCCAGCTTATAGCGAGATGGAGATCAAGGAGAATTGGTATCCGAGACCAATGTGCGCATCCTCCGCTCAGTGGTGGCATTTCGCGCGGATACAGTTGCTACACAACAAGCCTCATATCACAACTGCAGCGCCTATTACCCACGGTAGGCTAGGTCTGGGTGGTCCTGTCCCCGGCACCAGTCTTGCCGCTCGACACGCTTCGTACACGACCATTTTGAACAAGTCACGTGAACATGCAAAGGAAATCATAGCCGTCGGCCTTGGCCGCAGTGACGAAGGCGCTAGAGTCAACACGGTCCAGCCTCTCTGGACAGCTGGCCTCGTGCTCGGCGGCTCAGCCCACGAGCATGTCAGCGACCAGACCTGGATGTGGCGGCGCAGCGTTGTGAGTCTTCTTCGGGGCACCGAGCGCGACCTAGGGTGGGCCAGTGAGTACCGCGTGCAATCTCTGCTCGAGCTCTGGGGCTTGCCAGCGAATTGGGAAGAGGGGGGATTGACTTGAGCATGAACTCTCGCCCAACGTTTCTCTGCTGAGCCAAGACGTCAAGATTAAGTTTTTTTTAGCTTTCGCGGCTCCACCGACCGAGAGCTTGCCCTGGCCACTCCAGACGCTCGGGAATGCTTATTAGCCCTTCGAAACATGGTCCGGTCGCGTCACGCGCTGCTTACTGTTTGTGTGCAAATGCGTATAGATTGCTTATGCCCCCCCCCCCGAAAAGTCCGAAAAGTGCTACGGTCTCCCGCTCGCTGGATTAAGGGGTAGTCCTGCCCGATTCACTATACAATTGTCGCCACCCTTCGATCACGTCTACGATGGCACACGACCTACAGATGCCACATCCACATTCCGAGTCTCCTGGTTTGCAGCTACTGCAGCTCACCAGCTCTTGGCGACAACTCTGTTCCTTACTCAGGACCTCGCCAGCCTCCACACGGACAAGTGGATCTGGGTCTTGTGAGCGGTTATGAAGATCCAAACCCGCTGCGCACCCATTCGGAGAGCACAGGAGCACAGCTCCGTCTTTGGCAGTTACTGGAGGCCTCGATCAAGGTTTTCACACGAAGGCGGGCTCCATCGTTGCATACAGGAACGACTCGACTGGTCGGTCAGCTTTCGATGTTGACAGCTGGCAGTTCAGAGCTCACCTTCCGGTACAATCGTTGTTGAGGCGAGCACTGCCTCTGAGTGGACTCAGGTGGTCATTGATCGGAACGATAGCAACTGGTTGCTCGCGAGCTGGCGGCTCCACGTATGACCTTTCTGGCCATCGAGAGGGAGCTCAGCCTCGCCGTGAGCTCTATGCGTTGTACATCGAAGCCCTTTAACTCGTTACCAGCCTTTCGTACGTCAATATTGCAATATGAAAACTCTTCGAGTCACATCATGGTAAGTCTCCACCCAAGCTTCGCACCGCTGTATATATACGGTGCCATTTTTGCCTATCCTCCTGCTTCCTTTCTTCTTCTTCAAGACATCGTCAAGCCTCTCAAGCACAGCAACCACGCACAGTCACGGACGCATACAAGCAGAGAAACTCACGACCCTCTTCCCAAACAACGTCAGGATCTCGTTCTGGAGTCGCAAATCGACACATGCCACGCACGCAAACCAAACGACCATCGCTAGACCCTCGTCCTGAAACCAACAGGACGACCGGCAAATTCAGCCACACCAGTCAATCAAAGACCAAACCACCGCCAGTTCCTTGCCCAGGAGCAGTGAAGACCGGCCAAATCAGCCACACCAGTCAATCAAAGACCGGAGAACCGTCAGGATCTTGTCCCGGATCCACCATAACGACCAGCCGACAGAGCCAACCAGCTTTACCAGGCACCAAACAACCATCGTCACGACTCTCCACCCAGCCTGCCGCGTATGATCACGGTCGGGACTCGCGGAGTCGTGTCACGATGCCCAAGGCAATCGGAACCTTAGATTTCGTAAACGCGCCAAAGGCACGAACCAAGTGAGTGCCTCCTCTCCTCGTTGTCGTCCAGCAATATGCTAACGTACCTTCAGAAACCCGCTCTACGTGAGCCAGAAAACCGCCAGGACTCTCGTCTCGAGTCCGCCCACAGCGAAACCCACATCACGACCAACAGAACAGTCGTCACGACTCTCCGACCAACCCGCCGCGGATGATCACGGTCGGGACTTGGGGAGTCGTGCCACGAACCCAAAAAAGTCGAGTGCCACGCACTCTCGCCCTGCACGAGGCGGAAGAAGGTACTACAGTCACTGCTCCCCCCACTCAAACTCAATGCTAACGTCGAGAAGGGACCTGAAGTCAATCACTCCCTTAGCCGCGTACTTCAATGCCCTCCGGCTGGGCAACAACAAACAGGCGCCAACGCCACAGCGGAGTCTCTACAACTCCCCAGAAGCCTTTGCTTCTGTTCATCGACCGATGTGTCCAAACCTGACACCACGACAAGCGCGTCTCATGCGCCGATTCCCGTTTTGGGCGACGTGCCCATCGCTCATGGCCTTCCTGAAGGTCCGACCCTTTCCATACGGGTCCAAACGACAATCAGACCGTCCTCTCCACTTCGAGGACATCGTCGCCACCAGCCAGCGACAGACAACCATGACGCCACGTCAAGAAAAGCGTCTATTGACAAACACAGCCTTCATCTGCGCTGTCCGACAACTCAAAGTCGGCAAAGCAATCAACAAGCGTCGTTACCGACGATCGCTCCCGAGCTTGAACGCTCTGATGCGGGAGCAACCACGACAATACGGCTTCACGGCACCAAAGCCGTCTAGACCGTTCAACGAGGAACTGGAGGACGATCCGTTCCTGTTCTACCCGGAATGGCAAGAGCCGTTCTCGCCGCTGAGGAACGACTCAGAGCGGTACATGGAGGAGAGGAGGAGAGTAGAGGGGGAGAAGGCACACAGCCTCAACCGTCGCCGTGGATCCATGTCCGTTGATAACATCAAGGCTTGGATTCAGTGGCACAACGGACTCGGAATGGCGACTCGTACGTCGACGACGCCAAAGTCAACGGCAGAGGAGGAGGACTGGGATGTCGTCGGATCACCGATGGACATCGATTATGAAGGTTTTCTTCAGTGATGGTTGCTACTCTTTTCCTCACTGTCGCCAGCGGGAGGTTTTTAACGAGAGTGACCCGGGGGTAGATAGTGGCTATTCAGACGCGAAACCATCATTCTGTCTGTCAACAAGTACTGCTTCACTTCGTCGTGCTGATCGTCTATGCTACTGCCTCTCCGTCGTAGCCATGCCTGCCGCCACTACAGTTGATGATCTCGCCAGCTGCTCACTGACGCGATGCTTGAGATCAAGCTACTCGGCTACCGCATGTTGATCGTCTATCCCGCCGCCTCTCCTTCGTAGGACCATGCACGCCGCCACTATAGTCAATGATGTCGACAGGGGGTCACTGGTGCGATGCTCGAGATCAAGCCTCTCGGCCATCGTCGTTTGTCTACGGATGCTACTTCACTGCGTCGCCTTTATGGTCTATGCTGCCGCCTCTCCGCGGAATGCCCATGTATGCCGCCACTACCGTCGATGATCTCGGCAGAAGATCACTGACGCGATGTTCGAGATCACATCTCAGCCTCTCATCACGTCGCTCACCACTGTATCGTGTGTCCGAAGCGGTCGTAGAACTTGCCGCTGTCGTCCTTGCCCCACTGATCTATTAGCGGGAGAAGAGACTGAACGCTCTCGTCGGCGCTGATGGCTCCTTCCTCCTTACTCCGCACAAGCTTCGTTTCGACTCGGCCGGGATGGCAGAGTATGAAGCTCACCTCTGGCACATCTGCAGCAAAGGAGCGCACGATGGTGTTCATTGCCGCCTTCGAAGCACGATAGGCGTATGCACTTCCGGCGTCTTTGTTGGGAAGCTCGTTGTTACCGATCGAGCCCATCCTGGACGACATGACGATGACTTTGGCATTCCGAGCTGCTTTTAGGTTTGGCAGTATAGACCGAAATAGTAGAAACGTCCCGATGGTATTGATTTGCAAGGTGCGTGTAAGGGTTGCCACGTCCATTACTTCCATGGTCTCGCACGCTGGTACATGCTCGGGAAATTTGTTCTCGAGGCTAGGTACAAGGCCACGAATACCGGCAGAGTGTATTATTAGGTCTATAGGCGTATCTTTGATTTTTTGTGCGAATTGCACGACCGAGTCTTCTGACGCCACATCCACGATGAAACTGGTGACATTGTTGAGACTGGACTGTATTGGAGACCTGTCGATTGCGATGATATTGGTATCTTCCAGTGATCCATATGCATCCACGAACGCGGCCCCGAGTCCATTGGCGGCGCCTGAAACAAATATCGTTGGCATGGTCTGATCGTCGTGTTCTTCATATTTTTCCTGAGTCCTCACTTCAACACGGAACATCCCGGCTACTTCCGGATTCGGCTATACGCTAAACCTTAAGTTTCACACCACCCACTAACCTCGTCATTCCGTGTGCTTTCAGTCAATTGTCATTCACCATGCCGCTTGCCTAACAATGTTTGCTATTCACGCACTCACCACTGACTCACAAGTCGACCGATCGAGCAGGAGCATGACTCCCACAGGCCTTCCGCGTGCCACACCAGCCGCACCTTGAAGGAAGCACAATGCAGTGAATACCGAGCATTCATTCGATGGAGCCTTCCTCCACCACCACTACAACCCTCATACCAAACAACCCTTCGAACATGGTTTGTCTCCCCACCAATCGCGCAAACCACATTATTAAACTGCCCAAATCCATTTTGTCTTCTCTCGCTTGCTTCCTACCGTGCACACAGCACAATCTCACTGTCGCTCGCAGACGCCCCGATCGCCCGGCAACATGCGCGGCGGCGGCAGACTACGTCCGGTGTCGCAGCACGGCACCCCGCCTCACATGCGTCAGAGCGCACCTGCAGAAAGGAAGATCTTCAACTGTATCGTCGACGACAGCGCGCTGGTGGCTGGCGTGAAGAAGAGCACAAGGAACGGTATCCGGCAGTGGATTAACAATGGGCAGATTCGGCTGTTTGTGCCGCTTCATGGTAGGGTGCATAGCGGACATGATGTTAGCGAACTCGCTGACGGTGCGTAGCTCTGGAACAGTTGGGCAAGCAGAAGGGCGCACAGACTAGACACGGAGACGACGTGCGCGAGACACTGCGCTGGCTAGACGAGGCGACCTCGAGGCAGGCGCACCTGATAGCACTTCAAGGCTCTGAGGATTGGTTTGAGAAGTGGTCAGATGTCGAGAAGTTTGCTGTTCCTCGCACGCTCTTCTCCGAGGCCGACGACCATGACCTTGAGCCAGAGTTCGAGGCAGATGGCGAAGACGCAGTGGACGAAGGCATCAACAGTCTTACTCTGGATGACATCGCACGCAAGACACCAGCCAGCTCAGCGGCGTCGAAGGGCAGCGGCTCACTGTCGCCCTCTTCCATGCGCTCTCAGCGCTCGAGCATGAGTGTGGAGTCGCCACCCACCAGTCCAGCCAAACCCCTGTCCTCACCGACCAAGCCCGCATCTGATACGAATGGACCGGACAATGCGAATAGCGACAGTGTGCCAGCGAGGCTTCAATCACTATTCAACTACATCCTCTGGCGCATTCATCAAGAGGAGAACCCGGTCGCCGCCCTCGAATCTTTCATCTTCCTCTGCAACGATCCCAGCAAGGTCAATTACGCGAAAGGGTTTGAGATAAAAACTAAGCGCCTTGAGCAGTTGCGTGATGCGATCAGCAGGGAGGACCGGGACTTCAAGAACAGGCAGATGTTGTTGCAACGCGAGAACGGCGGTGTGGCTACGGGCAAGGGGCAGAAGATCCACGATAATACGGAGGTCGCCACCGTGAACAGGTCGCCACCAAAAGCACCAGCCGCAATGCTTCCAAAGCAGATGGCCCAGCAGAACGTCATCGACCCAGATGTCTTCGACCGTGGAGATGCTACCATCATCCAGGTCGCCAACACCACCAAAGTTGAGCCACATTCGCCTCGCCCACAGAACGTTGCCATGCGCGCCGGATTTGGTGGACCGAATCTCCCTTTCGCACCTCGAGGCAATCTGCGCGGTAACTCCCGTGGCGCGCCTCGTGGTCGTGGCAACTTCGCCGGTCCAGGCACAGCGCGCGGTGGTTTCGTCCCTCAGGCACACATGCACACAGTACTGCCGAATGGACAGATCGATCCGAACTCGTTCACTCGCCCACGTGGGAGTGGCTACACGGGCAGAGGTGGACGCAAGCTATGGGTACCGACGTAGGAAGACGAGGAGTACCCTGTTAGCAGGCGAAGTGGAACCCAAACATACGATCAACCCGATCAACATGGAAGGCAAAGATGCCACAGGCGTTTGAACCTGAACTTGTTTTGAGCTCGAAACTACGACTCGAGCTCGAGGCCTTGTCACGGTGGACGTAATCACGACGACCAAAGCATGAACCTTGAATTTCCTGGGCATCACAGATGCGCCGACTCGAGGTCATTCACGACGATGTGTACCGGAAGATGGAGAAGACGAGTTACGTTCATTACAGAATGCAGCATGACGAGGGGTGGAGATTGAGGAAATGACGGCGAGTATGGGGAGAGAAGTAGGAGGGTGTGGGTTATCGAGACTTGCGTTTGCTTTCATTCCTTCAAACTCGACCTGGATACTCAGATGGACGAACGCTCGGCAGAGCATATTCTAAGCGTTCTACACGTCGACCTGAGTATGCTGGCGAGGGTTTGTGGCACAAGATTTGGCATAGGATGATAACGATCGGTTCATCGATAGCTAAAAGTATGCCGCAATGTGATTTCTCCTTTCGCTAGATCGAGTCTTCGACCCTACATCCATTCATGCCTGGAACACTACAAACGCGAAAGCGAGATGTCAGGATAGCACCCAACACCCTTTTGCCGCCACTCGCGCCACTACAGTCCGAACAACATCTCCTTCGGTTCGTTGCCACCATGGCGAGCTACCTGCCTCAGTCAGAAGGCTTACTGAAGTACTTCCTGCTCTACGCATGACAACCCTCCACTTCGTCCTTCTGCCACACTTACTAACATTCTCCAGACCAGCTTCGCGGCCCTAATCCACTCCGCCGTCTGCTACATCGCAACACCAACAACATCTATGCGTGTCTTCTCAGGCCCATCAGCGCCGCCACCGAATCGCCTGCTTGCGCACACGTACGGTGTCAAGAACGTCTACACCGGCGTGATACGGCTTTACGCGGCTTACAATCTTCACGATCGACATCTCTACGATCTGGCGATCTTGACCTTTGTGGGCGTGTTGGTGCTTTACCTGGAGGAGTTCTTCGTACGGCGTACAGTTGGGGTCAGGGAGTTTGCGATTCCCTTTGTGACTAGTGTGGGAGGGCTGGTGTGGATGGGGTTGCAGAGGGGTGCTTATCTCGCTTGAAGTGGATTAGATTTGACTAATGCAGTGCATGTCAATAGCCACTCGCCGCTAGGTCTACCTAAGTGAATGGCGAACTGTGGCTGCCGCAGTCATAATATCAACATACAGAACTCACTCCTCCGCTTCCTCTTCTTCCTCCTGCTCTTCCTCCTGCGCCTCCTCCAATTCCTCTTGCTCCTCTTCCAGGTCCTCCTGAGCCTCCTCACGATCGGATGCATCACTCGCCTCGGCCACTTCCTCCTTTGCATCGGCGACGTCCTCTTGTTCCTCATCGACATCCTCCCGCGCTTCATGCAAGCTGCTCGTCTCGCTGCCCTCGCCTTCGCCCTCGCCTTCGCCCTCGCCGTGTCCGCTCTCGCCGTGTCCGCCTCCGCCGTGTGCGTCATGGCTTCCATGCGCAGGTGCGTGGTACGCATGCGTGCCGTGAGAGGGCCCGTGCGCAGCTGTGGTATGATGTTCCTCGTCTGAAGAATCCCCATCCTCTGTCGTGAAATCTTGCATTAGCTTTGTCATTTTCCCAAAGGTTTGTATCAACATACTCATTTTGTGCATGGCATACGCTCCACCAACAGCTCCTAGCGCGGCTCCTCCTAATCCGGCCCCGACTACATTACCGTGGCTATCCTTCTCTTTGTGCTGCTCTGGATAGTGGTCACCGCCGTATCCATGACTGCCTTGGTCGCTGTAGCCGTGATTGCCGTGATCGCCGTACCCACCATTCCCATGCCCGCTATCGTAGGCACCTCTCTGCTGCCCGTACTCATCGTGACCGGCCCCGTGACTCGACGGCGCACCATATGGAGGCTCCCACTGCGTGCGACCAGTTGCCTGCTCCATGTAGTAGTACCGCTGGCTGTTAGCATCCCACTGCTGGATCCAGCCAGGAGGAAGGTCGGAGCCCGTTGGTGGCGGCGCGCCATACTGAGGTTGCTGCTCGTAGTGAGGCTGCTCGTAATTCTGCTGAGACCCATAAGAGTCATGGCCGTATGCCTGCTGAGGAAAGCCTTCGTGTGGCGCCTGTGCTGTGTGACCTGTTAAGCGAAGGTTGTGTTAGACTTTGCGGAGTTTGTACAAAGCTGTTGCTTTGCTTACTATGGTCATCGTGTCCACTTTCGTGGCTCTTGTCCTTGTCCTTGTCCTTCATCATGTCGCCGAGCTTACCCGCCAGCTTGTCTGTGAACTTGTTCATGAAAGACATGGTGATGGCCTTCGGATATACTGTTGATGTTTTGAAGCTGTGGATCGTAATTGAAAGAGTTCTGGGGCCCAAGCCGTCTGCAAGTAATGGCAGATGTTCAATGCAGATTTGGACAGTCGATGACAGTTACGAGCGAAGGGAATAAAGATGCCTTATACTGCTTTGAGACACATGTGAACGAGGGCATAGATATGAAAGTACTTAGCCGAAGCAGCTATTCCAAGCAGCATACGATCCCGGCACTCAGCAGGTCTGACAACGCACGCCTGTGGATGTACACCACTCGTTGGGGTAGGAGGCCTAACTACGCTGGCTGGCATCTCTTGGTATGCATACCACATGCATTCCTGTGGCATATTCTCACACCCAAACCCTGCTTGGCAGTCACAAGGGGAGCTCCAGCTGCATGCACTATGGCGTTTGTGGTGGGGATGGGAGGCCTGAAGATACCGACCAGTACAGCTCACCAACGCCGGCCGCCTGTCGACCTTGCACAAGGCCTGCATACGCAGTTCCAACAAGGATAGCAAGCACAACAAGAAGGCCTATCAGGCCGAAAACCGGTCGTCTCCCAGGTGCGCGACAGCGCTGACGGATCTTATGCACGCCAAGTGAGCGGTTAAGGTACAACGCGTCTGGAGCGGGTGTATGTCTCCCAAGCATTGTAGTGACCACTACCAGCTTGGGACGAATGCTATCCCGACGGAACCGTATTGATAATTTTAAAATACCGCTCGATTGCAATCCAGAAAGAAGAGAGTGCGAGCAGGAGCGAGGGAGAACCGACGCGAGTCGAGTGCCAAGCCTTTCGGATCTGCTATGGCGTGCCTGCGATCCCGACTGAAGAGTGCCTTCAAACTTCAGCAGTGCAAGATAGGTAGTCAACGACATTCCCAATACAACATATTCCGGTATCATGACATCGGATAGCATCGACCGGAAGAACAATGGCCTGGGTTGACGCGAGTGGTATGGGCAATAAGGTTCCTGGCCTTCGCTGACTATGGATCCCGAACTCAAAAGCAAAGGCGATGCCAGTATGGACTATAAGAATGTCGAGTCTGGCATCTGGCCAGATGGCTATCCAACACGGCGACCGCAGCGCTCTCCCGTCCGGCGAGTCATCATGTGGTCCTTCATCGTCTCCTTACTCCTATACGGCCATTTGATGTTCAATGGGTCGGTGTATGAGTTCCTCTCAAGCGGTCTGCTGGACAAGAAAGATGCACTAGCACTTCCACGTTCTCACGAAAAGCCGAACTTCATCTTTATTATGACAGACGATCAAGACCTGCACATGAACTCGATACAGTACCAACCAGCGGTTCAGAAGCACTTTGCCGAGGAAGGAACTTTCTTCAGTCGGGTAGGCCTCTCGTTCATTCATATAATCAGAACAACAGCTAACGACAAGTCTCAGCATTACTGTACAATTTCCATTTGCTGTCCGTCGAGGGTGTCTCTATTAACAGGGAGGGCTGCTCACAACACTAATGTAACGGATGTGAGTCTGCCATATGGCGGGTATCCCAAATTTGTTAGTGAGGGTTTGAACGACAAATACCTCCCAGTGTGGCTTCAGGAGGCTGGCTACGAAACCTATTACACTGGCAAGCTGATGAATGGTCACTCCACGGCGACATACAACAAACCCTTTGCGAAGGGCTGGACGGGTACAAACTACCTTATCGATCCAGGAACGTACATCTATTACAACTCAACTACACAGCGAGACCAAGACGAGCCACGACAAAATCCCGACGACTACTCTACCGATATCATCGCCTCGAGCGCTATTGGTTTCCTTGACGAGGCTTCGGGATCAGATAAACCTTTCTTCCTTGGTGTGGCGCCTATTGCTCCTCATGCCGAGACGAAGCACTCCGAGGATGGCGGCGTGGCGTTCTACGATCCTGTCCCCGCTGAGCGCCACCGAGATATGTTCCCAGATCTCCAGGTGCCTCGTACACCAAATTTCAACCCGGATGTACCCAGTGGCGGCGGGTTCATCAAGACACTGGAGAGGCAGAACGATACCGTCATCGGCTACAATGACCAGTTCTACCGAGCCCGCATCCAGACGCTACAGGCAGTAGACGACCTCATCGAGTCGGTCATGGGCTGGCTGCACGATCATCCTGATGTTTTGAGGAATACCTATATCATCTACACAACCGACAACGGCTACCATGTTGGTCAGCATAGGCTCCCGCCCGGGAAGACCTGCAACCTGGAAGAAGATGTCAATATACCATTCTTTGTCCGCGGGCCCGGTGTTCAGAAAGGAAAGATAGCTACATATGTCACGACTCACACCGACATCGTACCGACTCTCTTCGAGCTTGCTGGCATCCCACTTCACAAGGACTTCGATGGCGAGCCAATACCTGTGACTACGAAGATGGAAGACGACGCGCCTCGGAGGAGCGAGCATGTCAACGTTGAGTTCTGGGGTCCGGCACTGTTCGAAGGCATCTATGCACCAAACGGCAGTGGACTGGCTCCTAGCCCTGGCCTCATTGATGTGATGGGCCCAAACAACACCTGGAAGTCAGTGCGGATCATTGATGATGACCATGACATCTCATACACCGTGTGGTGCTCCAACGAACACGAGCTGTACGACATGAAGAACGATCCCTTTCAGATGGACAACCTGCTCGCCGAAGGACGTGTGCAGCCACAATCGGTCTTCGGATATGACACCGAGCGATTAGTTGCCAGAGTCGATGCATTGTTGCTGACTCTCAAGGCCTGCAAGGGCAAAACATGTACTCGGCCATGGGACGCACTACACCCCAAGGGTAATGTGCGTAACCTCAAGGATGCCATGCATCGCAAATTTGACCACTTCTACATGAAGAAGCAGAGAAAAGTCACATTTAGCGAGTGCGCGAACGGCTACTTGCCGTGGCTCGAAGGTGCTTTGGAATCGATACCATACCGAGACAAATATGGCAGGATAGCGAGGAGTGGGAGGTGGGAAGATATGACATAGAATCATACAGTCTGGGAGCATGTATTATACGCCGCCTGCTTGCCTCTCTCCAGCACAGACGGCCGACCTCGGCTTCATGGGACCGGATTCACGAGGCCGAATATTGTACATACTCATTAGATAGTCTTGTACATTGTACTTTACCAACATAACATACCTATTTCCATCTCTAAGGACCATGACTGATACACACAAGATACCAGAAAAAGTATGGACACCACGAAATCCGGGCAAGATGCCCATTGACAACTACCGCCGCCACATCAACGATAAATTTAATGCCAACCTCAAGACTTCTAAAGATCTCCAGCGATGGAGCGTGCAGCACGATCAGGAATTCTGGATAGATCTATACTCATGGCTCGGACTCAAGCCTGAACTACCCAAAGGACTCAGGAAGGCCTACGATGACACGGTCCCAATGTCTGCCAACCCACACTTCTTCACTCAACTGGAAGGGTTCAATTATGCCGAAAATGCTCTGTTCTCGAACCCGGATCCAGACGCTATCGCTCTTATCGGGATTACCGAGGGCATGGACCTCGAGAAGGAAGATGGGGAGCAGCTCACCTGGCACCAGTTCCGGGAGAAAGTGCGGCTTCTGGCTTCTGCTATGCGGCGGTCTGGGATCAAGAAAGGCGATCGAGTAGCTGCTCTCGTTGCTACCAGTATCTGGGCTATGGTTATCTATCACGCCACGGCCACAATAGGTGCAATCTTCACCTCCATCTCTCCGGATCTGGGCGTGGAAGGCTGTGTATCGAGGCTTCAGCAGGTCACGCCTAGTATACTGTTCGCCGACTCGAACACCATCTACAAGGGCAAGACGGCGAGCACAACATCCAAAGTCCAGCAGATCCTCTCCCGACTGAGTCCAAAGCCACAAACATACATCTGTCCGGTCGTGAACTCGCAGTCGACCTTCCCAACAATCAACGACTTCCTGCAGAAAGCCAACCCAGACGACCCGCTGACATTCGAAAGAGTACCTTTCAACTACCCACTAGTAATCTGCTACTCTAGCGGCACCACCGGCGCACCCAAATGCATAGTCCACCACCACGGCATCATCATCCAGCTCAAAAAAATCGCAGTCGTCCACAACTCCACCACTCCCAAAGATGTCATACTGCAATACTCGTCCACCTCATGGGTCGTCTTCAACGTCATGTGCGGTTACTTCGCTTGTGGTGCGAAGACGATCGTCTACAACGGCTCACCAATGTACCCGGACACGAAACTCCTGCTGCGGATGATCGAGAAATACCGCGTGACGTACTTTGGCACGAGTCCGCGGTACCTGCTAGAGGTGGAGATGAGTAAGGTGGTGCCGAAGAATGAATTCGATCTCGACAGTTTGAGGATCGTGTATACGACTGGTGCGACATTGTCGGCGGAGCAGTATAAGTGGTTCTACCGGTCTATGCCGGAGCATATTCATCTGTGCAACACTGCTGGTGGCACAGATACTTGCACTTCGCTCATTGCTGCGGACTCGACTGCGCCGATATATGCGGGCGAGATGCAGTTACTTGGTCTTGGGATGGATGTTGATATCGCAGATCCGGTGACTGGAGAGAGTATCTTAGAGTCTGGCGAGGCTGGGGAGATGATCGTGCGGAAGCCGTTCCCGAGTATGCCTGTCTTCTTCTGGGGCGATGAGGGCAATAAGAGATACAAGGAGAGCTATTTCGAGCGGTTTGACAATATTGATGTCTGGGCACAGCATGATTGGCTTAGTCGGAACCCGAAGACTGGAGGTCTGATCATGCATGGGCGGAGTGATGGCGTGCTGAGTGAGAACAGTCTCCAACCACCAGGTAGAAACCCGCAGCTAATATCGTCGCAGACCCTTCAGGCATACGCTTTGGCTCCGGCGAGATCTACGCCATCGTAGAAGCCGCGCCTTTCAACACGCAAGTATCGAACTCGCTTTGTGTCGGCCGGCGAAGACCTCAGGACTCTGACGAGCAGGTCTTCCTGTTCCTCGTGATGAACCCCGGTCACAGCTTGACCCCTGACCTGCGGAATAAGATCAAAGCTGCCATCAGAGGTGCACTGAGCTCCAGACACGTGCCCAAATTCGTGCTGGAAGTGCCAGACATACCTACCACAATTAACGGGAAGAAGGTGGAGACGCCGGTGAAGCAGATGATGGGCGGGAAGGACGTCAAAGCAAGTGCTACAGTACTGAACCCAGAGGTGCTGGAGTACTTTAGGCGGTTCAGAGATCTCGAGAGTGAGCCGAAGGAGGCGAGGTTGTAGAATAATATGTTGCACCAAAACCTTAGCGCCTCCGAAGCTTTACGCTATTCCATATTGGGCCAACGATCAAAAGTGATAGCTGAGGTGTACGGCACAGCGCTCCCCTTCGACGGAACATGCAACCCGACGACACCACACTCACAACATGGCGCCCGTACCAGTAACAGAGGACTATTACGAAGTGCTCAAAGTGGGACAAAAGGCCACAGCCGAGCAGATCAAGAGTTCCTACAAACGATTAGCATTCGACCGTCATCCGGATCGAAACGCTAACGTCGGGTCGACCCAGGCTTTCCAGCTAGTACGTTGATCTCCCGCGCTCCGCTCGATCATGATCATCATGATGATGCTGACACCGACTGCAATAGCTCGGGCAGGCGTATGAGACATTAAAAGATGACACGACACGGCGACAGTACGACCTCATCTACCCTTCCATAACACAAAACCTGAAGGACGCACACAATACCCAAGCCACTGCTTCCGCCTCGCAGTCAGCCGCGATCCGTGAGGCCGCCCAAGTCGTTGCGCTCCAAAAGACCAAAGACGAACGTCGCGCACGATGGACAACCAGGCGACAGACGTTCGAGTCGTCGATCTTCGAGCTGCAGCGGAGCATTCGACGACTGGAGCAAGAAGTCAAGAACCTGGCTAGTATCGCAGCTGCGGAGGCGGCCGCGGAGGCGCAGAAGAATAGCTGGGGAACATGGTTCCTGTCTCCACTCTATAAGAAAGTGGAGGAGAGCGAAGATGAGAAAGCACGGAAGGATAGGGACAGGCAGGAGAGAAAAATTCAGAAGGATATGAAGGAGAGGCGACTGGAGTCGCTGCAGTTTCAGCTGCGGGAGGGGGAGAGACTGTTGAAACAAGCCAAACAGGAATTCGACACTGACGATCTACGCGATGACCAGACGATAGCAGCTATTGAGACAAGAGCACGGGCCAGAGAAGCTCGAGAGCGGCAGGAGAAGGAGAGAGTGGAAAGGGAGAGGCACGCAAGGATCTGGGAACAGCAGCGGCAGGAAAGGGAAAAAGAGGCACAGGAAGCAAGAGAGATCATGAGGAAACATCAGGCGAAGGCACGAGCAGAAGAACTGGCCCGAAAAGAGGAGCTGAGACGGCAACAGGACGCCGCGGCTGATGAGCTGCGAGGACGTTATACAAACAACACGCGCTCGACTTATAGCCATGGCAGCACTTCTTGGACTAACACATCAAACTGCAATCATGGCGGCTGGTGGGAAAAAGTGCACGGTCGCACGCCCTGTCCGGAGTGCTACGTTGTATACAACTATCTGCTGCAGTGCCCGGGCTGTTCGAAGAGGGCATGCGCGACATGCAAGAGGAAGCTGGGACTGAGATATTCGGGCAACACAGCAACAAAAAGAGCACCTCGGCGCTCAGAGTCACCACCACCATCCGATTGGGCCAATGACTATTACGACTATTACTGATTGATACCGTATCGAAGAGATGGCGCCATGAAGTCATTTAATGATTATGCAGCCTCTCTAAAGCGAGATTCGAGATTGAATAATACTGTACAAGCCCCCAGGCCTTGTCCATAAGTTTCAAGCGAGGGAAGATTGTGCATCCCGTGATATCGCGTCCAAAGCAATGACCACCGCGATGAACTTTAGCAAGCGGCCCTCTATGTACCTCATATCGAATTCACTCGACTTCTCACCCACACTTATAGATGATCGCACACTCGTTGGGCTCTAGTATGCCCCTGTTCTCACCATCGCGTATACTCAGAGCTGCTACCCAGAACCCCAGCGGCATCAAGTGGTCAGAAACGCTTAATCTTCCGCGCTCGGAATTCCCAGCCCGCCCGGGTGCAGAACAGCTTGAGCGGTATCGACAACGATGCGCCGATGACCTCTACGCATGGCAGCGAACCAATAGGCCGGCTCAAGTTAATGGGAAACACTCACAGAAGGTGAACAACGAGTTCATCCTTCACGATGGCCCGCCTTACGCCAATGGAGCTGTTCATGTTGGACATGCCTTGAACAAAGTGCTGAAAGACTTGGTCTTGAGATGGCAGCTGTCGAAAGGCAAGCGAGTTCACTACCGACCGGGGTGGGACTGTCATGGCCTTCCGATTGAGCTCAAGGCTCTACAAGAGCAAAGGACGAAGACCAAGCAAGCGAATGCGATCGAAGATGCGCCTAAGCAGGAGGAAGATGCTGTGGCAATGGGTGCAGACGTGAATGCGTCGAGCATCAGGACTATAGCCAGAAAGCTGGCGACGGAGACTATTGAGAAGCAGAAAGCTAGCTTTCGTGGATGGGGTGTGATGGGCGAGTGGGACAAGCCATATAAGACCATGGATCTGGACTTCGAGGTTGAGCAGTTGAACGTGTTCAAAGAGATGGTCCGACGAGGTAGGAGATCCACAACAACGTAAAGAGGTGAGATACTAAGCTACGGTAGGTTTCATCTCCCGCCATCACAGACCAGTATACTGGTCGCCTTCATCACGCACTGCATTAGCTGAAGCCGAGCTTGAATACGATGACAACCACAAGTGCACTGCGGCTTTCATCAAGATCCCGTTTCTGAGGCTGCCTATAGCATTGGAGCAACATCCGAAGCTTGAGAACATGCACGAGGATACCACCATCAGTGCTCTGATCTGGACTACTACGCCATGGACACTGCCTGCCAACCAAGCAGTTGCTTTGAATCCGAGCATGTTCTACAGCGTGATCAGGCTTCTTTATCCGAATCGAATGACTGCTGAACAGGACCTGCTGCTGGTAGCAGAGGATGGTATAGAACACGTACTGTCATTCCTTCCGGAAGGAACGACTGCCAATGTTGTGATCGACAATCTGGTAGGCGAAGAGCTTCATGACGGCAGAGAAGCGCTTTGGAATCCATTCCGAGATGAAGAATCCTACGTCGTCCTCGCCGACTTCGTGACGTCCAACTCAGGCACTGGAGTGGTCCATATGGCACCAGGGCACGGGATGGAAGACTATCTGGCCTGCCAAGAAGCAGGAGATCAAACTACGCTGGCACCTGCGGATGACGATGGGAGGTTTACTGCCGAAGCATTTCCAGCTGGAGGCCACAGCTACTTACTGAGCGGTCTGGACGTACAGACAGACGGCGTCAAAGCTGTTCTTGATATCCTCAAAACCCCCAACCGACATTTTGGAGATCGTTATGGGTTTGCTCAAAGCACGCACGACTCATTTGTACTCGCGACGCACGAATTTGTGCACAAGAACCCGATTGACTGGCGGACCAAACAGCCCGTGATTGTACGAGCGACTGCACAGTGGTTTGCAGATGTCTCGGCGATCAAAGAGCGCGCTTTGAGTGCGCTCAAAGACGTCACGTTCACACCAGAGGGTGGAAGGACACGACTCCAGAGCTTTGTGGATGGTAGGAGCCAATGGTGCATCTCCCGTCAACGAGCCTGGGGCGTACCTATTCCGGTACTCTATCACCGAGACAGTGGCGAGGCTTGTATCACCCCCGAGAGCATCGAGCACATCATCAATACCATGAAGGTCAGAGGGACGGATGCGTGGTTCTCGGATCCGCAAGATGACCCATCATGGATTCATTCGTCTATCGCGGGAGGACACTGGATCAGAGGCAAGGATACCATGGATGTATGGTTTGATTCGGGAACTACTTGGACCACACTTTCTGGCTCCCTCGGGAATGGTCTACCTATCAGCGATGTGTATCTTGAAGGTACAGATCAACATCGAGGTTGGTTCCAGAGCAGTCTTCTGACCCATGTCGCTATCCAAGAGGCTGATGGAGAAGCCCCAGCAAGGGCTCCATTTCGGCATCTGATCACCCATGGATTCACCCTGGATGCAGACGGCAGAAAGATGAGCAAGAGTCTGGGCAATGTGGTGTCTCCTGATCAGATTCTCGATGGGACACTTCTGCCTCCCGTCAAGCCGCGGAAGCAACGAGGCAAGAATAAGACTGCAACGGTCACCGATGGAGATGGCCAAACGCCAAAGTACGATGCCATGGGACCTGACGCCTTGCGCTTGTGGGTCGCCTCAAGTGATTACACGAGAGATGTGAGCATCTCAGTACCCGTATTACAAAGCGTGCAGCAGGCGCTCCAAAAGTATCGTGTCACGTTCAAGTTCCTGCTGGGCGTGTTGGCGGACTACAACCCAGCCGAGAAGACACTGGCGGACCATCGCGATCTCACCTTTGCGGATCACGCAGTCCTGTACCAACTTGCGAACACTCAACAGGAAGTGTGGAATGCGTACGACCAGTATAAGTTCTACAAAGCTGTAAGCGACATCAACACTTTCATCAACAACGACCTATCGGCTTTCTACTTTGAAGTCATTAAAGATACGATGTACGCTGGCTCCAAACATGCTCGATTGCGAACACAGATGGTACTCCGGTCGATTCTCGACGGACTGTTGAAGATGCTCGGCCCCGTGACGCCGCACTTGGTTGAAGAAGTATGGGAGAACTGCCCAAAGGCAATGAAGAACGAGCGGCACCCATTGAAACGAGTTTGGCCAGAAGGAAAGATCAAGGTCCCCGGCAACCACGAGCGGGTCGAAGAAGGCTTGGACGTCTTCTACGATCTGAGCGCGGCTGTGAAGCTCGCGCAAGAAGAAGCTCGACAAGCTGGCAACCTGCGCAGTGGACTCGCTTGCAAAATCGAAGTACATCTACCAGATACTCCAGAACGCCATCACATCGAGCGATGGTTCCGCAGGGGAGAATTAGCTGATCTCCTGGTCGTCAGCCAAGTATCGGTGCGTGCGGCTAAGGACAAGGACTCCGCTTCCAACGCGGCTTGGAGCTACGACCAGCTTTTCGAAATCAACGGAGATGAGGGCAAGGTCGTCGTATTGCCGCCTGATCACCACAAGTGCGTGCGCTGCTGGAAGTATACTGCTGTGGAGGCTGAGCAGCCTTGTGGGAGGTGTCGGGGTGTTTTGCGGGAGCAGGGTTTCTCGCATCCGGATGTGAGGTTGGAGTCGGTGCCGCATGAGCGAGGGCAAGGGTCGGGGGGAGATCTGATGATGCTGGCGATGATGGATGGGTTTCCGGGGGAGGGCGTTGCGAGGGAAGGTGGCTTTGGGGAGGGCGTTGACGAGGAAGACGTGGGGTTCTATGAGGAAGATGTGTTCGAGAAAGACGAGGAGGAAGAGCAAGACGATGAATCTGAAGACGACGACGAGTCTGAGGAGGATGGCCCGGACGACGGAGGCAGTGACTATGGTGACGATAGTGGCGGAGATATCTTCTAGTAGCTGCCACGCACTACAACCGCGGACGAGGCCGCCACTTCGCGTACGGATGCTCCGCCGTCGACGGTACAAGATGATCCACATCCAACGTGTTGACCAGACCCGGATGCACCTCAGAGAGATTCTTGATCCCGATGAGCTTCATCACACTCTCCATCTCATCTTTCAAAACTACACCACGCACGTCAGCATCTCCACTCCCCTCAGCAAGACCAGTACACGTACTCTCAACCAAATGCTCAACCCCCTCACTCCCATAATTTAGCGCATACAAAAAGCTCCTCCCAATCCCCACCGCCTTCGCCCCCAAACACATCGCCTTCACAATATCCCCTCCCCTCCGTATCCCGCCATCAACAAACACCTCCATCCGCTCAAACACCTCCGGACAGCACTTATGCATCTCCAACAACAGCAGTATCGCCGGCGGGGCATAATCCAAATTCCTCCCGCCATGGTTGCTCAACAAAATCCCATCGACCTTATACTCCATCGCCAGCTTCGCGTCCTCGGCGTTCGTGATCCCCTTCAACACGATCGGTAAATGCGTTAGCGACCGGATCCAGGCCAAGTCGTCCCAGGTAAGTGATTGATCGATGTAACTCCCCATCATCCGCGTTAGCCCGCCTCCCTTCTTATCAGTCGCCGCGCGCTGGCCGGTAACGGGGTTTATCACGATCTCATCCACCGCGAGCCGTTCATCCGACTCGCGTTTCCCGCGCCCCGCGGCGTCGACGGTTACGAAGATGGCGCGGACGCCTAGGTCGGTGGCGGAGTGGATCACGGCGGCGGTTTTGGCGCGGTCTTTGTTGACGTAGAGTTGGAACATGAAGGGGTGGTTGGGGGCTTCGGCGAGGATGTCGGGGAGGGGGTGGGAAGCGCTTGTTGAAAGCTTGAGGTTGGCTGTCAGTACCATCTCACCTCGCTCGGATGGGGGAGACTCACTATCTCAAGGATCCCGCTTGATTTCGCCCCCCTCGCCATCACTTTCTCGCCTTCGGGGTTGATCATTTTAGCCAACCCAGTCGGACAAATAAACACCGGCACCTTCACCTCCATCCCCAAAATCGTCGTCGCCGTACTAACGTCCGCCACATCCCGCAAAACCCTCGGTCGGAACCAGATGCGTTGGTACATCGTCTGGTTCATATCTCTCGTCCAGCAATCCGTCGCTGCGGCTGAATAGAAGGCGAAAGTCTTCTTAGAGGCTGTGGCGGCGGCTGCGAGTTCGAAGTCGTGGCTACATACACACACACCAAACGTCAGCGGTGACCAAATGATTCAGACGACGACCCCCAGGAGTGGGGCCAAGCGTACGCGTTGATAATGCTGTCTAGAGGCGGCTTCTCGTTTTCGGGAGCGGCTTGCGTGACATTGCTCTCCACCACATCGGGTTTCCAGTCCGCATCGATGGTTGAGCGGTCGAGATTGCCCTTGAAGCAGGCGAGGGGGAGGGTGTCCTTTGCCAGGGAAGGGCTGTGGTATTCGGTGTAGCCTGTTGTTGCGTCGTGGCCTGCATACTTTAGGATGACTGGGAAGATAGTTTAGCGGTGGTTCTGGATATTGTTGTGTGTACGTACGGTTGGAGCCACCAGGATGTTCGGGGGCGAAATTGGTTACGTCCCATACCTGATCATCGATCACGATCCAGCAGTCTTCGGGTGTGTTGTGTTTGCGGATCTCTTGGGTTGATATGGTTTTCGTAAACTCCATATCTGCTTCCTGGATGCTGGAGAACACATGAAAGAGAGACGAGTGATTGACGAATGAGAGAAAAGATATTACCACTTGCTTGGAAAAGTGCAGTAGCTGCTATATATCATAAAAGCAGCCAACTCATAATATTCATGTTACCCGAAAATTGGGAGGCCATTGGCCGACCTGTCGCCGACACCGGAGTCGTATGAATGTCGATCTTCTTCACTACGAGGACATACCGCAGGGCAGCAATTCAATCCCTCTTCAGCTCTTCACAACACCACGTTCAATCTTCCTCCGCTTCGCCCTCAACTTCTCGGCCTCCTCGTCCGTTCGCGCATTCGAATACGCCATCTTCTCATACGACTTCCGGAACTTCCTGGATGCCATGCCCTTCCGCCGGTCGATGTCTTCCAGCCGCTCGCGCTCATCCCGCTTGCGTTTGGCTTGTGCGACTTCCCGCTCCTTCTTGCGCTTGTCTTTGGCCGATGTGCTGGCTGGCGCGGGTGTGCGCCCGAGCGCTTCGGCCTCGAGTTCAGCCTGTGCTTGACGAGCAGCTGAGTCGCCAATGTCTTCGACTTCGTCGCCAGATAGACCACCCCATTCTGCCTCGTCCACAGCAGCTTCGCCGTTGGGCTCGACTTCGTCGTCTTCTGACTCGTCGTCCTCGGAGCCTGCTAGGTTGACATCCATACCTCCATCTTCCTCGTCTTTGAGCGCTTCTTCAAGCTTTCTCGCCTCGCCATCACCACGTACACCTTCGACTTCCTCACCAGCCTTCCCTTCTTCTATCTCATCTTCTTCATCCTCCATCTCAGCCTCTGCAGCAGTTTCCTGCTCGGCGAGCGACAAGGTAGGATCGTAAGCTCCCCTCTTCGCCTTGACCCACGGGCTGAGATGAGGCGGCAGAGTCGCGCCAGGTGCGTACAGATCTGGTCGTTGGAGTTGGCCTGCGTTGATTGAGTCCCATACCCACTGAGGCTGGACGTAGATTCTGCCTGGTACACGCTCGTTCGACTTCGTCGGTGGCATCCCATCGACTTCATCCACGTCCATATCAACTTCGCCATCGGTAAGCGGAGGTGATGGTAAGGGAATGTCGGGCCGGTCGACGACTTGATGTGTGATGCGAGTGTCGTCTTCTGAACAGTATGCGCCTGGTTCACCTAAGCTACTGTCCCAGCCCACGCGCTTGCAGCCGAAAGCTTTGAGTATGAATTCGAGGGGGTTCCTAGGTGCTTCCCGAGAGAGGAACACTGTAAAGTTTTCGAACAACTTGCCGGCTGTCTCTGAGTCGGCGGTTGCTGATGGCTGTAGTAGCGTGTCCGCCTTCTCATCAATGGAAGCGAATGTGTCAAGAGCACTTGATGGATTCTCTTCAGCATCCTCGACTCCATCAGCCTCGTCACCTTGTCCGTTCTGCTCCGACTGCTCTTCCGGTAAAGACAGAAGTCGGTCCGCCTCTGCCTGAGCTTTCTCGTTTGTCTCTACATCCATTGCACCCTCAATCTGCTGTTGCTCTTCTCCATTCCGTGGTTCCAGCTGGAAAGCACCTAGCTCAGCTCCTTGCTCTTCCGACTTCGAGTCAAATGTAGGAGGGTACACCAAGCCAATGCTGGTATATAGTCTGAAGTTCACGAAACCGAGCAAAGTGGTGTAGAACTCCACGAATGTCGCCATGATCCTGTAGTCCACATCGGCACCAGTTCTTTGTACAAACTTGTATGGCACGAGCCACAGTATATCCTGGCCTTGGATTGTTGCTTGGTAGTAGATGCCTTTGATCGATAGGAAACTCTTGCGGAGACTGTGAGTGCGTATAAGATAGTGCTCGAACTCCAAAGTAAGCCTCTGGCACTTGGCTATAATTTTGGCCGGTACCTCTGCAGTCGAAGGAAGATTTGCGAAGAGGAAGAGCATGGAGAGCGCATCATCAAGATCTCGCAGCGCATCCACGAACGTCGGATAGCGTTCTTTGATGATGTGGTCGAGTCGCATGCGCGGCTTGAGATTCCGCTCCAGTCTTGACGCATCGCTGACTTCATTGCGTCCCAAGGCCTTCGAGATCTTCTTGGCGAGCGACTTTTGATCTCGGAACTTGTTGAGGAGAGGTTCGTGGAGGAGGTAGTGGATGTCTTTGGTGTAGTAGAAGGTTGTGCTGGGAGTCGAGGACTTGGAGACTCTCTTCTTCGAGCGTGGCTCTCGGGGGTAGATGCCCTTGAAGATACATAGTCGTCGGAAGTCGGCGAGGGAGATCTGGAGTTTGCGGACGGCCTGCGAGCGGGTCAGGTAGTTCTTCGCGCTGCCCGACGTGCCTGACTTCGATGTTAGCGGGTGCTAGACATGTACCACTAGCTCGTCACACCTTTCTTCTTTTCGCGACCCATCCTGGCGGTGGTACCTTGTTATACGTCTGAACGAAGTGTTGTCGCAAAGGTAGTCCGCAGAACTAGAAGTTTTCGAGCCAAGATTTCGTCGCGCGAGTCATGAGATGCGGCGAGCACGGAGGTCTTGGAGTACCACTACCACCAAGTCGGACAGATTACACGACCGAATGCGCCAAGTACAAACACACGATGGGAAGACGATAATGCGGGCATTGGATACGCTAGAATGGACGCGATCACAAAGGTCTACAACGACCACCCGAAGACGGTGCTCTTCACTTCCGCAGCAGCTCTTCGAATCCTCCTCGTCGTGACCTTCCCAGGGCTACATGAGCTCCTTGCAGGACGTGTCGAAATATCGACGCCGGTCAACAGCTTCAAGAGATGTACGTGAGACCATGAGGCGTTCGTATGGATCCGGTGGAAAGTGAGTAGGAGCTGAGACAGTGTAGTACAGGAAGGCTTGTTCCTATATGAACGGGGCCTCGATCCTTACGATGGCGGTATCTTCCATCAGGTCAGCTATATATTTCACCCTGTACTGCCAGTATATGCTCATAGAAAATAGGCACCACTACTATTGTCTCTCTTCTCCTTCCTGCCATCTGCAAGTACCTTGATAGGACGTCTCGCGAACATAGCCATCTACACGGGGTTGGACGTCCTTTCTGCGAACACGTTATATGACATTGCTGCTTCTGGAGCTGCAACGTTGTCATCCGTCTACATTTCGCCGCGAGCCGACCGAGCATGGAAGCCAATATCCGTGGCGGCTGTGTGAGTGACCACGTACCCATTGAGCAAGATATCAGTGCTAACATCTGCAGCTACCTCTTCAATCCATTGACCCTCCTGACATGCCTTGGACAACCAACCACAGTCTTCACGACCTTATTCATCCTGCTAAGCATCAAACACGCATGCGAAGCAAAAATGCCAACTTCAGCCTTCGCCCTAGCAGTCGCTAGCTACCTCAGCCTGCACCCAGCTTTCCTACTCCCCCCAATCGGCATGCTATGCTACGACCGACTCTGCCAACAACAAGCAACCACCTCAGCCACCCCACCGGACCAAAACCCCGACAGCAAAGCGGCCGTCGACCAACGCACCCTCCCACCCGCCATACCCTTCGCCCTCCTCCTAACAACAATCTTCCTCGCCACCTTCGCACTCCTTCTCGGCCTCTCTAGCCTCCTGCTCCCCTCCTTCCAATTCATACCTTCAGTCTACTTGACACCGCTCCAGCTCCCGGACCTCACGCCAAATCCTGGGTTGTGGTGGTACTTCTTCATCGAAATGTTCGACGCCTTCCGCTCATTCTTCCTGGGCGTGTTCTGGCTGCATATGCTCTCGTACAGCGTCCCGCTCTGTTTGCGACTGCGAAAACAACCACTAGCAGCCGTGGTGCTTATGCTGGGCGTGAACGCGGTCTTCGAGCCGTACGCCAATATCGGTGCTGTGGGTACGGCGTTGAGCTGTCTTTGCTTGCTTGGGCATGTCTTCGAACGTACGCTTCCCTCCCCTCTCACCACATCCTCCCTTACTGACAAGTCGATCCTCCAGTGTCATCAACCCACCGCTACACCTTCCCAGCCCTCGCAGGCCTCCTCTACTGCACGCTCCTCGGCCCCGCCTTCCATCACCTCTGGATCTACGCCGGCTCGGGAAACGCAAATTTCTTTTACGCCATCACGCTCGTCTGGAATTTGGCGTTGGTCATTATCTTGACAGACACGTTATACGCTGTGCTGCGAGACGAGTGGGAATTTGAACGGCCTGAGGGGGTGGCGAAGGAGATTAGACAGATATAGATGTTTGAACCTTGGTATATGTACAACATATCACTTGTATTTGCGTCGCCCAAGCTGCGCACCTATCCAACCAGCGGCGCCGACCCAGCAGGCAACTTAACCTTAAACACGAGCGCCTGGTTGAGCAGATTGAACCCAGACTCGTCGCTGTACTGGAATTTGCCGAAATTCGTGTAGCCATCCTGCGTGATAAAGTCGTTGTCACTGAAGCTGAAGAGGTAGTACTCATCCTCCCCCTCCGCAGGCAACAGCGCCATGCTCTCCCACTTCTCGTTCAACAACCCGTTGTTCTGCGCGCCACCATTATGCACCCCATACCTCCTCAACTGGCTGTTAACATTAAAGTCCAACCACGAACAATACTCCGCAGCCTGAATACCAGATTTCAGTACTCCCTGGCGGGAGGCAATCTGGCATCCAACGCAATCGTGTCCGTTCCCCTTGACATTTGTAGCGGAAGAGATATCGAAGACGTCGATCTGGCGGTACAAACTCTCCGTATCGTCTTGCCCGCGTCCAACATTGCCGTCGCGGGCGAGGACAAGAAATTGCGTATCGCTAACATAGTGGATCTCGCTCTGCCGCGCCACGTCGCTCGAGTCGTCGGAGGCGTCGACGTGGTTGAGGTGGACCACGTATTCGGCCTCGTACACTGGCGTGGAGGCGGAGATATCGTAGATAAGGAAGCGGGAGTTTGCCTGATCTTCGAGACCACCGTCCTGGTTCGCGGCGGATTGGAGCAGGACGTACAATTTCGTCCCGTCGGGGTTCGTAGTCATCCCCTCGAAGCCCTGGTTGTTGTCACGGCCGTTGAGGTTGTCTTCGGGATCTGGCAGGGTGTCTTGGTCGTAGATCGGCGGGCTGGCGGCGGAGAAGGAGACGGCGCCTTTGCGGCGGGGGATCAGGGCTGGAGGGGGGCGGATTGCGTTGATCATTTTGCCGGTGGGGTCGAATTGGTAGACGTAAGGGCCGTATTCGTCGGAGATCCAGAAGGAGCCGTCGGCGCCGAGGAAGAGGCCTTCGGTATCGATTGAGACGCGGTTGCCGCCTGGGCCGGATTGGCCGAAGCCGTTGCCGGTGTAATTCGCGGACGGGAAGGCGAAGGGGACTTCGGAGAAGCGTTTGTAGGGGCCTGTGATGTCCGGGTCAAGGCCGGTGGTGGGGGTGCCTTCGAAGTCGGTTAGGAGGATGGTGTCGAGGTACTTCATGATGATGTTTGGGGCGGAGGGGTTCTTGAGGGTGGGGTCGGCGATTTTGAGGGTGACTTGGATCTTTTGGATGCGGTTTTGGAAGTTGACTGTGCCTTGGGTGTTCCAGCCACGGTCTGGGAGCGCATAGAGCAAGCCTTGATAGTTTTTGCCTACTTTCTTCCAGGAGGCCTTGTCCATGGCGCCGGAGCTGCCCAAGCCGCCCAAGGTGTCGCCGTATTTGTCGCGGGCATTGGAGGGCAGGAAACCATAGCCTGCGAGCTCCTCGTAGATGTACTCCTGGCCATTGCAGGTTGTCGTGTTGACAGCAGCAGCTCTACGAACACTGGGTGCTGCTGTTACCGAGGAGAGGAGGCCAAGGGCCAATGGCACCGAGGTGATGATGTTCTTGCTGTACAGCATCGTGACGAGTTTTGCTTGAGAGAAGAGAGAAGAGAAATGAACATTACCTTTAAGTTATACAACCACTGCCCCACGTGATGCCGCAGCGCCCAGAGGATGATGTCTGGATAGAGGTTAAATAGCATCCTCCGTGGTTTAGCTCAAGGATGTACCTGCATTAGAGCCCCACAATTTCCCTTGGCGCTGGGTTGGCGGCGGCGTTGATCTCCAACGTGCTTCCGTTGGCTGTGGTGATTTGGTAGACTTCACAACCAATTTCCATTGCTGTTGTTTTGCGAGAGGATTGCTTCTCGCCTCCGACAAGATCCCGCGGGCGGATCTTGGTCGAGTCGTGGTAGTTCTACAGGAGCACGAGGAGTTCGGACCGGTGCAAGGGGCGACAGAGCTCAGCTCAGCTCTCCCACAACTTTGACCCCACCTCGCTTGGATCAAGCACGTGAGCTTCTGCTATATCGGGTCATCATCATCGAGACACCACAATTACAATGTCTACCCAACAGCCCAACAAGTAAGTGCATGTTGTCAAAGTCGTCATGAAAAGTCCCGTGTTGACGACTTGCAGCGTCTGGCAAACAGCAGCAGCCGGCCGCCAACGGCAATCTCAATCCGCCTCCCGAACACCGCAGAACCGGTCCGGCACTGCTTCACCGAGCCTACAAGCCGCACCATCGCCATCTTCACGACCGGACGGAGGACGTACGTTGCAGCCGGTAGATAGTGTGTGGACGCAGAGAAGCAGTAGTGGGAACAGGAGTAACGGACAGCCGAGAACGGATGCTGCACAAGACGATGGTGGGTTCAATGCAGCGGAGGTGAAGACTTTTCTGGCTGCAGATGTGGGATCGGTGGTAGTGTACAAGCCGGCAGAAGCTGCGGGAGGTGCGAGACAGGGTGGTGCTTGGGGATCAAGATGTAAGTACATACTGCCTCGATACGTGACTGTAGTCTATGTGAGCCGCTAGCTAACCGTTTGGACAGCGAACGTGATGGCGAACGGGCAGCCCTTCCTCGCTCAGCTGGCGAAGCAGGTTACCACTCTTGAGGGTGGTGGATAGTCCATCGGAATGGCATGTCGTGGCAAGCGTTTAGCGATATGATACCCCGTACGTACAGTTTGATGCAACCACATGCCGTTGAAGCCTACCAGTGAATCCTGTCTTGATGTTACACAAAGCTAGTGCACGGGCCTTTGGTGTGGAAATGCGCAGGTCGCCGGCACAAACGAAACTTCTTCAGCCTCTTAACCTCGCATCACATCTTCTGTTCCGCACCTCAACTTCCTCCGCACCGCTCGTCGCCATGGCGGATGCCAGCGACGCGCTCACCGGAAGCCTGACTGGCATGGACATCTCAGCCGCCACTACTCAGACAACACAGACACAGCGTCCACAAATCATCAATTTCCCTGTGCCGCGCGAGGTTCGAGATCAGATCTATGGCTACCTCCTCTCCAACGAATACTTCCAGAGCGAGCCATGGTACACTAAGCCGCAAGAGCTACGTGGTGAGGTAAGATGGTTGTTCTCGCGCGCATCGAAAGCCAGCTCATCAAGAAACAGTTCTCCAACACCAGCGGTCGAAAGCGAAGCAACGCGAGAACCTACTGCTTCCAACCAAGCATCCTCTCCACGAACAAAGCCATACGCAAGGAGGCTTTCGACATTTTCGTCAAGAACCACTTTGTGGTGGTGTCTTACAAGTGGGAGCTGGTGGAGAAGCTCCTCCACAGCTTTTCCCTGCCCATCGTCACCGAGAATCAGGCCCACATCGCGCGGTTCCGCCATTCCGTGTTGCGGATTCATGTCAAAGCTCCGCCGGTTGAGGTGGTCCGTGGCACGAAGGTGAAGTCGTTCTTGATGGTCGCGAACGACCTACCTGCGCTCCACGCGTTTCTCCAACACACGTTCTACTACATCTGCAGCCCAGCCCACCTGATGGTCGACAATGACGAGATGGGTGACTCGTGGATTTTCGAGTCGGAACCTGGAACCGATACACTCCCAACCCTCACGTGCCGCTTCCAAGACACAGGCCCGGCCGTACTCACCACGGATCAGATCAAGACTGTCCTGGATGGCTTCAAGAAGGTACTACTTGGTAAGCAGCAGGCCTACTTCCAGAATGTGCCGACACCGCTCTGGCAAGACGCAGTAGCTGTTCGACGGGCGATGTCTCCGCCAACCATCTGGCTTACCGCCATGGGCTGGCAAATCTACGAGGCGGCCCAGGGTCTCAAGGCCACCGCCGACGAGCTGTGTCAAGCTGGCCACTACACGCAAGCGTCTGCGAAGTACTCGATGATATGGACTCTGGCAACTAGGGCTCATATCTTTGATGCTCCCCCAGAGAGCTTCAAGTCCACCTTCCGGCATGCTGCTATTGCTCTGTATGCTGTCGTTTTCGGTGCGCTCATCACGGATGGCTTTTTATGCCTCCGAAAGAACATCAACGAGACCGCGGCAACAGGTCGGATGGAGAAAACCAATCTGCTACGGGGCCTAATCCACAAAGTGGAGACAGAGATCCCTGATCCTCTGCGCAGTGCGATGCTGGACATGTTCACGAAATCTCAGGGGCGGGACATGTCGATATGGCTGGTCACACTGCACACTTTCCTGTACCCAGAAGATCAGGCACGAGAATCGGTGTCGGCAAGCATGGCTAAGATGCAACGTTTGAAGGCTATGTTTCCCGACTCGGCACACTTTGCGCGGGACTACGAGGCGGTCCGCGGCCCTGTGTTTGACCACCCGGTATGTACCTTCCGTCTACATCTCCCGAACCGTACTGACATCCTTCTAGGCCTCCTCTGTGTTCCTCCTTGGGATCACCCCACAGACCGAACAGCTCCGCGAGCAGTGCTCCTTGCACGATCTCCCGCCTTAGATCCTCAACATCCCGTTGCCGGCTGGACTCACCAAGCCACCTGGGCTGGAAGGCTTCGTTGATAAAGCCCGCCTGGAGAATCTCAGAGCCAAGGCTCCTGGGCTTGCGGAGGTCATGATAGGATGACAAGCGTTATCGAGTGTATAACATGGGCGATGCGGAAGCGAAGGACGGCATTACAATGAACGAAAGGGACAGCAATGCTGTCGTAGGTATGGCTGATACTTTGCACGGCTCTTGAGGGCTGGCAAAGTGGTCAAAAGGCCATGCTAGTGGGCATCCATGCCTTGAGACAGTGTGCAACGGCTGCTCCTTTGTTCTTTGTTGATGGAACTGCAAATGGCTAGCCTAGTGACAAAGACATGTAAGATAGATACCAAAATCCATGAGGAGTCGATTAACTCTCGAATGCACCTTGCATCTTCAGTCCAGCAGATGTTCCCCATACCACCGCCTCGCGGGAAAACGCCCGTCCGCCAGAGAGGAGGCTCATCTCTAAGGACCAGCTCGAGTCGCGCGCTCAGTTCGAGCGATCTGCTAAGAGGAAGAAGCGGATGCGTCCGCAAACCTCCCACTCGAGCTCGTGGCCATACAATACAGCTGAGGGTTGACTCCGCTCGTCTCGAGCGTGCCGTTGCTGATGGAGACACTTCCGCCACCGAAGCAAGGGATGAACTCCCGCCCACGGCCAATCTTGGCACTAGCAACGTCCCTAGAACAGACACATCTTCACACGCCTGCAGCGAGCTCAGTCTTGCCTTCGTTGCCTCCGCCGACCTGAAAACCTCCCCCGATACCAATGTCATCGCATTGAACCTGATGGACTACTTCCTGTTTAATAAGGTCAACTGGCTGCCAGAGTTGTCGTACTGCAAACTCCATGCGGCTTGCTTCCTGATGGCAAGCCGGATCACGGAGATGCCAAACACTGCAGAACGACTTGCGGATAGCCTTGGGCCGGAGACTGCTTTCCTCCAGGAGATGGCGGCCCTACTGGCCGTCAATGAAGACGAGGATGCCGCGATCCGGCAGCTGATGTGCGTGGACGAGGAGGCGGTAGAAGATGGCTACAGGCTGTTGTATGAGCGGAGAGAGAAGCTGGCCGTGTTGTTGGGTGTGTATGCGGACAGGTTGGACAGGCTGCCGTTGCCAAAGCGATCGGAAGCGGAAGCGGAGCGGGATGCCGATTATGTACCAGAGGAGGACTTCGATGTCTTTGAGGAGGAGTAGCCAATTGCAGCAATCCTTGTGGCTCAAAAAAGTCCATCATCTCTGACCTTGAACACGTTTGAGCCGCTTTGTCTGTCGAGCATCGTGCAATGGCCGCACCATGTACTATGGACGGGAGCAGAATGTACCTCTCGTGTGTGCCTTTCAGCTCATACCATTCGAGCCTAGGGATGGCAACAGTAACGGCACATCTAGGAGCTTGCCACAAGGATTCTCCAGACCATCTATGAGCATCTTTGTCTGGTCACGGAAGGCATCCGCATCCTCTGCGCTGGCCATCTCGACGTCCGAGTGAATGTAACAGTTCATAGGGTAGTCTTCTTCCAGCCCATCCGTCAGCTCCTGCCTAGTCGTTCCTAATTCTAGCTTACAGACTTGGCCGTCCCGGAATGCCACGAGAAGTAAGCCATACGTGGTAGCCACGATATTGTAGTAGATGACCATCTCTCGAAGTTCTTGGCACGGCGGAAACTCAATGTCGTCGAGGAGCTCCCAGCCAACGATACTCGCACCGCAGAAGAGTTCCTCATCAACGATGACAGGCGTCTGAGGGTTGTTCACATATGGCGTGACCGGTATAGCGACGCTTGAGACGCTCGAGACACTCGACTCAGCTGTGTCGCTTCTGGTTTGTCGCCGTCGTGCTATAGCATACTCCCGTGGCGTAAGACCAGTTTCCCGCTTGAACAACCGGTGGAAATGATGTTTCGTCAAACCAGCTTCTTTCGCCAACCGCTCCAGTCCTGGCAAAGGTGCATCTTCCGGCAGCGATTCCATAAAGTCGCACGACTTCTGGATCTTATCCGCCTCTGGTCGATACACTGGAAGGAGAGGTTGACATCGCTTGCAAGCTCGATAGCCAGCAGCTTGGGCTTGCTCCGGAGTGTCGTAGAAGTCTACATTGGCGCGACGAGGTAGTCGCGCTTTGCAGGTTGGTCGACAGAATATCTTCGTGGACTTGACGCCGTAGAGAAATTGGCCTTCAGCTGCTTGGGATCTGGAGGTGACTTGGGACCATCGTATGCCGTCTGCCATGTCGTGAGCGTCAAGATGGGTGTTAGCAGTAGAGTCATGGCTCACGAGAGACCGGACGAAGGTCTTATATCTGTGAGTTCGACAGCAACGACGACCAGATGGTGATGACTTGAGGAACTTGCTATCGAATTGACCAATCAGGAGGGAGCGCAGATGCTAGCGTCGATCTCTCCTTCCTGCTGGTCCTTCGCTTAACCATACCAGAACACCTACCGGGACGGCTGTTTGCATGAAAAAGCCGAGCTACTGATGTGGTCTGGTGGGAACGTGTCTCGCTCTGTAGCTGCGATGGCATATAATCTGCCCCCGATCTCTCCCTGGCGTAGCTGCCGCTCCCAGCAACACCAGACACTGGACACTGGCTAGCAGAATGATATCTCTATGGCTTGCGCTGCTTTTGGTGCACCACGCAGCCAGCCAGCAGATCGGCGAGGTTCCGGAAGTCCGTCCTCAGTTCCGGACCCATCAATGCTCAAACCATGGATGCCACCTCGAGGACACCTCCGTTGTGCTGGACGCTACCTGACGGAATCTTGAAGACATCGACACGGGCGCTTCATGCCTAACCGATGACCTCCAGCTCAACAAGACTCTGTGCCAACAGCTCAGCAATGCGGGCTCAACTGTGCTCTGCAGGGAGCAGACTATCGCCGAACCGGAGTTGAAGCAGACGGCAACTCGGTGACTCTGCATATGTACCAGAAGTACCAAGGCGAACTGGTGGCCGTTGGACCTCAAATTTATCTACTGGACGAGGATGGCAAGAACTACAAGGTTCTTCACCTCTTGGGCCAAGAGATCAGCTTCGAGGTCGACGTCTCGAATCTTCCGTGTGGCATGAACGGTGGCATGTACCTTGCCGAGATGGACCCATCTGGCGGACGTAGTCATCTCAATCCTGCTGGCGCGGCATACGGGACTGGTTACTGTGATTCTCAGTGTTATACCAGCTATGCTTTCATTAAAGGCGTGGCCAACCTCGATGGAAAGGGAACGTGTTGTAACGAGATGGACCTGTGGGAGGCGAACTCTAAGTCGAATCAGCTCACGCCTCATCCGTGCAATATCACTGGCTTCTATGCTTGCGAGGGCAAGCATTGTGGCGATGGCAAAGCTGGCGTCTGCGATAAGGTCGGCTGTGGTTTCAACCCTTACGCGCTAGGAGCGCCAGACTTCTATGGTGTGCAAGGTAAGGTGGACTCGCAGAAGCCTTTCAGAGTAGTAAGAAGGTTTATGACTGATGATCACACCGAGCATGGTCAACTTGTGGAGATTCGAAGGCTGTATATGCAAGATGGCAAGACCATTCATAATGCTGAGGTCACTCTCCGCGGCAGCAAGTACGACTCCATATCACCCGCCTACTGCAAAGCCACAAATGCGGACTCATTCGCACAGCACGGCGGCCTTGAGCATATCGGTGGAGCGCTGAGGCGTGGGATGGTGCTTGTGATGGGCATCTGGAATGAGGGAAGCGACAACCTCAACTGGCTGGATGCTGGCGATGCTGGGCCTTGTAACAGGAAAGAAGGCAGTCCTGCAGCGATCAAAAGCAACTACCCCGGCACATCTGTGACCTTCCGACATGTCAGATGGGGCGACTTTGGGACTACATTCTAACTGAGTGCAACACCAGCGATATGAGCTTCAGTCGTCAATCGTCTCCTGCAACCACTAATCTGCCCTGCCTATACAGTGGGACATGAATTCACGGAAAATGAGCATCCATCTCGAGGCTACATCCTCAATGTCCATCTCGCATCTGGACATTGGCATCGATATATGATTCCCACAAGGCCTGGCTGAAAACCTGCCAGGATGAACAAAGGAATCAATGCTCTGGTATTCTGCCAACGAACGAATGCTCCAGCGCCTGGACAACAAAGGATCGACTATTCCGGTCATGATCATGACTGTTGCACTTTGGACAATGGAGCAACGACAGTATGGCTGTGTTGTAACAAAGAAAGGTCTGCATCCGTCGACTCGGTCGTTATCTGGTGTTCGTACCATCTCGAGGATACGAGTCTAGGGTCGCTCGCACTGTAACGGACTAAAGCTCGAGACGACCACCTTTCCCACCGCGGATACTGACCCCCGGCGAAGCATGGCACCTACAACGACCGAGTGTAGTTGTTGTGCGAACGACATCGAAGGCGAACCCACACTCGTTGAAGGAGACTTGGTCTGCGAGGACTGCGTTCGTGGCTACATCATCCCCAAGTTCCGAGCTGCTCTGCTCTCTGTGGCTAACTATCCCGTGACTTGGGGCAAGGACGACGAGGGCAATGATGTGGAGCTCAGTGTCTACGAGTTCCAAAAGTACTTCGACGACTGGGACGACGTCCAACAAACCTGGGAGCTCAGGAAGAAAGAAAAGGAGTTCGACGCGGACAAAAGGCTCTACTGTCGGCAGTGCGCCAGTTTCCTGCGTGGTCTTCCATTCTCTCCGGACAAAGCAAAAAATGCATCGGCCTACTGTGACAAATGCCAGATCGAAGTCTGCGGTGCATGCGGAGTCGGGGGCCACACTGCTAATGCATGCGACGCCAAGAAGGACGAGAAGAATCCGTTCGAAGGCATGGCAGACACGAAGAAATGCCCGAAGTGTGGCACCGCGTTCTATCTATACGATGGGTGCAACCTCATCGACTGCGCCGCTTGCAAAGCCAAGTTCTGCTGGGTCTGCCTGGAGATCAACCCCGATCGACTCCACTGGGCCGAGGGCACCCCTTGCCCGAAATTCGGCCAACCTGGCGATGCGAACGCCCATTGGATCAACCCCGACCAGGACGCGGCGGCGAATGCGGCAAGACCTCTTGTCGCGATCCCACCAGAAATGGCTACGTACCTCCCGCGAGGACCCCACAGCGCCGACCAGATGGCCCAAGTCGCCGCCCTCGCGTTCTTGGACATCCGCGGCTACCCGGAGGAACTATCCCAGCAAGCGGTGGAGGCGCGCTGGCGGCTAGCCCAGTTCCCGGGCTTCCAACATGGAACGCACGGCGCCAGCTGGGAAGAACGTCGGGAGCGCGCGCAACGGGTCTCGCGAGATCTAGCCGCCGGGTTCGGCGACTACAATCGCGCGGGTGTCGACAAACACGAGGACCCGCTGCGGAAGGCCGGGGTGTTGGCCGAATTCGTGAACATGAACCGCCTCCTCGCGGACAACGCCGCCATGCTGCACGATCGCCTCGTCCTGGAGGCAAACCTCGAGCAGTTTTTGGAGAGGCATCGCCAGATTTTGGAGGCGAGGGGGGTCGTGCGTCGTAAGCAGGTGCTGAGGAAGAGTATGGATTTCGTCAAGTTTTTCTCGATGCTGACGGTGTATTTGATGGTTGCAGGGGAGAGGTTGGCGGTGGCGGCTTCGGATCGTCTCGAGCATCGGATTCACAATCAGTGGGAGGTGGCGCCTGCGGAGCACGCTGAGGAACACCCTGAGGGGGAAGCTGAAGAAGAGGCCGCGGAGGCTTGAGGATATTGGATCTCGTCTTTTGCGGTCTGCTCTCGAATATACTGGATCCTTTCGTACATGTGTATAGTTGTACAGCTTATAATGCTTTTACCGCTTCGCTGAGACCGTCACTACCGCGTCTAGTCTTGTCTTGAATGTAGGCCACTGGAGTTGGTTGGGTGATCGAGAGGAAGAGGCTGTTTGGTAAAGGTATACTCAACTTCGTCCACATATCATTTCGTCTAGATAGACATGCGAAAAAGTGCATGCACACGCAAGCTAGAGGAAGGGGTCGTAAAGTTCGTGTCATCCCATCCATCCTTGACTCCCCACGCAATCATCCCTGGTATCTTGAAACGCAACATAAATGTATCCATCCACGAGCACCAAAATACCTCCGATGCCTTCAGCGCAGTCCAATGATCTCTGTCCAACGTATTTTCTTATTCTCAAACGTAGTAGTTCTGCCTCCTGCTGCTGGAGTAATGACTCCTTCCACCACCGCCCGAGCTCCTCGGGCGCGCATAATCGCGGCTCCCGCGAACCTCACGGCTTCCGGAGCGGCGTCGGTGCTGGGAGCCGGAGGAGCGGTACTCGCGCTTGACGACGACGCCGCCGTCGTTGCGGTGGTTGCGGTGTACGAGGAGGGCGAGGAACTGGAGCGGATGATGTTAGCAAACAGCTCGATATCCCCAGATGGAACGGGGTGGTACTCACAAAAGTAACCGCGAACGCCAGTATATCAATAATAGCCAACGCAAAGCTCGCCTTAAGCATCGCACAGGTCTTATTAACATTATAGTTAAAATAACTCCCGCTCGTCGTCACCCCGGCGTTCAAATTCGAACAATTCTGTTTCGCGACGAACCGCATCACCACCACGGCTCCGATGAACGCTCCGACGAAACCTAGATCGATTACCGCGACGAAGAGGGCGTCGTGGCGCGCGCGGAGGTAGGCTATCAGGGTGAAGACGATCCAGGCGAGAGCCAAGGTGGAGATGATGAAGAGGATGAGGATGTATTCCGGGGTGAGCTGGTTGGCGCGGACGTATTGGTGGACGAACCAGGCGAGCATGCCGACTATTGGGATGGTGATGAGGAGTTCGAAGATGCGCCAGGAGAGGAAGAGGAAGCCGGAGAGGGCCATTGTGGGTGGTTGGTGGGGGTGGTGTCGACGGGTGGAAGTGGTGAGCGGTTGAGGTGGGTTCGGTGGTGTTGCAAGACGGTAGTGGTTGGCGGTGGTTTTAAACGGACGTCGAAATGTTTGTGTGGTGAAGCAGTGCAGCAATCCGGTTTGATGCGACGAGATGCCGGTGAGGTGATGGTGATGCGGTGATGTCAGCCAATCTGCAGCTTCCGATCGAGCTTCGGCTTCTCGTGGGACGAAAGCACGAGCGAAGCAACAAACAATCGACGCAGAGGAGTAAGAATGAAGGTGGGTCGACAAGGCGATTGTGTTCTTGTGGAACTCAAATGTGCAGTTGGCAACGGAATGGTTTTATCTTTTGCTCGTCAACCAAGAAAGTGATGGCTGGTCCCAGCGATAATCGCACGTCGCGGGGGCTGGGAAGTTCAAGCAGGAAACAACTGGGCGGGATGCGGGTGGAAGCAGGAAAAGACCTGTTTGACATGGATCGCTTAATCTAATAATGCGAGACTGACGTTGCGTTCATCTTCTCGATTCGTGAAGCGGTGTTCCAAGAGTTCGAATCGTTGTTTCTTGGATTGCCTTGCAAGGCGACGAGGCGACTTCAACCGTGCTCCGGAACAAGCCGAGCAGTCAATCGCCGCATCGCCGCCCTGACGACTGCTTTCTGAGGTGAGAGCAGCTGCTGTGGTTCCAGCAACCTTTCTCGTGGGACGGAGAACCGCATGTTTGACCGGCACAGCTAAGCTGGAGCGATGGCAACCTCGAGAAATCGTGGCAGTCAATCCGCCTGTTCTCCGAGACGGCAACTTTTTGCAAGGTCTGAGCGTGAGCTACCGGAAGCAGAAGCAGCAGCCTATCATTGGGTGCTCAAATTCGGGCACTAGCGGGGGTACTCCCGCACACCCGATTGCCAATTAACGAAAAATCGGGTGTGCAGCCTTGATGCCTTAGATGGCCCATGGGCTAAGAGATCCGGGCGCTAGTGGGGGTACTCCCGATTTTCCATTAAGGACAAAATGGGGGTGCAGCCTTAATGCCTTAGAGATCGACTCAAAGGTCTGCGGGTGGTGACGGAATAGATGCTTGTCAATCAGCACATCGACTCATCATTCAAGACAATAGCAAAGTAGATTCAACAATCGAGCACTCTTCTCGGTGGCAATGTTGGAGTTGACATTCTGCACTGAACACTGGTCATGGCTGATCGGAAGACAAAGTGTCTCGTCGTAGGCGGTGGGCCTGTCGGTGCGCTCGCCGCGCTTTATGCTGCCAAACGAGGGTGGGAGGTTGAGGTGTATGATTTGAGAAGAGGTATGATCGATATATTGAGAGACATGGGAACCAGTGGCTAACAATCTCAAGACCTTCGAGATGACTCCACCACGCCACTCAACTTCACAAAATCCATCAATCTTGCTCTATCGCAACGAGGCGTCAATGCCATGCGCGAGTCTGGCGCAGATGGCCTCCTCGACTCCGTGCTGGCCGACACGATACCCATGTACGGTCGTATGGTTCATGGAGAAGACTCGAAGGGCTCTCTCACCGAGGAGAGCCAGCTGTACGACGTCCATGGCCGTTACCAGCGAGCTGTAGATCGTGGCGCTCTCAACAAGACTCTCTTAGACCATCTGGAAGGACTCCCGAACGTCAACTTGATCTTCCACCACAAGCTCACGGGAGCTGACTTCAACAAGAAGAAAGCATGGTTCGAGCGCAAAGGCTCCGACAAATCCAGTGATCGGCCGAAAGAAGTCGAAGTCTCCTTCGACATTATTCTCGGCTGCGATGGCGCACACAGCAGCGTTCGGTACCACATGATGAAGTACGTCCGCATGGACTACGAACAATCTTACATCGACACCCTCTGGTGCGAGTTCACCATCCCACCGGCCGACTCCTCAGATACGACAGCCACAACGGCATCCGCTAAGGACGGATTCCGAACCAGCCCCAACCACCTCCACATCTGGCCCACACCCAACGATATGTTCATCGCCATCCCATCAATCGATCGCACCTTCACATGCACCCTCTTCGCCCCCTCCGCAACCTTCGCTGAACTATCAGCCCACCCCGAATCCATCGAATCCTTCTTCCGCACCTCCTTCCCCGGCGCCGCCGACCTTATCGGCCCAGACCTCCAAACCCAATTCCAGCAAAACCCTCACCTCCCACTAATATCCATCAAATGCTCTCCCCACCACTACACCGCCTCCGGCGTCATCCTGGGAGACGCTGCGCACGCTATGGTGCCGTTCTACGGTCAAGGCATGAACGCCGGGCTCGAGGACGTGCGCGTCCTCTTCTCGCACTTCGACTCGCACCCCACCACCCCAGCTGGCCGAGCCGCAGCGCTAGAAGCGTATAGCACAGAGCGAGTCCCTGACGCTCACACCATCAACGATCTCGCGATGGGTAATTATTGGGAGATGCACGCTGGAGTCCGATCGACGTGGTATCTGCTGCGGAAACGAGTGGAGGAGTTTTTGTCGGACAAGGTGCCGGGGAGTGGGTTCGTGACGCAGTATTCGCGGGTTAGCTTTAGTAATCAGCGGTACTCGGAGGTTGCGCAGGCGGTGGAGCGGCAGGGGAGGGTGTTGTTCAGAGGCATGGTGGGCAGCGCATTGGTGCCGGTGGTTGCTGGGTTGGTGTGGTGGGGCTGGCGCTAGAGGCACGGCGGAATAAGAGCGCAGAAGGAAGGGGTGGGCGCGGTGGCGTGGCGGATGTACAGGGAGGGGATGAAAGCCCTTGGAGGAGTACCTCACGGGTAGGCTCGACTTGCTTAGACATACAGTTCAATTTCGACAGGCGCGTGATGCAGTACATCGTACCCTACCTCGCTATCTACAAGTACACCGACCATGCAAATCCCTTCACCATGTATCATCAACCCGCTCTTCGTCTACATAGTCCCTTCTACTACCGCCGCTCAACAAGCAGCACATGCAACGCCCCATACCCCAACACAACAAACACCCCACAAAACACCGCCAACCCCACCGCATCGTCCCATAGAGCCAGATTATTGAACCCGAAACTCGACAGGATAGCCGAGCCGGGTACTTCGATATCGAGCCCGTACTTGTGGTCCGCGAGCGTGAGCGTGCGCACTTCGTTGACGATCAGGCCTTCGAAGGCGAAGTGGAAGATGGATAACTAAAACACAGGACAAGTCAGCAAGGGCACGGCGAAGCAGGCCCACAGGGGCCCCTGAGGGTGGGGAAGCGGACGTACCGATTGCAACCACAACATCGGCTTAGGGATGGTTTCGTGGTTCAGTAGGAAGCCGCCGAAGAGCAGCGAGAACAGCATCACGAGCACGCCGAGGAGATTCGCCACGCCTTGATTCTTGACGCAAATCCCGATGAAGAGACAGATCATCGCTGCCGCGAGGTTGAAGAGGACGATGAACATCATGAACGTCCCGAACTCCGACCAATGCGGCAGTAATCCCGTCATGGGGTACACGATACAGCCCATAATAATCGGCGGTAACAGTCGCAGGGGTAGGATGTCCATCATGACTTTGGCGACGTAGTAGGCGAGGGGGTGGTAGTAGCCTTTCGCTCGTTCCCGGACGAAGAGCAGGCGCTCGGGCGCGAAGACCGTAAGAGAGGTTAGGGTGCTGAAGCCGAATAGTGCTAAGAGGAAGAAGAAGACTCCGAGGCGGTTCTGGAATCCTTTGAGGTTGTAGGTGAGGCCGTAGAAGAGGTATCCTGTTAGCACGGCGAGGACGATGGCGATGGCGTAGTGCGCGAGCATGAGCATGGGGTTGCGGTAGAGGTTGCGCCAGGTTCGCCGGGAGAGGATGAAGAATTGGGTTGGGAGGCCGGGTTTGCGGTAGCCGCGGACGCGGGTCAGACCTGCGGGGGAGGTGGTGCCGTTTGGTTCGGGGTGGGAGTCTGAGGCGGTGTTGATGGCGGTTTGGAGGGAGGTGTGGAGGTCGGATGCGACGTCTGATTCGGCGAAGGCGGTGACGAGGATGTCGAGGTTGGAGGTATTGGGGCCGGAGACGGAGGGTGGAAGGTTGTGAGTGTCGGCTAGACTGGGCGGGGCTTGTTGTTTGAGGCGCACGAGGTCTGGGTCGCGCTCGAGGAGGCTATCGTCTGCGCTGCGGAGGCTCGCTGGGGTGGTGTTGTTGTCTTGCGTGCTGCGGCGGCTGTAGAGTTGGCGTTCTTGTTGCTGGCGGACGCTTGATTTTCTGCTTGCTCTGGGTCGTAGGGACGAGCGGTCTTCCACGCTGCCGCTGATGCTGGGCACGCTCTTCACGGCCATGGTCGAGCTGGCTCTAGTGATTCTGCCGTTCTCGATGGCGGCCAGGTAGCTTGGGCCATCGTCCTCGATCTCGTCCTCGGGCTCCGCTGGCGCACCATTCTGCATCGTCAGATCGATGAGGTAGTCTGCGATGTTGAAGCCAGGCGGACAAGAATAGCCAATGCTATCGAAATAGCTCTGGCATCTGTGGAACGGCCCACTGTACACCATCCGGCCCTCAGCTAGCAGCATCAGCTGGTCGAAAAGCGCCACAATGTTCGAGCGCGGCTGATGTATCGTGAACACAACTGTCCTATTGTAGGTCTTGACAAGTGTGACAAGGCACTCCACCACATTGAATGCGTTGTAAGCATCCAGCCCGGAAGTCGGCTCATCCAAGAACAAGATGCTGGGACTTGTAACGAGCTCGCAAGCTATTCCTACCCTCCTCTTCTCGCCACCCGAGATCCCACGGCCTGCACCTTCCTCCGAGCCGATGACTTGGTGTCGAATGTGATAGATGCCCAGCTGCCTTTCCACATCCTCGACCTTCTGCTCTTTGGCATTCCTACTCATTTCCTTGGGAAGGCGAAGTAATGCCGAGTCCAAGATCGTCTCATGGACCGTAAGGGTTGGTAACATCGTATCCTCTTGATCCACAAACCCAATGACACTCCTAAAGTCATCGTTCGACACTTTCTCGCCGTTCAGCCAAAAGTCACCCATGACCGTGCCTCGCTTCTTCTTGCGAGCTAGGATGTCCAAGAACGAAGTCTTTCCGGCGCCAGACGCACCCATGATCGCCAGAAGTTCTCCTGGATGCACAGAGCCCATGATGTTGGACAAGATCTTCTTCTCCTTCAACTGATAGTGAATGTTCTCAAAGTACAGCGCAGCAGGTTTGTGGTCGGCCAGTAAGCGTGCGTTCTCTTCTTCTTCATCGGTGTCAAGTCGGACTGGGCCATATCTTCCAGTACTCCGTCGGTTTAGCATGAAGACCAGAAGTAGGACGGCCAGAAGAAACAAAGAAACTCCAGCAATCACACCAGCGATAAGAGGCGTGTTGATCTTGTTAATCGGCCGTGTATACCCAGGCACTTTCGACTGATGCATACATTCGCCAGCATGGCAGTCGAGGAAGATACTCGGGTCGCCAAAAATGCTTCCGATCAAAACGTTCATGTTGGGCTCCGAGAACACACTGCCATCGCTGTCCGATCCCCCTTTGGTCTTGGTTGTGGTGAACGACGCCGGACCTTTGATCTCCTCCGTCAAGAAGTCGGCCAGATCCACTCCACCGTTTCCACCGCACAACATCCGGCCCGGTATGCACTTGCACTTGATGTTTTCGCACTCGTACTTCGTCTTGTTCCTGCCATCTGTCTCATCCCGAGTCCAGTCACAGGTGTCCAAGGCACAGTAGAAACTCTCCCTCTGTGCCACCCAAAACTGAAAGTTACACTCCTTCCGCGGCGCATTACAGCTAAACGTCGCCTGCGGGATCCCATCGTGCTTCAGCTGATCCACAATCTTGCGGTTCGTGATGTTGCACATCTGGAAGTTCTCCTCCACCACCACGCCATCCGTATAACACACTGCCGCATCCTTCTGATCACTCGGCATCATCGACCGACACGCATTGTTCGTCTGGCATGTGTTGCAATTGACGCCTTCCCACCCATCTTTGCATTTGCATTTCGGTTTGTGGCGAGGAGCGCGATTGGCGCCGTCGGCTAGGGAGCCGCAGAGGGGTTTGCTGCAGTCTTCGCCGCCGAAGCCGGGAGGACAGAGACAGCGGCCGGTACTTTTGGAGCAGTTGGCGAATTGCTGGCAGGTGAAGTCATCGCGGTTGCAGTCGAAGCATGGTGGGCAGTCTTTGGGTCGGTCGTCGTAGACGGAGAAGAGGTCGGGTTGGGAGAGGAGGGCGTCGTTGGTCGTGTAGTATAGATCGGAGGGGGAGTCTGCGAAGGCGAGGGGTGGGAGGAGGGATAGTGCCACCAAGGAGGCGGCTTGGAGTAGTCCCCTCATCGTGTAGGTCGAGGTATAGAGCGGAGCGGGAGTGGAAGCCTAGATAGGCGATGTAGGTCGTCAGGGCATTGGGCGTTGTTGGTCGTAGAATCGCAATTATGAAGCGAGGGTGTGCAGGTGAGTGTCAGCTCGTGAAGATAACAGACTCAGATACATGAAGAGCGGGTATAGTAGCACGTGGTAGTCGGTCGCCAACAGCTGTCCTGCCTAGGTAGATCGACGGTGGCGGGGGATGAGGTGCTGCGGCTCGTGGAGCCGTCATCCACGCCTACACTCCTTCGTCGACATTACTATTCCCATATTCAATCGAATCTGCATTGTAGATGGGCTGTTTTATACCGGTTGGTGAACTCCCTTCGGCGGAGGCACGCTTGTTGTAAGCCCACGAGAACGTATTGCAACACTCAAGGTTCGATAACGACAACCTCTCGCCCGTAGGGCGTTGAACATGTGGAGCACCTCGAGCTGCGGAGTAAAAGGTAAGGACAGGTACAGAACTCAATTTCTATCGTTATTCTGCTACTGTCATCTTTCTTGATATCTCCTTTTCTTCTACCCTGTCCCGCGCGGGCAAAACAATTCAAGATGGCGCCACCATCGCCCTTCCACGTTGAACAGGTAAGTAAGTCGCCTCAGCACCCAGCTGAAGACCAAGCTACTCACACGCCAACCAGTGGATGGACGACCACGAAACAACAGCCAAATACAACCTAGCCGAAACCTGCTGCGCCAGCATCTCGATCGACGAGCTCCTCGCCCTCTCCGAAGACAAGAAAGCCACAATCTCCAGCATCCTCGACTCCTCCGCCCTCCAAACCTATGGCGAGATCCCCGGCAGCACTCCCCTCCGCGAAAACCTTAGCCGTCTCTACTCCAGCAAAGCGGGCTCCCCCCTCCCCAAAGACAACATCCTCATCACCCCCGGCGCCATCGCAGCCAACCATCTCATCTTCTACGCCCTCCTCAGCCCGGGCGACCATGTAATCTGCCATTACCCAAGCTACCAACAACTCTACTCCGTCCCATCCTCCTTAGGAGCGAAAGTAGATCTCTGGTACTCCGACCCCAATAACGCCTGGCTCCCTGACTTCTCCAAATTGGAAGCTATGGTCACCCCAGAGACGAAGATGATCATCCTAAACAACCCCCAAAACCCCACCGGCGCCATCCTCCCCCGTCCCCTCCTCGAGCAAATCGTCGAACTAGCGGAGAAACACAACATCCCCCTCCTCTCCGACGAAGTCTACCGCCCCCTCTTCCACGGCATCTCCCCCTTAGACAAAAACTTCCCCCCCTCCATCCTCTCCCTCGGATACCGTAACACGATCGCCACAGGCAGCATGTCCAAAGCGTACTCCCTAGCCGGCATCCGCATCGGCTGGCTCGCCTCCCGCAGCCCGGAGCTCGTCGCTGAGATAGCGTCCGCGAGGCACTACACCACCATCTCAGTCTCCAAACTCGACCAGGCAGTCGCTTCGTTCGCGCTCTCGCCTGACACCATCCATGCCCTACTCGGCCGCAACATCGCGCTCGCGAAAACGAATCTCGACCTCCTCGATCGGTGGATCACGAAACACGACGAATACTGCAGCTACGTCAAACCCGTAGCCGGCACGACAGCTTTCGTGAAGTTCGAGCGCGACGGGAAGGCGGTGGATGCGAAGGCGTTGTGTGAGGCGTTGCAGGCGAAGACGGGGGTGATGTGGTTACCAGGTGACGTGGGGTTTGGGGAGGAGTGGAAGGGGTGCGTCAGAGTTGGGTATGTGAATCGGACGGAGGTGGTGAAGGAGGGGTTGGAGGAGGCGCGGAAATTTATGAGGAGGGAGTTTGATGATGTTGCGCTGAGTGAGTGAGGGGAGGGAGGTGAGCAGTGGGATTGGATGGGTAGTATTATGCATTAGTGTTAGTGCTATGTACGTATGTTTGCCTGCCATCTCGTCGTTTGGACAGCAAGACCAGCAGTTTCGTGGCGGTAATCACGAGCAATAACAACGCCTTTCGCTGAAGCTTGTAGCAAGGGTGGATCTTCGCTCTCACATTCGCGGTCTTTGCACGCTCATCACACACCTCGTCCATCATCGCCACCGCTTCACGACATCGCCGTGATATTAATGAACATCGTATCCTGCACCGTCAGCGCCCCCGCCGTGCTAGGGAGAGGAGCCTGCGGTGGCATGCTCGTGATGTTCTGCCCGAAGGCGGTACCGTAGTTGTATGGGAATGCTCCCAGGCTGCCGAATAGTTGTTAGCACAGATACTTACGAATTACGAGCCTCTGATAACGATCCTGAGACACCGAATGAGATTGCAAACTTACCACCGATCCTTGTAACTCCTCGCAACCATCATATTCCCTCCCTCCAGCAACTTGAACGCCACGGCCTCGTCGGCACACATGATATAGCCTCCAGGACCGGCTTGAGCGATGTGCTCACTGGCGCCGTCGGTGGAGTTGCCGGGGCCGGTGTTGGTTAGGTATCCGTAACAAACTGTCTCGAGCTGCAGGCGGTCGTTGTAGTCGATGAAGTTGAAGCGGATCCAGCCGGGGTTGGCTGCGGATATTGGGAATGGGTTGTAGACGGTGATGCCTGTGAGGAGCCATGGGAGGTCGAAGAGCTTGTGGGCGCAGGTGGCGGTATTGATTAGGTTGGAGTGGGTGAGGGTGTTGAGGTTGAAGTTGTTGAAGGATGCTGGGATGGCTGTGGCGGTGAGGCTCATCAGGAGAGTGATCAGGAAGAGGAGGGAGAACATCTTGTCGATGGGTGGTGGTTCTTCTGGTTCTGATAGAGTGATGAGGTGGCGAATGACTTTAGGTGTGCTTTAGATGAACTTCTTGAGGTGACGGGAGTTCTGATATGAGGTCTTCAAGTCTGAATTATCTCAGGATATGTGTGCTCGTGAAAGCGTGCGGATGATATCAGGAGGTGAATGAAGTGTTACTAAGGTGAATGATGAATCTATATCGGAGAACTTACATTGAACGTTGGGATGAAGTGAGTCCTATGATGTGCTGAGCACGCGCGTTTGCTGGCTCGGCATGCTCGACAAAGGGCAGGAGCGATGCACAACCCACCTGCCCACGGCCCTTTGACCTCACCTCATCCAGCATCAGACAGAATTCAATGGAGTCTCCCAAGCAACGCAGCATCTACATGTAACTGCTGAATACGAGAAACCATTGGCATAGTCTTGACTCCGGCCGTTGTGACGAGGCGTTGTCGCACAGACGAATATCTCCGCACCGAGGGGGTGGATGCTGGAACCGAAGGATGCCGTTTGGAGAGGTTCGACTGCGCGTTCCCACGTCGCTTGTGCTGTGTGCGACGGGTTGTTACACCGGCTCGGAAGTTTTCCAAGATTCTGCTGTGGAGCTGTGTCACCTGAGCCTCACCTCTGCGAGCGAGATCCGATAGGGCTGACGGAGGGAAGAGTCGGTGGCGACCTGACCCGTGCTCTGTGATCAATACTGCTGTGTTCATTGGAGATGATGGTATTGAGGTGCTACACTTACACACGCAAGAAGAAGGGCATCGTGAATGCCTAACGCCACCGCTCAAAACCGTGTAGATGTTCTCAACATCACCCCGACTTCACGATCAGGTTCTCGCTAGTCTGCACTCTCTGTGCCCATTCTGTCCAGCTACCATCGTAGATTCGCCTGTCTCCACTGCCATAGCCGGCTTCGGCAAGCGCTGTATCGATGATCGTAGCAGTGACGCCAGTGCCACAGCTCGAAATGATAGGCTTGTTGGGATCAACACCCTTCTGCTCGAATACCTTCCGCAGCTGGTCCGCCGGCAAGAAGGCCTTCGTCTGCGGGTCCAAAAGCTCGCCCACCGGTATGCTTCTAGCCCCAGGCATGTGTCCAGATGAAAGACCCGGCCGTGGCTCTGGGTCCGTACCCGCAAATCTGCCACCTGGTCGAGCATCTAGTATCTGCACCTCCTCTCTCCCCTCCTTGTTGTGATCGAAGGCCACCTTCCTGACGTCCTTGAACGCACTCACTCTGCTCTTGTCCAGCTCAGGCGTCGGATACTGCGTCCGCTCGAACTGCCTCTGCTCTCCCTCCTCCACTGGGTACCCCTCATCCACCCACAGCTTGAAGTTGTTCAGCAGATGCACGGCCGGATGCCCAAACACCTTGAACGTCCATGCCACTCTTGGGGCGGAGAGGATGCCTAGCTCCGCCGAGTCGTACACCACAACCGTATCGTCCCGATTGATCCCAAGCCTGCACATAGCGTTCCGGAAGACTTCTGGCGATGGAAGCATATGCGGATACGGGCTCGTGGTGTCTGCAACCTTGTCGAGATCGAAGAACCGCGCTTTACGGATATGGCTTTTCTTGTACGTCTCGTATCCCGTCCGCTTCTGCGGATCGTTAGGGAGGAACCATGTCCCGCAGACTGCTATCGTCTTCGGTGCAGTGGACAGACTGCTAGGTGCGTTTGCTTTGAGCACTTTGTCCAGTTCGGCTGGCGTGACGAGAAATTTGTTCGCTGGGAGGCTGCTCTGAGATCTCGCCTGCTGGGGCATGGTTGTTGCTCTGTAGATCGGCTTAGCGAAGTGGTTCGTTGTGCGCCGGAAGAGGAGCGCTGTTGCTGCCATTGTCGTTGAGGACGATAGAGCTGTTTCTCGCTATCGTGGTGCGCCCACATACATGTCTGTCTTCGAGCTGCCCAAGTCGTGAGGAGTCCTGTGCGATCGGCGGCGGAGGTGTTGCAGTGGTACGCTGAAGCTTCGAGCAAGGGAGAGCTTCGTGGCATAAGGTTTGATGCCCCGCTCTTCTCGAATGCAGGGTTCCTTCCTCTTTGGGTGGTCGCGTAGGATAAACATCCACCACCACCATCACCACCAACATCACGAACAGCATCGTACGGCATTTCATCGCAAACATCGGTGGAGGCTGTACTCAACATGAAGGTCACATACACATCCTACACTGCCGTGGCGGAGTGGAAGTGGGACCTCCCCGAAGAAGCAGATGACACCTGCGGCATATGTCGCGTCCAATTCGAAGGCACTTGCGCGAAATGCAAGTATCCGGGTGAAGACTGTCCGATCAGTAAGTCAACTTTCTCCATCTCGACCTCGGTTGCCATTCTCCCTCCCGTCTCCAGGTTACTAACGTCTTGTACCAGCTATCGGTGCATGCACGCACTGCTTCCACATGCACTGCATCAGCGAGTGGATGGCGTCAGAGGCGAGTCAGGGCAAGTGTCCGATGTGCCGGCAGGTGTTCAAGGAGAAGGTGGCAGAAGTCGCTGGATCTCCGAGCCATCGGACGCCAGCGCGGACGGCTGGGGCGGTGGCGACATCTGCTGCGACTTGAAGGAATGTTGTACGGGTATTGGTCCCTCCAATTCAGGATGTGAGGTGGAACGGCGTATTTGAAAGACCGTGGCGCTGTTCTGCCCTCAAGACGCCTGGGCGACCTGCATCTTACGAAGGCAGCGCACTCGTAGTCGAATGCGGTAATGAATTGATGTATAGGATACTATCGCTATCGAAGGTACCTACCCAAATAGCTATATAAGTAATAACTAACTAATAGACAGAAGCTACTTTAGAACGTTGAGCCCTCCTCCCAAGAGCTTAGTGCCAGCTTCGGATAGCCATCCAGGAAGAAACAATATTGCTTCAAAAACCAAATCCTCGACAGCTAGATTGAGCACAAACCGCGCTACTACGATCGTAACAGCTTTTAGAGTCACTCCTACGTTGCCGGCCATGGCCTCTAGGCCACCTGGCCTTCTCAGCTGCGGCTGCTCGGTGATGCCATTCGCGATCTATCTGACCCCGAAGAACTGTCGTCAACACCAAACCGGCCAGACGGTGCGCGATCTTCAAGATGGCCTGGGGCGAAGGTCATCGACATTATCACTCTCAAACCCCCGGCCACCAGTGTTTGTGCGTCTGATTCTGTCCTGCTGACCCGAGACGCGCGGAAGCGACATGGGTAAGTCCTCGGGGCCGGGGACATAGTGAGTCTCGGTACGTACCGTCTGCAGCTCGATCTCCTCCGTCTGATCGTAGCGCTCGACCTGACCCCGGCTTGGCGCCGGTGTCCCTGGCTGATTGGTGCGACGGAGGTTGGAAGGCATTCGAGCGACTGCTCCAAAATCACTCTGATAGCTCTGGCTTCGCTGGCTTCGCCGGCTCCGTTGCCGTTGTGGTTGTTTTGAATCGTTCCGGCGAGAATCGCTCCTCCCATCGCGATTAGCACCCTCATCCTGGCTTTCGTAACCATCTCGCGCCGAACGTGGACGTTGGCCTTGATCGGGGTCTGCTTCCGAAACGGGACTTCTGGGCTCCGAACGCCTGCTCGAGCGATGCTGCGGAGAACGCTGGTCATCGCCGGTTCGACTGCCCCTTCGTGACTCGGCGCGACGTGGAAGCCCGCCTGAGTCACCTCCACCGTCACCACCACCATCACGCCGCCGTTGAGTACGATCTCCATTGTCACCGCCGTCGTCGTTGTTGTGACGCCGTACTCGAGGCCCTTCTTCGGTCCCATCGGAAGGGTTCTGCAAGCCCTGGAGCGCACAGCAAGGAAGCCCCCAACACGCTGTGTTAACCCTGCGTGAAAACGTTGTTCCAGGCTCGACATCGTTTGACACGTTCATGTCGGGTGCACAGGAAGGGTGGCACCACCACGCTGTGTGAACTTCGCTACGTGTAGTGGTCGTTACTCTAGGCTCAGCATCGTTGGTCCAGTATCCTCCAGATGGGCTTCGAGGTGACCAAGTATATCCAGGATTGCGATTCATCCTGAGTAGCTTGTGCTGTGGGAGGCCAACTACGGGAGGCCAACTAGGTAAGGGACACCTTGTGGTGAAAGAAGATTTAATGAGCTATTAAAGAACTGGCTTTCTTTGATACAGAGCGGAGAGCTGTTGGTCATAGGATGACAACAGGCGTGTCAGAATGTGCGCCCATCTTGAGTCACCGATACGAATAATCCACTGAGTAGGTCAATCCAGTACGGAGAGCGAGTCAATAACTGCTGACCAGTGCTCGGAATATATGGTATTCAGACGAAAGCCCTACCAGGGTATGCACACAAGCGAAACAGATACAGCTCAAGAGAGCTACTCAGAAGTCTGATCGTTCATCGAATTGATACGGCTCGATACCTGCACTAACAATGGTGTTGGTCTATGTAGCCGATCAACCTGTCTCGCTAGCAGCACCGAGACCTCCGCTCATCACCACATCTCCCTCGTCGCAGACCGTTTCGCAGGTAGGAGGGACGTACTGAAGACGCGTCAATTGCCTACTACGCTGCCTGGACCTCTCCCGTGTGTCGGCTGTCGCGGGTTGACGGGGTGGTGCATCACGCACGAAATCCTCAGAGCGCTCACTACCCTGACTGGATCTCTCCCGTCTGGTAGAGGACGTAGACCTGCGTGAGTTCGCAGGATACACAACCACATCTCCATAATGTATGCTAGTCGGTCTGGACCTTCCCCGCCTATCGGCGGTCGCAGGTTCACGGGGTGGCGCGTCACGCACGAGATCCTCCGCAGAGTGCCCACTTCCTTGACTGGACCTCTCCTGTCTAGTAGAGGACGTAGGCCAACGCGATTCCGCAGGATACACAACCACGTCGCCATAATGTATGCTAACCTGACCAGGACTCCCTGGTCTACCACGGGACGCTGATCCTTGGGATGGCGCCGTACGCACCGAATCTTCCTCGGCAATTATGGACAGGATATCGGCATTGGGAGGTGTTTCGCTACTTGCCGTCCTAGCGTGGGAGCGATCAGATCTGGGCTGGCGATCGCCAGCATCACTGGCTGCTTCACCACGACTGCTTTGGGTAGGACGACTTTCGCTTCCACCGCTTTGACGACTTCGGCCACCGCTTGGGCTAGCCTGTGCTGCGGTCCCGGCCAGCCAACGGCCCCATCGACTGCGACTAGGTGTGTCTGATTTCCTGGAAGGGGTCGGGCTAGGAGGCGACTTCTTAGTTTCCGCCAGCTCGTCGGTTGTCCATCGGCGTATTCCTATACTCCCACCACTTGATCTCTTGGATTCACTACGTGAAGATTCGTTCTCCCGATTCCGGTGCTTCTTTTTCCGGCGTTGGCTACCCTCCTTTTGCGATTGTGAACTCTGATGAGACGACTGTGGGCTTGGCGGACCATCCCTTGAAGCTCCATCGCTGGTGTCGTTGTCGCGGCGCTGACTAGCTTCTGCTTCGGACCGGAGACTCTGAGGCGACTGTCGACTTGGCGTGCCATCAACCGAAGAAGCTGGGCCAGTCGCTGGCCGCTCATCTTGAGCTCTAAATGGTGCTTGACGAGGAGGACTCTGGCGATCCAGCGATCCGCTCCATGGCTGGTCGCTGCGATTCAGCGGAGCACCGCGGTCGTTGCGAGATGGAGTCTCTCGTGGTTCAGGACGAACATACTGCTCATATTGACCTTGCCAGCCATCACCATTGTCGGGCAACCTTGAGGTCCGATTTGCCTCGCCGTCATCATCACGTTGTCTACGAAGTGCAGCATCTCGGATGTTGCGAGGTGGGAACGCTGCTCTCTGCGGCAGATTTGGATTTGGCCCGCAAGGTCTGTAGTTGACCGGCCTGTAATTGGGGTTCTGAGACAGTGGGAGCGGATCGGGATCATCTTGTAGGATGCCACACATCGTGGATGCTGTAGGATGTATGGATCAGCTAAAGACTGGAGATATGGTGAGTGTAGTTTGTAAGGAAGTAAGCAAATGCTGTCTACAAGTTGACCTCTTTTTATAGGAGTTTGTCGTGCTATAACGACCGCTTTGTCGAAAATGAGTCTTTCTTGAGTCGCCTGTGAGCAAACATGACCTTGTTCGTGCTTACGTGTTGGGCAAAGATTGCTCCTACACGGATTGTGTGTGCTTCGCATGACACTAATTTCTCGACCAACATGAGCGAAAACAGGACGTTGACAAAGCCATAGCTTCGAAGGTAGGAATGTGATTACAGCATTCAGTACACAACTATCTAAAGCTAACTATCATAACGCAGGTACTCCCAAAATATCAAAACCGTCCGCTGGAGTCCAAACCTTGGACAAGACACAAGGCTCGAGCATCAGAGAGGCCACAAGAACAGGTGGCTATAATCCTTGATCAGAGAAACTTAGATCGTCGGTGGGTAACTGTCATCGGATCCCGGCAGTCGGGGAAGCGGTGGTGGGTACCCATCATTTTCTTCTGGCTCCTCGTCTCCAGCGGGAGGAGGCTCTTGGTCTTCAGCAGGAGGAGGAGCTTCGATCGCTCGGCGGTCTTGACCATCTCTTGGTGGCTCCCTGCCACTCCTGCGCCTCCGATGCTTCGACTTCTTCGACCTCTCTACAACCACGTCTTCTTGCCACTGTGCGGGTGGCAACCCGAGAGCCCTTGTGAGGCCAAGTACTGGCGGAGGATCCTTCGGTCCCCTTTCGACGTACCTGGCACCTTGAGCTTTTGGGAGGCCCAAAGCGGCGAGTGGTCCAATGATTGGCTTTGGATTGTCCGATGGGTACTTCTTGATCTCTTTGGTGCTGTGGCCCTGCGCTGGTGGACATCCGAGGGCGGCGAGTGGACCGAAGACTGGTCGTGCTGGCTTATCGGATTTCTTGGGGGTACTTCTCCTCTTGCGGTGCTTGTCCGGGCTTGAGGCATTGGATGGGGTACTAGAAGACATGTTCCAGTGTTCTTTGCTTGGGTGGATTGGATAAGGAAATGATTTGGGATCGTCAAGTAAGTTACAGTAAGTTCAGGTTTTGGTAGGATGCAGGAAGGATATGCTAACTGCGCTCTTCCCTTACTCCTCATATACCTTCGAGATTCCTATTTGCTCTGGCCTGACTCCTATATGGCCATTCCGACGAAGTAAAGGACTCGTACATGGCTCACCTGGACCGCACACTGCAGCACGTGACGGTTCTGCCTAGTCTGACGCACGTCCTTGTCAAACCAACCCTTCGAACGTCATAACGGCGCATGTTATACCGCCAACGATATCGGTCGTTACAGCGGGGCTGGCGACCACGACACGACCGGCCTCTATGTTGTTAACAGGTATTTGATTTGCTATTGAACACTACATCAAGCAATACATAGAACCGAAACCGCCAACCAAGTCAGACCACCTACAACATCATCCAACTGTCAACTCATCGAGTAATACTCCATCCCCAACTTTCGACCGATCGAGGAGTCTTTCAATAGACGAAAACTGTCATATCGCCCTCGTCCTTGCCCTCGATGCCGTCCGATCGCTGGTGCTATTTACAGATGCAGATGTTGTACGACCATCATCTGGGATCTTGTACAGATACCCCTTTCTTCGGTGCCATGGCGAATCGTGCCATGTGATGGTGCTAGTCCCACTCCCAGGACCACGTAAGTGTAAAGATGCCCCATTAAAATATTGTTTTCTGTGTCCGGTGTTGATTGGCTTCCCATTGTCAATCCTTCTGCGTCTCCTATGTATTACGGTCTCCGCATTGAACACTGTGCTTTCCATGGTGTAAAGCCCCGGCTCCCGTGGTGGACCAAACTGCGCAACTTCCATCAGCTCACTTGCCTCCTCATGGATCTTGACGATTTTATCCATTATTGCGGTGACATCCAACAGTCCATCCTCGGCGTTGGCAACGTCAGGGTCTGAGTCGACATGTTCCGAGTCGTCATCAGAGCTTGCTTCGGAACTGCCATCATCGTCGTTGGTCTCCGAGACGCCTTCTTCTTCGCTGGGGACGAATATTCGCGTTGTCGTTGCAAAAGGCGCATAAACTTCGCAAAACGTTCGATATATAGCCTTCCCGCAAATACAGCAGCAGAAGTCGCAGCGATTGCCGATCTTTGCTCGCAACGGTCCAAGGTTCGATGCAATGCCGGCCACGAATTGATTCGAGCACCAGCGAACGCCAGCATTGGGCATCGTGTAATACCGAATTTCCTTTGCGGCGAAGTTCTTTGCTTGCAGCTTCTCTTTCATCGAAGAGTCGCCTGCACTCAGCAAAGCCCTCTAGCACAGGATCTGTCTGGTAGCCTTTAAGCGGCGGTCTCGCTTCACCCCACTGTTGCGACGGACTCTCTGGACGACGGGTCACCTCAAGGAGACGAACGTTCGCTCGAATGCGATCAGGATCAGTGGTATCGGTGCCCCTCTGCGAGCGAGTCCACTCGGCGATTTCTGACAAGTTCATCGTGCGGAAACGATCCTGATTATTGTCAGTGGTGGGGGCTCGAGACTCTTTCGATCCTGGTGTTCGCTGAACATCTTTGGGTCGATCAAGGTCCCGATTCCTACTCTGATTCAGCCGACTGCCTTTCCATTCATCCTTCAACGCCACGGTCAACTTATCCATTGCACCCACGAGGCCTCGTGCAGGCCGGTCGGAGCGATAGCGGGAGCTTTTCGCTGCTGAATCGTTACCAGCCCTCTGATACTGCCCTCCAGGAACGTACCTGCATTTCGTAGTTCCCCGTTTGACGCCCTCTGGGTGCCTGAATCCTCGGTCCGAGTGATCTCGTCAAAGGACACTTGGCTACGGTCTTGTTGGCGCTGTCGATCGACTCCATGCTGTGAGAGAGCAGGTTCTTCATCTTCAACCATCGGCCGCTGATATTGAACTCCAGAAGGGTGCCGACTGTAAGCTGGTGGAAGAATGTTCTGCGAACGTGGATCCGCAGGCGGCTCTGCTCTGCGGCCATTCCTGGCGGGAGGTTTGCGTGGGACGTCTCTCGTCATGGTGAACGTGCTGGTTATGAGTACCCAGGTGCTAGTGTTGTCTGGCAGATGTTCTGATGAATGTGAGAGGTCGAGTACGAAAGATATTGTCGTTCTACTGCTGAGGTTGCTCTCACTTATAGGCGCTCATCCGTGAGCCATCCATATAATCACTAGCTCTGGCATAGCGACTCACGACTCAGTCACGTATCACGCTGTCGTAGGAGTATACGTTATTTGCTCGAGGCAGCAATGCACGGGATCTTCGGCACCTCCTCCAAGACATCCGCTGCTGGTCCATGAGATGATGATAGTAGACCTGTCATTGCACGACGGTTGGGGGAAAGAAGCGTATGACTTAGAAAATGTCATACAGAAGTGTGTCTACCCGTAACATCGGATGTGTAGCCTGCCAATCAGATGCACTACCAAAAGAGACAAACCTATGGCACCACAAGAATCACAGCCGAACACGATGCCACGGCCACACGACGAATCGGTACATTACACCTTCAACATCGTGACCCCATCTGTGTCCAAAAGCATCAACCATTGTCTAAAACTCCTGGATCGTACCACACATACAGGGGCCGGCGAGTAGACTGCCAGATCTACTGAGTCTCCTTTCCTATCTCCGAACGCCACAGCTTGCCCGCCTCGATAATCTCATGATTGCTAACATCTGCTTCGAAACAGCAGCATCGAAAGGATCGCTCGGGGCATGTCGTGTCTCTGGACGTGATAGGTGATAGTCCTGGCCCTCTCGTCGACGATACGGCGAGTTATCGACCATAAGACCGGTATAATAGCTTCCAATACCTGGCGCGTAGAAGGCTGTTCCAGAGAAGTATTGCTTTTCTCCATGGAACTCCCCGAACCCAGGGGGCCTTCTGGTTAGCGAATTTTTCAGCTGGTACAGTTGGAATCGCTCAGGTAGCCGAGCGGCATGCCATATTGTGCTTTCCATGGTATAGAAGCCAGACAGTTCAAGGGGGCAGAGGGTGTCTTCGGTCGGTATCTGGTTGGGAGCCGGTCCCACAGTAGGATTTGGTCCCGGATTCTGCGATCCTTGTTCTGGTGTGTGACTAGTCATTACTATATCCTGGGCAGCCAGATGTGAGGCGAGCTCTGCTAAGAGTTCTGTGCCCGTATTTATCGCATGCTTCTTTAAGTCGCGGCTCATCATAAGGGTTTCCTACGCATCGAACAGCTAATCAAGCTCGTCTACCAATTCACTGCATATTTCGATAGCGATGGCGTTGCTATCGATCATTGGCCTGTCAATAGGCTGTGCCGGAGGCCTTGATTGTGGTCTCGTAGAAGCACTCGGGGCTGTGCCGGAAATCCGTGGCTGGTTGATGTTGCTCTTCGTTATGGTGTGGTATGTAGTCTTCTACGTTATAGATGGTTGTAAGATGGATGTCGAGTATTGACGGGTCAATCAACCACCAGGAAGACCCCTCTTATATAAGAAGAGGCCTCTGAGTTTGCTGGATTCGATGGTGTAGGCTCACTGTGCAGTCATCGAAGTCATACTCGTTTGTCCAGAGCTTCTGATCAGTCACGGGTGACCTCAACAGCTTAAGGTCATCGTCCGCGATTTGGTGCTCGCATGCTCTCAGCATACATTGTGCTGCCTTCGATCTCACTGATGGGCCTGTGACTTTCGTCCGGTGTCTGAACTTGTGGCCGTAACAACGTTGTTCTGCTTAGGCGGCACTGCTTTCTTGAGACACCTCCGGAAGAAGCAAACAAGAATCAATGATATAAAGAATATGGAAAGCACTGCCTTGTAAAGGTTGAGCAGCATAGTCAACCACTTGGTCGCTCGTACCTTGAGTGTGTAGCCTTCTTCCCAAATTCGCACAATGCGTCCACATTTCACTGTAGCGGACGTCCACGCTGCGGTTCCATCGAAGAAGCTCTGCCAGTTCCATCACTCGCACCACGGCTCGCTTTCCTTCGCACGTTCCGGCTAGAGGAGCTTTCGTGGCTGTTACGATGACGATTCTTTGAAGGTGAAGGTGAAGAGAATGGAACCTCACTGGAGAGCTTTCTCTCTGCCGGCGGTCTGGCAGTGATAGTCCCTAGGCCGCGCGATGCCTGGTCTGGATCGTGACTAGTGACCAGCGGTTCCTGGGTAGCCAGGTGTGAGGTAAGCTGTTGCACTATCTCTGCGACTTTTGTTATCGCTTGTGTCGCTATATCGTGGCTCCGAATCAGGGCCTCCTGCGCATGAGACAGCTTAGCCAGCTCTTTTGTCAAATCGCTACACATGTCTCTAGTGATGGCATTGCTAGCGATCGTTCGCTCGTGCTGTATGCTATCCTCCCTCACATCACTTGGAGGAGGTGCAAGGAGTTTCTGATCAGGTACATCGCCCGTGTTTTGTTTTTGTTTCTCATTTGAACGTGAGGACGCCTTTCTGGCGAATGCTCCCTCGTCGGCCAAACGTTTCATTTGCTCATGTGAAACGCTCGCGCAGACGCCCTTGAACGACCGCAGCCGTTCTTCAGTCCAGTCTGGGTACCTTTCTGGGTTTTCTTGTACAGACCTCCTCATCTGCGCCGGTGTGACACGATAATGAGCATCCTCGTCGAACGGGCTTGTGGGCCTTGTAATACGCTGTGCCGGAGGTCTTGATTGTGGTCTCGCAGGAGCATTTGGGGCTGTGCCGGAAATCCGTGGGACTGAAGCCGGATCGGGTTGCTTGGGTGTCATGTTGATATGGTATAATCTAAGTTGTGTTTCTGCTCAGGGCACGGTTCGTAAGGTAGGTCGTACGTGTATTGGACTTGGAAGGATCGTCGAAAGAAGGACAGTAGTTGATAGCTGGCTGGTGGATAATGAGAGATTGTTAACGAAAATTCTGAAGAGACTGGCTCGCCTTTTATATCAGTATGCGTTCCAGCAAACCGTATATGAGTCGATCAAGTGGCTGTCGGACTCACCAATATTTGTAGTCATGATCGAGTTCGGGATGCTCACGTTTGCCCAGCAAACAGTATAGCGAGCTGAAGTGTCATATGCGGTCTGCCGATGAGCTGAGGGAGTCAGACCTCAGTCTATACGTCCCTTCGAGAAAGCAATCATGCCCGTGTCAGGAAACAATTGTTATCAAATGTGTCAATGAAAGGAAGCATGACAATTGCATGGCTTGTACTTACTCGCAAACCAAGACCCCATCACTCACCTCTACCTTCGACGTGCATCATGCCACTCTGCATCATACCGTTTAGAGCCGGCCTCAGACCGAGGCTGTGAGCCTCTGCCCAGCTTCTCTAGGCTCGGAAACCTGTCTGCCCGATTAGCAGCATCGTAGGCCGCCATGCTCTGCGCATGTCTGGCAGAGTATATGTTATACAACGGTCCCTCTTGTCGATAATACTGCATGACATGGACATCCCTGGTCTCACTATGGTTCCCACCAGGACCCGGCGAGTAGAAGGACCTCCCGTCAAACTATTGGTTGGCGTACGGTAATTTAGCCGCAGGCTTGATTGTGCTGTCGACGGTGTAAAATCCTGGCTCTTGGGGTGGACCCCGGACTCCCCGTTTGCCGTGCTTGTCTGCACCGTTCTCCGCCATCCGCACATATCCTTGCACGAATCCTAACAGTTAAGACAACAAAGAGACGGCAGCGCTTTCAGCATAATCATCGTTGACGATGGTGTGTACGCGGCCAGCCAGGGCATCCAGATAGGCTATCGGGTGGCTGCCCCTCTGCGTAACATCTGAAGAGTTTGAGGCCATCGATCCACGTCTCGAGCTAGAGAAAGGACGACCTGGAGTGACATAGTCTCGCTCTGACAGGTTCCTGTTTTCCTGCCGAGTGTATGCTGAGGTGTTGTGGAAGTTGGCGTATCCGTCAGGGTGACCGCCGTGCCTTTCGACATGGCCCGGCTGAGGGCGACCACCCTCGGCTTGACTCCACACCGTTAAGGAAGTGCGCTCAGCTGAGCCGTTCTGTGTCCGGCGGTTGTCTTGAGGAGAGCCACGTTGGGCCTGAGGACGGCCAAGTTGATGTTGAGGACGGCCACGTCGGGATGGTTGAGCAGTGCGACGTAGGTTTGCCCGGGTCCGTACGGGAACAGTCCGGCGCGGTGTACTTCTCGGCATGTCCGGAGAGTCAATGGATCAATGAGAGGATTGATATGTGCTAATGGGAACCACTGCAAGTTGCAATTAGTGAAGTTTGAAGTTGATAGAGTGAGTGAAGATAATGGAAAGGGATATCGTCCAAGAATGAATGTCCCTTATACAAAGTGGGAGGTGCATGATTGCTGGGAGTGAGTCGATTCTACAACGCCATTGCTTGCAAAGGCCCAACAAACAAGACCCGGCTACTGAAGCCACAAGTCGTCTGTCGATGTGATGTTCGAACCAGTAAAAGAACGCCCGCCACCATGATAAAGCGTGCAATGTGCTTTTAGCACACCCGCGGCCTCCGCTCAACAATCCGATACTCGATCGGCCGATCAGAGCACCTCGACCCTCCATACCCTGATGCACTTTCTCCATTAGCATACGAGTAGCTTCTCTAATAACTCGCTGGCCTCGGCTCCTCCATCGCATACGATCTTCGAGATGCATACGCAGGTCTCGCTTGACTTGGTCGGGCAGACCTGCGCGAGGAGACATTCGAGATGGAGTCCGATGGCACCACGGTCACGTCATCGTTGTCGTCGTAGTCGTCAGGCTCTTCGGCGAGTGGCTGTTGGCCGGCGGTGTATTTAACAAGCTCCTGACCTTGTCCAGCAGTGTAGGAGTGGCTTCGACTTGGTGCCCTTGGTGCTGAGCGGCCAATATATTCAGGTCGACGATCGGTTCGCGAGGCCCCTGAGGTGAAGTAGGATGAGTCTGGTAGGCCTGGGATGTCTAGTGTGCGACGGAAGCCGGTGACATCGCTTGCTACATACTCGCTTGGAGCTCTGTAGATGCTGCCCCCATAGCCGGAGTCAGCTGGTGGCAGTTGCGAGGCGCTGTCGCCACCACCAGAAGTGCGGGATCTCGAAGCTGCCGACTGCGGTACGTTGTACGCCAAGTTCCTGACCGACTGCCCGCTGTACCCACTAATTGAGTCTCTGGCCATCGTCGCTGGCAACGGCTCGGCGTTCCGACGAGACTCCTTCGTGAAGAACTTGCAATAGAACTCGAACTCTTGATCCGGAACAGAAATCTCAATCGTGGTCGAGACGAGAGACGACGAAGAAGGCATTGGATAACAAAGGAAGAAGAAGAGAAAGAAACAACGACGAGATATACAAACCAAACCTCCCAGCAAACCCGATATGCCTCCCCCCTGGCAAGGCAACCACTCGCAGCATTGACATTTCCCCGCGTAGCGCCAACCTCGTTGTTTAGAAGTGTGAGGAGCGAATGGTATGTGCAGCAAGCCCAGATCGGAGCGTGGCACGTTGCCATTCGTAGCACCATGATCTAGCCTTGTAGCGTGGAGTGTTGCCTTGCGCACTGCTGGTGCTAGAAGTGAGGCGGCGGTTCGGGAAGGCAGCTGGGAGTAGCGCAGCCACGGAAGTCGGGCTGGAGGTGAAGTGATTGAAGAAGCTTGTGGATGTCTGTGATAGTTACCACAGCCTTGTCCGGCGATGGACGTAGTAAGGTAGAGGAAGAACTTTCTCATATTGTGTTGGATGCCGTACATAGATATCCTGCGGCGGCCTCAAAACTACACGTGGACCAATCTCGCGGAACAAACATGACAAGATTGATGGTCCAGCCCAGTGCCGATGGCCGTCGAGACTCCCTCTCAATCCTTCAATGCAAATATCCCTCTCCCCCTCTTCCTCTCCTGCAGCTAGTTGGCTGAAGCAATGCTTACGCTAGCTGGCGTGCAACGATTTTTAAGGTTTTGTGCCTTACGGCGATTATTGGTGCCTTATACCATCTCGGCTTGTGGAGAGAGAGCTCGGCAGCGGCAGCGGCGTTCGGGGCCGATGTTCCCTGCATCGAACCATCTTTGAGGAGCAACAATTTGCTTACAAGGACAGATTGCTGGAGTTGAGACCTGTGCGATAATACGAGCATACATGACAATGACAATGGCCTCATACGCACTTTGAAGAACATACAACAATTCTCCGTCTCGACAGCTTCCAACACTTTCCTCGTACACGTACAACGCAACACCACCACCGAGCATGCCTTCTCTCAACTCGATCGTGTACCACCTCTTCCACCCCAGCGAGTTCCGCGCGATTGTACAATGGAGCGTATGGCACAACCCGGTCCACGAGCGCAACGAGAACAACGACAGTGACACCCTCAAGAAATGCATCGTCTTGCTCAAACTCACCTCCCGCTCCTTCGCTTCAGTCATCCAGGAGCTCCATCCCGAGCTGCTGGTACCTGTCATCGTCTTCTACCTCGTGCTCCGCGGGCTGGATACAATCGAAGACGACATGACCATCGACATCGGCCCGAAAGAGCCCATGCTACGAGACTTCTACAAGCACCTTGACGACGAGGAGTGGACGTTTGACGGCAACGGCCCGAACGAGAAGGACAGGCAACTACTTGTCGAGTTCGACAATGTAGCCAAGGAGTTCAACAAGATCAAGAAGGAGTACCAGGTCATCATCAGCGACATTGCGAAGCAAATGGGCAACGGCATGGCGGATTACTGCCTGGATGCGATCCACAACAAGGAGGGTGTCCAGACGGTCGCAGACTACGAAAAGTACTGCCACTATGTCGCTGGTCTCGTCGGTGAAGGTCTCACGCGTATGTTCGTGGAGGGCAAGCTCGCGAATCCCGTCCTTCTCCAGCGACCCGAGCTCATCGAGAGCATGGGCCAGATGCTCCAACAAACAAATATCATCCGCGACATCCGCGAAGATCACGACGATAAGCGATACTTCTGGCCCAAAGAAGTTTGGTCCAAGTACGTCAAGACGCTTCCTGAAATCTTCCTCCCTGAGAACCGCGAGCTCGCACTCCAGTGCCAGAGCGAGATGGTGCTCATCGCCCTCCGCCGCGCCGACGACTGCCTCTTCTACATGGCTGGGTGTCGCGAGCAGAGCGTCTTCAACTTCGTCGCCATCCCGCAATCCATGGCTATCGCCACCCTCGAGCTTTGCTTCCAGAACTACACCATGTTCGAGAAGAACATCAAGATCACCAAGGGCTCCGCGTGCCACCTCATGACACAATCGACGCAGAACTTGCAGTTAGTCTGCGAAGTCTTCCGGGAGTACGCACGAAAGATCCACCGCAAGAACCGGCCACAGGACCCGCACTTCTTAGACATCAGCATTGCTTGCGCGAATATCGAAAAGTTCATCGAGTCCATCTTCCCAACGCAAACCGCGAGGACTCTGTCAAAGGACAAAGCTGTGGCAGCGGCGGATGGCGTAGACCAGGACGCGGTGGCCGCGAAGAGGAATAGGGAGGACGAGGAGACGAGGTGGGATATGATTTATATCATGATGGCGGTTATTACGACGCTGGCGGTGATTTCTGGGTCGATGGTGAATTCGCTGACCTCAACTATGAGAGTAAAGAAGCTAATGGGTGCGCAGATCGGTGTGGCATGGTTCTTCGGGGCCCGCTTCGACCTCGCTTTCGCCTCTATCAAAGACGCCGTCAAGGAGGTCGGCGGCAAGATTGGCGCGGCGCCTTCGCCTTCTCCTTCGGAGGCCGTGCATATCGAGCTCTAGTCCTCTGGCCGCCTTCAGTACCAACCGATAAATTGACTTGTGTATTCTAGTGTGCATACCAGTGTAGCGACTTGGACCGGCTACAAGCCATCTTCAGGCGCACATGCGCTTCTTCCTCTCCACGCTCTTCTGGCCACTTGTATGGGATCGAGTGACGACTTAGCACGGATGTCAAATTGCAACCTAGCCTCTCTCTATGGCTTACTTCTGGTTGCGCCGTAGAAGTGCTTACAGCGATCGATTTCCTGTCGATTGCCTTGCTCGACCAGAGATGGGAGAGGCCGTTCTGTGCCTTGCTTGATTCTTTTTGTCATAGCGATGGTGTGGGCGGACGTGCAAATATACATACAATCTTTGCAGGGTTTCTTTGACAAGGCGCGAGGAAGAATTATCTTGACAGCTCTGGTCTGGTCTGGTACAATCGTTTTGTCCAACGCAGATGTAAGTCTACCAAGTATGCTTTTTCAGAGCTGGACAAACTTGCTTCCTCTTGTCTGATCGTCTGCCGTTTCAGGGACGCCTTCTTCTTCATTGTCGTGGAGCAGATGTGTTTGACGCATTTACTGGATGGAAAATATGTCTCCGTGCTGGTGGAGAGCTGCCAAGGCAGATCAACTCCGGACAAGTTTCAAATTATGTGCGGCGACACGGCATGCTACCGCTGCCAATCTGCTGGAATCCGGGGCAGAGGCGCTGGCCAGAGCGAACTCTAAAGACACTCGAGACATCGCTAAAGGTCGATCTTACTCCTTGGCCAAGCTCAGTATGGTCCTGAAGCAATGATTGTGCCGCGACTTTCTCCCCCTTGCTCCAGACCGGACGCCCAAAGGATCTGTATATCAACACAACATGCGGCTTCAGTAGGTGTATTCTAGCAGCAGGTCAGCATACATTCTTTCCTCCAAGCTCATCTCGTCGCTCGTTGACCAACTCCCGTCCTTCATTTGACATCAAAATGCATTCTTTTTCGCTCGTATCGGCCTTCTCCATGGCAGCGCTGGCCGCTGCTGCTCAAGCTCCATCAATGAAGCTGAAGACCTGGCCCGATGCCTTGACCTTGAAGGCCGACTTCAACCCCATCATACCTGCCTACTGGACCGGGCTCCCGCATCACCGTCGCACGCCTTTTGCGATTTCGCCTGATGGCACCACCGGCCACATCGCCTATCTGGATGCCAGCGGGAAAGGCGTGCATGTCCAACACGTTGATCCCAGAGCGATGAAAGCCAAGTATTCCGACTTGACGATCCCCGATGTGCACGAAGCTGGTGGTCTGGCTGCACACGAGCAGGGCTTCGCGCTGCTTGGTAACGAACCTGTTCCGTCCGGAACGGCGAACGCTCCACCGGGTGGTACTCCAGTCCCGGCGATCTACCGATATATACACGGAAAGCAGCAGTGGAAGACTTTCATAGCGGGTCCTGGTGTGCACCCGGACGATGGCCTCAGCATGGCGCCGGATATGAACGGCGATCTCGTCTGGTCGCCGGAGTCGGAGTTGTACGGCGCGTACTTCGTTGTCACCGACTACACAGGCTTCGCGGAAGGTCATTTTGGCGACAGCATCGAGTATGTCAACGAGAACGGCACGCTGGAGACCATCGATGGCGCCTCCAGCGCCTGGGGCTGCTCTCACAACACGGGTATTGCGTTTGAGGCTGCGGCTGAACCACCGTTTGCCAGTATCTGCTCGGAGGACCAGGGCGCTATCTGGCTGAATACCCAGACCCAAGGAATGGGCAACGATGGAGTTGAGATCTCGAACGAGAATGTCCAGAACGGTGCCAGCAACGAGCCGAGTATGTCCTAAACACCTGTGGTGTGATGTGTGCAGTATGCTAACTATCCACAGTGGGAGGTATGTCTGGCTCCTACTCCTCGCTTGCCCGCTTCGTCAATTCTTCCGAATATATCTTCACCTGGGTCAGCCGCGGTGCAGTCGACTTGACTGCCAACGACTGGATGGGTGCGGGCTACACGCACGCCGATAATCGCACCGTCGCCCGTCGGACAGCCATGGCTGTGCTGAGCGACAAGAACACCTTGGTAGGCAAGCAGGCAACCAGCGTGGTCGGCGCGAAGGACGGCGACAGCCAAGTCAACTGGGTGACTGAGACCGCCGGTCCGGACCGAAGCAATGCTCATGTCGCCGTCTTCGACGACACCTATGCCTTGATCACCTGGGAGGAGGCTGCGGACCCAGTCTGCAACAACATTGTTATGGGTTGTGCGGGACAGTTCACTGGGACGTACTTTCAGCTTGTCAACAAAGCGGGCGAAAAGCTCGGCGAGCCGCTCGTCAGGAAGGATGTCTATGTTGCTGGCGACATGGTCACTACGAATGATGGCAAGGTCTGCTGGCCGTACGTCAATATGGAGTGGAGTCTTGAGGACCCAGGGTATGGAGGCGCCGAGGCGACCACGAGGAAGATGAGCTTTGCGTGTATGAGCCTTGTGTGATGGTAGCTGCTGTACTCAGTATGTTCGTAGGGCTAGAGGAAGTCGATGAATTGTCTACAGCAGCCAAAGCTCGAAAGGGAACTACACACCTAGATATCTCATCAAACGCCTTGCTTCTAGGCTTGAGAACGCAGTACATCACGTTCGACGGCAGCTTACAGACGGACCCAAGATTCCCCTCCAACCTAATGAACCTCAGGCTACTGTAATTCCACTCCCCCACTCAGTAGCCAGTTAGAGAAGTCTGAGAAGCAAAGTCTACACTATGAACAAACCAGGTACAAAATAGGTCCCCACCCCAAGGTCTAAAGCCCCCACCCCATAAACCGCTCTAGGAACAACAGCGTATCTTCGCAAAACCACGATGCAGCCTCCCACGCCGGCACCGGATCTGACTCCCCTTCAGCGGAACCCCAGCAGCTTCCACAGACTCTCCAGCCACTTACCAAACCAGTCCTTCAAACCTGCACCCGATGAGCCCAATGTCCCCTGACCTCCACTCGGAGAGCTACTCACCTTCTTGCTTTCCGGCTCGATGCGTTGGACACACCCGAAACGCTTGTTTCCTTGGTCGAAGATGGCGTAGACGTTCTTGAGGAAGGTGTCTCCGAGGATGTCGAACGGTAAATCGCCACGAGATTGGATACCACCATAGTAGAACCCATCGCCAGTAGGAGCGTACTGGAGGTCTTCTCCAAGAACGGTGAAGAGTTTGCTGCCAACAGCGAACTGTACGGTAGGGAGCTTCTCGATTGGAACGGAGAGAGGAAACACCCAGCCCTGCTGAAACTTGTCTTTCTTGGCACCTGGAATTGCGGCATATATCTGCTCGCAGAGGTCGTCGCTTACAAGAGCGAGAGTAGTCCCGGTGTCAGCGATAGCGGAGTTGCTGCTGCGGTCGATGATGTGGCCATTCACGGTGGCTGTTGCGGAGGAGAACTGCCAGAATCCTTGAGAGTCATCGACTGGGCAGTAGTAGGGTTCGGTGACGCCGGAGGCTTTGAGGACGTCTTGGTCAATGTACCTAGACGATATAAGCGTGGTCAGCAATTGTTTCGAGCCTGTGGGCAATGGTGGAAGGTCCCAGGGTACAACACGAAGGTTGATGCTGTCTCGGATAACCGAATCTGACGTACCCGAAGGTGTAGAAAGATTCGCCATGATCAGGGTTGGCTTTGTCGCGGTAGGAACCGAGGTAGGCTGTGAAGAGCTCGGCGGTCTGAGGGATGTCCTTTTGTCTGTATCGTTGGTGTGTATGTCAGCGATGGGCACAGAGACGTCGTGTAGTTAGTGATGAAACTCACGAGATCATGTTCTCCACCGGCGTCTTGGCCTGCACCGGCCTGACCTGGTTGATCTTGCCCCAAGCGAGACCAAGCAAACCATCACCTGTATTCTGCTCGAACCGGGCAGACATCTTGTTCGCGGTCTCGATGGCTTGATTCTCAACGCACAGGCCGCCGACGGTCAAGGTGTCCTTGCCGACAGTCCCGCTGGCACCCGAGCCGTCTCCGTACTGGATCTGCCAGGTGGAGCCAGATTCCGGCTTCCAGGTGCCGCTTTTGGTGGTGTCGAAGATGGCATGCCCGGTGGCTTTGCCTTGAGTCTTCACAGCGGGTTCGAGCTCGCTGGACCATACCTGCGTATCCAATGTTAGCAGCTGCGTGAATACAACAGAGGGACGTCAATCGGGCAAGTACCCAGCAGTCCGCGGACCCAGTATCGAAATCGAGCTTCAACATCTGCTTCGGTGTCCCAACGCCCACATCGGAGAGATACATCGAGTCGTGCTGGACATCCGTCGTCGGCACCGGGACGGATTTGCCGCTAGCATCTCGCATGACCAGTGTCTGGCCTTTGGAGTAGGCCTTCCCACCAATCTTCTTGCCGATGGTACGCATGACGGCTTGGGAGCCAGTCTGCTCGATCTGGTCGATCATGGCGAAGGGACCTTCGAGGGTTGGGCCGATATTGTCTTGCTTGAGGTCAGTGGACTGGCTTAAGAGAGGAGAAGGGGAGTGCGTACACTTCTGCAGAGCATATGCATAGGACTTGCGTCCATGACGCTGGTAGTTTGGGTTCTTGCGGAGTTGGACTCTGGTGAGCTGGGAAGGGTTGAAAGGCATCTTCTCGACGGTGTGTAGTGGTTTGTACAGTTGTTTGACGGGTGCGATGTCGAGGAATTTGGGCTTTTGCTGCGGAGATGGGACAGAAGGTATAGAGCAGATAAGCTTGAGGTGGATGGAATATTTTATGGAAGAGACAGGTTCAAGCAGGAAGAAAAGGTGACCTTTCCACACCACGAGCGAGCACAGTGCGCCTGCTCTTTGTCTCGGGCTGCGCTTGACCTTTTGTTTACCCTGGTTGCTTAGTCGGCTCATCCGAGTAGCATCTACGGCATGTCGTCTCGTCTCAGGCCGGTGGCAAGGACCATGGCAGTGCCGAAGAACTCGTTCATCCGGTCGGGAGCGAGACAAAGCCAAGGCACAATATGGTACGTAAGTAACCTCAACGTTTTTCATGGCACGCACGACCAGAGAAGGAAGGTAGTCGTTGATATCCGAGTCTCGGTGTGTAGCACTTGTCCGCCAGCTTCCTGAGACAATCGAACGGTGACAGCTGTCAGCTGTCAGGTGCGAATGGAGTCACGCTCCGCCCCTTCTCGAGCAGAACAACGTGGTTGTATTGTCAGAGGAGACATCGTTTCCTGCACGATAGAGAAGGAGCTAGAGGGTCAAGTCGCAGGTACGCGACGTGTGTGTTATTCATATGTGCAGCTGTAAAGACTGCCAAGCTGTGCATCAGCTAGCGTGACATGAGATAAGCCAATAGACGTGTCAACATTCAACCTTCAACATTCACTCTCATTCACTCTCGTGCTGGGTTCAAAAGCTAAGGTACTCAGAACATGTCAGAAAGCTCGTAAAGTAATGAAGTGGTACTGTTGATCGATAGACAAGTAACTTATAATGGTACTACTTGCTTAGCACAACTGTCTCCTTTTGAACAGGACTACCATGCCTTGGGATCTCTCGATCATTCATATCGGTTCCAGGCGTAGCAGGCAAGCCAACAACTTGTATCTTAGCCTTCGCGATTCCTGGTGGTAGCGGGTCCGCACCAGCTCTTCGATCCTCCTCCGCAATCAACCCGGCTGTATTCAGCCCTTGCGTTGCCCGCAAGAACTGTCGAGAACTTGTCGCTGTAGGAGACCCCGTTGGCGAGTATAGTGACACCCCCGATTACCACCGCAACAAGAGCAAAAAGTACTGCAATGCCATAAGCCAAAGCAAGACGCCCCACGGAGTAATGATACTGTGGGACCAAGTGTGTAACGGACACGTTAGTCTGCGGGACGTCCTCGTTGCTAACAAACTCCGGTTCGGAGAACAGAGCAAGTGTCATATTCTCGAACAGTTGCTCCAGCGAAGCGCCGAGTGTCATACCAGTAAGCGTAAGGTTGCTGGACTCGGGAATCCAAATACATCCATACTGGGACTCATGATTACACTGCACCGGCGAAGTTGAGTATGCCGATATGGGCGCAAGCTCGTCGGAGTAGGCCAGGTTGGTGCTCAGTACGCTGGTACCCTCGACCGTAAAGCTGCCCACAGTGTTTATGCCTGAGAAGCCTGAAACGGGAGCCAGTTGTCGTTGGAGAGAACCTATAGTTCCCACTACAACGCGCCCAAAGCTCTCAATCAATGCCTGGTACCCTACCTGCTTCGAGGTCAAGATAGGTGTTTGAAGCATTGCTCCGTCCGTATCGTTGGGATCCAGACTCGTGTAGCTGAGGGCGTTTGATACCACGATATGGTCATTGTCGGACTGTATCTCCACTACATCGGCAGAGGAGATGCCATTGATGAATTTGAAATCGACGGTGTATGTCGCATCGTAGAACGAGCAATTAAGCACTTCCCAAGTCGTCGAGTTCGGCGGCAGTGTGGCCACATAAACCGAGGGCGGTGTGCCTTCGTACTGTCCCACATACGACGAGAGTTCTTCCGTCGGAGAGCTGCTGTCGAAGTCGATCTTGCTAGTGATATTGACACCTTTCACAGCCCATGGTACCAACGCCGTGGGATTTGGAGTCCACGCTACGTACTGGTACGCATACCACGCGGCAGGTCGCGGAGAGCCTCCCGCAAACCCCATCATGTGAGTGAGAAAACCGTGTAACGAAGCACTGGAAGTGTTTCTACACTGTACTGTCGGCGCGCCGAAGCTTAATGTATAAGAAGAGTTCAGCGAAGGGCCAGTCATTTGTGGTACAATACCTTGTATTGCGCTGCCCGTTGTCAGCCGTAAGAGGAGTTGACTCGGTCCAGTGTAGTAAGTAGTCGCAAAGTGGACCTTCTGATTCGGGGTCATAGAGAGAACCGTAGTCGCCATCCCGCTGGTGGAGAAACGGGGTACGGAGAGCGATCGCATGCCCGCTGAAAGATCTCGTACGGCACGCAACGTGAGACCTATCGAACTGTTCCATGATAGTTGAGTGCTTTGACGAGTAAAGCGTTCGTCACTTGAGCTCATACAAGCATCGATTAGCAGCACCGAAACCACTAAATCATGGATCTTATTGATGGATGGCACAAGTGTTCCCGTGAAACGGCATTCGAGCGAAGCACAATTACTCCCGCAAGCAGATCTGGGTATACCCTCCTCACTCCAACCCCAAACGCCATAACACCGCCCGCTGCCC
>JAABUL010000523.1_pt1 | contig 81467 bp, 143 predicted proteins | sample 5559151 | NCBI WGS metagenome assembly JAABUL01 (sample SAMN10711876, study PRJNA513368) | rock metagenome | isolation source: Antarctica rocks | place: Antarctica: Victoria Land, Pudding Butte sud
TTGCGTTCTTGCGGTCCCAAGGTATTGCCGAGGCCAGAGGACGCTCCGACGCTTTTTAGCGACCCCGTACGACGTTTTCGACTGGAAGCTGGATTACGTCAACCGTCGTCTGACCCCCTGATACCCCCTAGGTAACTCTCACGCCGCCGCAGCCCCCACTGCCTGTCGCTCCGCCTGCCTGCCTTGAGGTATGCATGACAGTCATATAACATAGCTTTCGGGGGGCCGTTAGGTGCACATCACTTTGCCTGATCGCTCAGCTCTATGAAAGTTTGCCCCTGACGATATTCTGCAGTCTTGACCTCCTGCTGCCCCCGGTCAGGTCAGCCCTCTTCTGTTCCAGACTGCTTGGGACATCCACCGGCCCTACAACACCCTGATCAAGCCTGCTTGAGTGCGTAATGCCCGGCTTGCACGGTGGTCTTCGTTTCCGCTGAGGACATTGTTTGACCAAGTCAGACGAAAGGGCCCAGGAAAGGGCAACTTCCAACGGAGCAGTCCACTGCATATTCAATGGGCGGACTTAGGGGCGTGCACATTGGCGAGGTCGCCGAAATCGGTTTCGGCGATCTGCGAGGAGCGATCAGTCTTCGTTTGTTGCTTCAGCTTATTAATGCTGATTGCATGAATGCTGGTCACAGCTAAATCGGTTCGCGCGACGAGCTGCGCAGGCGGGATTGAATTTGATTTTCTACCAATCTCTGACACCCAGCGCTGAGCCTTGCGCATGCTGCGAATGCCAAATAGTCACTCCCAATGAACCGGTCTTGTATCATCTTTGACCGTGCACACTAGCCGCACAGCGGTCTCTGGCAGGAGCTCTTCTATGGACAGCGCGCTGCAGCGCAAGGTTCAGGCAAAGGAGACTCTTGACACCGTGCAGGCTCTGTCTGACATACTGGACACCGGCCTGGATAGGACGTCTCTGGATCTGCTGCTGCAGCTGCTGGAGGCTGGCTGCAATCCCGAGGTGATGTGGACCCGCAGCGCATGTGGTTGGCGCGCCTTCATAATGTGGGCACTCTTGTCTCGAATGCATTTCACATGAACAGCATTCGCTGAACGAGCAACAATGAACGCCTGCAGGCGCTGGCCAAGGTGGTGATCGAGCTCAGGCGCAAGGCCGAGGCGCTGCAAGCCAAGCGCACAGGCAGGCCGGCGGCGGCGCAGCAGTGACCGGGCGCAGCAGCTGGTCTGCCCTCAAGCCTGTTGCGCACAGCCGGCGGCAGCCACTGCGGATCCCGAGATGTCACAGTCCATCATGTCTTCGGACGGGCCGCGGCCGAGCGCACAGGTGGTGGAAGTTGATGGACATGCAGCCAAGCTGCTGTGGCAAGGCGGTGCTGTGCTTGCTGCTCTGCACCGTAGGCGCCCACAGTTCGATGTGCAGTCACAAACACAGCAGTCAACAATGCACCTCGGCCCACCTTCACAGGAAGCTCCAACTCCGCGAGCCATCAAGCGCAGTCTCTGCTTCAAGGGTTGACCAAGCCCATTTTGTTTCAGCGCCAGGAAGCGCTGGTGTTCATGGGAAGCCTGGACGGGGCGAGCCGTTGCATTGTAGTCTGTTCTGGAAGTTTGACGAGGCGATTTTTCCTCATTTTGTCAGGTTGCGCTGGTGGGCGGCGTGGGGCAGGTGTATGTTGACTGCACAATCCTATGGGCGTAACTTGTGCTTCATGTGACCAGGCAGGTTCACCTGGCCCGTTTCTCATTTCCGGCAGGAAGCGCTGGTGGGCGGCGTGGGGCAGGAGTATGTGCAGAGCGTGCTGAGTACGACAGACCCGGCGACGGCGGTGGCGCACATCCAGCGGCAGGCGGGGCTGCCAGACCCGCGCACCCGCCCCCTGCTGCAGCTGCTGGACCAGCTCGGCCGCTCCCGGTACTAGCTTACTGTCAGCTGATAGTCACTGGTTGTCAGCTTCTTGCCTGCGTTCACCGGCAAGCAGCACTGCCTGGCCAGCCTCGCGGCACCTGCAGATAACACCGGCGGCAACGTCTTCGCCCGCTGCCGCAGATAAGCCTGACCTGCATGGCCACTTGCACGGTCGGCAGGGCGGTTGTTTGTAAGGTGTGATCATGAAACGACACCTGATACTTGACAGGGCGGACGTGCACCAGGCGGTGCTGAAAGGGGTCGCAGGATGCGCTCCTGACGTCAAGAGTCACGTCTGCTTGTCGACAGACACTGACTTTAGTCACGTCTGCTTGTCGACAACACTGCATTGGCTCAGGGGGACGCGCACCAGGCGGTGCTGGAGGCGTGCTGACGCGGCAGTATTCGACCATAGTCAACACCACGATCCTCTTTATGAAAACAACAATGTTTGAGAACATCCCAGGGCGGACGCGCACCAGGCGGTGCTGGAAGGGGCGCGGGAGGCGCTGCTGGGTCGGGTGGCGGCGCTGCCGCCCGCGGCCCTGCTGTCGCTGCTGGAGGCCAGCTTCCCCTTCGTCGGCATCCCCGAGCTGCGTGCCGTGCCCCTCGCGGCGAGTGCACTTTTTTGAGGAACACAAACAGCTGCGGCAGCGGTGCCGCCGCAGAGCGCGCTGCAGCAGATGCACCCTGATCTTCCTGCTGCACAGTTGAAATACACATGCGTGATCAGCAATCCAGCGCAGACCCGATACGTGTTACATGCCCCGTATTGCATGCGAAGCAGAGTGTACCCTCGCCACCTGTCATATGGACTATAGTAACGAAAACAACAAGGTGATGCGCGCTCGGCTTCATGCTACAGGTGCTGGGCCGTCTGGCGCCAGTGCCTGCCACATTCCTGAAGCAGCTGGCGACAGACCACGAGCTTTTCGGCGAGCTGCCTCGGAATGTGCAGCGGCAGGTCAGACATGTTCGGTCGAAGAATGTCTGAAAGACGGACATGCATGGCTGCCGACAGCCACCAGCAGAAGGGAGTGCACTGTGGCGCTGTCCTGATGCCAAATCTTGTGCATGTTTTCGTGCCACATGAACAGCGTGTTGCACAGTGTGGAGTGATGCTGCCTGCGACAGGTGTGGGAGCTGGACAAGAAGCTGCTGCAGGGACATGCGCTCAGCCCCATCACAGCCTTCACAGGTGCGCGATCAGTCACCCTCCTCCCAACAGTGGTTGCTGGACCACTCCCTCCCCGCAGTCTCATGGCTGTGCTGCAGTCTGTTCAACAGTACAAATCACATGAGCAGACAGTGGAATTGAGGCGTGAGCAGAGCGCGCCTCACCAAACTTCTGGGAGGAGCGGGCAGACGGCGCTGCGCTGCCACGGGCCTTGGTCATGGCCGTTTGCCTGTTGCCTTTTATTATATTTGATATATGCCATCTTCTTCAGGCAAGGCGGCGACGCTGCTGCGGGTGCTGGACATGGACGAGTGGTTGCTGCCATTTTGGGGGTTCGACAACGTGCCTTGTGCTGCAGGCAAGGCGGCAACGCTGCTGCGGGCGCTGGACAGGACGAGTGTCTGCCGCCTGTGTAGGCTTTTGATCGTTTGCCTTCTGCTGCAGGCGAAACGGCGACGCTGCTGCGGGCGCTAGACATGGACGAGTATCTGCCGCCTGTGCAATGTCATGAGAGTTGCATATTTGGGTCTTGACATATGAGATGTGCTGCAGGCGAGACGGCGACGCTGCTGCGAGCGCTGGACATGGACGAGTGCCTGCCGCCCGGACTCGCGGCGGCGGGCGCCGCCGGCACAAAGGCGCGCCCGCTGCCGCCGCCGCTGCCGCGGAAGCTGCTGCGCCGGGGCAGCGCCGCGCTGCAGACGCTCGTCGACATGGTCGGCCGCTCTCGCCAGGCGAGCAGACTTTTTGCTTTTACTGAGGCTGCACACCAACGTGCAGCTCTACATCGAACCGTGATGCTGCACAGGGCTCTGGCTTTACATTGGAGGTGCCGCGATCATGGCAAGGCAGTCGATGATCTGTGCCGCCGCCCCTTGGTTGTCTGCGGTACAGGCCTTCCAGAAGACATCGTCCTGAGTGCAGTGGCAACCCTTGTAGAGGTCTGTGTCATGCTCTCATTAGCGCTGGTATCGCCAAGAAGCACCGAGGCGCTGCCGTGATGCAAACGCCGTACTTTAAAATGCTAGATTCTGAACTGCGCCGGCGCAGGTGTGGAGGAGCTGTGCGTGATGACATACCGCGACGCCAACATGATACCCCTACCAGATGGTCAGCCCTAAACCCTGAATAACGTCGCCGAAGGTGTACCGGGGCGTGGTCGAGCTGTGCGTGGTGAAGTACCGGGACGCGGAGGGCCTGTACGTGGGCACCCGCGAGGCGGCCTTCTGCGCGCTGCGGGCGCAGCTGCTCATGGCCTTGCACGACGCGGGCGCCACGGAGCTGTGCGCCCAGGTGCCCATGACCCGCAAACTTGCAGCACACATTCTGATTCCTGCCAGATCGAAGCGGAAATGCGCAGCTGCTCATGGCGCTGCACGATGCACGCGCCACCGAGCTGTGCGCCCAGGTGCGTATGTATAGTCTCCAGAGTGAAGACTGATCACACCACGAGAGATCTGGAACGGAAGTGAGCAGCTGCTCAGGGTGCTGCGCGGCGCAGCGGCCACCGAGATGTGCGCCCAGGTGCAAGCATGCCGCATTGACTCGGTGTTCGGCAGTGTGGGGAAGCGCCGAACCAGTGGCCGCTCAGCGCGGCATCTGGCAATGAGGGCCAACGAAAATTTGCTCTTGGCTCGACCGCTTCAAGCACCATATCAAGCAGGCCTACAGCAGAGCGGGGACACAACGCATGGAAACAAGTGTGACATTCGAGTGACCAGCGTCGACGCACGGACTGCAGGAGCCGATCCACAAGCTGGCCTGGACGCTGGACGCGTGCCTGAACGACCGCACGCTGGACGCGCGGCGGCTGCGGGAGCTGGCCAACTTTTTCACGCTGCACGACACCGGTGGCGCGGCCGCGCGGCGGCAGCGCTCCGCCGGCGGCGGCGGCGGCCACCGCCAGCACCACGCCAAGCCGCCCGCCTTTGGCGACGCTGACGCAGAATCCGCAGGTAAGAACCTATAAATGAGATACAGATGAGCTCGCACAATTGCCTGGCAATTCAAATGCCGGTTCCCGCGCGGGTACCTCCCCGTACTCTAGTTTGTTTCGTCTTGTGTGTGAGTCGGCACATGCCCGAATATTGCGCTGTATAGAATCATGCCATGTCCTTCTTGGAAGACCGGCCCCAGGATGGCGAGGGTCGAATATCAAATGTGCAGGCGCGCCGGGCGTGAGCAGCAGCCAGGGGGAGGCGGCGGGGCGGGTGCTGGGTGACGCCGGCATGGTGCTCCGCGACCCTTCCACCGCCCACCTGCTGGCGCACCAGGTGTGCAGTTGAGCATTTATGCGAAAAGGGGTCCAGAGTGTCTGCACTGGCCATGGAGGCAGGATGCGCCGGCATGGTGCTGCGCAACCCGTCGACTGCCTACCTGCTGGCGCACCAGGCGAGTAAACTATAAATCTTGAAAACCTATAAGAGATGTCTGCAGGTGGTGCGGCAGCTGGTCGCAGCAGTAGCGGCAGAAGGCCGTATCGGGCAATTGCTAAAAATTGCTGATGACGACGTCTGTGCCAGGCAAGAAGCCAGGAACTTCGACCGGCTGAAGCACCCTGAACCCTACTGCAGGTGGTGCGGCAGTTGGAAGCGGTGGTGGCGGCGGAGGGCGCCCCCGGCGACGACGTGGACCTGCTGTTCATGACGCGCCTGCTGCAGCTGGGCGCCGCCACCAAGGCCCAGCTGCGCGCCCGCAAGTAAGGGTTTTGCCCCGTGTACACGCATGACTCCCTGCTGCTGTCGAACGCCGCCTGCGCATTCCCAGCCTGCACATCCTGCCGCTGTCAAATACCGCCTTTGAGATGCCTGCCACCAAGGCCCGGGTGCGCGCCCGCAAGTGGGTTTCCAGCCTCTGCGCCTATTGCAACCCCCAAAAAGCTGTGGCAAAATGCCAGCGGGGTTCATTTTGCGCACCAGGCATGTGCTTCCAAAGTTCCGGCATGATGACGACAGCTTGCGGCCAAGGTGGTGTGTGGACGAGAGGTTGCAAATCTGCTCCGGGGCTGCAGTGAACGACGACAAGGGTCACCTTCCTTTTCTTGCAGGTTCGGGCTGCCGGCGCCGGACCCAGAGGTAGTGCACACCTTCTACCCGCTGCTGGCAGGCGCCATCATGGAGGCTCAGATGCGCTCTGACGACGAGGGCGACGAGGACGGTGATTGACTTTCCTGCCATTTTGACTCGAATCATGTTTTGGTATCATATATCATCTGCTGCTTCCTGGAAATTACACATGAATGCCCTCCGACAAACGAGGGACGAGGATGGTGACACTACCACCCACTCGTGAGATTTGAAGTTGTTTCGTGGCAATGAATTCGCGGCCGATGCGGACGGCTGCAAATGTCATCATTTGCATCTGATGCTTTGTAAACACGTTTTTCAACCATGAACAGATGCTTGCCTCTGAGGGTTCAGCTGTTTGCCGAGGAACAAGAAGGCCAAACCAACTGCATGTTGGCTCGCTGTTGCCACTCCGCCAATACTGCCGTGCCACAAGTTTGTTTCCAGCGCCGGACTCGGGTGGTTCCCTGAACAGCCGCACCAGCTGACATGTGTTCAATCAAATGTGTGCAGGTGAGCTGGAGGCGCCTGACGAGACGCTGATCGGCGCTCTCATTAAGCACGAGGTCGTCCGCCGCGTCACTCAGGTGCTTTTAGGCTTGAAAACATACCCTGTCTCAATTTCCGAAAGCTCCCCCAGCAAGCCTCCGCTGCCAACTCGCTGCCCCAAGCGGGGCGCATTACTGCAGGAACGACACCGTTCGGTCAAAGGCCCCCGCGTTCCGCTCTGCTTTCGGGCTGGTCATGAGAATGCTTGTCGCGCAAGGTCCGTGTCGAGCACCCTGCTGATGCGCAGCCGCCAGAGCGATTAACGGCTGGCGACTTGACGGGCGCGGGTCTGATGATGTAGCCCCAGTAGCAGACGCCCTGAACTCGGCCTGTGTCAAGCCTATCAGATGCACATGACCCTCGCAAAACCCTGGTGATGTGCACGCTCAGGTGTACACCCTGGAGCGACTGGCGGCGGGCGACCTGGCAGGCGCGGGGCCGCTGCTGGGCGCGCTTGCGGCGGCGCTGGCGCGGCTGCACAAGGGCACGCCCGAATGGGCACCCTTTGCCGCCACTCTGGCCCGCCGGCTCGCGGTGCGCGCATCTGTCGCTGGACCGTTGCCACAAACAGCTGCTGAAGAAGTCAAGCTACTCGTCTGAGTCCTCGCACATGGTGTCCAGTCGGGGGCAGCCGCAAGTTCTGGCGTGACGAATGAGAGCGGCGCTCGAACATGAGACGCCCTTACACGCCTCTCGTCTGTGGGCCCTCAGCCCCGTCGGCATGCATGTGCCACGCAACTGTGATTGAGGAAATCCCCAGCATTGTGACTGGCAGCAGGCGGTCACCTTCCCGGCATGGAGAATGTGTTCATTGGTGCAGGCGCTGCTGGCGGCGGGGCGGCTGGCAGTGGGCGGCCCGCTCTGGACGCTGGCCCTGGAGCACATCCTGCTGCGCTGCGTGGACACCGAGACCCAGGTGCGCTCGCCCCACGCTGAAAGCCGCTCCTATAGATTTGGCGCAAGGCAAGACGTATTCGAAACGGCATGCGCCACAGCAGATCAGGCCGATCTCGTGCCGGACCAACGTCCTTCTGCTTAGGTTCTTAACTCATTTTGTGCTCTTTCGACTTGTCTTGTGTCGCTGCCGCAGGTGCACGAGGAGATTCTGCGGCTGCTGCTGGCGGCGGCGCCGCGGCTGGAGGCCGCCCAGCTGGGCCGCCACCTGCAGTCCGCGCTGCAGAACTCGCGCAAGTCCCGACGGTGTGGGCGCGCCACCCATTGCTCATCCTTATGCGGACATGACAGTGATTCGTAACCACAGCAGCCTGGGCAGTGCAAGGCATTCGCCACAAGGGAAGTCTGTTGCCTGCAGCACTAATGCTGGTGCCATTCGCGCACCATCAGGCGCTGCAGCCCTGACGCTGCTTGCTCAGCAACGACGTCAAGATGTAGCTGTGGCGTGCCTGTTGTGCGCCGCCCCTGCCAGGCGATATAAGCGGCGGCGGGTGGAGCCGCCGGCGGCGGGCGGCATGCACGGTGTTGCTTGCTCGTCGCATGGCGTGGCTTCACGCAGCGAGTCCACACCAGGCTGACATGTCCTGTCACTGTCGCTAGGCGCTTCAAGCGCCGGCGGGTGGAGCCGTCGGCGGCGGGCGGCGGCCTGCCGGGCGGCCTCGGCGGCGGCGGCTACTCCAGCGGCGGCTACTCGTCGGGTGCCGCGCTGGCGGCGGGCTACCGGTCGCCTGCCTTCGGCTTCGGCGCCGTCAGCGGCGGCGGTGCGCCGGGCCGCTGACCTGCTCGTGTTCCTGTGGGCCGGTCGATTTGGGGCAGTGCGATGTGCAGCACAGCTTTCGGATCATGCGCAGTGAAGCAGGTGCGCATAGCAGTTGAAGTAAAGCACAGCAAATGTCGCAGGCGTTTGATGCTTTCTGCAGAGGATCGCCTGTGTTTATGGCGGAGGCGCTGCTGCGCGCAGGCACCAGCGAGGGCGGGGAGGAGGCTGGGGGCCGCGGTGCAGACGGCGTGCGCGCCACCTACCAGCTGTTCCAGCAGAAGGTGCCGGGCCTCACGCCCGACAACGCGCCCGCCTACTTCCAGTACCTTTCTCGGCCTCCTGAGGGTTGAAAAGGAAAACAAAACCGACAGGCGCCGGGCCCGACGCCCAATAACACGCCCGCGTACTTCCAGTACCTGTCCTCCGCCCGAGGGCGTGACGGCTGTGGTGGAGGGTCGACAGCGCGGCTTTGCGCCTGAAATGGAAGCTGCGGCGGAAGCAGTAAATTCCTGAGGAACGGCTTTGACAGAGGCATGCCACTTGAGTGCGAATATGGAGTGTAGAATCTTGCTGCGGGGTGTGGGCGGCAGCGCCGGCTGAATCGACGATTTCCAAAGCCTTGCAAGTTGGACTTTCGAGTATGGCTGTCAACGAAGATGACCCCTCGCCCCGAAAAACGTTGAAGCAGGAAATCACAGCATCGAGACCCCTGAAATTCGCGGTCCCAAACACCCCTCTGAACGCTGGAGACCCGCTGCAGTTGTCAAATTTTCCTGCGCCTCCGCCATGAACCCCGAACTTCCAAGGCCCTAGAGAAGTCAAACCCTGAAGCGCATCTGCGCCTGCCTTCAACCGCCACAGGCCTGAGCCTCCGCCACGGAATCCAAACTCTAAACTCCTGCGGAATCCAACGCTATCCCACCCTGGATTGCAGCCGCGCCTGCCCTCAGCCGCCGAACGCCTGCACCTCGGCCAGGAACTCGGCCTCGCTGCGGGCGTGGCCGCACATGCTGCACTGCGTGGCGTCCGACCCGCGGAGCGGCGCCATGGTGCCGAAGCACTCAGGCCGCGGGCACACGTACTTCATGAGGAACAGGTCTATGTATTCGTCGGTGCAGCCGCCGGCGGCGACGCCGGGCTTGGGTGGCGCCGCCGATTGTTCCATTGCCACGCCGCCGCCGGTGCCGCCCTCGTCGCCGCCGCCCTCGTCCCAGGTGGCCTCTACCTGCAGCACCGTTTAAAGTTGCAGAGGCAAGACCTCTGGAACACCCCGTGTCTCCTTGTCCGTCCAAACAGAGCAGTCTCTCAGCACAACCGCTGCGCGCCCAAAGGCGCCCGCAGGGTGGCAGTGCATGTAGGATAGATGTCCCCACCCCACCTGGCAGCGGGGGCAGGTGCAGGCGAAGCCATACTGCTCGCGGCACGCCGCCGACCGCTCCTCCAGGTCCCACACCAGCGGGAAGTAGGACTGCGTCAGCTCCTCGCCTGCGGAAAGATTGACAGGGTCTTAGATCTGAGTGAGGGGTTTGAGATCATGGACAACCAAGTCCGCCGCAGACCGCGCCCCCAGGCCCCACACCAGCGGAAAGTAGGACTGCGTCAGCTCCTCGCCTGCACGCAGGTTATTCGGGTTTCATCAATGTGAGGAGGTTCAAAGTCACGAACACCCCGATCAGGTCCTCGCATGCACAAGGAAAGGAGTCGAAGCTTGCGTGAGTGTCATCGTGACTACAATTGGGCCAGGCACTGCAGCCCCCGGGCTCACCCTTGGGGACGGCGTGCAGGGTGCGGAAGCGCACGACGCTGTTGGCCGGCGCCGCCGCCGCCCCGTCGAAGTCGTCAAACCTGTGCACGTGACCGAGGATTCGAAAGCGGGCGACCAAGCAGGATTCTGACACCCGACAGGAAGTTTGCTTGGCAGCCATCACTGGACACTGAAAGGGCACATGTTGGCAGTCATCTGCTGTGGGGACTTGCCTGGCAACGTTGGGCAGGCACTCGTGGTTGAGCAGCGCAGCAGTGGGGTAGATGCCACCCCCACGCACCCGCCGCTCGCCCTGCGATCCCGATGAAACGATTCGAAACCCCGATAACATGCCACAATCGCCCCTTCATGCTGGTTGTTGGTTGCCGTAATCTCAGGGGCAGGACCTGCGGACCTGGCTGAAAGGTGCAGATGAAGCAAAGAAAGCTCGACAGCAAGTGAATGTGCGTGACAGGTTTTATTTTGACAACTGCACCTCTGCCAAGGCTCCCCAACGCGTTGAGAAACCTGACAGCTGCACACCTCTGCTGCTGACGCTGCCATGACGCCATAAGACGTCCGCTGCTCCAGCGTCAGCAGCCGGCCCGCCTCCTGCAGCGACAGCGGCGGCAGCCCGCCGGCCGCCGCGGCCAGTGGGGCATGCGCCGCGGCGGTGGTCTCTGGCGGCGGCGCGTCCACCTCCACATTGCCGGCGAGCGCCACCAGCGCCGCCAGCCGCGCCTGCGCGCCTGTGCACGGACTGTACAGCGTCAGCTCTGCGGCTGCAGCGGCAGGCAGCCTGGAAGAACAACCCTTGAAACACCGCAAGCTCAGCAGGGCTGCATAAGTGTGTGCAGAGGGAGGAAGGCTGACGAAGCGAGCCGGGCGTGGGCGGTCCCCAGTGTTTGACCAGGCACATTGATCGACAAGCTATGCACGAATCCGAACATTCTGAGTGGCGTCGTCACCTGGGTCCGATGGTCCCGCCAGACGCAGCGCGCTGCACTGTATCAGAAAGTGCAGCGCCCCTCGCTCCTCGCTGCTGAGCTGCGCTCCCGCCGTGGCTGCCAGTTGGCTGCACCACACAGGCACGGCGTCAAAGTCAGAGTGCATTCTGCACGGCATGTCCGCACAGCACATAGCAGCAGCGCTGGATATCGCATCGTCGACGACATCAGCCGCCTGTGATAGCTGGATAAGTGCAGCAGTGACGGGGCCTGTCCTGCACAGCGGGCGCATGGTCAGAAAAGCGGTCGACTGCAAAACAGCGTCTCCTCAAGGCAGCTGCCACAGCTGCATCACACCTGCAGACCCACGGGGAGTGGACCTCCGGCTGCGCACGACCCGCCGCGGCACACGCGGCCGAGCAGAAGGCTGCCTGACCGCAGCCGCTGCAGCGCTCGTGGCTGGACCCTGCGTCATAACACGGACATGCTTAGCATAGGAAAGCTCGTGAAGGTGTGCGCGTACTGCGGACACAGTCTATGCGCAGCTCTCTGACAGCCGCACACCGTGTGGTTGGCTGCCCGACCAGCGTAACCTTGGGGCCATGCGCTGACTTGAGCCTGTTTGGGGCTGGTGGCGTCGATACGAATATGCATGCATGACTACGTTAGTGGAGCTGTAAAAGTAGGGACGGCTGTGGACCTAGGATGCGCAGGCAGGTGGCGCAGGCTGCTGCGCGGGCATCTGGCGCCGGCGTCAGCAGCAGCGGCGAGTCCGCCAGCACCTCCTCCCCCGCCGCCAGGTCGCGAGCCGCCACCAGGCCCTGGCCCCGCCCCGGCAGTTGCCGTGCCTCGAAAAGCGCCGCCATGCCCGGTGCGGTGCTGTGCGGTGTCGCCGCTCGCCGGATGCGGTGCGCTGCGACCGAGTGGAAGCGTATCACTTGCGGTACAGTGAGGGCCGCTGATCGAGGCTCAGTTCCTTAAAAATTCTGGGTTCTCTGATCGGCTGCCTTCCTTGCGCCGCGACAAATGTGCGAAACAGCCGTCACAGAAGCCGCTGCCCTGCGCCGTGCTCAGGTGCTGCTGTCAGCCTTTTCCGAATGGCCTTGACTATGTCCTAGCCAAACTGTTGCCTGTGATGCTTGCGCAGCTGTCTGACTCCGCTTGCGAGTCGAGAGTGTGTCCATTAGCACGCTGAGAGGTCCGCGGCGCCTTCGTCAGCTGAGTTGGGTCGCAGGCCACAATAAGGCACAACTGTCAATCACAGACCAGATCACGACAAATAATTCTGCCCTCCCATCGCGCCACTTGCTGCTGTCAGGCCCTCGATTTGCCGGGAACGTGCCATGTGGCAACTGTCCATGTCAGATCAGCGTCGGCTCTCACGAGACCACAGCCTCCCGTGATGTTTGCTGCCATCCTGCATCGACGCCTGAGCGTCAATTGCTGTTGAAACTTCATTTTGAGATTTGACGTTCAGGAGCTGGACAGTTGTTGACAACCCGCACCGCGCTGCTAAGTGCTGCCGTCCGGTCGGAGTCGTCAGAGCCAGCAAGCCTTGTCGGATCGAAGCTTCATCCGCGCTGCGCAGAGCTCTGCGTCGAGGTTTCGTGAGCATTTATATTGAACAGCACGTAAAGCCAAGGCACCGAGCCATTTGATCTTGTGAAGAATTCGTCGAGAGTGCGTAAAATCTGCCGGAGCCTACTTGCAGGCGTTTCGGGCACAAGACACACCTCGGGGCTGGGAACGGCACCTGAGAATGGTCGCAGCTCCCTGCACCTTCAGTTCCACGTGGGCTGCGCTCTTCATCGCAGTGGCCTTGCTTCTGCCAGGTGATTGGACGAAAGCATCGATGCGAGGTCCCAGCATGCGAGGTCCCAGCATGCAGTCGGTTCGGGCATGCCGGCTGCATTCCACGTGCACGCAGAGAAAAGCCCTTAGCTTAGTCCTTCGAAAGTCGGAAGGTCTGCCTGTGTGAACGCTAAACTGCCGACGTGCTTGCAGCCCCGGCAGTGCATGCCGCGCAGCAGCCAGCCGGTGGCGGCGGCGGCGGCACCCAGACTGATGCATTTCAGGGCACAGCTCACCACGTCCTCGCAGCAATCAGTCAGCGGCTTCGAGGGCTCCAGACCGCGGGCAGCATCAACAGCTGCCTGTCGGCCGTCAGCGGTCTCGACTACCAAGCGCCGGGCGCCAGCGCTTTTGCGACAGCGAGCTCGGTGAGGGCGGGCTTCACGCATGCACAAAGAAATCATGCATGTTCCTGATTCCATCAAACAATCATTGGTCAATTCGTTGCCTCGCCAGGTCTCAGCCTCGTCCACTAATTCAGAACCTTCATTGCGAAACCTGCCACTGGGAGCCGTCAACCGCGAGCATGCTCCCACCAGTGGGCATCATTAATGGCCACCGAACAGTTGTCCATCCGGAAGGTGAAGTCGTCCTCATCCGTCGCGTGAGTTTCACAGGTCTGGAACCTGAGGGTTCTCACATCGCCGGCGCTGGTGACGTTCCCGCGCACAGTGGACCAGGTGTCGAAGATCGTGAAATGCGCAAAACAGTTCGGCAAGAAAGTCGTGCCCCGCAGCGGCGGCCACTCCTACGAAGGTGAGCATCAGTGATGGGTGTATCTACTCTATTTGCCAGTATTTTGTACAGTTCAGCGTGCAGCGTCAGCGCAGCTGTCTGATAACGCGCTGAGCTGCTGGCCAGCCAATCATGACAGCTGACTCGGCTTGAATAAATATGTCGCATCGGCTTCAAATCTCCTGCAGGGTACAGCGTGCAGCCCGACAAGGTCACTGTGGACCTGAGCAGCATGACCGCGGTGACGCTCAATGCATCGACCGGCATGGCCACCATCCAGGCCGGCGCCAAGCTGGGTCCAATTTACAAGGTGTGCGAGCATGATGGGTGCCAAATCGACTGATGGAACCTTAGGCAGCGACTGAATTGTAGCCCTCTGCAGGTGCCTGCCAGCAAGGCTGCCGCAGCTTGTCGGTGTGAAAACCGAGCCAGGCGCTCACTGGCCACTTCCTGTGTGTGTGCAGGCGCTGTGGGACCAGGGGCAGCGCACCATCCCCGCCGGCACCTGTCCCACCGTCGGCATCGGCGGCCACATCCAGGGTACGTTACCCAAGCGCACAGCGTTTCAACATTCGCATTACTGTCGTGGAAACGACCTCAATGCTGCATGATCTAATCAGCCGATCACTTTGGCATCATCAGAAGCCACTGACCGAGTGGTACAGACATAGAATCAAAGCCCTTACATGGTCTTCAGCAGCACACCTTTTTCACAGGCGGCGGCTACGGCATGCTGGCCAGGAAGTACGGCCTGACGCTGGACCGCCTGGTGGGTGTCGAGATGGTGGACGCAGGCGGCGCCATTGTGACCGCCAACCGGACACACAACGCGGACCTGCTGTGGGCCTGCAAGGGCGGCGGCGGAGGTGCGCTGCTGTTCCTGATCATACCTACATCACACCCACATCATATCCAGACCATATTCAGCTCGTACCCGGATCATACACCCTGCCCAGTGCACCCAACAGCTGGCCGCTGGTGACTTCCTGACTTTTGAGGGGACACTGGCAGCTGCCCAGACGGTGCTCCTTCCTTTCTGAAAACCAAACCCTACAAAACCCTAATGGGCAGGGCCGCATGTGCTGCAGGCAACTGGGGCATCTTCACCAATTTCGTGGTGCAGACGGTGGGCGTGCCGCGGCAGGTGATCGGTTGATCAGTTCCTGCGGGTTCAGCGTTTGGCCAACAGTGCAGCCCTGGCGCTGCATATCTGATCGTGCCATGCACTCCATATGTCCTCGATGCGTCCGCATAAGCCGTGCCCTCATACGCCTTGTCCCCTGCTAATACCGCCGACACTTTCTTGTTGCGGCAGGTCACCGCCATCACCATCACCTGGGCCGCCAGCTCAACTCCAGCAGCGATCCAGTGGTATCAAGTGAGCGTCCATTCTCGAAGATGAAATCTGGCGGGGATGTGTCCCACCGTATAGCTGCAGGAATCCTTCAGATTCAGCAGCTCAAGGTCATGGCTTGCTGCGCCATTCCCAACAGACTGCACCGAGCTTGCGCCTGCCATCTCTGTGGATCCGCAGGGCAGGATACCGCACCTGATCGACGGGATTGTCATAAGTGTCCTCTCGCAGCGCAATTCCGTTCGTGCACCTGACCAGCAAGAGCCTCCCGACGCGACTTTCAGTGTTGTGTTTATTGTTGGTGTCCCGCAGAGCGAATTCGTGCACCTGACCAACGACATCTCCTCCGACCTGTTCATCGGCTACGGCAGCGTGGAGCTTCATGCTTTATACCTGGGTCCCGCCGCCCAGGCGCGCTCAGTGCTGGCCGCCAGCAACCTGCTGCCCACCGTCGGGCAGCCGCTGCAGGAGAACTACGACCAGATGTCCTACATCGACGCCGTGGTCGAGTTCGGCAACCAGGCAGAGGTGCGCACATCCGCAGTAGGTCACAGTAGTAGGTCTCTGCATTGGCCCTGCCGCTTCACACACCGCGCATTGTTTTTGTCGGACGTGAACATCAAGCCTCCGGTTCCTGCTGCTATGCCTGGCGCTATCGGAACAGGACATCCTGTTTCGCCGATGCCCCAACACAATGCTGACGGTGCATTGTGCCGCTGCACAGGCGCTGCAGCCGCAGCTGCCTAGCAGCCTGGCGCTGGGCGCAGGGGTGCAGCTCAACCCGCCCAGCAGCTTCAAGGCCAAGAGCAACTTCGTCAAGCAGCCCATGTCGGCCGCCGGCGTGGCGCTGGCCGCCAGCAAAATTGCCGCCGCCACCAGCCAGGGCATCGGAGGGTGGATGCAGTTCCACGGCTACGGGGTGAGTGGGAGCTTCCCAAATACGAATGCTTCTTGGCGCATGTCTGAAACCGCTCCGCACCTCGGCAGGCAATTTTTGTTGCCTGCTGCCCCCCTTGTAGCTGCATGTGGTTCTGCTAACTGTGTCCCGCCATGTCTGTGTCCAGCGACTCCAAGCCCTGCTTTTGTGCACAGGGTGCAATTAACGCGATACCTGCGGCAAACACTGCATTCGTGCACCGGTCAACGCTCGCCAGCATCCAGTTTTACGTTTCCTGGACCAGCGCCTCTAATGCGCAGCGGAGCACGGCGTGGCTGCAGGCATGCGCTCCGAAAGATGCCGTGCTCTCCTGCATACACGCGCTGCATTTGACAGCGTGACACGGTGTTTAACATGAAGTTGCGTGTTCAGCCTGAGATGTCCTGTGCTAAAGTTCTCGTTCCATGTGTATGCAGGACTTCTGGACGTCGATGCGGCCTCACGTGGACCAGTCCGCCTATCAGAACTACATTGACAGGGTGAGAATTGATGTTGTGTGGGCCCATGTACAACTGACGCCCGCACTCTTTGCGTGCATTGCAACGCATCTGCGGCGCACTGAACTGTGAAAGCACCAACGCGCGCGCCCTTTTCTGCACGGCAGGACCTGGGCGCTTCCTCACTTGCGGCGTACTACGGCAGCAATCTGGACAGGCTGGTGGCCATCAAGAAGAAGTTCGACCCGGCGTCATACTTCAATTATCCCTTCTCAATCCCGACGGTGGTCCCGGCTGGGTAAGAGCGGAGCCGCCAGCGTATGGTCAGGGCTAGCAAATGTGGAACAGAGCTGGCGCGTAGCAAGTGAACAGTGCATGCCGCCCCTATAAGGCACATAGGCCTGCCAAATGTACAGACGACAGCCATCGTTTCGGTTCGATTTGCGGGGAGGATCTTCCTTGGACTAGGTGCTGAGTGCCTCTGGCGCGCCCTGTCGTTGCATGCATCGTCTCGCGTGCGCCGGTCGACTCTCAGCGATCCTATTCTGTGGGTTTCTTCGAACAAGTCTTGCGACCAGTTTTGTGTGCAGTCATCCCACTTTCGATTTGCTGCTGGTTGAGCGCGTCAGAGCATATGTCAAAGCATGTAACGAAACAATCCGTTAATACATCAAACCGTCACACTATGAAACCAATCGTCGGCCTCGACACACGCAAACACGGTACCTGTGGCCGCTCGCAACTTGCAACCCCTACACATGCTGACGCTGATGGCCGCGCTGCTCTCCAGCAATGACATAGTCACCGCGCCTGCATCTGCCAAGGAGGATCGCAAAGTCGGAATAGATCAGGTGCAGTCAGGCCTCGTAGAATTACAAGAGCAGACATGGCATCTCGAGCAAGTGCCCCCACCTTAACGTCTGCGGGCGCCGGGACAGCAGCTGGGGCTGTGGTGGTCGCAGGCGCGGCGGCGGCGGCGGTGGGCCCGGCCGCAGGTGACTGCAAGGCAGATGGCTGCTGTGACGGAGTCGCATCGTCAGACGGCGCAACACCGGATGGCGACTTGCGCGCCGGCCGTGCCTGCAGCGACGGCGGCGGCGTCTTGCTTGCCGAGCCATTCGCCTGCCCAGGCGCAGCAACCTCGGCGGTGCCGCTGCCCTCTGCTGCCGACTGCTGCTGCTGCTGGCGCCGCTGCTGCGAGGCCGCCGCCGCCGACTGCTGTCCCCGCGACGGCCGACCGCCGGCCGGGCTGTTACCGCCACCGCCACCGCCGCCGCCGCTGCTGGGCTGGGTCGTTTGGCTGCCGCCGCTGCCGCGGCTCTGGCTGGGGAAGGAGGAAGCAGAGGCGCCGGAGTAGCTGCGCGCCTCCCGCAGCTGCTGCTGCAGGTCTGCCACCTGTTTTGCAGGGATTTCAGTGTCAAGCCAGGGCACAACCGTTTGTGCAGCGTGTGAGCAACAGAGCAGCGATGCGGCAGCTGGGGCACGGTCTGGCAGCCGCAGAATGGCCTTGCTTTTGAGGGAAAGGCAGGGTGTTTTAGGGGTTTTTCCCTAAAACACTCTTTCGCGACGATGGCAAACAAAAGGAACCTGCTTCTGCGGCCAGCAACTGCCAATCCGAGCACGACAAGGAGATCGCAGCCGCAAGGAAGCGGGCTTGGACAGAGTCTTCAGGTGTTCATGCTGCTCTAATACTTTCATGCTCCTCTTTTCTTGTTGTGCCTGCTACACAATGCTGCTGTGCACACCTGGGACTGCAGCTCCTTGGCGCGCGTCTGCACGCCAGGCAACTTCTGAGCGGCGGCGGACGCATCCCGCAGCTCGGCGGTGCGCGCCTCCAGCGCCTTTTGCGTGCCTGCCAGCTCCACCTTGAGGCCGCCCTCCAGCTCCTGCGTTGCATTGCATTGGAAATGTGAGAGTGCCAGCCTGGAATGCTATCAACTCCAGTGGTGATTGTGGAGCGTCTTTTGCGTGCCCGCCAGCTCCACCTTGAGCCGCCCTCCAGCTCCTGCTTGCACAGGTTGTTCCAGTGACAATAGGAGAGCGTCTTGTTGCAGACAATCCACTTTGAAACTCCAGGAGAATCGCTAGAGCGCCCCTCAGCCGGCAGCTGGCTGCACTCCAAAAGGGCTCGTGCCGAGCTATTGGGACGGCACCTCGAGCGACTGCTCTCCACTGGTCGTGCTGGCACCACGCGGTTTCGACAGGCCTTCCCTGTCTTGCCGAGTATGTCCAGCCACGAACCTTGAGCGACTGCTCGGCGGTGGACAGGCGGCCACGCAGGCGCCCCGCCTCCTGGCGAGCGCCCTCCAGCGCATCCTCCGCCTCCGCCATGCGCCGTATCGCCTCCTCTGCTGCCTGCGCCAGGCAGGGCCACATGTCTCACACGGTACAACACTGTGGCATGGCGTTGGGCAAGATCGATCAGGCATCCGTGCGAGGAGGAGTGAGTGAGCTGAGGCATGTAAGACACGATGGTGTTCTCCCCTGCCCGCGGGTTCAGCAGGCCCAGGCTGCATGCCTGGGTACCAGCTGTGACAGCAGACGCAACACGCCAAACACGCAAGTCAATGAAGCTCCCGGAACGCACCCCGCGCTCGTCGTCGGCCTGCTGCAGGGCGGCGACCTCGCGGTGCAGGGCGTCGCGCACGTCTGACACCGCGGTGGTGATGTCGCCCTCCAGCTCCCGCACCTCCTGCTCCCGCGCCCCCAGCTGGCTCTTCAAGTCCCCCGCCTCCGCCTGCACAGCTCCAGCACTCTGTGTACGCCAGGTACTAAGTGCGCGCAAGCTTGCGCAGGCCTGACGGCCGGCTTGAGATGCGCGTTTGCACGCTTGCCGGCGTCTCGAGCGGTTCCCGCCCCGCAGTGCCACACCACGTGCGCAGCATCTGCAACAGCCGCGCACCTGGGCGGCCTCTAGCGCCTGCCGCAGGTGCCAGCAAGTCTGTCTCGCGCCAAGCACATGTGCAACAGCGAGGGCTTATCCAGGGCGTTGCAAAAGGCGCTGGCCAGGTACCTGGGCGGCCTCCACTTCGGACTGCAGGTACTGCTGGCGCAGCAGTGATTCTTCTGGATCGCTGTGTGACAACCAGCTCGCTTGTCTCTTATGAACGTTATTGTTCGACCAAATTGTACATGCTTCTGATCGTGAATCATGCAAGCGCACCTGGGCGGCCTCCAGCTCGGACTGCAGGTGCTGGCAGGCCTGCATGGCCTCCACCAGGCGCGCCTGCTTCGCGGCGGCCTCCTTGGTCAGGCTGTCCAGCGCCACCAGCGCCTCGTTGCGCCCGCTCGCCTCCGCGTGCACCTCCCGCAGCGCCTGCGGAAAGGAGGCAGGATATATAATTAAGTACATTGTCCAATGTGCTGAAATGTTCACAATGGAACTGTCGTGAAAGCGCCTCGTTGCGCCCGCTCGCCTCCGCGCGCACCCCCCGCAGCGCCTGGAGGAAAACGAGTAAAGGATTATTAAAGAGGAAAGGATTATTACTGATGGTTGGTACTGATGCGATACCTTGGTGGTGTCGATGTTTGGAAGCTCCTCGTTGCGCCCGCCTGCCTGTGCATGCACCTCCCGCAGCGCCTGACGCAGGATCGCAAACAAGCAATTTGGTCGACCTACAAGTTTTCACTTGCAGGAGGACGTGCATAGCGCCTCGTCGCGCCCGCTCGCCTCAGCGTGCACCCCCCGCAGCGCCTGTGGAAAGGGACGCCACCGACGATGGCATGAACAGCCCATATGCTGCTCTGCCCCCGCATGACAGCACGGCTGGGCCTCCGCACCACCCCAGAACACCAGAAGTTTTGAATAAGGCGATACACGCACCGCCTGCTCCCGGGCCTCGGCCTCGCGCAACTGCGCCTCCAGCTCCTCGCCGTGGCCAGCCGGCATGGATGTTTCTGAATTATCAGAGGGAGACACTGATAGATTCCCATCCTTTCTTACTCACCGCTTGCTCCCGGGCCTCGGCCTCACGCAGCTGCGCATCCAGCTCCTCCCCGTTCGCCGCCAGCGTGGACAGCGCCTCCTCCAGTTCCACTCGCTGCTCCTCTGCCTCCTGCGCAAGTAAGGCGGAAGGAGCGAATTGCATCATGCTCGGACAGGCCTACTCTGGCCTGTGGTGAGGCTCTGGCGGAGCGAGACGCGACATGCCATGCGGCATCCACCAAGTAGAGCTGCAACAAACAAACAAGTAAGCAAGCAAACAAACCTGCAGCTGCGCCGCGAGCTCCGCGCCCTGCTGCTTGGCGCCCGCCACCTCCGACGCTAGCGCCCGCTTTGCGCCCAGCAGCTCGCGCACGTCCTGCATTGAAACTCACGACGTCAGTTCAAGCTGTCCTGACGCGCCCGCCACCTCAGACTCCAGCGCCCGCTCCGTGCCCAGCAGCGCACATCCTGCGGGGCAAAGGGTTCACAGGATAGTTTTAGAGAGGGCAAGTTGGATACCGGGGTGGCCGTTGCTCAACCGGTGAAAGGAGTGGGGTGGACAGATCTGGTCCGCCTCAATCTGAGACTTTCAGCACATGCTGTCGTGTGCATGGACATTCGCCCAACAGTTTCCACACCTAGATGGCAGACTTTGTTTTTTCTGCTGCCGCTGCCTCGCTCCTGCACACGGCGCCCCAAGGACGGGGCTGCGGAAGTGTGTTTCTGTCAGTCGTCTGCCGCCCTCGTTCTTTCCTCCGGTCGAAAAGACTCAAAGCCAGACAACAGAAAGAACACCTCCCGCTGCGTTCTTTCCGTTGTGTCTGCCGCCCTGGTTCTTTCCTCCCGTCGAGAAGACTCAAAAAGCCAAACAGCAGAACAAACGGTAGTACCGCATCCCAGGCCGCCGTGTTTGAAGCCCAGCGAAAGAACGGCAGTAGTGGCCGCTGGAGGCTGCTCACAGAATAAACGACAAGGCATACAAGTGAGAGAACAAAGCACAACAGTAAGCAGGGAGAAGATGCTCAGCCGTGTGTTATTTCGGTTGCTTACCGTGTGCTTTGTTTCTCCGAGCGTCTGGTAACGACTGACTGCTCAAGCTTTCACATGAAATTTGCGCGGAGTTCTGCCGCTCTGCGCTGAGCTTGGACTTTGTGGCGAAGCGCGCCAACAACTACAAAAACTTCGTCGAACATGCCTTACCTGGATGGCAGACGCGCGGGCGCGGTCCAGCGTCGCTGAGTTTTCCCGCTCTGCGGTCAGCTTGGACTTCGCTGCGTCGCCATCCGTTTTTGCCTCCTGCAGCGCCGCCTGCAGCTGCTGCAGCTCCTCGGACCGCCGCTGCGCCCGGTCCGCCGCCTCAGCCAGCTGCTTCTGCGCCTCCAGCAGCGCCTGCAGCAAAAGATGGTAGAAAGTTCGGGGTTTCAGGGTCTCAGCCAAACCACCGTGCAGGGGGGCCGTCTCGTGTGTCAAGAAACTCGCCGCCATTGCTCCGCTGCGACTGCATACCGCGGGACGGGCTCCCTCAGCTGCAGCCACGTGGGCATGTCACTTAGATGGTATGAAATAAGCATGCAGATGCAGCTTGTCACAGCCATTTTAAACCCATCAATTGCATCACAAGGCTGCCGAGGTTGTTTCGCCTTCTGCCTGAAGAACCCGATCACCTGCTTCCGCTGCGCCGCCTCCTCGTGGGCGTCCTGCGCCTCAGACCGCGCGTCCGCGCAGGCCTTTCGTTCCGCGGCCAGCTCCCCTTCCAGCTTCCTGCTTCCCTCCTCCGCGGCGCCCAGCGCCCGCCGTAGGTCCTCCCCCCGCCGACCCACCTGCTCTGCCTCCTTCTCCGCCGCCGCCGCCGCTTGTTGGCTTGAGGCTAGCCGCTGCGCCGTGTCCCGCAGCTTGTCACATGTACCGGACAGCTCCTCCAGCCGTGCCTGCAGGTCAACTTGGGGTTTAGTTGTCCAGACTGCAGCTGGGACAGCTGTCCTGTGGCACCCTGACCAGACCTCGCCTGAGTGCATTGTGACCCGCACGCACGATGGGTGTCGTTTCCACTCAGTGCCGCTCGTCTGGGGCGAGAGAGAGGCGCGCCTGCAGCGCGGGCTGCAGCTCCGCCGGCGACGCTGCGCCGAGCGTGCGGGCCAGCGCCGCCAGCTGACGCTCCGCTGCAGACAGCTCGCCGCGCGCCGCCTGCAGGTCCTCGTCCAGCGCCTTCGTCTGCACAGGTCACGAAACTTTTCAATGAGTATCAACTTTGATATTGGCGCTGTGATACACCCCGACGTCCAACCATGATGATGGCCATGCGGATGACAATGCTTACCAGCCCTTGGCTACTTAGAGCCCTAGACTGCCCGTTCAAGTCAAGCGCGGGACCGCAGGTGCTCCAGCCTCATCGCTGAGAGCATGTACAGCACCTCAGGATCCCTCCAGGGAAGCGTTGCGAGTGACGCCGTCACACACCTTCCGTGTCTGGGTCAGAGCCGCGGCGCCACCGGCCACACCGCCGACGACGGCTGCGGCCCAGGGCACCCAGTCAGCGACGGCGCTGCTCGCTGCGGCCTTGGCAGGCTCCAGCAGCGGCGGGCCGCTGCCCAGGTCTGCCAAGAAAAGCCCGCTCCCGCTCCCCGCTGCGCAAGGCGTGCCGGCGCTGGCTGTCCGCAGAACGCGGCCCAGTACTTTCGCTTCGGGCCCCGCAGCAGCATCCGACACCGGCAGCCGCAGCTCTGAGCGCTCCTGCAGCAGGCAATAACTCCAGCGTCTGCGAAGTGATCTGAAAGGGTGCCGAGTCAGCAGGGAAGGTGGCTGGGGGCTTGCCAGGATGCCAGATTGCGGGCAAACCCTTCTGCGCATTGCAGCACAGCACTGCTCCGCCACGCTTTCTTTGACGGAGGCCGATTGAGGCTGCCAAGGACACGTCCCGGAAGTGGCCTCTGGCCCTTGAAAGCCTATGTACGCACGAGCGCAGACAGGCGGACTCAGCGTGACATGCATTGTGAGCAGAAGCAGCACCTGCTGATCAGCGAGCGTCGCAGCCTGAGCGCGTCCTCGGCCTCTGGCTGCCATGCTCAACCACATGGGCAGGGCCGACGCGATGCCCGCCGCGCCGGCCATGAGCAGCACGCGGCGGTTGGACATCTCGGGCGCATTGTTCTCCGGCTGCTGCTCTGGCCCTCTCTCCCTTTCGTCGCTGGCTCGCACCCGAAGCTGCCTGCCTCGGGCCTGGCAGATGGATAAGCGACACCGGCTCTGGCGCGATCGCACCTGCAGGCAGCCGCCTGCAGGCGACAGCCGGCCGGCATGCGCCATTGTGCATGCGCGCTTGCGTGCAAATGGGTTGTGGCAGGCGATGAAATTTTGGCAAGGCCTGCCTGGCTGGTCATGCACAGAACCAAAAGGGGCGATTGTCCGGCTGCCTTTCGACTGTTGCCCGATTGGAGGCCAGCACCTGAGGCCGCTTCTCCTTACTGGAAGGCAATGTGAACACCGGCACAACACATGTTACAAGTGGGTACAAGGGTTGGTACAAGACAATCACGACGAGCTCTGCACCTATCAAGCATCAAGCACAAGGCATCAAGCATCCAGCGATGAAAGGAACATGCTGCGTCTCGATGCACAGGGCTCTGTCATGGTTGTCATGGTGCCGCGCACTTCCAAGCGTCCGCACTGTTCGTTCAAGTGTCAGCAGGATTCGCACACGTCCTCAAAGCTGAGCCCACTGCCGCTGCCATCGCCGTCGACGCACTGACGGCAGTACGTGTGGGCGTCCTCTATGCACCACAAGCGCAGGCAGCTGCCGCGGCCGCTGCGAGGGCGCCGCCGCTCCGCTCTCAGGTCTGCTCGCCGCGTCTGCAGTGGCAACGCCGGTTGTGGCGCCTTTCGCGGCAGCACCTCCGCAGGAGGCGCCCGTCCCAGCGGCGGCCGCCTCAGCGGTCTTGGGCGGCGCAGCTGGGTGGCTGCTAGCCGGTGCACCACGCCTGGCGCCGCCGCGGGCACCCTTGCGCTTTTTTGGTGGCCGCCGGCTGCCGTCACTGGCGCCTCCATTGGCGGCGGCGGCGGCAGCACCGGCAGCACCTTGGGCGGCCGCCCCTAACGGAGCGGGTGGTGGGTCTGACGCAGCGATGATAGCCAGGCCGACGGCAGCGATGTGAGCCGCTGTCCCCGCTGGAGGGGCAGGTGGGTTCGGCGCGGCGATGCCAGCCTGGCCGGCGGCGGCGGGGATGCTCAGGCCGCCGCTGGCCGCCGCATCGCCAGTTGCGCCACCGCCAGCCACCATGTGGGCAGCACCTCTGTCGCTGCTGGCATGGCCGCCTGTCAGCAGGGCTCGGATTCCCAGCGCAGCCAGGCTGCAGGACCGTGTGCCCGGCTGCATCCACAGGACCTGCACAGACGCCACGCAAGGCGGTGACGGGCTGTGACGTCCCAAGGAGATCAGTTGCACCATGCATGTGAGGGCTCTATGCAATCGCGACAGCCAGGCGCACACTGCACCATCATGCACTCGTACAGTTTACAGAGTTTTCGTGGAAGGAAATAGCTGTAGAACAGCTGTAGACAAATGCAAAAGGCAGAGTGAACATGTGCAAAGGGCAGATTGCCGCGACAGCGCACCCGCAGCGCCGGCAGCGACAGCAGCAGCGCCGCGTCGGCGTCGGTCAACCCCTTCATCAGCGGCACGTTGTAGGACAGGTCCAGGATCTGGACGGCCTGCGCGGCCGCCAGCGCCGGCGGCAGCCCAGCAAGCGCGTTGCAGCGCAGCCCCAGCGCGGTGACGCGCGACAGGCACGCAATCGGCGGCAGCGACGTCAGCTCGCACTGCGGGCGGGCAGAGAGGCAGTCTCAATCTCCTGTATCAGGTTCTGCGCCCGGCCATGCGGTAGTGCGGGATGAGGTGGGCATAGACCCCAGGATGCGAGGTGATATTGCGCCTCGCCGCAAGGGTGATTGGTTGCAGACACGACATGATGTGTGTGCACACGTTATCATCACTAGAGACAGCACGAGGTGGTCCAGGGCGGGCAGGGAGCCCAGCGCCTCCGCCAGTCGCCTAGAACCGCGGCTTCTTTGACAACAATCTGAGGGCCCGAACTCAGCATGCATGCAAGAAACACCTGCGAGAGGTGGTCCAGGGCGGGCAAAGAGCCCAGCGCGGCCGCCAGCCCCCCTGCAACACTGCCGCCTTCCAGCAATGACATGTTTCGGACCCTGAACTTAGGAGGCATGCAAAAGAAATTGCACCTGCGACAGCGCGAGGTGGTCCAGGGTGGGCAGGGAGCCCAGCGTCGCCGCCAGCGCCGGCAACTGCGCCTGCAGGCCGGGCCATGTGACGCTGAGGTGGCGCAGCGCCGTCAGGCAGCTCAGGTAGCCCACGGCCAGCGGCGCGCCGGGGCGCCGCGTGCCGCACAGGTGGTCCGACGCGTCCAGCCGCAGCTGCGTCAGAGCGCCCGCCGGCAGCGCGCACTGCGCGGCAGCGGGGCAGTCTCTTCAGGTTTGGAACACCAGGGCGGCTTCGCGGGGATCCAGGCTGCTAACCATCGTTGTCGCATCGAGGCGCTGCTGCTTGCGCTGTGTTGCAGGGCCCGGATTTTGCCCATCAGACTGGAGGGTCCACCGCCGACTGCCCCGCAGACCATAGTGACAGCCTCGATGGCCTGAAGACGTGCACAGCTGCTTCTGACATGCGCATGAGGACGGCTGCCTCCTTCCCAATTGTTACATCAAACCCCTTGTTCTGGACTCCGTGACAGGCTCCTCAGCCAGCATCAAAAGACACCTGCAGCTGTGCGCACGCCAGGCGCGGCAGGCGTGCGAGGCCCAGCGCCAGCGGCTGGACGCTGCCTGATTGCTTGCAAAGACATGTCGTAATAGATACAACCCATTGTCTTGCCTGCTGCACACGGCGCCCCAAGGACGGGGCTACGGAAATGTGTTTCTTTCCATTGTCTGACGTCTGTGATCATTCTGCGGTCGACGAGACTCCAAGCCAAACAACAGAAAGAACACCTCCCGCCACGTTCTTTCCGTTCCATTGTCTGCCGCCTGTGTTCTTTCTGCGATCGAAGAGACACAAAGCTGGACGCTGCCTGAATGCTTGCAAACACATGTCGTAATAGATGCAATCCACCTGCAGGCGCCAGTCCAGCTGGGCGTACGCAAGGCGCGGCAGGCGCGCGAGGCCCAGCGCCGGCGGCTGGACGAAAAGGCAGCGCCGCGGCACTGGCTCCGGACCGCCGCCGACCGGCTCGTGGCACACCAGGCGCAGCGTGCGCAGCGCCGTCAGGCTGGCGACCGCCAGCGGCATGCCCTGGAAGCCGAAGTTGCTGCAGGCGGCGCAGGAACACATTGTTCTAAGAGAACCAACCAGAACAATATCAGGGTGCTGATAGAGGGTCACGAAAGCAGTCAGTCACTGCTGAGCCCATTTTGTGCCCCGACCTGTGCTTGAACGCCTTGCTCAACAAACGCCAGCGCGGCACCCGGGTTGGCAGTATGCCGCATGGTAGCGCGTGAACGCCCCCGGTGGCTGCGTCTGACCAATGAAAGGTTGCAAGCGAACCCGAGGTGCAGGTACATGTCAGCAAGCAAACCTGAGGTGCAGGTACTCGAGGCGGGACAGCGACGCGAGGGCGGACGTGCCGCCGCAGAAGCGCGGGCTGCAGCCGTGCGCGGAGATGGACAGGTGGCGCAGCCGCGTGGACGCCCCCACCACATCCAGCAGCGCCGAATCGTCGTTCCGCCCCACCATGCGGCTGCGCACGTAGCCCATCGACAGCTCCTACGACCGACCATGCAGAATGACACGAGGAGGATCCAAGGGCATATTAGTTGGCAAGTCGACGCACTCGCGGCATACAACAAGACACGCCGTAGCAAGCCGCAGGGGTGGCGGCGTCAGGGGTCGCCCGGGACCAGCGCCTGCTGCACTATGCACAGTCATTACATCGGCAGTGGTGCAGCATCGGCGCGGCGTCTCACACGAGGCACGAGGGTGGGCAGGTGGCCGAGTCCCTCGAAGGCATGTGATACTGCTGCAACTTCAGCTCTGCACGTCGTGAATCAAGGTGCACCTGGAGGTTGGGCAGGTGGCCTAGCGCCTCAATGACCAGCTCAGCGGACACGTGGCCCAGCACTAGCTGCGTGAGGTGGGAGCAGGCCGCTGCCATCGTGACGCACCTGCAAAAGAGGCGCATTTCCTTGTTTGCCCGTCTGGATGCAGAGTGGCTAGCGGAGTCTGATGATCAAGCGCATGCAACTGCCTTTGTGCCATTCGTAGGTACCGGGGCGAAACACTGTCGAGCAGAAGCGGGCAGCATTGCACAGCCAGCAACTCCTCATGAGAGCTGCTGTTCGGTGTCACAACAACAATGCTCACCTGTTCCGCAGCACATCAGGGTCTGCAAACTCCTCTGTCCAGAAGGCGCGCAGCCGGCCGTGCGACGCCAGGCTGTCCAAGAGGCTGCTGGCAACAGCGATCCTGTCTCCGCTGCACCCCTGCATGCTTTGATACTAGGCGTGAGATGTTGCGACACAGATCACAGGGTGTGCTGCAGTCGCGGACGGGTCAGGTCCGGTCATGCTACATTTTGGTAGCGCTGCAGATGCGAGCAGCATGGCAGAATGCTGGATTCCAGTGGCTGTCTGTCTGTCAAGCACACTGTGATGTGGATGATGCCGTACAAAGTGCACAAACCAAGATCCACGACCCACACCTTGCCCAGTGGCCGCATGTCCAGGCGCAGGCGCCGGATGAAGGGCGCTCGATGCGCGGCCCACGCCAGCATGGCCGCTGCCAGCTTGCGCTGGCGTCGCTCCTGGCGCCCAGAGTACGCGTTGCAGTGCCGCAGGCCCAGTCTGGCCGTGGCCCACAGGGTGCTGTCGACCCGCTGCGCCACCTCGGACCATCCACTGCACACAGCGGACGCTGCCACGCGCTCCTTTGTGGGCAGCTTGAGCAGCACGAGGTCCAGCACTTCGCTCGAGATGTTGAAGGCCATCCGGCCCCGGCGGGCCTCCGGTGATCCGAGTCCGTCGCCCTGGGCCAGTGGGTGGATTGCTCAAATTTTGCTGGGTACTCTTCGCCCGCTCGTTCCCTATGCGGGCCGCACGTATCGTTTCGATTCGATATGAATCAGATAAAACACATTGAATTGCCGCTGCAGCCTTCCATGCAACTGTCCTCGGTGAATGGATTTCGGTCAGATCGTCAAAACTCGCCAAGCCAGCAGCCACTGATCCTAGGGCACGAGCAGTCTGGAACTACTGCGCAGAACAGAGCGAAATGACGGAGCGAGAAACAATGCCCGCTTACTGTGCAGGTCGCTTTCCGCCACAGGGTGCCTGCCTGGATGGGTTTCCAGTTTCCAGGAGAGCTAAGACTGGCCAGCTGCAGCCTCTGATGCCAGCTGCCCATCCTTTGTCCACGGCTCGAAAACTCATGCTCGAGCCAGAGATGAGGGCGAGCAGGGACGGCAGCCGACAATATGATGATGCGCAACGGCCATCTTACAATCCAATGCCAACTTCCAACGATCTGTGCAGCCCGCCCGCGCATACGAAAACCTGACAATGCTCTGCCGATAGATGATAGAGACATCAACTGTAATTGCAATGAGATTCAGCTCTTAAAACGATCTACACTTCGCTGATGGTGGTGGCGTTGTAGGTGCAGCGCCTCATGTCGCCCAGAAAGTACCGCTGCTGCAGGCACTTCGACAGCGTGTAGGCGAGCGCAAAGGCATTGTTGCACTCGGTCACCGTCGCCTGCAGCGGCACGACCATTACAGGTATCAGTACCTGACAGCATGCAGTGGCATTGCAGGAAAGACAAGGGCGCTACTGGGTGAGGTCCCCAGTGGCCGGAGGCGTGCCGGCGGGCGCCACATTGCCACGACAGCCTCCTACATGCGAGGTACTGCTCTGGTGTCTCTGTCTGGTGTCTCGATTTGCAACCGCGGTTGTCCAGCTCGATATGCAGCGGGCCGAACACACCTCGCTGATGACGCTCGTGGGCGGGCTGCAGGTGGTGCAGCCGGCGTAGTGCACCACCAGTGGCTCCTCTGCCTTGTGCCAGTCCACCGACAGCCAGTGCCGGTTGAAGCCGATGGGCCCCAGCTCAAAGTAAACCCTGCGGCAGCGACCAAGGCATCCGGTTGCGTCAGTCTCGGATCACAAGCACGGCTGGAGGCATGCAGCTGTGACTACGATGACAAAGCTTAGCAACGCGCGTTTTGAGGTATTGGGCTTTGAGGCTGGCCTCAAGTTCCGTTCATGCGCGGCACTGTGAGATAGAGGTTTTTGTGTATTTTTTCCGTTGTCTGCCGCCTTTGTTTTTTTCTGCTGCACATGCCGCCCCAAGGACGGGGCTACGGAAGTGTATACAAACTATATAGTATAGTATAGTATAGAGTATATAGCGTACCGCTCGTAGTACTCGGGCCGCGTCTTCAACAGGTACACGATGATGGGCGTGTCGAAGAAGCCCGTCGGCAGCGGCCCCAGCTCCGTCTCCAGCTGCGGGCGCCACTCTGCCAGACCCTGCAAGGAACAAGAGGGTGCAAAATATTTTCGAGTCGACTGTGCTATGACTGCTCATCGTAAATTTGGAAGCGGCCCCAGCTCCGCCTCGCCAGCCCCTGTAGATAAGATCACAGGGCAAAGTTGACCAGATGCTATTGGTCAGATGTGCTGCGAACTGGCACGACACTCACATCGGCAGCAAAGCCGAATCTCCCAGCCCTACGGGCAAAGGGGAGGCGGGCGTGAACAGGCCTGCCAGGTGGTGCAGCATTCCCGACACGGCGCATGCCATGCCCCTAATCAGACAGTGGGGAGGAAACTGGTTCAGCGTTCACATCTTGCGAGATCAGCGCTCTCTGAGGCGACGCCAGTATCCATGCGCCAAGCACCATGCAGCCGCGAACAGGGGCCGTGCAGCAGCGTGACGCGCCAACTCAAATTTTAGCACAGCAAGCTTTTGAAAGAATCTTTGCTTTGTAATTAGGTTGCTGGTCTCAAAGCGCCTTTGTTTCAGAAATTGCAAACACACCTCGGTGGTGGCGTGCGCAGACACCTCCCCCCAGAACTTGCGCGACCATTCGCTGTTGCGAATCAGCAGCACGCCGTTGTTGATGCCTGCACAACAAAGCCATCATACAGAGTGATGTTCATGGCATGATGACACGACTCATACGCTTCTTCTGATGCACAACATCAAAGAGGCTGTGCAAAGGGCTTTGCCTTGTGGTCGGTAGGCTAGCGTTTTCTGGGAACGCACCCTGCATCATGTCGCCCGCTTTCAGGCGCTCGTAGTTGCCCCAGCCGATGAGGTCGCGCCCCTCATAGTCGCCCAGCGGCAGCGGCCGTGTGAGGTTGACGATTGCCGTGTCGATGTCCAGCCACCACAGCCAGGCCGCCTGCATGACGGTGATGGATGTGAGCGATGACAACACACCCTGAATCATATATCGTTGATTGCAGAGTGACAGCGCGCCATGAAATCCTTTGGCATGGTCGTGGCCAATGCAATCATAGCACAGATACATGTGTGGCAGGCGCCACCGCTGGCAGTGGCTGGGCCCTTTGATGGCCGGACTGGCAGAGGTTATGACAATGACATATGACATATGGTGTTCGCACCTCTTCAGGAGACGCCTCCTGCAGCATCTTCGTGATCATGGACTCCTTGTTGAAGACGCCCTGAGACGTCGGTTCTGAAGAGTCAAATCGAGATCACGGACATGGCCATGGCAGCCATGCTGGCTGGGGACAGGCACCCGCAGCAAGTGCAAGTGTGTCGAGCAGCTCACAGGCCTTCGGTCAGCTGGGGTATGCAGGCAGAAGGAAGCCTGACAACCAGCAGCCAGCAGATTTGAGGCTTCTCACCGTTGCATTTGCTTCAATGTTTGAGGCGCTGAAGTGCAGCTCGTGCCCTTGCATCCGCGCATAGTCAACCTGCAGGCAACCATGGCAGAGGCATGAGGCATCACTTCATGTGTCCATTGAAAGCAATCAGGGATACACTGGTTGCGCAGGGCTTCTGCCACGCTGTGACGTGCTACTCAGCACGAAGAGCAGCAATCTTGGCTCTTCCAGCTGCATGAAAAATTATATCCTCAACACGTTGCTCAGGCATACCAAGGGTGGCTTCAACCACGCACCTTGTTGGCCAGCGACAGGCTGTTTATGAGGTCGGCCAGCGGCGCCTTGCACGGCGTGGGCGGCACCGCCGTCAGCATCGCCACATTGGGCCGCGCATCCGCTGCCGCACCATTGTGCGACTGCTGCCCCAACAGCTGCCGCGCCCGCCGCTGCAGCGGGCGTCTCCAGCTGCGCGGTCTCCACGTGCTGCCGCGCTGCTGCTGGCGCTGTCCCTGCAGCTGCACCAGGCGCCGCCGCTGCTGCCATGACGCCTGCTGCTGGTCCTGCCTGCTGTCAATCGAGTCGTGCAGCTGCGGTCTGCGATGCGGCTCCTCTACTTCCCCTTCTTCCTGCTCCTTCTGCTCTACCCACCGGCCGCCTGTTTGACTGCCGTGCTGATGCGCAGCCCCTGCCACAGCCCGCCAGAAATGGGTCATCAGGGTGGATGTCTGTTCTCTTGTTGTGACCAGCTTGTGGCAGCACACCAGCCACATCAACAGCACCCACCTGTGACACTGCCGAGCAGAAAAGAAAATTCAATACAGAGTTCCTACCTGCATCGAAGAAGCCGATGGAGAAGCTGCTGTACAGCGGGCCATGGACCTGCAGGTCGTACGGGCGGCCCTGCAGCAATATTCCGCGCAGTTAGGAATACTCCACTGACAGAGCAGGTATAGTGATGTTCTTGAGAAACGGGGACTGAGATGTTGAATCATAGCGCGCCAGGGCAGGAGGTTGAATCCACATTGTCCGCTCCCTGTGGTGGTCAACTATTTCACCGGCGGCAGGTTCATGAGCTTGCAGCCACGCAGCGGCATGCGCCGCCGGGCGCGCGCCCCGCTGCGGCCGCCGTCGCAGCCGCCCGGGTGCCAGCAGAACAGCCAGGCGCTGCAGGCGACCGTCGCGCGGCAGGCGGTGCGGCAGGCGCCGGCGGTCGCCACCCGGTGCCGCCGCCCGGAGCGCAGCACCTGCGGCCACCGGGCGGCGAGGCGACCCTTCCCGGCCTCTGAACCCTCCTGGCGCATCACCGAGAAGCCGGGTGCCGCCAATGCGTGAGCATGCGCAAGCGTCGCGAGCGGCTCTTCCTGCGACTGCACCCCCTGCATGAATGTGCACCTGCGGCCATGACGGTAAATCAATTGGCAGAAGCACAGGCTCAGGCGAGGGCAGCTTGCGACGGCTGCCGCGGCAGCGCTGCGCCTCGGGAAGGATGAATCTTCAGGCATGCTTCTGAGGCATTGAGAGCGAGACTGCTGCAATGCAACAGCCACAGCGGCGCTGTGCGCCGCGGCCAGGCTTGCGATTACTCACTGTTACGCTGAATTGCTTTCATTGATTGGCCATTGACCCCGATCAGCAGTGCTGGGAGCCGCTCAACCTCTATGTTAAAAATGACCTGGAGAGCCGGTAGTGGTCCAGGAACAGCGGGTTGTAGGTGGAGTTGCGCGCCAGACTGAACTGGTTGCACTTTTCCGTCTTTAGAAAGTGCGTGATGAAGGACGTCTCCGGCTGCTGGCCCCACCAGAAGCACGCGATGCAGTACTTGGACTCGAACTTCACCTGAGCAGAGCAATGCAACGGCATCAAAACACAATTCACTGGGTGATCACCTGAGTGGAGCGATGCAATGGCGTCAAACGCCGTTCGACTGCCAGATGCATCGTCCGGCTTGTCCACACCAGCTTGAGGTGAGGGCAAGCTCAGTTTGAATGTGCAACTAGGTGCAATTGCAGCCAAGAGGCAGAGCAACAGCCATGCAGACTGAGCAGGATACCCAGGGACCCTGGCAGAAATCACCTGCAGCAGGTACTCTTGCGGGTTGTTGTGGACCAGCCACACGAGGGCGGTGCGGTCATTGCGGCCGCCGTACTCCTCATGGTAATGCGCCAGCCCCTTTATCATCTGCGGCCACGTGTGCGCGGGATGGTCAGCACAAGGCAACAGGGGCCAGCCCCAGTTTCAAGCATCTGCATGGTGCACGGTAAACCTCGATGTTTTGTACTGCAACATTCCCGCGCCATGGACAGCGCAGAGCAGATGCTGCGCTGGCTAGCATGGCAGGACACAAACCAAAAGCCAAACCCTGAGCATGCCCAGCCGTGCAGTGCGTCCCAGTTGTCCATGAGCCGCCATACACACATGTAGGAGCATGCAGGAGTGGGCAGCATTGGAACCGGGCGCACCTTTGACACGGTGGTCTGGCTGTCCAGCATCTGACGGATGTCCGCATACAGGAACCGCGTCCACGGCGTGTTTCGCAGCAGCAGCACCCCGGTGTCCGCCTCTGCAGCGGGGGAACAGCATGGTGTGGATCAGTGTGATGCTCCATGGCTGAGGGCAACTTCTCAGCGGCCCAGCCTGTAGTTTTCTCCCGAGCCCCGCGGCTTCTGTGTGCTGCACAGCGTCTGCGAAATAGTTGCAGACCAGCACAGGGCAAGCAGCTGCTTGACATCCAACGTTGCCTGCGTCATTTGAGCTCTCGCAGTCGGTGGAGTGCCAAAGCTGTCAGGCCCAGCAGAGCGAGGAGCGCATACTGCAGCCGTTTCCGGCGAGCTCTTCCGCCAGGGTGCCTCCACAAAGGGAGGTCGTAATTGAATTCACATGTTTCATATACACACCATCAAGGAAAGCACGCACTGTAGCCGTTGCCGGCGAGCACTTCCGTGAGCATGCCGCCAAGCACCAGGTGGCGGCCCTCTCGCAGGTACTGCGCAAACGGGAAGGTGAACGCGCGGTTGGCAAACACCGTGTCGAAGTCCGCCCACAGCAGCCAGGCGCCCCGCGGCGCCTCAGCCAGCAGTGCCTGAACCACGTCCACCTTGTCCGCGTCGCCCTGCAGAAAAGGGAGCACGACTGAATCCTGTTTGATGTTGCTGGTCGATGCGTGTCTGTCTCGGCCAGCAGCGCCCACACCACGTCCCCCTTGTCCGCATCGCCCTGCAGAAGTGCGCATTGTTGTCGATTTCTTGTTGTTCAAGCCGCATGTCTGTTCCCCAGCAGGTGGGTTGATGCTGTTGGTTGCTAATTTTCCTTGGCGTATTCGTCTCAGACGGTCGGTACGCAAGTAGCGAAGACTCTGCACAAGTGAAGGCGAAGCCCCTTGAGTCATGGGCCCCACTGTCTGGTCCTGCAGACTACACAGTGAAAACGCCGGGACGCCAATCCGCCGTCAAGCCCGCCAATTCACCTTTTCGGCGTACAGCCAGAACTGGAAGCCGTGAAGGTGCGCGTAGTCCAACTTGTTGACGACCGACACCCAGTTCAGGCGGTTGGCCACCTGGTGGCCCGGGCCCGAGCACGCCTTGACGGTGCTCGCGACGATGAGCCGCGGCGGCACGTCATACCTCAGGTACCGGTGCTCTGCACATATGTTCGAGGGAAGGTTGCAACCTAGCCGGCGTCGCCTAAACATGTCGGCACGCGTTTGCTGAGTTGTGGAAGCATCAGCAGCTGCATCGCCCCACCTTGGTCCACCAGGTACCCAGCGGCAAAGCTGGTGAAAGGTTTCTGTCCGGCTTCCTCATCTGGCTGTGCACTAGGCGCCAGCGTCACATGCAGCAGCAGGCAATGCCGCGGCGCCACCTCCGCCGCAGACTGCGGCTCCCAGCATGCGCCAGCCTCCTCCTTGCACCAGAACCATGCGTTGCAGCCCTCCCGTGTCCTGCGCAGCAGTTCGAGATGTCAGCACAACCCACAGTCTCGTTGAATGTGCAACCGCACACAACCATGCGCGCCCCAACGGCCATCATCTGTCACGAACGCAGGTAATCAGATCGCGCGCCAGTTGCATGATGAAGCCGTCATGAGCCTCACACCTGCAGCTGGCTGCGCAGTCCTCGGCAGCCAGCTCCGCTTGGGTTTGGCCAAGTGCCTTGGCACGCTGGCGAGGAATGGCCGCCTCATTGCATGGCTGCTCGGTGCCCAGGGCGGCAGCAGCGGGGATGCTATCAAAAGAGACGTGCTGGATCAGCAGCAGCAGAAGCAGCTGCAGCGCGGCGCATCGCATGGGGCGCAACCGCACGCAGCGACCTCCGAGCGGTTGAGATTGAGGTTGCCTTCAGGCCCGCAAGTGCTGGCCGCGGCGATGCGACAGGGCTGGATATGCCATCAGACGATAATTATTGCAGCGCAGTATCGTATCGCACGGATTTTGTGTCGAGCAAGAGTCCCGTGAGAGTGCAGTTGTGCATTTCTGGTGCATGCATGCGCTGGCGAGAAGCCGAGATTGGAGATCGCGTGCAGCAAGCGATGCGGTGCGGTGCACTGCATAACTTGCTACACAAACTATCTGCAGTTCATAACAATATATCGTCCTGCAGCCATGGCGCACGTTGCGGCCGGTTCCTGCAACAAAGCCGGAGCATTGGCAGCCCAGATCACTCTCCGACCAGCACCTGTGCAGCTTCAGTCGCAGCTCGGCATGCGCCGGGTTCCAATTTCTACGCAACAAACACAGTATGACAGGGTGAGTGCGTGCTGCTTTGTGGGCGATCGGTGACTATTTTGCCTGTGGGCGCACCCGCCGCCGCTGCCGACCACATTTGAGGGCGCTGTTTATATTTGCAGAGAGCGAGGCCTCTTCGACCAGCAGCCGTTGGCAACGGAGCCAGCTCAAATTCAGCTGCGGCCTCGCACGCCATCCCGTCAAAGCTGAACGCGACGCCGCATCGGCGGGAGGTGCTGCAGCACTTTTACTGCGATGCGGTTGAGGCGATGCAGGCGGCGCTGGCGGCCGGCAAGTCGCGCATACGCCTGCGGTGCATCATTCCGGAGCTCAACGTCGAGACGGACGGTGCGCTGATAGAGTCTCGGTCGGAAAGCCTGCGCCTAAGCTCATGGCGTGAATTTTGCCATGTGCAACAGGGCAGCCTGACACTTTCGCTTGCTGCCCATCCAGCGCCGCCACAGTCCCAAAGTCCTGACAGCCTGCTTACTATCGCATCTTCCCTGCTTGCTGGCACGCAGTCTACAGGGTGGGCACCCTGCTCGAAATGGTCCGCGACATGGCCACAGCGCTCGCGTCCGATGGCAAGAAAGTCAAAGTGTGCGTCCAGGGCGCCATGGGCGCCGGCGTTTTCCAGGTGCGACGACTCACACAGCGCTGCTCAGACACAGCGCACGTGATGAACGGGAACGCGCCTCAGGACATTCATCCAGCGCTGAGTCATCCCCAATATGCGCCGCCATCCGCTGTGGACAGAGAGCCCCTGAAGCGCCTGCAGCTGGTGTCCCGAACGTTTCATTGCGTAGGATACTTCAGTATAATCCATGCAGGGGCTGCCGCTGTCGCTGTCTGGCGTGAAGCGCATCATGACAAGCATGGACTGGGGTGACGCCACCGATTTCGTCACCATTGGCGCCGTCGGCGCGGACGAGGTGCGGTGCTCCCGCCAGGGGATACTAAGTCCAACTTGCTATATTGATCGACTTGGTGTCCCCTGTTTTTGCGGACCTGATGGCCACCGTGTGACAGCTTTTGTCCCGCAATGAATCGGCAATCTCGAACCATCTTACTGAAACCGGCAATTTCGGCTCGGAATTGCCGGTTTTGAACTTGCCGGTTCGCCAGGAGTGCCTCGCCAGGAATGCCTGGTGACACATGCACCGCAAGCTTGCTCGCAGACCCTCGGGCACAGCTGTTGGTGCCGAGATGGCCTGGACGACTGTCCACACCGGTCACACGCAAAACATTGTCACGTTCTCGTGCATGTGCAGGTGGATGAGAGCGACTACTACATCATGGTGGCGCCGCAGAATGTCGTCGGCAACACCATCGTGACGTCCCTTGGCGAGCATGTGCGCCTTTTTACTTTTGCGCGGGAGCATGCTTCCGCCTTAGTGCGCACCAGGTGGCTGTCAGTGGCAGTAGTGTGAGACTGTAGCAGTGAAACATCTGCAACGGTGGCAGACTGACCGGAGCCGAGTGTGCTCCTGATGCAGGTGGACGCGGCAGAGGCAGAGGGCAAGTCTGTGGTTCTCGTTAACCCGGTGCTGAAGGACCTCCCCAGTCACAGCGGCATAATGGGTGTCCGGTGCGCCTTATTGCTGGGAGACTTCAGGGTTTCTCTGCACACTCGCGACGCTGCGCACTTGCAGACCGTCTGTCGCTTGTGTGATGGACTATCGCTGCCCAAACATGTTTTTGGCAGCCGGAAAGCGAGCGCTGCCTGCTGACTTAAGGACCGTGCGGTGCAGGGGCCGCGCGGAGCGCATGGCATTTGCAGACTCTTTTGATGTGGTGCGCTTTACTTTTTTGTTGCCTGACTTAAATTCGTGAACACCTCTCGACCATGTCCGGCGAACAAGCGCTGCCGAGCTGCCTGAAATATGGAAACACGCACCCAGCTGTCATCAATCCGTCACCTTGCTGTGCAGGCGTACCATTTCAGGCTCCTGTTCCTGCCGGGAACCTGGTACCCCATCATGGTGAGCGGTGCTGCTGCGCTGCCGCGTTGCATCCCGAATTCCTTGGCACAACAGCTGGCGGAGCCTTGCAATAACGATGCCATTCATCTGGCTGATGGGCTCGACCCAGGTCATGCAGTGCATGCCACAAAGGAGTTGACATTGCCAGCCCCTACCATGACGCGTTGCTTGGCGCCGCAACTGTGCTGTGCACTCTGCAGGGTGCGCTGCGGTATACATACGGCAAAGAGTGGGAGGTGAGTACATCTGCCAGCATTGATTGCGCTTCAGTCGATACACTATGCCATTGTCTGCCGGTCCATTGTCGCCTGGCGTCTAGACACTCGGCACAAGTGCTGCATCTCATTGGCGCAGGTGTTCAAGCGGGCAGACACCGGGAAGAAGACAGAAGAATACCAGCTCGTGGGTTCATTTGATCATGAGCCAAGTGAGTATCTGTCAATGGTTTCGAATTCTCTGTTGTTGAGCGTCCATCAACATTGATCAAGAATGCGCTGGATGCTGCGACCCCAGAGCGGAGACATGCTACGATTGCCTCCTGTTTTGTAATGGTCGGTAATGCTGCAGCAGAAGTGACCAGCATCGATATCGATGAATGCAGACGGGGCGGAAATCACAGCGTGCTTCAAGCCGAAGCCACAGCCTGTCAGCCCGGGGCGGTGGTGGTAGAGTGTTTGGCGGGGCGGCGGCAGGGGAGTCTTCAGGCTACTTGGAGTTGCATGAGGACATCTGCTGACGGGACCTGTCAAGAGAGTAATGCGATTTGATGCAGATTGCTCACACACGTGTACCAATAGGAGTTGCAAATTGCTCTTTACAGTTTTGAGGATTGCATGAGCCCAAAATTTGTAGAATTCTGTGGTCGAAGGGCGCAATTTGAAACCTGAACATCAATTTTCTGCATGTGAAAGCGCTGCCGGTGCTGGTACACCACCGGTGGGAAAGAAAAGCTGCACTTCTTCCCGGCTGCAACTCTTCAATTTGCAGCCTGACAAACCCGGACGGGCAAGCAGCCTGAGCGGGCGGAGAAAAAGCGAATTGTTCTGACTACGCTGACAGCTAGCACACGGCCGGGGGGTGTCTCAGCCCTCGCACTCTGGGGTTCCTTAATTGCCTGTGTTCAAAAAAGCATCAACAAATCTGTTTCTGTTCGCCAGGCCCGGTTGGCCACCCATTCCATTCCACCTCGCGCCATGCGCAGCAATGCGCGCACTGCCAACCCCCCCTGCAGGATGCGCCCAGTGCCATGGGTCGCGCCTCGCCAGGATTGCCCCCCCAGCTTCTGGCATGGCGGTTCCCAACTTCAAGTCCAAGCCAGCAGCCGCCGCAGCCGCCGGTCCAGATTGTTCTGCGGCTTCTCGATGCGGATGGTCTTGTCGGTGCGGATGCCGCTCTTGAACTTGGCCTTGGCCACGCGGCTGGGCGCCAGGAAAGCGTGCCCATCGTCCTGCGCCTGCGGCGATCCGAAGAGAAGATAGGTCAAAATATGATAGATATTTAGGATTGATTTGGGTCACTGTGTGCAATGCACTTCATCGGCACAGATTCCGCCTGGTAGACACAAAATGCAATGCTGCCGACCCGGAGCGCTTGCTTTTGGGATGCTGCCTGCCGCCGGCAACTCACAGGAAGTGCGAAACTCTTGCAGGTGCGGGCGCACACCTGCTTGTTGTGGCACGAGATGACGTCCGCAACGCATGTGCGTGACCACTTGCTCACCGAAACAAATCGTGTGGTGGCTATTTCAGGGTTCCACAGGCATTGTTGAAACAAAAACAGTTCTAGGCACGCGCCTGCTTGTTGTGGCGCGCGATGATGTCCGCAACCACGGGGTCGAAGTAGGAGCCCTCGCTGGAGGTGGACTCCGGGTAGACAGCCAGCACGTCCCAGCTGCCGGTCGACCACAGGAAGCAGCCGTCCACCCGGTAACGCCATTTCTGCGGGTGAGGACACCACACACATCAGCGGGAGACATGGTTGCAGCAGCGCCAAGAGACGGTAAACCGCCGAGGCATGATGTCCCAGCTGCCGGTGGACCACAAAAAGCAGCCGTCCACCCGGTACTGCCATTTCTGCGGGATGGAGGAAGCAGGGGAAGGTCAGGACTTGGGGGGATATGAGGGCATTCATGCTGTGCCAGCTGCCCATATGGACCACACAAAGCAGCCATCCACCATGCCGCCACTTCTGGGAATGGAAAGCAAAGCAGTGCATCACAGATGCAACGAGGGGACACAAGTGCCGTGCAGGCCCTCCAGGAGATTGCTGGCTTTTTCAGTGTGGGCTGCCTCCGGCGTGCAACGTTCTTGCGTGGGCAATCAGGAGACGCAGGTCCTCCCAGGCAGCGCACGCATCGCCAGCAGGTCAGCGGGACGGTGACGTCTTAGGAGATGAGCAAGGTGTACTAGAGACGTAGAAGGCACCTGGTTCTCCAGGTAGTGCGCGGTCTGGTTGTAGAAGTGCCACAGGTACTTGCGCGGCGGCGGCGCCTTGGCAGCGTTGAGCTGCCAGGGGTCCATCTCCGCGCGATACGGTCCCCAGATGCCGAAGAAGGGGTAGTGCGCCGCCTGCGCCGCCGTCTGCGGGAGGGAACAAGCAATCAGAGTTAGAGATCAGTATTTGGCATATGGTATATGTGCGAGGCCTGCATGTGCATTGTCATCTTCCGTCCCGCAGGTTCATCTTGCGCCGCGACAGATTCAGAGGTCGCATTGCAGCGCTGGCTCCCCGACTCCGGCGCTAACATCGTTTGAGACCGGATGGCGTGCCATCTACAAAAAGAAGTGCAGTGTTGTGCTGTGTTGTTGAAGCATGTTTCTGCATGTTTCCAGAACCGGTACAGGCGGGACAGGCGCACCTCGGCGACGCAGTTGCCGCTCTGGCAGGTGCCGCCGCCAACGCCGTACTCTGTCCAGTGCAGCTCCTTGCCCTTCACCAACGCCAGCTGCATTGCGAAAAGGGGACAGCAGGCGTCAGTCATCCCAAGCAGAAGCAGAGCAAATGCCGTGCGCTGCGCTGCGCTGCGTCTGCAGATGACATGCAGCATGCCGCCTGCTCGTGGAGCACGCACCAGAGTTAGATTCAATTCCAACTGGCGGACTTGGTATTCCCTGACGCAGCTGCAGCCAGAGCACGCAGCCGCAGTTGCGGCGCGCCCGGCTGGCACTGGCAGCGTCAACCATTGTCAAGCACCACTCGAAGACCACACAGCTGTGGCCACAGATCACAGTAACTCTCAGGAAACCGCAGATCACCGTCTCCAGGTTGACGCCGAAGTATTTGAGCTCGCGCGCAAACTGCCACAGCCCATTTTCCAGGTCAGACTCCCGGAACACGGGCGCCAGGCTGGGGTAGCTGCGGCGGCACCAGGAAACAGTTTCAGGAAAGCATGAAACAACTCGCGTCAGGGAAGACACTGAGCGCAGAAGAGACGCGGAAAGGACGCGTGAACGCCAAAGAAAGAGAGAAGAAGAAAAGGCTGACATTCTCGGAGTCCAGAATTTGCCCATGTCTCCAAGGAGGGAGGCAGGTGGCGACAACAAACTGCGGATGGCGGGAAGGCACACACCTGCTCATGCCGATGAACTCGGTGGCTTCGAACACGCGCTTGATGGCCGGCAGGTCGAATTGGTCGATGACCTGCGCAATGTGGGTGGCAGCTCACTCAGGAGAAACCATGCGGAAACGTGCTGACTGGTGCTGCTGTGTTGGTGGTCCAGCAGGCACGTGCTCAAACCCGCCTGGCGGCGTGTCCAAGCGTTTAATACTTGGCGATCTCACGGCGCATGGACGGCGGCCGAGCTACAGGCCAGGACACGCAGCAACCAGGCTGGAACCTCTTTTAGCACCGCACCAGAAATTCACCTGGCATGCACACAGGTGGTCGGGCCCACACCTTGGCCAGCGAGTTTTCGAACTCGGGGTGGATGGCATCCTCCTCGATGCAGGCGCACAGCTTGTTGTAGTTCATCTGCAGCCCGATCTTCAGGTTGGCCGCCCAGCTCGCCGGCCGCCCCTCCAGCATCCGCCCGCGCACAACGTCCATCAGCTCCACATATTTTTGCGGATAGTACATGACCGTGGCGCTCATCTCGCCCTGCAGGCTGAACCACACCTGCGGGCGCAGCGGTAGGGTTAGCTTTCAGGGACTTTGGTCCGTTTAAGCTGGCACCCATCAGCTCCCCATGCTTTTGCGGGTAGCACATGACCGCAGCGCTCATCTCGCCCTGCAGGCTGAACTACACCTGCGGACGCAGCGGTAGGGTTAGCTTTCAGGGACTTTGGTCCGTTTAAGCTGGCACCCATCAGCTCCCCATGCTTTGCGGGTAGCACATGACCGCAGCGCTCATCTCGCCCTGCAGGCTGAACCACACCTGCGGACGCAGCGGCGCACGGAGAAAGCAGTCAGTCACGATCATGTTGCTTTTTCACCCAGCGCGCTGTGGGCGCCGGTCCTTCTGAGGCGCATGGCTGTGGAGGCGTGTCCGCCAAGCCGGCGGCGTATTACACCAACGTGCAAGCAGCAATGTGCCTCAAGCTCCTCAGCTCCACTGCAGCTTGTAATGCCAGACGCGAGAGCTTGCACACCGGCCAGCTGACAGGGCAGCTTGCAGAGAGTTTGACACTTGCGTTGCGGTGCAAAGCAGCCTTGGGAACCTAATGTCAGGCCAGCGGGCATCTTGGTGGTGGAGGTCACGGCGCCGCGAATGCCTAAGTCCATGACACGAGGGGCAGCTCGCGACGGACTGAACCAGGTTCGTTGATGGGCGGATACCTTGGTGGTGGAAGTCATGTCGCCGCGCAGCACCACGCCTGCATGAGTCTGCGACAGGAGCGGCAGAGTGCAAGTAGGTTTGTTGGTTAGAAAAGGTCAATAGGCACCTTGGTGGTGGATGTCATCGCGCCGCGCAGCGCCTCCACCAGTGGGCTGAGCATGATGTCCAGGTACGACCAGTCGCCGTACTTCTTGAACGGGTCGAACAGCAGCCCGTTGCGCCAGCCGCCCAGCCCGCACCTGGCAGCAGCAGACCAGCAAGATGTCACAAGGACGAGGAGTCTGGTGCATGAAATGAAACGAGCGCCGCCGTCAATACACACTCTTCCTCCAGAAGGCAGCAGGCGGAAGCGGGTCGGCAGTTGCAGCAGGCGCAGCCATGCACGTGGCCCAGGCCCCTCCTTCTCATCAGTATGTCAACTGCCCAGCTTGCCAATGGCGAGCCAGCTGTGAGAGGGTTCTAGGGGTTAAGCGGACGCACCCGTCGTCGAGTCGCGGCGACACCGCAATGCTGAGGCCGGCATCCACCGCCGCCTTGAAGCAGACGCCCATGGCCTTCTGGAAGTTCTCTATGTCCTCTTTCGTCGCCGGCGGGCACACCTGCGGCGGGGCAGCCGCAATGTCGGTGATGGGCAGGTTTGGCAGTGGTCGATTGCTGTCAGTTCGGTCTGCTGGAGGCATGTCCGACCCGGGATGCGCTGCAAATGACACGAGCCTCGAGCTGCCGCGCTGTCCGCATGTAAAATCCGTCGCTGCCGCCGCCGCCGCCGCTAGCGGCAGGCTCCCGCATTCAGGCAGCTGAGGGGAGCTTGCAGCTGTGCTGCGACTGAGCGTTTCACGCCTGAGACTGGTCCACACAGCAACGTTTCCATCAGTGTTTCGAGTATGCTCACCCGCAGGCGGTTGCTGTGCTGGGTGGCCTGCCAGTTCATGGGCCGCTGGTCCTGTTCCGCCGCCTGGCTGGCGCCGGCACCCAGGAAGAAGCCGGTCACGATGTGGCGCACGCCCTGCTGCTTCGGCGCGCGATGGTACTGCTGGTTGAAGCAAAAGTACTCCACCTCCCGCTGGTCGTCGAAATACTCCTCCGCGTCCACCTGCACGATGGGGTTGTGATCATGATTTGTAACCTTGCTCTGCCATCCGATCTTCCGAAATTTGAAAATCCCAGAGCGGAACAGCGAGCTCACCTGGTTGCGGTCGAAGTACCCGTCCTCGTGCTTGGACACCCAAAACAGCGTCGGCAGGAACATGGTGCGCATACTGAGGCCCAGCTCCGCAGTGCGCTGCACCATGTCGGTGCACCGGGAGGTGCCGTCCTCCCGCAGCTCATAGTCCCAGGGGCCGAATATGGAGACTGCGCTGTTGATCTCCGTGGCGGCGGCCGGCGGCAGCACCCCCTCCGGCAGCAGCAACGCCGCTAGCAGCACTGTGACCGCGAGTGCCAGCCGTTGCGGAAATGCAAAGGCGGCTGCTGCCGCCGTGCCGCCGCCGCGCCGCCGATGATGCCGTCTGCCTGCCGAGCGCTGCTGCTGGTCCGCCTCATGGTCATAGCACTGCTGCTGCTGCTGCTGCTGCTGCCGCCGCTGAGGCTGGCTGCCTGGTGTCTGCGCCTGTGCTGCCTGGTGGCCGCCACAGAGCGCCGCCGAGTTAATACCCTGGTGGCAGCTCCTCCGCAGCTCCATGGCACTGTCTGACGCGCCGCCGCCGGCGCGACCACGGCGGTTTTCCCCAGGCATCACGGGTCCGCCAGGCCCGCCGCCTTCAGGGGTTCCGTTCGCGCCAGCGCTGCTGGCAGGCTGCACGGCAGCTCGTTGGTTGCCGCACACGCACTACCTGGAGGAAGCGCAGGCGGAACTGCATTACTCGTTGCACTTGCGCATGCTCTGCGGTGGCCGTATGCAGGCGTTTAACGGTCGAGGCCTTCGGTTGCCCACACTGTGCTTCAGTTGCTGCTGGTTTGCCTGATTATGGCCGGACGCGCCCGCACCAAGGCACGGTGCGCAGATGCAACGGGCAGCACTCGCCTGCGGGCTGGGCAGGTGTAAGTGGACGATCCAGCACCATGTAAACACATTGAACACGCGCACATGGTCGCCAGACCGCACAGCCCGGCAGAACGGCAGGAGTCTGGCAACGATCTGCCCACGAGGCTTTGCTGCACGTAAGCATTGCCGTGGCTTGCGCACCACCTCTTGTAAGCTGCGTCTGAGAGTCAACACGAGCAATAGCCACCGCTTGCCGCCGGCAGCGCTGCACGCGCTTGTGGTGCATCCATCTCTGCCCCAGGCCGCCTTGACAGCTTGACACACACCCCAAAGTCATATGTGGCGCGTGCACCGGCTGCCCAACGCCCGCTTGAAGACTGAAAGCAATGCCCTTGAGATCGCTGGGATAGACAGGGCGGTTCATAGTCCGTGCAGGAGACGAGATACAAGCTGCACCTGGTGACTTTATGACTTTATGTCCGGCACTGCGTCAATGTGCGCCGGTCTGACGCCCGCACGTTGGCCGTGTGCCTCCTTGCCTCTCACTGATGGCTTACCCTTGCAAGCCGGTATTAAGTGCCGGCTGCAAACAGCGCGGGTGTTAAACAAGCTCGTCGTGCTTTGGCTCAAACAACTGTCTGCCTCGATAAGTTGCTCCGCAGCAGGTCCGGTGAGGTCAACACAGAATGATGCCTCGGAGTCACTGACTGGAGACGAGCGACATCTCGAATGGTGGGAAACGTGATGTTACTCAGTTCAACGAACTGGTGCTGGTCCGGCAGATCACGTGCCTCGCTTCGTCTTTGGGGCACTCCCCACACTCAAGACCGGGTCAGGCCTGACTATGATTACAGTTCTGCGCTCTCTGAAACTGAACCTTGATCTGCACATCTGCCTACACCAGGGTTCGCAGTGCGCACACAGGCAAGAGGGTGCTGCTGCACGGTGCCGCTGCGCTTCTGCAGCGGGCTGCGTTCAGACGACCTCCTCGACGTCGCCGGCGGCAGCAGACGTAACATTGGCAGCGGACGCGGCATTGGCCTCCAGGGCAGCATCCCCGGCCTCGACGGCGTCGAGAGTTTCATTCGCCAAAGGCTGCCCGCCAGATGGAGCGCTGCCGCCAGTCGTGTTGCCACTGGCGGCTGCCGTGACATCTTCCTCATCCATCGCAGATGGAGCGCTGCCGCCAGATGGAGTGCTGCTGGTGGCGTTGCCGCCAGCGGCCGCCACGGCATCCGCCGCAAAACTGTCTTCAGCCTCGTCCAGCGTGTCTGCCGCCGGGTCCTCAGTTGCCGCCTGCTGTGCATGACAGGAGCCTTTCAATCGGTCTCAGCCTGTGGCAGGGCCTCCGATACTGTGGGCACTCCACACACAATGCCAGCAGACCACCCGCAGCGCTGACTGGCACAGCGCAGACTGGCGCAGCGCTGACCGGCCCCATGCACCGTATGGCGGACTTGCCCTGTAGAGCTCATTCCATTGCGCATGTCCAAGCCAAACCATCATGTTGACGTCAGAGCCTGACCTGCGCCACCGCGCCGCGGTCGACCGTGCTGCCGCCGCTGCTGGAGCTGCTGTTGCTGCTACCGCCGGTGCCGCCGCCGCCGCCGCCCTTGGCAGGCGCAAACCACGAGGCCACGTCCCCCAGCAGCCCGCCGCCCTGTTCGGCCTCTGCCGGCTCCGCTTCCGCCTCGTCCTCCTGCTCGTCCAGCGAAAATGTGCCGCCGCCGCCGTCGCCCTCGGCATCGGCGCCCGCTGCCGCAAGCCTGTCAACGTCCTCCGTGCCTTCTTCCTGCCAGACAACAGGAGCACGAATCTGCATGGAGCTGGTATAGACGTGCTCACACAGTAAGGTATGCTGGCGGCAAGACTTGGATAAAACTTGCAGATCATGTGCAGAACATTTATATCCCAGCTTCCGTTTGAGTATGGCAACCAGATCGCAGCTTGTGCACTCCAAAGAGCTGCAGCTTTTTGAATTAGCAGCATTTAGTTTCACAACGCTGCAGCACCACTGAATTTGGAGCAGATCCCTCCTCACCTCCTCATCGAGGACCTCCTCATCCTCGTCCAGCTCATCGTCCATTGCGGGCCGCACCCTGTGAACATTGCATCCAGCAGCGCATCATCAGAAGCTGTGCGCATGGGAGCCCAGCCATGCAGCCGCACCGCATGCTCGAATGCCGCAACGCAAGCTGCAGAACTTGGAGGTCCAGCATGGCCGCAGCCTGAGCAAGAGTGCGAGACAGCCAAGCTCAGGATGAATCCGGCAGCAAGAACACACGCAGAGAAGACGCTGCCGAGAGCTCAGAAAGGAGGAACTTGCGCAGAGCAGAACTGCCAATTGCTCAGAAAGCAAGGACTCACGCAGAGAAGACGCTGCCGAGGGCGCCAGTGACCGAGTCCGACAGCCGCGCGAGGAAGCCGCTGCCGGAGGGCACCACGCCGACGCCCACATGCTCATCGTCAAAATCGATGAGCGCCGCCTCTGTGGCATTGACCGCCGGCGCATCCGCATCGAGATCATCATACTCTTCAGAGTCCGCGCCGCCGTCCCCAGCCGCCACAGCGGCGCCTGCGCTGTTCGCAGCCGCCGACGGCGCTGCGGTCGTGCCATTGGCCACCGGCGCCCCGCCGCCCGCCCCGCCGCCGCCGCCCACGTCGCCGGCCACCGCGTCCGCCTGCTGGCCGCCTTCCTGGCCGCCTTCCGAGCCCTGCTGCTGGCCGTCAGAGTCGGCCCCGCCGTCCGCCTCCGCCCCCGGTGAGCGCCAGTCCTCCGGGATGTCGGGCAGCGGCCGCACGGCGGCGTCCGGCAGCAGCGGCGACTCGAAGCGTGGCCGCGGCACCGCCGAGTGGCTGAGCGCCGTCTTTGCCAACTCCACGCCTGCCAGCTTCGCCATTGCCTGGAGGGGACGACACGAGCACAGGTCATGCTAGTAAGAGACAATGATACCCAATGTTCTTCCAGCAGCTTCCTCTCAGAACACCGGGGCGGCGGAACATGACTGCCCACACAACGATCAAGCAGGGACTGGCGGGCGGCCTCACGCACAGACCCACCCGCCCAGAAGGTGCTAGCATGCTGACCACCAAGCAGACCACCAAGCAGAAACAATCACAATAACCAAATGTGTGAAGCACATCGCTGGCGCGCCTGAGCGTGGCTGTTGACCACGTCCAGCACGTCCGCCCAGCCGTCCACCCAGGCGTTGGAGTCCGGCCGGTAGGGGTTGATGGGTTTGTTGGCGGTGGTGTTGCCCATTGCCCGCTTTGCGCCACACACCAGCATCGCCTCCCAGTTCATGAAGCGCCGCCGCTCCAGGCTCTGCGCACTCCATACATCGTGTGTTGTGAATGTAATTGATGATGTTGTTGGCGGTAGTATTGTCCATGGCGCGCTTCGCGCCGCACACCAGCATCGCCTCCCAGTTCATGAAGCGTCGCCGCTCCAGGCTCTGTGCGCAAACCGAGTCTTACACATCATCGTTCGTCGTTCAGATTGGGTTTGCTTACGAGTGCTTCCTTGCGCCGCACACCAGCATCGCCTCCCAGTTCACGAGATGACGCCGCTCCAGGCTCTGTGCGCACATCCAGGCTTATTCGTCGTTGTCCATCACCAGCATGTGTTCACTGATGAGTGCCTCTCTGCGCCACACACCAGCATCGCCTCCAAGCTTTCATGAAGCGCTGCCACTCCAGCCTGTGCACGCACACGAGACAGAGCGGCGTATTTGTATCGTCCGTCGACCAAAATGATTGCCCATAATTCGCTTTGCGCCGCACAACAGCATCGCCTCCCACGCCATAAGCGCCGCTGCTCCAAGCTCTGGGCGCATTAGGTACGAGTATTAGATTTGCGTGTATATGAATGTTACAACATATGAATGGCCACCTATCGATATTTCAGAAAGACGCTCCTCGTTTTCTTTCGCAGTTTCTGAATGTCAGAGGCTGTTTGAGTGTTGCTCCAGGTGGCGCTTTTGACTCGAGACAGGCGTTTCACGGATCTAGAAATTTGGTTTCCAGGCCTTGCAGCCCTGTTGAAGGCTGTGGACACATCATGCCAACAGCTTGGCAGGGGTTGAGAGAGAGTGAGCAGGGAGTGAGCGCCAGTGAGCTGGTGGGTTGATGAGTCTGGAACGAAGCTCATGCTACAACTGCATGCTGTAACTGAAGGAACACATGTGCCTCCGTCAAGAAGTGGCAGTGCAGCCGCGAGCAGTTTCAAGAGACAGACACGTTCGAGAGGTTTTCTATCGCACCACGTCCAGCAGCTCGGTCGACAGCGCGGGCCAGGCGGGCGGCGGCTGCTGGACCGCAACGCGGCTGCTGTACACCGTGTACCCGTCAAAGTCCGGGTAGCTGTTGCTCGCCAGCAGCCAGAACAGCGTGCCTGCGCACAGTTTCAGAATTCAAGGCTCGCAAGGTTCTTGAGGTTTCAGGGGTTTCTCGCTGAGTACATGTTCGTAGTCCAGGTAGCTATTGCTCGCCAACAGCCAGCACAGCGTGCTTGCACACTGCAAGAGAGAATCAGGTTCTGCGTGGGGCACCGGCGAACAGCGATCCGCGCGGCGTCGTGCACAGCGCCGAGGCCAGAACCCTGGTCGAAAGCCAAAGGGGGGGACAGCCCCAAGCAGGAGCTGCATCACGCACTCTGCGCCAGCGCGCCTGGCTTCAGCTGCACAGTGCCTGTGCGGCAGGACTTTACTCGTTGACGAAACCCTCCTGAATCCCTTTAAACCCTTCTGAGCGCACCCGCGATGGCCTCCGAGCGCTGCGCCTCCTGGTACACCATGCGGAAGAAGGCGTTGCGGGTGGCCACAGTGGACTGCGCGCTGCGCCGCTGCTTGGCGAACGCCGACACCACCAGCGGCTTTCTGAGTCGTGCCGCCGCCTCCGCGTGCACCCGTAGCTGCGCGCGGCAGATGGCGCAGGTTCAGGCATGTGTTAAGAGAAGGTCATTTGACAAATATGACTTGGAAGATGGCTGTGAGCCTCCTCGTGCAACCCGTGGCTGCAGGCGGCAGATCGGCGCAGCAGCGCGGGCGGCCCCCCTGATTGCGATTCGAGCGAAGGGGGCCGATGTCAAAATCCGTGGGTGTCTGCCTGGGCGTGGGTCTGCTGATGCGTGAAGCAAGGGGTGCCAGAGGGACTGCAAGGGGTCTGGCAAACGCAGGGCGCTGCCGCCGCGCCTTCTTAAGCCTGTCGCATACATACCAGACATGGAACGCCATCGGGTGCAACCAGCTGTAGGGTTTTAGGTGCGCACCCATTGCCGGGCCCAGTGCAGCTTCCAGGGCTCCGGCGCCACCATCCAGTCGTCTGGCCACACCTGCAGATATTATGATATGATATTTCGAATGTATTGCATGTGGCGCAGGCCGTCAGCAACGCCTCGCATCACATTTTGCAGTTCCTGCGGTGCTGCTGTCGCGCGTGCAGCATTGGAGCGCGCGGAGCTGCCTCGGCAGCCTGCTGCATTCAGCGAGCCAGCCCAGGAAGGGACGACCCATCTGCCGCACATCACCGTACCCAGACTTTCCCTCTCTTCCCATGCCTGAGCTGAAAACTTGCTGCGTACGAGTAACATCCATCGTTCCATGATTTCTCATCTCCTCACCTGCACGGCGGCGATGTCGATATGCTTGGCCTCGTGGTTGCGCGCCCAGTCCGCGCCGGTGCACACGGCATCGTGCGCGTGCGCCCAGGGCACCACCGGATTGGTCACATCCAGCGATGTCGGGTTGTGCCGCCACCTGGTGCCAGCACACAACATCCCCGCATTAGGGTCTGTCTGCAGTGTTGTGTTGCTGCAAATGGGTTGGTTCAATAACGTTGTTCAGATGCCAGACACTGCGAACCACTGCTGGCAGACGCAGCAAGAACCACTATGTCCAAGACCAGCACGGCACTTTTCTCCATGGTGGCGACGCATATGATATCTCAGAATCGACAATTGCTTGAATCTTTAGGGCGGCGCACATGTCGGGGGTGCTGGAGCCGAAGACGCCCGAGTGGCCCAGCAGCACGAGGTGGTGCGGGTCCAGCCCCTTGATGTGCTCCGACACATCCTCGATCCAGTCCTGCCGCAGTACCAGGTGAAATTTGTATCCAATTTATGCTCGATTGATAATGTCGTCTGCATGGACTTCAGACCCTTGACGTGCGCTTACACATCCTACATGCAGTCCTGCAGTGGCACCAGTACATCTGCTGCACTTGCATGGGCATCTTCTGTTAATCAGCTCAGCTCGTGGGCGTGTGCCTCATGTCCCACATCCAGCTGTGCAAGCGCCAGTCAGCCTGACCACAGCTGTGCCGGAGAAGAAACACTTCACACGACACCACACTGCCGGCTAGCCCATAGGCAGCCTTGGTGGAGTCACAGCGCTGGCAAGCACACGGCCGAGCTTGAGAGCGTGTCGGCGATGCCGCAGGGCTGTGGTCAACAAGATCAATATACGATAAAGGAAAAGAGGCAGTTCAGCAAGAAATTACTGTCTACAAAATACCTGCAGCACGTCGCCGGAGTCGTCGCCCGGGCACACCGGCGCATTCGCAATCTCCCAGCCCAGGATGGTGGGGTCGTCCCGGTAGTGCAGCCCCGACAGCGCATTCTTGTGCAGGACGACGGCGCCCACGTACGCCTTGAACGCTTTCTGCGAGATTGTGCGACACATGAGTCAGAGCAGTACCAATAATTGCAGACATTGCTTGTGCTGCAATGCTCAGCGCCTCGCACTGCATCTGAGCAGTATCGAGCGCGCACGACACATGATGAGCAGCATGACATGTCCCACTGGGGCGGCAGCCTGGCAAAGTTTGTCACACCATTGTTCTATCCAGATATTATGCATGGTGGCACGAAAAGTTGCTGCCGCCGCAGCAGTTCCTTGTGCTGCTGAGTTTCCAGCAGGCTGGGCAGTCAGAGACTGTCTTACCATTGCATGGAAAGCAAACGCTGAGGTGCACTTTGACCTTGTTACATGTGTAGATATCGTGAGATTTCATGGCTCACAGGTTGGGGCTTCATTGCTGTCATTTCACCCGATGCTGCAACAGCATAGAGAGCAGGAAGCCAAAAAGCTACTTCTGCCCTGCAATGCCCGCACCCTGAGCTTTTTGTTGGTGTAGAAGTCGCGGATGGTCTCCGTCAGCGGCCCAGTCCAGCGCACATACTGGGCCATGCCGCCGTAGTCGCCTTGCGAGTCCGTCAGCGTCAGGATGAGGCGGATGCCGAACTCCCGTGCCTCGTTGACCACCCAGTCCAGCCCGTCCCTGGCAGCACGTGCAAGGAGATCTTCAGATCATTGTTCACTTCAAGGGCCTCGACATCAACCTGTGCAAGAAAGTGCCAAGCTGCAGCGCTCTCAGTCCCACCAGCACCGCAGTGGATTCGATAGAACAAGCGGGAACAAGCAGGCACCAACTGTCGGACTCAGTGTCATAAGGAAAGATGCCGGCGCATCCGATTGGCGGCTCAGAAGCCACCTCAAGCCTGAACTTACATGCGAAGGTGCTCGACACATTGATACCTGTCATTTGCATTCAGCAACGTGTAGATGGAACAACAATAAGAGCAGTTTTAAGCGGCGCTCACGTGAGGACGCGCTCGTACACATGACGCATGCGCAAGGCGTCAATGCCTGTGATTGCAAGCCACAACACGAGGCGAGCTGACCCAGAGTTTCAGCGGTTAAGATATGATATCTCACGTGAGGACGCGCTCGTCCACGTGGCCCATGCGCGGCTGCAGCGCGTTCCAGGTGTCGCCGTCGTTGAAGGCCCACACCCGCATCACCGTGATTCCCATCGTTTGCGCTGTCTCAAACACCTCCGCGACCTGCGCGCAGCCGCGGCAGCTGGTGGGCGCATGTTGCCAAGATGTAATGTCATGTGTTCGTAAGTATCCTTTGTGGAGTGCTCCATGAGAGACCGCAAAATATGCCGTGATGCCGGCCGGTGATACATCACGAACGTCCGAGCAGATCGACAGGTCGTGCTGCGCGGCACCTGCGGGCGGGTGGCCTTCTCCACAGAGCGCGTCAGCATGTAGTAGTTGCTGGCGCCCGCAAACTCGAAGGGCTTCCCGCCCAGCAGCAGGCGCGCCCCCCTCCGCTGCACGAACTTCGATTTGTCCACCTGCGATTGTGCGAGTGTCAACTCAAGCGCAGGTGATGAAGCAGTTGGCGCAACATTCAAGTGATCAAGCGGCATTGAAAGCAGCATAAGGCACAAAGATAAATGCAGCACTTCGGCTTCGACAGGTATGCAGGTCATTGTTTGGACCTTGACTGCCGGAACGCGGTGCGTGGCGATGGGCAGCAGCTCGCGTGCGCGAAGGTGTATTGACTTGCCCGCTTTTGGCCGCTCGAAGCCGCTGTTCGTGCCCGAGATCGCCTGTAACATTCAATAGACGCGGCTTCTATGATTGCGGATCGACCCACGACGCTGAAAGATATCACCGTCAACAGATCGAAAGACCAGTCAACATCGCTGGCTGGCATGCTGCTGCGCAGCTCACAGGTGACTGTGAAGATCGGCAAGCGCCAGTGCAGGCATGTCGGCCAGGTACGATGCCACAGTCCGAAGCGGTCAACGCACCGAGAAGACGGACAGCAGCAGGAAGACTGAGATGCCGCCTGAGACCAGGTTCGCCATGCCGATGTTGCGAATTGCGCCGGCCGCACGCCGCAAGAACCGCAGCCGGACCTTCCTCTTCGGATCGTATGCATGCTGCGCCGCTGCAGAGGCTTTGGGGGATGTGACGCCGCCGGCGCTCGGCGAAACGGCGGCCGCCGCGTCACGCACGTCAGCGCCAAAGCTGACGCGGTGTGACGAGCGCTCCGTCATGTCGGGCTGTGTGAAGTTGGCCGCAGCTGGCGCTGCATGAGGGTCTGCCTGATGTCAGGACCCCCGGCTGGCCATGCTTGCCGCCGCAAGCCTGGTTGGCGCGCGGCAGCCAGATCAGGCGTGTCTGGCTTGGTCACTGGCCCCACGCAAGGTTGGAGATTCCCCAACGTGCTGTTACAGCCTTGGTGGCCTGATCGACTGACTCAACAGGTGTCGACGAGCAGTTGCTGTCGGCTCCTGCTGGCGATGCCTCAGGGTACGGCGAATGCAACCGCTGCAAAACCAACGCTTGGTCCGATCGCAGGATCAGCTACAGCTTGTGAGTGGCTTGTCCTATGCTGCGGGGAGGCGTGCAAACTTGAAATGGCCAATCTGAGTCACCTGATTTTTGAAGCCACACAAGGCGATCTCGTGGTGCATTTCTTTGCATTATGCATTTTGCCCGTTGATGCAACTCTCGAGTCTTGTGTGGTATCGGTTCGATTGAGTGCGGCGCTAGCCAGACCATCAAGCCCGGCACCCGATTCTCAACAGAATCTGGCTCGAACTTTGGCGTATTCGCACCTGGTGTGCCAGCCTCGTTATTCCTTTGCCGTTAGTGTTGCAGCTATTCTCACGACGTTGACGCTCAGACCAGTTTTCGAGAGGCACCGCCGCCAGCCAGCTGGAATGCAATGAGTTGAGCGGCGTCGCACTTGAGCCTCCAGCCACCCGCTGCACACTTACGAGCGTCCTGACCCAGTCAGCGGCTTCAGGCGCCATGGCAGGCCCGGCAGGGAACCTGTTGACCGGGACGCACGCACGCAGAGCCAGCGAGGGCTCGCTGACGGGACTGGAGCGGCGAGCGGAGATCGCTTTTCAGCGAGACAGAGACCGGGAAGGCGGCGGCCTGTCCAGACAGCTTGCATGTGAGTCAAACTCTCGGGCGCCTGCACGAGATGTATGCGCTCTTGGACACTTCGCTTCAGACTGGCATCCTTATGGCATGAGTGTGCGGCGCTACGCATTGTTGTCCTTGTGTAGGTGACCAATGTCGATTTGCGCAAGCGCAGACATCCAGCGGCTACCAAGGGTGTGGCAGGCAATGTATATTGCCTTAGGGATTTTCGTCGTGCTCGGCCTGGTCATGGTGTGTCGCGTTGCCATGGCTAGTGCGTAAACGAGATGTGTTTGTGCAGGCTTTGGTGTGCATGCCCCAGCGCCAAATTAAAGGACATGACCGCTTTGTGTTTTACACAAACTGCAGAAAGGCTTCGGCAAGGGCAATGCCGGCACACCCGGCATCGCGGCACCATCGCTGGAGGGCAGGAACATCACGAAGGCTTACACTCGCGACATCCCAGCCGTCACGGTGAGCAGTTGGCGCTGATGTTCTCTCAGAACCCTTCTCGGGCAAAGAGTCCTGGAACAGAAGGCACTGCTTTGCCTGGAGGGGCTGACCCGGTGGACCTGGCGATCTGACGCCCATGTGTCGAACATTCACGGGACACCCAGGAGTGAAGTGCACAGCCCTGCCAATATATAGTTTTCAGAGAACTCTGGACGGTCTGCAGGTGGACTCCGCTAAGTTTGTGCGGCGGGAGGGGGCGCGCCTGGTGCTGGACGGCAAGCCCTTTTACTTCGCGGGCTTCTGCAACTACTACATGCTGACACGCGCCGCCGACCAGAAAGGCAGCGGCCGCAAAGAGGTGCGGTACATACAACTCCGTTCTGGAGGGGTGCGTTCTTGTCGCGCTGCAACTACTACATGCTGACGCGCGCCGCCAACAAGCGTGGCAGCGGCCGCAGAGAGGTACGATATATACATATCACTCAGTGTTAGGGCCGCATCTCTGTCGCTCCACATGGGTTGGAAAGACATTTCGCGACTCGCGATGGGCTTGCACGCTGGCAGGCTTCAGATCGTGGCATGCTGGATGTCTGCACTGGGTGCGCCGGACCAGTACCGCCAGGACCACTGCCGGGGTTGCACGCTGCAAGTCTGACGCTTTGGCGGCGACGCGGGCAACCAATTTCCTGCGTGAGGCGATCACCTCCTGCTGTCCGCTGCCGCAGGCGATCCAGACGCTGCAGAAGGCGCAGGAGCTGGGCATGAGGGTGCTGCGCATGTGGGCCTTCGCCGACGGGCCCAACGAGTGGAACGGCCTGCAGCCTGAGCTCCACATGCTCGACGAGGAGGTCCTCACGTGCGCCATTCACACGACTCACAAAACACAACCAGAAAATCGAACCTTTACCAGCCCTGTCCTGCATCATTCCTTCAGGATGCTGCACCAAGCCCAGCAGCTACATGGGTGGAGCTTGCCGCCTGAAACCAGCTCGATGATCGGTTTTCTTCTGGAGGCTGCAACGTGATTGTTGAGGACTGCGACCAGCAGCAGCATGTTTGTTCTTCCTGTGCAAGCGCTTCTCCTAGCCTTTGAGTCTCCGAGGTCTCCCACATCTTTTCCATGAACTCGCGGCCCGCATCTCAATGCATCTGCGGATTTTTGTGTGCGTAGCAATGGCCTGGACTGGATCGTGGCGGAGGCCAAGAACTACGGCATCCGGCTGCTGCTGTCTCTCACGAACGGCGACACCGGCTTTGGCGGCATGGAGCAGTACGTCAAGTGGGCGCACGGCGGCGCCAAGGGCGGCAGCATCACCGAGTTCTACACAGACGCCGACATCAGGGTGAGCGTCCCTCCTAGCTCTGGACCCCGAGGTGTGCACGCTGACTGCGTCAGCTGAGACGTCAGCTGGGACGCAGCCTTCCCGGGACGGTACAGTGCCTCGAGTGGGATGAACCTCCACTGCACGAGCTCTGGAGCAAACCATGAGCTGTCAGCCTGATGGCTGGTGTTGCATCCTGCTTTCATGCTATCTGTTGTACCACAGGAGTGGGTGTATGCACTGGTCGCACAGCTGGCCGGCACTATTTTCATCTCGTTCAGAATTTGAGTGGCCATGATGCAGGAGTCTTACAAGAAGTATGTGGGCACGATCATCACACGCAAGAACGCGCACACGGACATGCACTACCGGGACGACCCGTCCATCTTCGGGTGGGAGATCGCCAACGAGCCGTCCAACCCCGGAGACGAGACCGGTGATGTGCTGCAGGTGCAACCTGTCAGGGTTTAGTGTTATATATATTATTGCTTTCGGCTGGTTCCAACACGCACTGGTCCCGGGCATCTGTCCCAGGCACCGGCTCGACGCGCCACAGCATCCCCACCTCCCATGCGCCTGCTCCATTCCATGCCTGCGCCGCATTACCAACGTCTTTTCAACCCCTTCAAACTGCTGGCTGCAGGAGTGGATCGAGGACCTGGCGGGCTACGTCAAGTCGCTGGACGCAAACCACCTGGTGACCCTCGGCAGCATCGGCTGGTACGGCGCGTCCACCCCAGAGCGGTGAGCGCCGATTTGTCAATTGCAGTACTGTTGTGCGGCATGTGTTCCGCAACCCCGCACGCTCATCCAAGACCGAGACCCCGGCCGCCCAGCCAGCTCTTGGGTGGCTTCCGCTGTGGCACAGCACTGTGCGCAAAGGCACATTGCATGGCGTGTGCGCTTCTGCTGCCCAATGAGCCCACACTGTGCGCACTATCTGCCAGATTGCACTGCACAATAGACGGACTGTAGATTGGCGTCCCCCCATTGCCTGGCGAGCTGGCGACACTCACTCCGATGCCGCGCCTGTCGCAAGCGAAACGACATTTTGTTTTCCATCTGCCAGGCTGGCATTCAACCCGCCCGCAGAAAACGTCAACAACCCGCTGACGCAGTTGCACCACCCCTTCGACGCGGTGTGCCTGGGATCCGACTACGTGCGCAACCAGATGGTGAGCTGCAGTCTGCTGTGCTGCGCCCTTGCACTGCATCACTCGAGCAAGTGCACTACGCTGGCGACTGCCTCTGCCACCACGTGTCACTTGTGCGGAGAAGCCATCTGACAGGACTGTTCCGTGCTGGCGGGCAGAGCAGCAACATCGACCTGATGCAGCTGCACATGTACCCGGACTCGTGGCTGACCTGCAACGAGGAGTGCAAGCGCGACTGGACCATCCGCTGGGTGCGCAAAAATCGGATTTCTACTACCAAACTTTAGGCGTTTGTGCAGCGTCTGCGCCCCCTTTGCTGTGGTCGCCATGTGCTCTGCCTCCACCTGCACTTTTGCGCTTGTGTGCACGCTCACATGCAGCTGCACTCCTTCGAAGCACACCTTTGGGGCCCTCATGTCTTTGCTGCCCTCACACGCACCTGCATCGTGTGCATAGATGTGGTCGCAATTAGAGGCCTGGGCAAGCCGGTGGTGCTCGGAGACGCCCATAAATCTTAGACTTTGAAGACTCCTTCAACGATGTGCGCAGATGCGGTCTCACTTTGAGGACGCGCTGCGGCTGGGCAAGCCGGTGGTGCTGGGCGAGTTCGGCAAGCTGCACCACGGCGGCATGAAGCAGCGGCGGGAATTCCTGGAGACCGTCTACGCCGAGGTGGAGGCCTGGAACGCACAGCATGGCAACGTCGCAGGTGCTTGCCACAAGCTGAACTATCTTCTCTAAATGTCTTTTACCAATCAGGTTTCTCCCACATCTCCTGTGGTGGTGGAGGCTGGCGACATCGCAGGTAATTTGGGACTTTGGGGAACATGTGTCTTATTGGGCACTTGTGAGTAGTACCTGTGAAGCCGCTGTTGCATTGCCCGGAGCGTGCAGCACAGCAATGTCGAAGGCGAGTTCTGGCGATCCCGCAGTGATCCTATGTTGCACTGCGGAGAAGTCCAATGCCGGAGCGTGCAGCGCAGCGATGTTGCAGGCTCGTTCCAATGGCGCGTCGGGAAACCCTTTGCGGCAGCTAGGCTGCTGATACTGTTGATACATGCCCTTTCATGAAGGCTGGTTGTCCTGGCGCTGGCCTGCCAAGCCTTCGCCCAATGGCTGCCAGTAATGGGTACATCATGAGATGATCCGGCTTGCTCCAGCACAGCATGCAGGAGGGGTCCGGGCTGCTGACGACAGGCTGCACCGCTGCACTATCGCAGGCACGTTCCTGTGGATGATCGCGACGGACACGTACGCAGACTACGATGGGTACACCATCTACACCACCAAGCGCGCTTCGGCGGCGCCGCAGCCCAAGTGGCCGGAGCTCAATGCGGACTACATGCTGCAGGTCAGGCGACGCGGCCAGCAGTCTCCCATGCCTGCAAACAACACCTTGAATGCAAGCAAGCCAGCCAAACACAGGCCCGTAGCAAAACCCGACAGTCCAGCTCGTCATGCGCATGCCCTCCTCACCGTCACCTGTCCATGCGAGCTCCAAGAGTCTGCGTGATTGCGACGGAATTTGAACTGCACCATGTTTTACTGAATGCAGCTCCAGGACCGGAAGCAGTTCCTGAACTGGGACGAGAGTGTGGCGTGCATGGCGCGCCGCGCGGCACCGAAGAGGGCTGACGGCGTAAAGCCCTGGGTCCAAGGGTGGAATGAGACGCTGAACATTGTAGCAGCGCATGTGAGGACTCTGCCTGATGTCAAGCGGACCGCGCGGTCACTTTGAGATGGGCGAGGGTGGTGAGAGCAGTGACTGAGTGATCTACAGTGAAGTACTGAGGCAATCAACTGACATTAGTAGGTGACAAAAATAATGCGAACTTCTACCTCCGGGCGCCAGCATGCAGCATGCTCACCTCACGTCCTCACCTTCTAATCGCCCTGGATGCTGCCGCCGCCTGCTCTGTCTTGCACTCAACGTCCAGGTGTGCATGCGTCTGTTTAAGTGCATCATACATGACGACAGAGTCAGAGTGGTGTCTGTTATAAGCTGGCTCACTACAGCAGTGTCGTGGCCTGATCCCACTCTCTGGTGCAACCTAGGCGCCAGTACTGTACTACCACAAGTGCATCAATCCAGTTCTTTCACTTTCAATGACGTGCACAACCTTGAACGAGCATTGACTGAGCACATTGCATCCAAATTTGCACAATAGTCATCGTCTACTCGCGCGACGTCCTGTCGACTGGTCATTTCGCACTTACTCTGATTTTGCAGTCTTGGCTTTTCTCGACATCACATCCCAGGTTCATCTATACATTTGAAAAAGCGATGGAGACGACAAATAAACGGCGGTAATGCCGCGACGCTGTACAGCCCAAAGGCCAAATGTCCGGGTTTAAGCTGAATCGCTGTATGGCAAGGGGCAATATGCGGAACACTGATCATGAGCAGTGGCCAGTAATGGCGTCACGGGCAGCGGTGCTCGGCGGGGCGGCAGGACATCACTGATAGCGAGCGCCGCCGGTGCCGCGAGGCAAGCGTCGGGCTGGGCCAGCACTTGGCTGCAGCCCGCCTATGCGGCGAGGGTGTTTGGTCCCTTGAAACAGGGGGGGGGGGGGGGGTGGGCTGCCCCAGGACCACACACAAAGGGGGGACGAGCCCCTGTAACCTCAGCAAATCGCACAGGTGCATGTCAGGAGCCATATATGGCCAGTGCTGCAGCTGGCTGGGCCCCTCAGCGGCGGACTCCCGTCACCGCTGCGGCACCCTTCCCAAATGCATATAGTAGACCCCGCCGCGCGCTGCTAAGCGCCGCCCGCCAAGCAAACGACCGCCCACTGCTGCGACTGGCTGCTGAAACTGATTAAGGGCAACTCAGCGGCGGGATGCTGCCACCGCTCTGGGGCCCCTCCCAATGCATTCTGAGAGAATCCCCCAGAAACGCGCCCGGCGGTGGGCCACTGCCGTCTGCTGGACCTGCAGGGCGGCTGGGGACCCAGCTGCACGGACTGCTGCCCCTCCAGGCGCCGGGCCGCCAGCCAGCGGCCATAGTCCAGATAGCGCCACCAGGCACACCAGGAGCCACACCCCCCCGTGTGACTCCCCTCTGTGTGCGCATGAGCCACACATCCGCCGCCCTCAAGCGGCCCCTCTGCTGCTGTATACGTAGCTGCGGCTGTCCTGCTGGCTGCTGGGGCGGCGGTGGTCCCGCTGGCAGCTGCTGCTGCTGCTGCTGCTGCTGCTGCTGCTGCTGCTGCTGCTACAGGCCCACTGCCGCCGCAGCGGCGGCCGGCCCTGGCAGCACGGCTGCCGTAGTGGCGGCGGCAGGCTGGGAAGTGGCGGCGGCAACCAGCTCCGCCTGGATGAGTGGATTACCGCGCGAGCAATGGGGCAGTGCCAATAGTGGTGCTCGCGGCCTGGGTTCCGCACCTGTTCACAAGCGCATAGCTCCCCGAGCTCCGGCGGACCAGGGCCTTGCGGCAGCGCAGCTGTCGGTAGATTTAGCCTTCGCTCGCTCTTCTCGGCGGTCTGGAGGCCTGGAGGAAGAGCGAGCGAAGGCGGTCAGCAGTGTGGCGATGTGACGTTCTGGATATGCGCAATGGCCAACATTGGCGTCAAGGCCAATGGCCAACATAGGCGTCAAGGCCAGGCAAACACATCATTCATATAGCCAGGTGTCCATAGAGATCGCAAATGCACTGCGCGATGCCCTGCCACAGCCGCATCTACTGTCGGAAGCCAGCTGTTCACTCATCACTGGGCTGCAGGCCTGCCAATCGAAGCTGCTGCCGCTGATGTGCTGAGCCGCTGATGCACTATCGAGGCAGGGTGGCGTCTCTAGAGGTCAAATGCTACGCTGGCAGCCTCCAGGCTTCGCCTCTCCCAGGCGGGGTCTGTGACCTGCCAGATCACAGGTAGATTTTGCCGTCGATTAATTGCAAGGTGGCAAAACCGAAAATAGATTTAACCGATTTTGACGTCACATATTGCAACGTTCATACCCCGGCTAACATACCCAGCTCCATCAGAACATGGAAGTCAACCGCCGGTGGGCGTCGGTAGTTGTGCCATGGGGGACCTGGCGCGTCCGACGTGACGTTGTGTTTTGCTTTTGCACAGCAATTGTACCTTGGTACTTGGGATCTGCATGCAAACGTGGTAAGTTTGCTGCACTAGGTTTAGGCACGTGCAGCTGGCTGTGAATTGCTGCTTCGGCTTTCGATCTGTGTCAATTCAGTCAGGTTGTGGTTTCCACCATCACCATCATTCATTCAGCTTGATGCATCTGGTGCAGCGTGGGTCGCAACGAGCCGCCTGGGTCAAATCGTTGTTCTGGATTTGTCCGTGGCTGGGATTGGCTAGCGCGAGCAGCTCCGCCTGCCGCAGATCGCACGGCGGTTGAACCCCGATCAGTAGTTTGCTTCGAACTCGCAGCTTGCGGTCGCGGCGGGGACATATTACCGCAGCCGTTCATGCACCGATAGTAGGTGGGTAGGACGACGCCCCTGACCAACACCAGGAATGCAGCGCGCGCATGCAAGCACAGCATCAGTGTAATCTGCACAGCTGCAGCAACTCCTTCGCTATGCGCCTGTGATCCTCCAACACTGCAAGGGGATGCACGGCCACAAAGGCAACGGCAGGTCCGTGCAACTGCCGCTCATACAGCTGTTCAAACGTGCCGGCTCTATTCACACGACGTACACAGCACAGCATCTATAACACACTATGATCATCGTCCGTGACGTCCAAGCCACCGTTTGCTTCCCAGCGCTTTCCGTTGCATGTGTCCGACAAGCACCCATCGGTTGCATCTGTGTCGTCGAATGACTTTGCTGGTCTCAACGAGCTGCATCGCTATGCTAGTACGTAGATGCTGTCGAAAATTTCGGACTGCTGAAATGAGGCGACCCTGCCGCAGTCTCCAGGAGACCATGTGCAAGCACCAAAGCCAGGCCGCATAGCCATTGAAGCCAGCCAGCCTAATTCGCAGCCTACAGCGACACCTACGCAACATACCACACATGTGGCCTCATGGAAGATGCCCGACCACAGATCTGAGCCCGGGTGGTGGACGGTGGCCCATGTGACAGCCCATCTGACGCTCAGTCCAGATGCGGTGCAGGGAGCCGACCATGGCGGAGGGCCCGACAAAGGCGGCGCCCCGCAGGCCCTTCTGCGGCGACGGCGACCTGGAGGCAGGCGTGCCAGACGCCAGCTGCGCCGACTCCTGCAGCAGCCTGGACGAGCTGCGACGGCCCGGCAGCCGACCGGCCAGCCGTCCCGGCAGCGACGTCGGCTCCCCACGGTGGGAGACGCCCCGCGGCGCCAGCGCCGGCGGCAGGGGGGCAAAGTGGGAGCCGGGGGACGCGAACGACGGCCACAAGCCAGACGACGGGCAGCTGCTTGGCGGGCTGCGGGGCAAGTGCGGCTGCGGCGCGTTGATTGCGCTCGTCTGCTTGCTGCTGATGCTGGGCTCGTTCTTGGTACCCAAATCGGACACCGGCCTCGGCTCGGTCATGGTGTCGGTGACGGACCTGGGCAGCCGGGCGACGGCGGGCGTGCGGGCGGGCATGCGGCAGTCGCGGCATGCAGGCGCAGATGAGGCGGCCATCGCAGCGCAGGCAGAGCGGCACTGCAGGCCGCAGCAGCGCGGAGGCAACAGCACTGTGCAGGTATAGCGCTGAACCACTATGCCTAGACGTCTTTCTCTCCGCTTTGTGTAAAATGCGCCAGCTTGTACTTGTGGTCAGATAGACTTACCTAGGACGATCGCAAGGTGTGGCGGGTTTCAAAGCCTTACCACCACAGCACCCCATGCCACTGGCGACTGCTGCTGCGTCGGAAATCTACCGGCAATGGCCATCAGCAGTGTGCACACCCTTCCGGCTGACCTGCCGTCCTTGACCAAACCGCAGCTGCACGTGGCGGGCATCGACGAGGTGTACGAAATGGAGGCGCCGCAGGATCGGGGGCAGTGGCTGGTGTCGGCGCGCCGGGACGGCGTGCTGTCCATCATGACGCCCGTCTTCCCGGACCCGGAGAACCTGGCGCTGCTGCTCAATCAGGTAAGGGGCAAATCAAACGTACATGAGTGGCGCAGTGTCAGCAGCCCCTATAATGCGGCATTGATTAGTGGTTCCAGCCGCTGCGCGGCATGTCGCTGGTGGCAGAGGGCGCATAAGTCTGCAAGACGCTCTGGGCCCATCTGTACTGAGTCATCTGACAGCCCAGCTGTTCCACTGTGCCACGAAAGCTGTGAATGATCTGATTACCCTCTCGGTCTGCAGCTGCGGAGCGCCAACAAGTTCCTCAACATGGACAGCTTCAAGGAGTGGGTGTTCATCGCGCCGGAGGAGTACGTGCCCACCCTGGTGCACTTTCTGGAGCGCGAGCTCGTCAACCTGCCGTGCCTGCCCCCCACAAAGGTGCGCATCAGTACCCTGGCCCATTGCGAGCCCTTGCAGACGCACAGCAATGTGTCTCGAGCTGCCCTTCATGAGGTTTGCCCATTGGATGCTGGCGAAGTTATGTGCACCCGCAAAGCAGGCCAGAAGTTAAAGAAACTAAAAACCCAACAGTCATAGCAGCAACTGTTGCATGCCGCAGCCGGTTCAAATGCCCATGCTGCCACGTGTCAATACTCCTCCGCTGTCGTGCAGTTTCGCGTGGTGGGTGACGAGGCATGCGCGCCGGAGCTGCGGCCGGTGGCTCTGGAGCAGATAGCGGGCAAGCACTCGCGCAGCATTAGCGGCTGGATCAAGCAGCAGGTCGTCAAGCTGGCCTGCAGCTTCACCATCCAGGTGGGTACTCCAGCAGGCTGCTGACATATGAGGCCCTGCAGAACATCCAATGAAAGACGGGGCAAATGAATGGCCAGTCGCCAAGGCCTTGCATGACATGAGCCAAGCATGCGGGGATTGCCTGGGCGTGCAGAGTTTTCGGCCTGTCATCGGCCTGCCACCAGAGGCATTTGTTGCGCTTGCGGACGCCATGCCTGCCATGGAAGTGGACAAGTTCACAGCAATCGGAACTCAACTTGCCATCGGTTCAGGACTCGGTTCGACATGCCCTCCTAAACTTTGGCATCGAGTCAGAAATGGTTCGACAGGCCCTCTTAACCTCTGTCTGATAATGCCTGCAGATGCCGCGCCTGCTGTTCACCAACACAGACACGTTTTGAGGAAGCTCAAAAATCTGATCCAAACATGCATTCAACCTTCACATCGCGTCTGCAGACGCCGTACCTGCTGATCACGGACGCGGACACGTTCTTCATGCGGGACCTAGGGGCGCTGGACCTCATGGAGCAGGAGGCCTGCACCGAGGCCAGCGGCGTGTGCGACCTGCAGAAGAAGGTGGGCCCGTCGCTTTTTTGTTTAGGAACAGGAAAATGGGTCCGCACTGCGCTGCTGCGCCAGGAAGCCTGTCCCATGTACGTGAATCATCAGTGCAGAAGATTGCTGGGGTATTGCCATGCGGTGCTGCATTTCTGCCTGGCATTATCATGTCGTCACATACGAGCTATGAAGCTCGGCGCCTGCGGCCACACCATGCCAGCACCGCTCAAACTATGCACTCACCTCCCGTAAGACCCGCGCACCCGTGTCCTGTCTCCCACCTGGGAAACCTATGTGTCTGCCATGCCGCTGGCGCAGGTGGAGTTGCGGGCGCGCAACGAGCTGCAGCCGCCGGTGCAGTGGGAGGACCAGCGGGAGTGGATAAAGCTCAGCGCCCAGGTCCTCAATGTGAGTGACGACTTTCAGTTGTTGATGGACGTTGAATTATTGCTGAATCAACAATATTTGGTGTGGCACCAGCCGATGCCGATTGCTTAGCGCCCAGGTCCTTAACGTGGGTGCCGCCGCCACTGACTGCCCTCGATGCCTGAAGGGGCATCTTGCTAGGCGCTTTGCTAGCAGGGTTGCCCTGCTTGCAGGTTTCTCCCTTGAGAATGTGGCTGTACAGCAGAACTCTCCGTGAGCGTGTGTGTGCCAAATGCTGCAGATCTCAGCGCCAGAGGGCAGCCTACAGACGCCGGGCGTCACGCCGCAGATCCTCTGGTGCGCAGGCGTCGTTCAAACTCCTGCTGCCAGCTGTAATGCCTGCTGCGCTGCTGCTGTCATGTGCACCGGGGCAGCGCCAAGCCTTGCATGGCCACCAGCCCCTCTACTGCAGCCTGCAACCCCATTCTCTGTCAGAGAGGGCTCCCATAAACCCTCACAGCCATACCGTCATGGCCTCTCACCTGAACTGCCGCAGCCGCGCGGTGCTGATCCGCTGGTGCGGCACCTGGAGGTGTCGAACGCATTCAACTATACATTGCTTAAATTTCTCATCATTCCCCCAATCGTTTCTGCTTCCTACTTGCCGCAGCCGGGCGGTGCTGGATCCGCTGGTGAAGCACCTGGAGGCAAAGGTGTCGGACGCGGGGGAGACGTGGCGCGCCTACCTGCTGCGCAGGCAGGCCGAGCGGCTTGCCGACGACGCGACGCGCGACCTGCCGTCCTGGACGGTGCGTTCTCTGGCAAAACAAACCCCCTGGCATGCGAAATCGCAGTTTGGCGCACTTGCGTCATGCATCTTCTAGACTGTGTATCACGCAGCCCTTGGCATGCTGACGGTCATCTGATCGCATGTCTGATGCATGAGCATTTGGGTGCTGCACCACCTCCCGAGATAGTGTCACGGCAGCATCATTGTGGCAATTGTGCACCAGTCCTGCCATCTGAATGATGGTCTATGCAGACTTGCGTCTCACTCTACAAGCGTGCCAATGAATCATGTGCCGACTGCAGGAGTACGACATCTACTGGGAGTTTGCGCACTATGCAAGTGCGCCGCCTGCTTCATCTCGCATGCCTGGGTTCACTGGCTCAACCTGCAGCATGCTGCACTCTCCGTGCTGTGGGGCACGTCAAATACCTCGTCATGCATCTGGGTCGCAGTGCCCTGCTGCTGTCTGCCTGATCTGATCATGCTATGCTGACGCCAGCAACGAAAGCACATTGCACACCCAATCCCTCAATACGCAACCGTCGCCGCGCTGCAGAGCTGTGGGACAAGCACCACGTGCATACGGAGCTACAGCAGGAGAAGGCCAACCTGTGGACCAAGAAAGAGTTCCCGACGTGGAACCCCTGCAACCAGACTGAGCTGCAGCTGCACCATGGCTACTGGGCGGTGCGTCGATTGTTTCTCCATCTGCACCTTTTCTGCACCGTTTCAGGTCTGAGGCTGCAGTGCGACAATCCTTCCTGTGGCCCAGTTTCACGTGTGTCGCGTGCGCACCTGCACCAGTGCGTTTGGGGCAGCGGTCGCCGCTGGCGGCATCTGCTAGGTCCTGATGTTGCATGCTCAGTATCAGCTTGCGCCCACCTCCTCCCAGCTTGCTTGAAAACTAAGAAGCTCGACCAGCGCATCGTTTTTTGGCCATCGCAAAGGCTATAAAACTTGTTTATTGCCGCAGGTGGTTCAGAGCAGGTTGAATATCCCCGCAGACCAAATCTGGACGAAGCTTGCCCCTTGTATGACCGTCAGGGAGCACGAGCACGGTGACAGCGTTGACCAAGCAGTGAGGTAGCGACGCATGGAAATAGCGCTGGCAGCAGCGCATGCCGATGGATGGGTTCAATAAGCAGCTGCGCCGGGGCGGCGCCGGTGCCGCGGATCTGACTTGACGTCGTATCTACCTCTTGACATTCAGCAGGGAACGACTGTATTGCCTAAGCTCACATCGTTCTCTTGCGTTATACCTTACCGTTCCTCTAGACACTGTGAGACACAGAGCTGGCTTGTCAGTGCCTCGAACCTAAACCTGTGTCTGACTCGACCTCGAGGGTTTTGGCCATGCTCACCACCCTGCCGCACGTGACGTTATGAATTATGAATCCTGCTGCGCCTGCTGTGCGTCAGTGTCTGCATTATCTGTGCCAAATTTCGTGCCGGTCTGGGCCTGAGTTGTCGTCTCGCTGCTTGTAACTCCTGAACAATTCCGCTGTGCATGCGCTTGCGTGGGCGCTCCGAATTCGCACCCCCAAGTCTATGCCATCGCTCTGTGGATCGAATGCAAAACACCGCCAGGCAGCAGAAGTTTCCAGGCAAGCCACGGCAAACAGTCACGGCACATGCGTACGCGGGAAGCGGAGGCGCGCACAGCAGGCCGAGCAATTCCGTCGGCCCCTGGCCCAACAGAGAGGACACACGGACGCAGTGGTATTCGGGCTACAGGTTCGCCTTTATATTCTCAGTTATGCCAAGGATTGACTCGGAGACTACAATTGTGTACGAGGCAGCTGTGGCAGCAAATAAAGGCGATGGTCATGCAGCACGCGGCACCCTGCCTCGCAGTTGTTTGCGGCATTCGCATGGCAGCCCTTTGCGCATGTCGAGGAACGGATACCGGCTTACGTTCGCGATGCAGGCGCTTCTGGTCTGGCTGCGAGTGGTCGCTCTTCCTGCCGCATGCCGCCGGCGGTTTCGCAGCGGCACGGCAGCACAAAGCGTGTGCTGCCGGCACCGCGGCGCTTCGCAAGCAACCGGCAGTGTACGAGTTTGCTCTGACACAGGGCTTCGGATCGCGCCGGTGAGGCTCCTCATGTGGCTCTAGCAGCAAGTTTGCCAGCGGCATGGACTGTACCTGTCCAGTGAAGAAATCTCTGCGTCACCGGGGACAGCAGCTCGACAGCCTGAACAGTGCTGGCGGCTTGCACTCTGCAGGTTCAAAGTGTACGTGGGCGAGACGAACAACATGTGGCGGCGACACAACTTGGAGTACTCGGTGAGCAGTAGTCAGTTGTGTTGCCGCCATTTTGGCCGGCTGAACAATGCATGAGTATTGACATGTAATATGCCGGACAGGTTCCACCGTCGCACGCGCTTCAAGATGCATCCACCGTGCGTCGGGTATTCGGCAGGCGCATGGCGACCACCTGCTGGCGTTTCTGGACGCGGCAGTGCGGGACGGTTGCGCCGTGTGGCGCCGCCAGCGCTACCTGGTGAGCGGGTTTCGTTTTCAACTTCATTTCACCTGCAAAAGAAACTGAAGGGCTTCGCTTGCTGTCACAGCCCATCGGCTTGCCTGTGCAGACAGCAAATGCCTCCACGGCTTCGAGCCTGCATGCTTGTAGTCCATGGTGGATGCATGTGCAGGATGCATGTGCGTGTCGCAGGGCTGCAGCCAATGTCAACGCGGGTGCACAACAACTATTCATATACAAAATCTGTTCTTGCAGGCCAGCAAGCAGGCGGCGGTGGAAGCGGAGCTGCGGTGGCTGTCGCGCTACAACTACGCCTGGAACGCGCGCTGCAACGCCCGCAGCCGCCACGTGCAACTGCAGCCGGGCTTCTGCGGCATGGGGGTGCGTGCAATGCCCGCGCCGCAGCCATGGCAGTCGTGGCCCCAGCCGCAGCCGCCGCGCCGGCAGAAGCCGCAACGGCAGGGCGCCGCGCAGCAACTGGCTGTCGTGCAGCAGCAGCAGCAGCATGCACCCTGGCAGCCACAGCAGCAGGTGGATGCATGGGCGGCGCCGGCGCCGGCGCCGCACACGCCGCCGCCGCCGCCACAGCAGCAGCAGCAGCATGCACCGTGGCAGCCGCAGCAGCAGGTGGTGGCATGGGCGGCCGTGCCGCCGGCGCCGCATGCGCCGCCGCCGCCGCAGCAGCAGCAGCAGCAGCAGCAGCGGCAGCAGCAGGCACACTGGCAGCCGCCGACTGGGCGGCAAATGTCGGCGGTACAGCCGGCCAGCTGGGACCTGCACTCGGCGTCGGCTCTGCCGCTGCCGAAGCAGGCGCCGCCGCAGCCTCCAGGGCCTTTGCAGCAGCGGCTTCAGCAGCAGCAGCAGCAGAATCAATGGCAATCTCTGCCTGGCGCGCCGCCGCCGCCTCTGCCGCAGCTGCGCTTCCAGCAGCAGTCGCCCCGGCAGCCGTGGTGGCGGCCCAGGGATGTGCAGCAGCAGTTCATCGCAAGATGATCTTCGCAAGATGAGGCAGGCACAGCCCAGCTGAACGAAGAGTTGGGCCTCACAGTAGAGATGATGGCCGTGCGTACCTAGCAAATCCTAATCGACATATGTATGTATCCTTCTTTCCGCATCTCAAATCATAGACAGTGGAGCGGAGAAGTGTGCTGAAGTGTGCTGGAGATGTGAAGTGTACTTGATGTGTATCTCTGGTGTGTATCTCCTCGCATATATCTGAATTATGGCGCCGATCCAGCACTTCACCTCTCGGGCTGTGGATAGACCTTCCCTTCGTTCAACAGCCGGGCATGCCTGGCTAGCCTATGGTATCGGAATAAAGCATGCATACAGCAGTTGCAGCCTCGAGCCTGCATCCTCGTCAACAGACACAGAGCGATGTTTGCAGGCGTCGTCAATCTGGGCGGCGCCAAGGATCGAAAACGTCCTCAAGCACACACAGCGGCGCAGCAGCACGCCAAGCGCCTCCAAAACCCTAGACCCTCCTCAGCCGGCCGGAAGCCTGCCGCCGCTGTCCGCCAGCGCTTGCAGGCGCGCCCATGCGGCCGCCTCGGCGTCGCGCTGATCGGGCAGCGCCGCCGCGTCGGCCGCCAGCGCCGCGAGGTGCCGCTGCTGCGCCGCAGAAGCAAAGTCCTCCAGCTGCTCGAACAGCGATGCCGCCTCCTGCAGCAGCGCCAGGGCCCTGCGCAGTGCATGGAGTTGTTGATGCTGGCTGTCAGGACTAGGCGAGCTGTGCAAAAGCCTCCCAAGTGGTCAAGCCTGCGGTTGTTGGATGGCGCCGTAAACAGCGGCGCCTCATGAGGGTGCTGATACGCTGACGATCACCTGACCACGTGCACACAGCATTCATCGCAGTGACGCTGCGGGGCAGCTGAGCATGGCCAGCACTGCGATGCGCCTGGCTTTGCTGGTGATATACAGCGTTCACACAGGAGCTCAGCAAGGGAGACATACGGCTCGACGGCGCCACGGCGCAGGTCGTCAGCGGTCGAAGACGTCAGCAGGGCGCGCCCCAGCACCGAGTGCGCATCCGCTCGCAGCCGCAGGCCGCCCTGCGCTGCCGCCAGCGGCAGCACGCTGCGCGCCTCCTCCGCCGCCCGACCCGCGTGCTGCGGGCCTGCGAGCCGCACTGGATGGATGTTGCATGGAATGGCAGTTCAGCCACAGCCGGCATGTGGGACACAGGAAGGTCCAGAGGTTGACAGATCACACTCCGTGCTATACGGCCCGCGTGCTGCGGGGCTGAGTGACGCGGCCGACCGGCGGTGCCGTCAGGACAAGCCAATTCCTCATGAGCCTGGAAAGCATCAGGCAGCGTCGAGGTGTCCCCCAGCATCAGACTGGCACGTCCTTATGGATCGTCAATCGTCTCCAGCATGTCAAAGGCTCTCGACCCGGCGGCGCAACCCCATGAGCTGGTGCGGGGGCCCGCACTGAGCGCCAGGCAGACATCAGCGAGCGCGACCGCCGCCTCGGCGGCTTCTGGAGTTCTTAGGCTAAGTTCAAAGGCCCAGCTGCCGTTTCCGGGGACGCACCAAGCGCCAGCCAGATGTGGGCGAGCGCGACCACGGCCTCGGCGGCCGCCAGGTCGAGGGACAGCCGCCGTGCGTGGTGCAGGGCCGCCAGCACGTACGGCAGCGCGGCGGTGGGCGCGCCCGCGGCTCGGTGCGCCTCCCCGGATGTCAGCAGAGCCTCCACGCAGCCCGCCTGCAAGTTATCGAGGGTTGGGGCAGGTTTCAAGGGCAGGGTGGATCCAAGCGCAGCGCTCGTGGTTGTTGCTTGGCAGGCTGAGGCGCCGCAAGGAGATGGATCGATGCCCCCCAAACGGCAGCCCCGCCCGGAACGCAAGCGAGGAATATCCCTCCTGTTGTGTGCCTCCAGCAACACCAGAGGGGGCGTTTTCGGGTAAGGCGTGCTGTTTCGGTAGCAGCATTTCGCATAGCTTCGATGCGACACGCACGCCAGCTCGACAATGCCTGGATCTGGTAAACAATATTTAAGTTTCCGACCTGCAGCGCAGCGGCGTGGCAGCTTGCAAACATCTCTGCGGAGGCGGCGGCGGCCTCCCTGTAGCAGCCATCGCCGAGGGCCTGCCGCGCCCGCGCCGCCTGCGCCGCCGCCCTCAGCTCAGCGTCCAGGCCGCCGCCCGCTGTAGCTACCACCGCTTCCAGCTCCGACGCCAGCTCGCGTGCCTGTTTGTGTGTCGTTTTGACACTTCTCAAGATCCAATCTGATTTGAGAGATATGCAGAACGGAACATGTTCTTGACGATAACGCAGGCTGCAACAGCCAGGATCAGAACATCAGCGGGCAGGCTATGCTGGCAGTCTCTACTCTAGGTCAACATCCTCTCGGGACGGGTCAGTGCAGACTGGAGCGCGGGCACTCAAAAAATGCATGCCGACACACCGTGCGGCAGCCATGACATGCTGCTTCTCTGCTCGACATGTGCACAAGCAAGGAGCTCGTACGATGAGAGAGCATAGAGTGTGGGTAGCGCAGGACCTGCTCTGTGTTGCCGCGGTGCAGCGTGCGTCTGTGGCCAATGGACAGGCGCGCCGCCGCCAGCGACGGCGCATCGCACCCCGGCAGCGCAGCGTCCGCTTGCGCCAGCACCGCCTCCGCCGCCCTGCACATCAGGTCAGGTTGGGTTATTGTGTGGAATCTATGGAAATTACTCCGGCACTCAGCCCCAGCACAGCCTCGAAAACCTTATCCCATACAACCGAGGTGGAACGAAAATGGCCACATACCTGGGCCCTTGGCGCTCATAGGCGATCACCGCCAGCTGCGCATACGCCAGCGCGATGTCTGCTTCCTCCTGCCTGCTGCCGCCGCCGCCCTCCGTGCCTCCGTCCGCGGCGGCCCCGCCCACGCGCGCGCCAACAGCATTGTCGCCGCCGCCGCAGTGCGGGCCGCCATAGCAGGCGATGCGGATTGCGGCGGCAGCAGCGGCCAGGTCGGGCGCGCCGGCGGCCTGCCAGGCAGCACCTATGAGCAGCTGCCCGCCACCCGCCAGCTCGGCCGCCGCCTCCGCCGCCGGACCCTGGCAGCCTGCGCCACATATTGTGGTCATGCGTCGTGCGACCACAGAGAGCCAATCGCCACGCGGCGCCCATGAGCAGCTGCCTGCCGCCTGCCAGTTCCGCCACCGCCTCCGCCGCCAGCCCCTGGCAGCCTGCGCCACATGCTGTAATTGTGTATTTGTGCCAGGACAAGGAGCTAATCGCCACGCGGCGCCCATAAGCAGCTGCCAGACGCCTGCCAGCTCGGCCACCGCCTCGGCCGCTGGCCCCTGGCAGCCTGCGCCACATGTCGTAGTCATGGGTCTGTGCCGGCGCCAAGTGTTGTTCAACATATGTTTGTGCCATCATGAGAAGTCATCCACACAGCACAGAGCCTGCTGTACCCTCACGTGTGCAGCATCAAGGAGCTAGTTGGACACGGCGCCCATGAGCAGCTGCCTGCCACCTGCCAGCTCGGCCACTGCCTCCGCCGCCGGCCATGACAGCCTGCGGCACATATTGTAGTCATGGGTCTGTGCCGGCGCCAAGTGTTGTTCAACATATGTTTGTGCCATCATGAGAAGTCATCCACACAGCACAGAGCCTGCCGCTGCCAGCATGGTCACCATTTTGGTATGGAAGCCCAGGGTCAGGAGTGTTGGTGGGGCTTTTGTGCCACAGCCTTTGCTGTTGAGAAGCAGGTGAGCCAGCGATGGCTGTGCAGACCGCGTCGCACCCTTCAGCGCGGGCCCAAAGACGGGGCTGCTGTCGCCATACAGGGCGGCGGCGCGCGCAGCCGAGGCGGCGGCCGAGTCCGGTGGCGGCACAATGGTGGGCCCCGGAGCCGCGGCCGCCGTGGCGGCCCTGTAGTGCAGCTGCTGCACCTCCGCCAACGCCGCCGCCACCTGACGGCACGTTGATCAAAACATTGGGAACTTGAGCAGGACAACTTGAGCAGAGGTCGAGCACGTCTATCGGCACTCCTACAACATCCCGAGGGCTGCAAGCGCACAGCAGCACCCCACTAGGTATGCCCGCAAAGCACCTCGAGGCTGGGCGCGGGCGCCGCGGGCGAATGCGCCTCGTCGGGGTCGCGCCAGATGGCGGCGGGCGGCACGCTGCCCTGCTGCAGCGCGCACCGCGCCAGGCCCAGCCGCGCAAAGGCCGTGAGGTGCGGCAGCGCCAGCTCGGTGCCCTGCCGCAGGCACCTGCGGGGGGTCGAGGAGAACACTTGGCTGGAAGCGACGCTGGTTGCCACATGGGCATATGTGCAGAGCGCAACGGTGCGTGCAGCATTGGGTGCAGTCCAAGATGGGAGCACCGTTGCTGCCCAGTGCGTTCAGCAGTTGGGAGCGGTGTGCTGCTGCTGCTGCTGCTGCTGCTGCTGCTGAGACGGCGGCAATATTAAGAGTACAAATGGCCTCACAGGTGCAGCAGGCGGCGCAGCTGGTGCTGCTGGCACAAGTGCGGCGGCGGCGGCGGAGCCCCTGCCGCCGGCGGGGGCGGGGACGCCGCCGCCAGCAGCCCGCACAGCGCCGCCAGCGCATGCGCCAGGCACGCCGCGTCGCCCGCCTGCTGCGCCACGCGCACCTGCAGAAGAATATGCCAGAGTTTGAGAGACGATTCAGGGATGCGTGTCAGTTTGTTTTCAGGCTCAGTCGTGCAATCACCTGCGAGGCACGCGTTGTGGTGCGACAAACTGACATGAGGCATTATGACATCACGAGGCGTTGTGACAGAAGTTGAACAATGTTGAAACTTCCTGCTGAAAAGCTAGTGAAGCCAAGCGGCGCACAGTCTCGTTGAGGCTGGTGAGGGCCTGCGTGGTGTGGCCGAAGTGCGCGTGCGTCGCCGCCAGGCTGAGCAGCGCGTGCTGGAAGGCGCCCCCGCCGCCGCCGCCGCCACTGTCTGCTTCCGCACCTGTGCCGCCGCCTGCACCAGCAGTGAATGACTGATTGTTTGAACACCCAAGGCCGCCAAGCAGCTGATCGGCTCGATGCATCACCCACATGAGTCCACAACGCACAGCTGCATTGGCGTCTGTTGTCTACATCCGGGCGCAAGCAAGCTGGCAGGCGTGATGTTCGGTCGCCAAAGCACTCCGTGCTCAAACTGACACGTTGTGCTGCCAACTCGCCTGAATGGTAGTCGAAGTGCTTGTGCAGGCTGTCGAGGGCGGCCAGCAGATCGCGGTGCTGCAGCGCCGCCGCATGGCGCGCCATGTGCGACTGTCCTGCGCCGCCCGGCTCGTCCCGCTCGCCTGCCCGCTGCGAGCCCCCCGGGCTGCCACCTCGCATCTGCGCCTGCATTCGAGGGACTGTCGGCATATGTGAAGACACTTACGTTCGGGGTGCGACAACGCCTCGTCAATGTCGTGCAGCTTCTTCATCTCAAGCGGCAAACAGCAGTTTACATTCCGGAACTCGAAACAGGGCGCACCTCGTTGCCGCCAGGCTGGCGGCGGCTGTCCACATCGTCTGCGTCCATGGCGACGCCGCCGCCGGGCGACGCCTGCTGCGAGGGCGACCGCCGCCGGTCCATCGCCTCGCGCAGCGCCTCGGCAGAAATCGCGTCCAGCTCGTCTTGCACGGCGCCATACAGCGCGCACACCGCCTGCAGCAATGCGTACGCCGTCACAAGTCACAGCTGCTGAACAGCTTGTCACGGGCAGCGACAAAACCGAACTGCTGATGCGGCCTTTGAGGCATGCATAGTCCCCGCAAGCACACCCCTTTCTAAACCTCGCCCAGCAGGCCGGCTGCCTCATGGACTGCAGGACAGCCGTGCGAATTTGGAAGGACCCTAAACGCTGATGAAGGCCCAGGAAGACTTCCTGCACATCAGCCTCGAAGGGCAGCACGTCAAAGGCGAGGAAGGCGTGCGCTGCATGCGCTGGAACCCTTGACGCTGACCCCTTGACACAAATATGCAGGACGCACACCGACTCCCGAATCCACCTCGAAGGGCAGCATGTCGAAGGCGAGGAAGGCCCGCCGCAGCGCGGTGCCCAGCACCGAGTGCGAGTCCGCGAGGCCGCCCAGGCCGCCCGCCAGCAGGCCCGGGTTGCGCGACAGCGTTGCGCCGACGCCGCCGAAGAAGTCCACCAGCGCGTCCGGCGAGTCCAGCCGCTGCGGCACACAATATTCTCAAACTCAAAAAGCAAGCGGGCCTCAAGTAGGCCTCATTGCGTGTCTCGCGCGTGACAGCGTCGCGCCGACGCCGCCGAAGAAGTCCACCAGCGCGTCCGGCGAGTCCAGCCTCTGCAGCGCACACCACCATCACATCGATTCAACACATGGGCTCATGCGTCCCGTCTGTGACCCAGTGGCTGATCGGCGGCTTGCTCTCTCAGGTGCCAGCAGCCGTGCCCTGCCTGAGCCCCAACCCGTGCACGTGTGTAATTGAGCAGACGGGCTGATGGTTTGTTTGACAGCATGATGCAGCAGCCGTTTTGAGCTACCACTCTGCACATGACGGCAGCAGGCCTTGCGACCCTCATAGCAGGCCGCCACTTGCATGCCGTCAATCTACACAGCCAAGGGGGCCCCATGCAGTTGCAGGTCAATTCGATGGCGGCAAATTTACGTACACGGACTCGGCTCAGGACGGCGGCGGGCGCGTCGCCCAGCAGCACCCCGTCCTCCACTTCGCCGTCCGTCACGTCCGACGCGCCGTCATCGTGCCCCGCGCCGCTGCCGGTCTCCCGCTGCAGGCACACCACAGGAGGCTGATTGAGAGCATGCACCATCGACTGGAGCCAAGTCGTCCATCTTTGGTCAGGCATCTCAAGGGCAGCAAGCGGTACTGTGCAGAAGCCATCGAACAGTACCCACCTGCAGCAGCGCGAGCACATCCATGAGGGTGGCGTCGGCGCCGAGCACGTCGGTGGCGTCGCCGGAGCAGCGCCGGAACAGCCCCAGCAGCAGCTGCCCGAGCCGCGACATCGTCTCGTTCGCAACCTCGTCCGCCTCGCTTTCGAGGTAGACGCACACCGCCGCGCACAGCGCCAGCTGTGCCGGTGCGAGCGTTTGCGCCATGATGGGGGCTGCCGCGAGGGAGCTCTCTGGTCTCGAGACTGGTGAGCAATCACTGAACCATTACAGGGCTACATTTGGCTCTTGGCATCACAGACAATGATGATATGGCAACACGCAGGTGGGTGAGGTCAATTGAAATGAAATGGCCTCAAAAGTCAAATGACGCAGTGATCTGGAACGACGCTCGCTCATGGCAAACGTGTAACACGGCAACTGACTGAAAGCATGGGAACGACCGGGGAATGTGGGGATGCTGCGATCGCATCGGGTGGGAGTCGTCAAGAAGTGTCGCCAAATGTTGTTGTTGGGCTGACCGACTTGAGGTGCAAGGTACAGCTCCGCCACGTTGCAAGTTGGCCTATCTGTCCGGAGGTGTGACGTCCCTGCATCATCACTGGTCCAGCGTGGCTGTTGCAGCGCACGCCGTGAAGCCGTCGGATGCCGAATCGGCGCATCTGACTTCGTTGGTGCAGGTGCAGTTGTCGAGTCGCAGCAGAATAGCGTAAGCTCATACCATTGCCATACCGTTGTGATCAATCGCCAATAGCGTCCCGCGGTCCAGGTCTCGGCCTAGTTTTTTCGTTGGCAGCTGTCGTTTTTGCCTAACACTGCGCGCTGACACTCCTGTTCTCGGCGGCCCCAGGTGCAGCGCCTCCCGCACAGGGGCCACCCTCCAGGGGGGCCACCCTGCCCCAGGGGGCCACCCTGCCCCCGGGTCTGGAGGCAGCTTGCAGACGCACAGAGGCGCTCTATCCTCTCCAGCTCGTTGAAAGGATCTACCATCAGCGTGTGCATTGACGCCGATCTCAAAGGCTGCAGCAAATGAGCGGCGCAGCCGAGCACCAAGCCGCCCCCAGCGCCAGCACAGAGGCGGCGCACCATTAGCAGCGTAGCTGTACCTCAGAGTAGTTGGATCAGCCGAGAAGCCATTCACACCTGAGACCTTCCACACGGATGGCCGGCCGGCTACGAAAAGCGATGCCTGCCGCAGCCACAGCAGCGGCGGCTCTGCTGCTGCTGCTGTGCCTGGTGGCGGCCCCCATACTGGCCCAGGATCTGGAAGACCCCGAGGAACCGGAGGTTGCCATGCGGAGCGCTCCCGTCTGCTCGGTGTACCACCCCAGGGACTGCTGGTGAGTGGGTGCACTGCCGTGCACATTGCGCCACCTGCGTGTTGTCAAGCGATTTACTCAGTCGCTGGTGCAGCTGGACAGCAGCTGGGAGAATGCAGCCTTGCCCTCATGTGCAGGTACTATCTGTCGGAGCCGGACCGCGAACCGCAGATCCCGCCGTGCATGAGCGGCCACACCTGCAATTTTGACCTGACGGAGCGACTGGCGTGCCCATTCTGGGCGGGCGGCACCTACAAAAGCGAAGAGAAAGATGTGCGTTGCAGGGTCCCTGCAACATGGTGTGGCATCGTCATGCACCTGCCTGCTGTTGTCACAGCCTCCCTTTTCAGACGGCATTGGCTGTCGTCCGCAATCATGTGACAACACGGGAGAACCGCAGCGGTGCAGCCGCTTGCAAACCCTTGACTCAAAACTCATCACACCCCCGCAGGCGTGCAGCACCAGGTTTATGGAGCAGGTGGCACGGCCGCGGCCCACATGTGATAACAGCTGCTGCACCTCGGACCCGGGACCCGGCCGGTGGGTGCCGCACCCAGCCGCCCCCGGCCACAAGGTCAGCCCTCTTCTGTTCACGCCCAATAGCGCTGCCTCGCCTTGCCGCATGAGCAAGGGAATGATGCTGAATTCCATCAGGGCGCAAGTGAACATAACTTCTGTCGCTTTGGCTGCCGAATTGTCTAAGCAGGACTTCTGTCTTCGCAACAGACTTGTCGCATCAGCTTCCACCTGCAACTGTGCCCCGCAGGTGTATGCGCCGGACTCGGGGTGCGAGTACTTCCAATACACGCGGGGCGAGGTGCTGGAATACTTTCAGGCGGAAGCGACAGACATCCTCGTCGTCGGCGACTCCTTCATGCGCCAGCTGTTCGTGCGCCTGACACACCTCATGCGCGGCCAGGTGAGTTGGCTGCTGGCCTGACAGCTGCTCAAGCTGCTATCTTCCTGCGGTCAGATGATACAGCTGTGTCTCAAGGACCAACCCCGGGCGCCACTGCTTGAGGTCCTGCGGCATCATTGTCGGTGCGGCGGTTGCCGACATTGGGCCTTGCCAGGCGGCATCACCCCCCGACACAAAAGCCAATTCGAACAAACGTATCGTGGCTCAGGGTTTCTGAGCCCGAAACCGTGCCTGCTGCCACCGCAGGAGCGAATTTGAGATACACACGCATGCGAAGTGCACGGTGCTCAGTGCTTGCGCCTGGGAATTTACGCTCTAAACCCTTAATTGCGATGCAGGAGCGGGTGGTGGACTACAAGATACACACGCACGCGACATACGCGGTGTGCGACGCCGCCGACGCCTTCCAGGCGGCGCCCGCCTACACCAAGAAGCTGGCGGCCAACAAGGACGCGCAGCTGTGGTCCGTCAACCGCTTCTTCCTGGACGCGCTCAACGTCAGCAGCGACGCGCGCTGGGCCTCCTGCTCCAAGCCGCCGCTGCAGGTGCGCTGACATCCGAAGGAGGCACTAGTCTGCCAAATGGCGCCATGCGCTGCACCTTGCTCGCATCCCGGAAAACGATGCTTGTGGGAATGCCCCGACACACAACAACTTTCTGGGACGCCACAAAAGTATGTTGTGCCGCTGGTGACGTCCCTGCCGAGCAGTCACACCCAGTGGACATGACACCCATTGCTCCCGCGCGCAGGTGCACTACCTGTTCGGGTCCACCTTCAGGCAGCAGGTGCGCAGCCTGCAGCGGTACGCAAAGGACGGCTTCTACCGCGACACCCGCGTCGACGTCATCATCTCCGTCATGGTGCGCATTTCCTCATTGGAGCTCAAAGTCGGCATGGCAAGTCTAAGTTTGAAGAACTTCAGGCGTTGTTGGGCCTGACTTGGAGACCCCTTTTGCGCTTCCCAACGACGACATTGTTGCTCCTCAGTCCCTGGCTAAAGGTCTTCAAATGTGTATGCTCAACCAATATCGAAAAACAAACGAATAACCTATGCTGTGGCGCATGTCCCCCCGCAGTTTTGGACGCACGAGTGGGAGACGCCGCAGGAGTGGCTGGAGGCGCTGACGGCGCTCAAGGCGCAGAGCTTCGTGCGCCGCATCTTCATGCTGGGCATCCCCACCGCCCGCGTGGACCCCAAAAGGCCGCACTATGTGGAGGTGTGCAGCAGGGAGATTAGCCTGTTCAGGGAGCACGCCAGCTCCTGGCATGGCTGGTTCATGCGGGCAGTGACAGAGGATGGTTTGCCAGTCCCTTGGTGTTGCAGTGCACGGCACTCGCCAGAGCACCCGTCTGCAAGCGCGCGACAGGCGGACCTGCCGTGCATCCCTGCAATCCTTTGGCGGTCTCGTCCTATGCCTCACAAGTGCCATTAGGCTCGCAATCTAAGGACCTTTGATATGACCCTGCAGGCGTACCAGAACCGCAACCGCATGATGCGGGAGTGGGCAGCCAACCAGACACGGGACGCCTACTACATCGACTTTGACGTGCTCGCGCGGGCGCCCAACCTGCCTGCCGCGTGCGCATCATTCAACAAACACTATGGGTGCCACCTGCGCAGCCTGTACGGTGGAGAGGAGCCAGGCGTCAACTACTTCCGGGAGCCGCACCTGCAGGTCGGTCCTGCGCAATACTGCTTTGCTGACTTGTCTCAGCGAACGGCCATTGGCATGGCTGTACTCTTGCAAGTCGGAGTCAGATCAGCTGCCTTCAATGCTGCTGAACAAAGTCGCCGGTTGCCAGTTGCTGCTCGCCGCTGCTCAAATCAGCTGGCGTGCCGCTTCAGGTGCCGCTGGGCGATTTTTTCAGCAGCGAAGACGGGGAGTGCCTCGACGACATGAACGCCGCCGTGTGGCAGATGTACCTCAACGTGGCCATGAAGGAGACTGCCGAGGACGCCGCCGACTCGGCGGCGGGGGGAAAGCGGCGCCGCAGCGGGCGGAAACCGCGGCAGCCGGCTGCCGGGGGAATCAGCTCGGCGCTGGAGTCCGCAAGCGAGAAGTTTGTGGACCGTGTGATCATGCGGGGAGTGAATCGATGAGGCAAGCCAGCAGCTGGGGCTTTGGAGGGAGGGTCGCAGAGCAGAGCGGCCGTGTGATGAGACCAGGCTGTTGTGCATCGCACGATCGCCGATAACAATCTGGGTATGCAGTCTGAATCACGCCACATAAATAAATTATGATTTCGAGACACATCATGCTTTCAAGACAAAAATATCATGCTTTCAAGACACAAAAACCCACAAACATGACAAATCATGCTGCTGTAAGTTCACAGATACGGCTCTCAGGAGCCCGGATTATGTGTTGCCACATCACACTCAAACCAAGATCCAGGAGTCACAGGAGATCCAGGAGTCACAGTGTATGCAGGGGGTGTTCTCTCCCCTATAGTTACAACGTCAACGTCGCAGAGACTAAACCACCCGACAGCGGCAGGGGCACAGGCTGAGGCCGGGACGGCGCCGCCGACAGCGGCGGGGCAGCTGCTGAGGCCGGGACGGCAGCGCCCGACAGCGGCGAGCAAGTGCCTGAGGCCGGGACGGCGGCGCCCGACGGCGGCGAGCAAGTGCCTGAGGCCGGGACGGCGGCGCCCGACGGCGGCGGGCAAATGCCTGAGGCCGGGACGGCGAGTGGGTGCGGTGGCGACAAGGCAGTCTCGCGTTCGATCCCACACATCGACTCGTTTTCCGATATCTACTGAAATGGAATTTGACATAGATGCGAAAAAGGAATAGAAGTCGCGCCACAATCGCCTTTCGCATATATCTGCTTTCTTCCTTCGAAGGTCGCGCCCAGGAAGGCTGCGGCACCCTACTGGAAGTCGAGTGGGGTGGTGCGCGACCCTTTTATCCGGCGGAGCAGCGGCTGAAGCCGGGACGACTGCGCCGCACGTCGGCGGCGCAGCAGCTGAGAGCGGGACGACGGCGCCGGGTGGCTGTGAAGCGGAAGCTCAGACTGTTGGGGGCTGATCCGGTCGGTCATTCAGGGTGTGGATAATAGCAGTGCAGTGTCAAGGACTCCTTGCTGGTACGTTGAACAACGAACGGCGTAGCCACGCTGTTGCTCTGCTTTTACACATCAGCGTCAAAACAAAACAGGCGCCTACTCC
>JAABUL010000524.1_pt1 | contig 81435 bp, 87 predicted proteins | sample 5559151 | NCBI WGS metagenome assembly JAABUL01 (sample SAMN10711876, study PRJNA513368) | rock metagenome | isolation source: Antarctica rocks | place: Antarctica: Victoria Land, Pudding Butte sud
CATCCTACTCTATCGAGATAGGCCCTCTGCCGTCGCTCTTCCAAACTGAAGGAACCTTGCTAGAGTATGCCGTGCGACACATAACGCTCTTCACGACCCTGAAACGCGTATCCCCAACGTACTTCAATCAATCAGCCAACGTCACACTTCCAGAGAACATTCTCACGTCGCCCAAACCCGGGTCAGGAGCTGCAGGCATTTTCAGCATCACGGTTGTCGATCTTGTCACTCCTACAGATGCAGGCAACTATGTGGACGAGCTCGAATACGTATACAAATAACCTCCTCCAGGCCGATACCAGATACCGAGATCATGCGCTTCATTAGCCGCGGAACTCCTTACGACGAGGAGAAAGAGGTCGAATTGAATCGCATTGGCGTGACTTGGATTTCCCGTGAAGTGTGGCCCTATGCATATCCAGCTCCCAAATCTGGCCAGCGACTGTTGAATGATATTGAAATCGTACCGGACTTGTTACATACTGGTGCCGGGAAGGATATGCTTAGCTCAACGGAGATGAATTTTCGTATGAGTCTCAACATAGCGAAGTTTTTATATCATAGTGAGTGGTTTGGAGACACTATATTATGCAGCGGTGAGCCCGTAGAGTGAGCACTTCCTAGTCTCTAGAATGGGATTATTCACATAGTATTATCAGAGGGTGCAGAAAGTCATCAAACAACAACTGATCTTTGCTTAAAAGTTAAGATATTCAAGTAGAACTCTCTGATTTCTGATAACAGTTTAACCATTTGACTCGAGTTCATTTACAAGACTTATGAGAATACAAATTACTGGATAGTACCAATTGAACAATTCGAACATATGAACCTGATCGAATTTGACTTTGTCCATAGCCAGACCGCTATTCAGATAATTTGACAGTTGGCTGAGCGTGTCTAGCAAACTTTTCGCATACCCCGTGCTGCATCATCTCGGTTCGGAGTTAAGGCACCCAAGTACCACGCTAAAAGCCGAGGCTGCCAAGATTTCGCGCACTGACCACTATCAAAAAGTTCGCAAATCAAAAAATACTCAAACTGACTGTCAAACGATCTGGATCAACACGTCCATGTCATCTTTCTTTACTGCCCCTGCTTCGCAACGGAAACGGAAACGCGAGGACACAGCGGCCGTACCTTCGAGAAAACGAGCGACAGGCACAGGATCTAAACCGAATACTCAGAATGCCAAACCTGCCAGACCCAAAAGAGATGAATCCATCTCAAGTAGCGGGTCTGAGGATGGCGCCAGACGCCAGATGCCTAGTGATGAGGAGAAACATATTAGCAGCGAGTCGGACGACGAAGATGAGACGGGAGCCGAGCGTCGTTTAAGGCTTGCAGAGAGGTACTTAGAAAATATCAAGGGAGAGGTGGACGAGGTTGGCTTTGATGCGGAAGAGATAGACAGAGATCTCATCGCCGAGAGGCTGCAAGAAGATGTGGTAGGCATCAAGAAATCTACTCTACACGGCTGCCGCAGAGCTTAATACTTCGAACAGGCGGAGACTAAAGGGAGACTCTATCGTCACATAGCCTCAGACCTTTCCTTCCCAAGCGCAATAAAAACCCAGTTCCGCGCTGACACCCTTACCACAACCTCAATCGCCGTTTGCCCTCCCTACGCCTACACCGTCTCAAAGGACCTAACATTCATAAAATGGGAGCTTCCCACGCCTCCCCCGCCCTCTACCTCAAAACGTAAAACTCCGAAAAAGCCTCCCCCGCCTACCCGCCGCCGACCAATAAAATTGCTCTCTACAAAAGGCAACAAGAATAAAGCCGACGATCCTTCCTACAATCATCATACCGCTGCCATCCTCACCATCGCCGCCTCCTCCTCCGGCAAGTTTGTCGCTACAGGCGGCGCAGACAAACGTCTTATAATCTGGTCCGCGGCAGACCTGACGCCCCTCCGTGTTTTCACACAACACCGTGATGCAGTCACAAGTCTTGCGTTTCGCCGTGGCACAAACCAGCTGTATTCCGCTTCCAAGGACCGCACGATCAAAACATGGAGTCTCGACGACCTCGCCTACGTCGAAACGCTGTTCGGCCACCAAGACGAAGTCGTCAACGTGGCTGCTTTAGCTCTGGAACGCTGTGTCAGCGTTGGGGCTCGGGATCGTACAGCGCGACTGTGGAAAGTTGTCGAGGAGACCCAACTCGTGTTCCGCGGCGGTGGAGGCGGCGGCGCGGGTGACCGCTCCAACGACAAGAGGAAAAACCCCAGCGCTAAAAGCAAGACGACCTACGCTGAAGGTTCTATCGATCGCATCGCCCTCATCGACGAAGAAACCTTCATTACCGGCTCCGATAACGGCGCCCTCTGCCTCTGGAACCTCCAAAAGAAAAAACCCGTCTTCACCGTACCCCTAGCACACGGCCTAGACCCCCCTCTAAACCCCGAAGAAGCGTCCGCGGAACAGGACCCCCACCCTAAAGTTCCTGGCCCGCCGCTCCCCCGGTGGATCACAGCGCTGGCGACGGTGCCATATAGCGATTTGATCCTCAGCGGCAGCTGGGATGGCGAACTCCGCGTCTGGCGCATCAGCGCCGACAAGAAACGCATCGAATCTGTTGGCATTGTTGGCGCACCCACCCCGCCACACACAGAGGATGCTATCACAGCAGTAGCTGCTCATTCCGACAGCGCTCCCGAGAACCAACCTACGATCCGCGGCATCATCAACGACATCGCCGTTTTTGAGCGCGGGGACAGAGGCAAGGATGGCCTGTGTGTCGTTGTGGCCGTGGGTACGGAACATAGATTTGGGCGGTGGAAGAGTGTGAGCGGGAGGAATGGGGCTATGGTTTTTGAGGTGGCCAGAAAAGTGGGTGAACGGGAGGGAAGGGCCGGGGGGGAAGTGGAGGGTGGGAAGATGGAGGGTTAATCGGGAATTGATGGGTTGGCTTAAATGATTCCAGATAGCTTCTAGCTAATCAGGCTTGCTGTGAGTTCTCTAGCAACCTTGACCCAGAAACACCAATCTAGCAGCAAATCAAGCACCTCGTCTAAACCAGATGCCATAAGATAACTGAAGAAAACTATGCCATTGAAGTATCTATGCACGAAGCAATCCCACGTCTAAGCTAACCTCAACCTAGCATACAAAGCATAAGCCCATGCCACTGAAATGCCAAGGTAAAGCAAGCAACAACCTCGCGTGCATTCCCAGTACGAGTGGTTGGTGAAGCAAATGCTGGCTATGCGGTAGGGTATGTAGCGCCTGCTTGTAATCTATGGTTTGATGCTATGCATGCCACACGCCCGTGAAAGAGTCCTTAATGTCTCGAAACGCCGCTATCGCTAATCTCTACCAACGACGACCAAAGGCTTCGCCGGCTACATTCGCAGCAGGAGGCTGAATCTGCTCTCTCTGTCTCCGCTCGCGCTTCAGTCGCTTCTTCTCGGCCTTTCTGGCAGCTTTGCGTACGGCCTCGTTGCTAGCGGCTCGCTGGCGTCTCTGCTCCAATCCGGATAAGGCTTCATTCGTGGGTGGTTGGCGGGGTGGGGGGTTTGGGCTTCCTGAGGAGCGTGCGTTGCTTGGTGGTTGACGGGGACTTCGTGAAGGGATTCTGTGGGTTCGTTGGCGGGGACGTGTTGAGTGTCTTGGTGGGATGTTGATGTAGCGGTTGGTGCTAGCTGGCGGAGGAACGCGGACGTAGCGGGCGCCGTCCTGGGATACTAGGGGAGAACTTGAGATCTCGTTCCTCGTAATGCGGGGCCTGTGATCTTCTGTTCTTATTGGACTTGATCCAATTAGTATGGGGGATATCGAGTTGCTCGTGGGGCCGGGTTGGTGGAGAACTGGAGTCATTCTGGTACCATGTGCTGGTGATCGTCGTCCGACAGTCGCTGTGCCGTTGCTGCTTTGAGGGTTTTGTGTCCAACAATATATATCACCTGCATCGGAGGCATGATCTTCCTCGGAAACACCAGGGTTTGCCGTACGCCGTGCGCGTGAGCGTCGAGGCGGTACTGGAGAGTCAGAATCACTCTCAATCTCTATTGGAACTCCTCTGGATGTTCCATTGCTTGAGCCTGAACCCCTTTCATTGCTACCAAATTCCGGATGCAGTGGAGAAAAGCCATGTGCTAACATGCTGCTGTTGTTGTGTTGCCGATTTCGTCGAGAAAGAGAAGGCCCACGAAAAGTAGGCATGCCCGAACGACCAATATCTGAGCCAGAGGAGCTACTGAGTCTCTGGATGCGTGCTCGCCTCCTGCTGCGCACGAGTGGAGTGACGTCTGAACCGTCTTCCGATTCAACCTGAGTGCTCCCACGAACAGCGATAGCAGGTGCGTGATCAGATTCGCTCAGTCCGCTGTTCTCTGATATCGGACGTGCTCTAGCCCGCCTTTGTCCAGCCCGAATTTGGATTCGGCCCAGACGTGTTCCTCTGAATCGACCGTTACTAAAACTAGTTTGACCAATTGCGATGTCATCCGGAAAGTCCTCGTAATCCGAAGGGTTTGTGCCAGAGGCCTCCTCTATTCCGGTAATTTCCTCGGTATCGTAATGTGTACTTGGAGAACCCATGTGTGAAGACCTAATGCGTGGGGACGATCCGCGGGCAGGACTCCAATCATCAGGTATAGAAGTTTCTCCTCCCGGAGAGTTTGGTGGATCTTCCCCATCATTAACAACGAAGCCATCCAACGACCCTGCGTCCTCATCATCCGCGTTGCTTTGATCCTCATCAGTCTCAGTAAGGACGCGTCTTCTATTTCTACCGCGTGCGGCTATTCTTCCCATCGATGCAAGCTCTTCGATGTCAATGCCCCCGTATGGTCGATTGGTGGGATCCGCAAATGAAATGTCTGTATCAGAAAAGTAGTCAAAGTCGGAGCCTCCATCCTCCAAACCAGATCGGTCTCTTTGTTGCTCCACGAATTGCCGTGCATATATCTCGCTCAACGACGAGCTTGCAGAGTCACTCAAAGAATCCGTGCCGTGTCTAAAGTGTGCAAAAATGGTATAACCACATGTTCCACATTCGCCGTCTTCAAGTTCCCAGGTACAATGCGGACATCTATCGACACCGTCCTGAATATCCCTAATGGCTGGTACCGTTCGACGAGGGGCGGGAGCGAAGTATCTGAAGCGACCTCTGAAAAGACCCCCACCACCATCGGCAAGACTTGCCTTATCTAGCTCTACAGTTTCTGCCTCCTCTTGCTGCAGTCTCCGGTGCTCTTCAGTTGTTTCTCCAGCGGGCACAAGCTCCGCTCGGCTGAGAAAGATCTGCGTTACTTCTCGTACCTAAACAGCAAATTAGTCACAGTTGAGGCATTTTGATACAGAAGACCTACAAGGTAAGCAGGGGCTGGCTGTCGAATGACATCAGAGCGGCAATCGGGACAGGTCTTCTTGGTACGGTCTCTGTCGAACCACTGGCGGAGGCAGCTATAGCAAAAGGTATGGCCACATTCTATGGTGTAAGGTTCGTACAGAGGGCGAACGCAAATTCGACACGTGATAAGAGACCTCAGATCTTCTAGGCTTGTCTCGATGCTTTGTAGCAGGCCGGCGGAGCCATCTCTGGCTCCTGGCTCATATCCAGCAGCGGCGTTCATAACTCCAAATTCCTACTTGATTCACATGGAAGAAGTAGTAGAAGAGAAGATCCGGTCATGAGTAGTGAGTGAAAGTGGAGGTGTTGTTGCGGAATGGAACCTGGGTTAGGCGTGGAAACGGAAACGCGCCGTAGTGGCTCCGAATGAGGCTAGGCTGAGTGTAATTCAATCCAAGTCAACCTCAGAAAATGCACATAAACATCAACTTTTGAAGAATACTTCACTAGTATTTTCATTGGTGTGCCCAAGATAGTCATCCAGCAGAAGGGCTATCCCATCACATAGGGTTCTGTTTGCCGATTGCAGTTCAACCCGTGTATTCAGCAAATTGTCTTGTGAACTTTCCTATAAGGAATTCCTCTCGGAAGTCGGAACACCATGATCCAACTTCTAGCTATCCTTAGTCGTACAGAGGGACTCACTATCACCGGTTGAAATCTTGACGGAAGAATATGAGATTATCGCTCACCTCGTCGTCTCACCATCTCGTTGAGGTCCTGATATCTAACATAAGTTCGCGGCTGATCCGAACAACTTGTTCTTAATGCTCAAAACCGACTGGCTTATTCTCAGTGCCACTCGATAGCTTTCCACTTAGTCAAACTTTCATCTCTAAAATCTGCAAGTGCGTGCTGTAAAGGTGCATTTTCCTCGCTCCTTACAACCAGTTTAAGATCTTTTATTATTTTGTACGTCTCACTACTATATAGGTCCGTCCGAATCAAGTCTCCTAGAAAGTAATCTAGAGTTCAATGATGAATACAGAGACAGTCATTGACCACGAGCTATTTAGTGATACTGGCTGTGGAATCTAGCTTCCATCCATGGCAATGTTAATACATTCTGATCGTCTGCTTGTCCTTCTATCATAAGATAAATGAAAGCCTTTTCGGGAAATACCCTGAGACTATGGGGAATTAAGGTAGGAATAGTCCCTAACACATACGTCCCTTCATCCTAGTTGTTTGGTAAAGATTCGAAGGCTTTTCGCAGTGGGACTGCCATCAACGTTCTAGTACAATCTCCAGCGGCTGGAGTGGAAGTTCTTGTTGTATTACTACATTTTCTCGACCCCAATAGTCAAGCTAGCAATGCATCGCGTGAATCCTCTTGGCTCCATTACCTGTATCAACTGCCAGCTGATCCGCGTTTCTCTCAAAGCCTTCCAAGGCCTGAGGTACTCAATCGATCTGTCAAAATATAGCTTGGCTCATGCGTTCCTTCATTCTGTATTCACCCCTGTTATGACGTGGATCACTCAAGGTCTATTGCAACACTTTGCCGCTTGAGTCCTCCTAATTAACTACTCGAGTCTCCCTTGCGCCGTTCTTCTCCATGTCTTCTACACTCAACCCATCATGGCTCCAATCCTCAGATCCACGTCCCAAAATCATCCGCGCCTGGATCTCACCCAAGATGAACTATTCCACCTCTGCATTTTCTACATCTATGTCTCCGTCTCTGCCGAGGCCGTTGCAACGTTGATGAACACGTGTTTTAGGCCTAGGCTGATCTTGACAGATAAAAATGTCCAGGACACCTATCTGCATCTACATGACACCGAGAACGAGACGTGGATCAGAGCGAAGGATATGAACAGAAGGGAGAAGGAGATGTTAAAGAGCATTTTGAGCACCCATGGGGTGGGACACCAGCTGTTGGAGGTCGATGTTATTAAGCCAGTGGCGCCGATGGCATGTATGAGGGTAAGCCAGCAGGGAGCAAGAAGAAGCATACGCAAGTGCTGATGAGAAAGAATAGAAGCGCCACGGTTGGGGGGAATGATGCTACAGACTCAGGAAAGAGGGGAGTGCGAAGCTTGGTGTATAATCGGGAAATTCATGATAAGAATAATCCGATAACAGCTGAGACCTCGACTTGCATAGAAATACGGCAAGGAGAAGAGTATTTCATCTTCACTCGACTTAGCGCTGAAGAAATGAGTGTATCATGGGGTTGACAATTAGGCAGCCGCGCCTCGAAACCGTTTTCTGTTCCAAACTAGGTAGAAGCCCAAGGTACGAGTATCTTCCTCATCAAGACATTCGCCGCTTCTGAAATCTTCTGCAGTATTCCATCTGTAGAGAAGTTATGATATTGATGTTTGGTTTATGTTATAATTTCACAGGGTAAGATTCTCACACTTGCATTTCGGGCGTCAGAAGATAAGCATCAATTGAACAAACTCACCTGTATTGACCTGACAAAATTCCGGTTTGGTATATCGTTGGAGGAGAGAAAGACGTTGTTGCCCGTCTTTGCTGGAGAGGTAGAGAGAATTCTTTGCATGGGGATTTTCCGCCAATCAAAAAGCAAAATCTACAACCATGATCCTTCCTTTTCTGGTCCAATGGTTCGCAACATTCCATGAGCATCAGGGTCACCTTGTGTTGAACTCTTCATCGCAAAATGTTCCATGCCGGAGAGGAGGAAGGTGATCATCATACTCTTCTATTCACTCTTCATGCTCCCGTACCATGAAACCCCTATCTCTTTGCTTGCAAGCATGGCGAAGATGAGCGTCAACAAAGTCGTTACAATGAGACTCTCATACGTGGCAGCAACGAAACGTTCATTGGCTGAGCTATAGCTCCTGCTTGGAATAGTACAGCATCCACCTTAAACACGAGACATCACATACACGCGCCCTAGGAACGATCTCAATAGAATTTGCAGGAATATCAACACGCCCAGAAGCAAAAGCAAGTCATCAAGCATAGACAAGGGAAGTCGTTCAGGTCATTCTCTGTACGCCCTAGATGATCCAAAGCATCAGAGTTTCGGGTTATTCGTCCGTTTTTTTGCGCTTATTCTTGCCTCCATGCGCGCCGTGGTCATTCAGGAGATGACTGTCATCGATGTATCCTTTTGTAACCAGTGCATCCTCAACTATTTCTTGGTTCATATGCGCCAAGAACTTTTCTTGCTCGCGGAAGAATTTCTTTAGCCGTGTGGTGTTGATCTTTTTGCCACCCTTGTTACATTCCCTCAAGAGCTTCAACTGGTCGCGGATACGCTCTTCTAGTATCTCAAGTCGGTACTCGCTGAATTGGAAATAAAGCTCTGCAAGATTTGAAATTGGCCGTACTGTGGTCAGAACAGTATCATCCGGTAAGGCAGGACATCGAGGACGAAAAGAGGTCACCATCGTGATCCGCTCCGTTGCCCCAAGAGCACGCAGAGCTTGATGCTCAATATAGCGTCCTTGCAAGACAACTGCGCAGCCCTGCGAAAGATTAGGCGTGTATGAGTAGGCAGAAGCGTGGGACTTACCATCTGAGGACCCCGAACCTTGAGTATGTCTCCAGTTCCAGTCCTCAAGGCCGTCTCACCTCCGATCATAGTAGCGCATTCACTAAGCATGGTGACGCAAACAAACGGATAGCTGTCGGTATGCCAATCCACAATAGGCTTATCATCTTCCCATGGACAGCCAGCAATTCCCTCATCAGCCTCTGTTAGGTGTCTATCCATGAAAGCTTCGAGTTCCTCCGCCTTCTGCTTTTCGGTCTTCATGGAAATGTTGACATGAGCGATCTCGAAATCCATCTCGGGTACTAGATCAATACCAGCGATCTTTGAGATGATTGCAAGTGTCTCGGGATGCTTCCAGGTGTCGTAGATAAATGGAGCATACCTTGACTCAGATCAGACAGGTCGTTCAAGAGAATTCTCGTATCAACAAGGTGCTTACTTCGATGCAAACCCACGGAGCTGACACTTGGCCAAATTACTTGAATATTGGCAGTTATCCCAAACTTCTTTGCTCATGATCTCCGCTCGCATTTGGTGGATGGCGTCTTTAGTGAAGAGCTGAAAAGGTTCGGAGGCTGCACATGGAGAGACTCCGGTCCCGTCCGGAAAACCTAAGTCTGTCATAGTGTGTACCTTCGAAGGTGGTTTGAAGTCGATGTGTTTTGCTGGGTCGAAATCGATGTTGACCATTGTCTCTACCGGTAGCTTCTCGATAAGTGGTTCTAAGCTAGGCTCCGCTGCTACGACACGAGGAGAGACTTCTGTTGTTGTCATGGTGTCCACTTCGAATCTTCAATGATGTCCCACCAAATTGGAAGAACAATAACAATAGCGGATTGCAACGCTGGGTAAGCAGACAAAAGGAGTAGCTTAAGGATCTCAGGAAACCTTGATCTAAGTAGGTCAAGACCAACGTAAGTCAAAACCCAGAAAGTGCTCTACCGAATAGGAATATTGAGGGCTGAGTGTCGCTCCTAATAGGGGCAGCCGCTGATACGAACACTATCGGAGATGAAAGAGATGATGTTAGGAGGGAAGTTATTGAAGCATGCGAAGTTACAAGATGATGATAAGATGTTGCGCGACTCTATCATACCTCTCTTCGTAACCTAAGGCCTCCTCAATTTCAGTCTTAAACTCAGATGGAATTTCGGCCAGGAGAATGGTTTAGAATATTCTCCTTGCTCACAGCTATAACAGGATCTCTATATCTCGTATATGTGAGAAATATCTGCAAGCATATGAAAGGAAACTCGGGGTAGTTCAAACGAAGCAGGTATTTTCAATCTCTGATTTGGTCACAAAATCGGATGGAGCCTCCTAGAAAGGGTTTTTAGACTCCGGTCGTACTTTGGAAGAATATCTTATTTCGCCTACGCGTTTCACAACGGGCAAGATATAGTGATTATTTTCGGTTGCAGAATCGCCTTTGTTCTGGTGTGGAGGGGGAGATGCCAAAGTTTCCCTCGAACGTATACCGGGGTATAAACAATTTCTTGTGTATCAACGGAGCGGAAGCAAAGGAAACACCAATGCTGAACGAACTTGCGTCGACGACCTGGACAAGAGTGTGGAGTCACCATGATGGTATGCGTATCGCAAAGGAAACTGTTACCCCCTTTGGACAGACACATCAGCGATTGTAAACCACCAACTGATCTTGCCCCGGCACTAGTTGCTCTCTTGGATGTGTTTCTGCTTGAACCGTCACAGCCGCATTCCGACAATGCATTGGGCTTGACAGGATGCATCGTTGATTGACCGGAGTCACGGCTGCATCCAGAGATCATGGCAGGTGGTACAGATGCATCATAAGAACAGAGTGCCGGGTCCAAGGTACGGGGGCTAGGAGGACTTGCAAGGCCCGTGAGCGAACACGTTGTGAACAATTACCACGGGGGGGGGCGATGTAAGAAGGATGGAATGGATGGTGGGTGTGGAGGACTAAGGGACTTCTGGACTCCCTTTCCTGATTGGGAAGCGACAAAGACTGGACCGGGGCTCTCTCGTGTTTTTAAGCTTCGGTAAGGTATTGTAATAGAGAATAGCATAGTAGTAGCAGACTCGATCAAGCGGGGCAGCACCAGATCTCAAGCCATTCCGAGAAATTCATAAGAGACGAAGAACCGTTGGGCATATCGCTGCCCTGGCTGCTGGCACTGTTCTGCCATTGCGAGAAGCGAGGCGAATCGGATTGTATGATAGGTACCCCGTTCGCTGGCTACGCCACAAGCTCGACTTTACCAGACAACTTTGACAGTTACCCCTCTAACACTTCAGTAATGAGTGCGAACAATTATTTTCGAGGAGATGCAAGGTGTGATCCCCGAGGTATCCACGTGATACGAAGATCCATGAAGCTTTATATTCTATATCCTTTGCAGGTCAACAATAATAATGAATCCAGGTAATGCGATGTCGAGACGATTCCCAACACCGCACAGCGAACCTCGAGGCCGAGTGACGTTGCATTTCTTTATCGATAAGATGATGCAGGTGATGCTACAGGGGTGCCCTGTCCCTGTAGCATGTCTTACTAAGCGTGCTCGCAATCGTCAATCTTAAATACGGGATGTTCCTACTTGCGACATCACCTCGAATGACAATAACATGGCTCAGCCAAGTGGAGGGGACTCGACGTGGGCAAAAGCGGAGTACGCTTTCACAAGGTCATTCTTCCCTTTGAACAGAAAACGGTGGTTTTCGGAAGAAGACACATCGGTCTGAATGCGATACTAACCCCGCCCAGCAAGAGAGACAGTGAATATTTCGATCCCTGTCAAGAGGCAGCTTCTCGCAGCATGAGATGTCTGCACCGGAACGGAGGAGATAGGGACTTATGTACAGACTACTTCCAGTGAGTGAGCCTTATCTGCTGTACCCTGCGAACTGGGAATACTTGAGACGGTCTTAGAGTATGGACTCTGCTGCTTCGGGCGGTTACTGGGCAAGATGGTAATGTATATCTTGCTAGAGCCTACCGAGATTGCAAGAAAGAATGGGTATGTGTTAGCCTGCAGCCGAAGCACTTTATCTCGACATCGTTCATCCTGACAACGCATCAGACAACAGAGCGTATAGAGGCCAAACGAAAGGCGAGATTGGATGGCAAGCCGATGCTCTCGTGATCGCACCTTGGTGCAGCAGTCTTATCGGCATTTCTCGATACCAGGACATTGGACTCCCAGTCGACCACCTGCGGGATGGGGAAAAGCTATCTAGGGGTTGATAAGGAATATTGTCATGTGCTTCATTATCAGGAAATGGCTAATTGGGGCCATTATGTGGACAACGTGGTGGGAACACGAATTGAAAGCACTTGCTATACGCAGTATCGTCGCACAGTGATGACATAACAGTTGGAGTCCATAAGCATAGTCACTATACAGATGATGATTGTAACCTCAACATAAAAACCTCATCTCAATCTGGTTTTATTCGTAGAGACCAAATTGTGTTCTCTCAAACGCAGATATCTTCGAATTTTCGAACCCCCATCCCTGCCTGCGAGATCTGAATGGCAAACAACCGGGTACCTACCTACATTAGATACTGCAAGCAAGATAGAGGCGATCGTACAGTGAGGTGGGGGATTCGACGTTGGACAGATCTGAGTCACGTGATTATCCGGTCAAAGCAGAGATAGTCCGACGGACGGTGAACCCTAAATTCGGTTCATGCAACTAGGGCTCGGAAGTCCGCGTCTACACCGTAAGTTTAGAGGCTCAATTGCGACCGGGGTCACTTGTAGATTACTTTATGTCGGCATTTTCATTGTACATATTGACATTGGAACATGGCATAAGGTATGGCTGACTGATCTTCTGACTGGGCGCACAAGTGCGCAACATGCCGCAACAACAGAATGCGGCCAGTAGCCGCCTAGACCAACAGCTGCAGAATCTGATTGAAGGCCAGAATTGGAAGCAAGCTATCACTCTGTGTGAGAAGCGAATAAAGAAGGGCGACAAGAGTGACAAGCTGCTGGTAGACTGCACGGCTATATTTGGGAAAGAGAGAAGTCCTGAAGCTAACATCTCTCATGTCGCAGGTCACCAAAGCCAACATTCTTCTGTCATGCCCCGATCAAGCTCGTCTGCAGCAGGGCCGAAGAGAGCTGGACGCACTCCTAAACAGAAACCCGCCCATCACGGACGTCGATGCTCTCCTTGCCATCGACTATGAGGCCTATGGGAGGAATGATAGAGATCCGCGGATGGAGTTGATGTGGGAACGGGCAACGACTGCACTCCCCCAGGACGAATATCTTCACAAAGTATGGTGCGAGCTTAAATTCAGCCATATGAATTGGAGGTCGGCGCAAAAGGTGCGTCTCGTCGTGCTCATACAATGAAACAAGGCCCTTTAATTCGCTAAACATAGCTCTCCTGCGATAGGCATCTATGAAATATATGAGGAATTTCTCAAAAAAGCGGGAACCATTCTTTTGGACCATACTCAGTAGTTTTCTCGCGGGAGCTGCGCCGGATGTTTCAGAAGATGACCGAAGGCTATTCTGGCCGCTCGCTTACAGGCTGCTCTCCAAAGCAGCGGCTGATGTACCTGCTGGAAAAGTGAGGTGCACCTTACGAAATGTTACGTTGTCATTTACTAAATCTGCAAAGGAACTACTAAGCCAGGGCAGAACGCTCCATACACTCGAAGAGCTGTTCTTTCTCTTGAAGGTATACAGATCCCAAAATAAGTATGAGGAAGCTCTAGCGATTTTGGATGATCCACGCACTGGTATCCACTCGCGGGTTGGAAAGAACTCATGGGAGCTTGTGAGAACGAAGATCGAGCTTTACGAGACGTGCAATTTGTGGAAGGATGAGTGGCAATTCTGTTGGGAGCTCCTCGAGGATGCTCGTCCGGACTACTTGCAGGACGTTGGCAGGACTTCGTATTCAGTTTTCGGCAAGGTCGGCGATGATTGGAAGGTATGGGCTGGCTTGGTGGATGCGACCTTCAGACTAGGCACCCAGGAGTACGTAGATCGCAGGTATGGTGTCAGATGGCACAGCGAGAGCTGACGATTTCAGGCACACGGCCGGCTTGGATATTATGATCGAGGAGTATCTCAAGCAGAACACCACCTCAAGAAATGCTCGCTTGGCATTAATAAAGCATTACTCCCTGGCATCTATCTCGGACAAGAGCTACCAAGATAAAATCTTTTCTGCTTGTTGTGAGCACTTTTCGGACTACTCTTCGAGAGTCGTGTGTTTCCGTAATCTCCACCCTTATCTATCCAGTCTAGATAGGTCGAATCAAGAGAAACTGCTCAGATTGGCTGCTAGTACTGCTCGGGACTCCAAGACCCAGGTGAACGACTCCGAAGTAGGCATTGCTACTTCACTCACTCGTCGAATCTGCTAATCACTAATTTAGTCTGCTAGCGTCTCATGGATCACCTCGGAGATTAATGCGCTGAAGCTGGATTATAATCTTATTGTTTCCCAGGACGATACTAGCGGGAGTATAAATCTCCTACGAGCATTCGTTTGCAATTGTCTCAGGCTCTATAAAGTCTCATTGCCTCTTGGTTCCAAGCTTCCGGTCAGCGAGCGCCGGCCAGGGGACGATGCGGCGATTCTAGCAGTCATGGCACTCTTGCATCTTCATAGACATGGAGAGTTCAACGCTTTACTACGGGCTGTTGCTGTATTAGAGTTTCTTCTCTCCTATTCGAAGCACAACTACGATGCGTTGCTGATGTTGGTCCGTCTCTACCTATTCCTAGGCACTCCGTCGCTGGCTGTCAAAGCCTACTCTGTGCTGTCAATCAAAAACATACAATATGCAACATTGTCTTGGATCTTGCTTACGCGCATCTCAACAACTCATCCATACCTCTTCAATCCTGCATTGAAGGTCAAGAATGGAGCGCCAGCCTCGGGTTTGTTATTAAACGCTTTGGACTGGCACAGGTCGGCATCTAACCTAGGCGGCGCCACCACGAGTCAGATGCTCCAAACCGGCCAGTATTGCATGATGCTGGATAACTTGGCAACACAAGGATCAGTTCTGCAAGGGTTTTCACACTATTTAATCATCGTCGAGTTGTTACGAATTATACGTCTCACTCAACCATCGAGCGGAAGCGACTATAGAGTAGCATGCAGTAAGTGGGACACACACGTAGTAGAACGAGTCATTGACATGTTAGCAGACGAAATCTCCAGTCGAATAGAAGACAACCGGGATCGGAAAGCGTTCCCTGACTGTGAAGCAACCGGCCGGCTTCGGTTTGAACAATACCTCTGTTTGGGCCCAGAACCCAATGTAGGGCTTTTCTGCGGGCGTCGTGTTTTCTGTGGACGAAGCTAATACCTTGAATCTAGAATCAATGGCTTGGGATACAACTGCACATATCACGGTTGTGGGATATTCTTCATAAGAGACCAAGCACAATATCGATGCCACAGCTCGCGGAGCTAGAAGATCGTAATAGATTAGAAGATAAAACATTGACACCTGCCGAGTCTAGTGCTAAAGATATCATGTTCGAGTCGATTGAGAAATTGTACGTCATCTCTGTTGCGAAAATCTCGGGTGGCCAGCGAAAGAACGCAGAGACAGAAGTTCGTACGCAGCTCCGAACCATTGAACACTGGCTCTTCGATGCTTCAATGTCGTTCGAAGACCACATTGGGAACATGTTCCCACTCAGTGCGGACCTAAGAATACCTACATGGCATTATTTCCATGAGATCCATGTGTTGCTGGACGTCTGTCACTTCATAAATGCGATTTTGGACCTGATTGGCTCCAACACACACAACCTGGATTTTATCGATCAGAAATTCTTGGTAGCCAGCTCTACCCGCATTCGAGAGTTGGTTGCCACGTGCTTTACCAACGCATATCATTCTGCATCGAGGATTCAAATCAGACTGAAACAAGAGAGCGCAGCCAGTGAAGTCGTCAAAGCCGGCCTTGGTCGACCTGGCGATACCGAAGACTCTATTGGAGTTGAGCTACGGAAACTAATGGACCGCCCATGGATGGAGAATTTCGGGGCAACCCTGCGTGAGAGCTGGGTGGAGGCTTTGAACGGAATCGTACAGATCAAGGCACCCTGAGCATCATGCTGCGTACATACGGATACGGAACAAAATTGTCTTTTGCATAGCACCGGCGTTGGACCAAAAGCGGCATAAGAGTATCGCATGGCGTTAACCCCAAGCGGTGGATCTTGTATACCCATAGATTTTGACGGAGGGCTCATGTCCTTATGCATACGAACACTAAGCACATACTTCTCAGCTTATACATAATAGTGAGGGCTTGATCCTCGGAGAAAGTCCGTACAGGCGGCAGCAAGCCTCATAATCTATCTTCCTCCGCTTTCTTCTTTTCCATCATCCTCGCAATGGTCGCCCTCCTCTCATCCCTCAGCGTAACATAAACCTACACCACACGCATTAGCCCTCCTCTCGCTCAGACCCCCGAACCCTTTCCACAGGGCAAACACCCCCCGCAATCGACTCACCCAAAACCAACACAACATCTCCACAAACCCCCATGAAAACACCAAGCCATTCTTCAACTCATCCCCTCCCCACCTCTTGCCTCCCCCCAACAATCCCCTCCCCAACCTGTTCCGCTCAACACTACCCCCAACCCCTTCTCCTCCTTGCTTGAAAACATACGAATAAGCCGTCACGACGAAGAAAAACAACAGCCGCACGGGGGTCTGGGAACCCCAGTAGAAAGTGCTGATTTCTGCGGGCAGAGACGATGCGGTTAAGTCGGCGAGGGCGAGGAGGGAGAACATTAGGGCGGCGAGGGCGGTGGAGGGAGTGGGGTGGGTGAGGGATTGTGGGGACGGCTAAGGGAGGAGAAGGGGTGTGGAGTTAGCTTAAAGGGGATGGCAATTTGAAAGGAGAGGAAAGGGAATGGAAGGGGCGGAAGGGTTAGGGAATGAAATGGAAGCGGCAGGTACCATGTCCATGGCTGCGCCGAGAATGTAGACGAGGTTCTGGTCGACGATTGTGGAGGGGGAGGTCAGGAGGAAGTAGGCGATTGTTAGGTGGAAGATGGCGAGGGAGCGGATGATGGTCGTTGCGGAGATGAGGGCCATAGCTGTGGTTGGGTTTGAGAGATAGGTCCCCGAAATAAGAAGCGTAAAAGGTTATCAAAGTGATCAATGACAATGGTGAATGGTGAATAGTGAATGGAAAACGTGGAGCACGGTCTACGTTTTCGTCCCGCTCCGGAAGAGACTAGCTCCCGCCCCGCTGCCGTGCGCCACTTTCCGAGGGTTCCCGCCATGATCATCTCATCCATATCAAAACTCTCCGAATCATCCATCCCCACCATGCCCAACCCTCCCTAACAACCACGACAACACTTATATTTCCTAACCCCTAAATAACTATGGACGCCCCAGACACCACCCCCTTCAACAAAGCCCTCCACACCAAATACTGGCTCCGCTGCCTCCACTTCCACCTCCCCACCGCCTACACTCCCACCGACGCCCAACGCATGACCCTCGCCTTCTTCATCCTTTCCGCCCTCGACCTCCTCGGTGCCCTTCACACGTCCGCAACCTCTAACCAACGCGCCGCCTACGTCGCGTGGATCTACCGCTGCCAGCACCCCCGCGGCGGCTTCCGCGGTTTTACAGGCGCAGACGCAGGCACGGAAAGAGGCGGGGAATGGGATCCCGCGAACGTGGCCGCGACATATTTTGCGCTTGCGAGCTTGGCGGTGCTGGGGGATGATTTGGGCGGGGTGCGGAGGAGGGAGTGTCTGGAGTGGGTGAGGGAGATGCAGGATGTGGATGGGAGCTTTGGGGAAGTGAAAATTGGGGGGAGGATTGAGGGTGGGAGGGATGTGAGGTTTTGCTATTGTGCAAGTGCTGTGAGGTGGATGTTGGGGGGTGGGAATGAGCGGGGGGAGGGAGATATTGATGTGGAGGGGTTGGTGGGGTTTGTGAGGGGGAGCCAGGTGAGTTTTACTTTGACGGGTTGAGATGGTGGGTGCAGGATGTGTTTCACGGGCTGATTCGATCTGTGTGGGGAAGACATACGATGGCGGTATAGCAAAGGCGCCGCTCCACGAAGCCCACGGTACGCTTCGCCCGTGCGCTTCTATGGGATGAAAGAAAAGCAATGCTCATCCGTAAAATTTCTGACAGCCGGAGAAACGTATTGCGGGATTGCAACGTTGGCGTTGCTGGGAAGATTGCCTTCGAAGTACAGCAAAGGGGGTTCTACAAAGAATGGGGAGACGGCGATTAGTGAGGAGTTTATCGAGTCGACGATACGATGGCTCGTGTACCGGCAGACTTCGATGTTCCAGGAGGAAGCGGAGGACGAGTATACAACTCATGACAACGAGATGAGCCACCACCAGCCCACCGCGAGCCATTTTCCACAAGTCTCGGATATCCAAGCCGCTCTTCCTACCCTTCCTGAAGCCTCGCGCACAAATTCGAGTACCTCTCAGGCCGTGCTGCCTCCCACACACACCTCGCTTCCCCCATTAGCACCCTCGCACACCGCCCCACAACCCTCGCACAACGCCCCATCACCCTCGCACGCCCCAGAATTTTCATACGCCGCCTCGGATCCCTCACACGCCAGCCCTTCACAACCAGAACCAACGCCCGCACCCCTCACAATCCCACCCTCCTCCCTCCTCTGGGCCGGCTTCAACGGCCGTTGCAACAAAGTAGCCGATACCTGCTACTCGTTCTGGGTCGGCGGGACACTCTCGGTAACTCCCCTTTCCCTCCCCCTTTCCCCTTCATATCCCCCCCCCCCTTCCTCCTCCAACCACACCTTCCAACATCCCTTCTCTCACCCCCCTAGCCTCCCTAATCGCACAAACCAGATCCTCCACAAAACCCACCTCACCTCCTTCCACGCCAACCGGCGCTACCTGCTCCTGCGCGCCCAGCACGCCATTGGCGGCTTTGGCAAGAACCCCGGGGATTTGCCTGGTTTGTTTCCCCCCTCTCCCTCTCCCTTCCCCTTTTCTCCTTCCCATTCCCCCCTCCTCTCTCATCCCTGTCTCCCTGCATCCCCACGCCCTACCAAGCTAACAGCGTTCCCCCTGTCAGATATCCTCCACTCGTACCTCGGCCTCGCGGCGCTGGCGACGATGCGCGAGCCGGAACTGAAGAGCTTGGATGCGGTGTTGTGTGTTAGTGTGGGCGCGAGGGAGGGGCTTGAGGGGGTGAGGTGATGAGGGGGGGAGACGGGGAGGGGTCAGGAAAGGGAATTGGGTTGGGGGGAGCAGAGGTTGCGGTAAGGGGTGGGGGGTGGGTGGGGGTGGGGGTTTTTTATAAATGTGCTTCGCATGATGAAATATGGGGGGCGTGATTGACTATCTATCTATCGAACATGGAGAAGAGGTATCTAAAGCGGGTTAACATTCACCTGGTCCATGGGAGTAACTACTCGACAAAAGTGTTCCTTGTTCCAATACGACATTCGCACGCATGAAAAATTGCGGGATCAATGCCACACCAACTCGTGCTATCCTCTCCTCCTCTTCTTTATTCTCTCAGACACATTTGCTGCGCTGACGGACCGCTATACCCTAAGTGAACAACACAAAACGAAAAGAAAGAAAATACCGCTGCTACGCCGCCAATGCTAGGTATACAACCACCTCCCCACCATAACATCGCTATAAAATCACACTCCGAATAACGTACACACCCTACTGGCACCCCCTTCACCGTCCCTGAAACGCCTTCCCCTGCACCGTCTTCTCCCCGCTCTTCGCACTCGCTGTTTTCGTGACCTCGGCCGTCTCGGTGGAGGGGCCTGTCTTCTCGACTCCCTTATTGCTGTCCGTTTTAAGCGGGATGATGCGCCCATCCGCCCCTCTCGGTTTCCGCTCCCACCCCGTTTTCAACCCCCGCTGCAGCTCGAACCGCGGGAAAATGTGCGCTTCAGTGTTGATGACGATGGAGTCCAAGGGCAGCAGATCCCGAGGCGAGAATAAGAGGTAGAAATACTTCAGCGTCTCTGCTAGCCAAAAACTTTCCATGTTATCTCTCAACATGGGCGGAATCTCGTTGACTTTATCGAGACTTGTGAAACCGGCGCCGTCGCTTGCGGCGCTATACTTGACAAAATTCTTGAACATTTCCCAGCCCCATTCTCGGTACTTTTGGTCACCGGTGATGCGCCACATGTAGAAGAGCGTCTCGACGGTTTCGGGCCGTTGTAGGTTGTGGCTGTCTTGGGGCTTGATGATGTAGTCTTGTTTCCAGCTGTCATCGTCCATTTCATTACTTGTGAGTTTGCCGTCTTGTTCCATGTGCGGCGGGTCGTTGGTTTGAAAGAATGTAATTTCGGGGGCTAGACCAGTAGCGGTGACTTTGTACATGCCCCAGCATGTTTTGGTAAGTTCAATGGCGAGGTTCATCTCGTCTTCTTCTTTCCTGCCCCATTTCCCTGCTTTCTTCGCTTCTTCAACTGTAGCGCCTCCTGTGGCGCCTAGAGCGATAGTGCCTGGCATGAAGCAGACCAGGTGATCCATCTTTGGCGAGAGCTTCCCCGACAGGCCATTGGGGCGTTCGCCAAGGACGGTGAAGTGGGAAGGGGAGGAGTAGGCGATTAGATGTTTGCGGACGCCGGCAAGGGCTTGGTTCCACATGTCGAGATAGACAGGTTCTTGGTTGGAGGTCTGGAGGTATTGTTTTATAAGGTATTCGTAGTAGGAGTCTCCTCGGCTGCCAAGGCGGATGTTATCGCCCCTAAAGTGGCCAAGGTTTGCGTAGATGAAAATGGGGACGAGGCCGTCTTCCATATCGTTGTCGTCGATGATTTGCATGACCCTTTCTGCTCTGTCCCAATAGTTCTTCTCGCCTGTGAGCATTGCAAGATACTTCAGTTCCAATTGAAGAGTTGATGCCTCGGCAGTAGACGAGGCTCCATCGTCCACGTGGGATGGGACGCCCTTTAAAGTCTTCAGATTTATACTAGCATAAGGTATGCCACTTTCCGAGTCGAAAGCGCCAAGTATACGGTCTGCTAGATCTGCAGCCTTCTCAAGGTACAGATCTTCCCCTGGTGACCCTTTGTCATCGTCGGCCAAGGGTGCCATTTCGGGAAATGTGGTCGACAGATAGTGGGCCGAAAGAAGTCCTCCCAGCATACGGATCGTTGTCTCAAATGTATTGACCTCATGATCCTGATCGTAATCGAGAGTTGTCGAGATCCATTCTCGAGCATGCGACAAGCGGGAGGTGAGATTCATTATCATTAGGGTATCAAGAGCGTCTACTATTATCCACCCCAGGCCTTTGTCTGTCATCTGCTTGCCTGTCTTTGAGATTGGATGATACTCGTCACAGCCTGAAAGTACAAAGTCAGTCGTTGAGCCTGAAGTAGCACATGCCTTCACCCAGGTACTTTGACCTGGGCTTAACTATCTCAAAACCCGATGAACATACCCCAGGCATACTGCGCGTAACCGTCCCAGCTGAGCGTAAACGCTTCTTTCACCCTTTCCCTTCGATCATCCCAATCCACAGTTGCAGCACCGGGCCCGCTCATCCAACCCCACGCACTTGTGCCCTTGCTCTTGACCTTTGCAGGCGTTGATGGAGACAGCAGAAACCAATATATCAATCCTAGAATGAAACATACAACCCCAAGCATGGCCCGCCATTGCTTGTACAAAGGCTGTTTCCTTCTAGATGCCGCATAGCTGTAGGGTTTGTCCTTGTACATTGGTAGTTGCTGCTTCTCAAAGAACCCATCTACTTTGCTGCCAATGCCCGATCTAGAGTGCCCATTCTGGGACCTGGAATGCCCTGAGCTACGCCAGGTTGCGTCTTCCGAAGGGCGTTGTTGATTGGTAGAGCTCGAAACGTTTCTGGGAGGGAAGGACATGCCGTGCCGGCAAAAGCCCACAAAATATCCTGCGACCACTACTAGGACTCCCCAGACTTTCCTTCTTAACCTCCGGGTATCGATCCTTGGAAAGCACTTTCACAGGCTATGCGCAGAAGCAAGAAGGAACTTCTAAATCGAGATGTGAAGCAGCAAAGCCTCTAGGATTCATGGCACCTAGGTGACACGCCTAAGGCAGCGAGGATGTCAAGCTTCTGTTGAGCTTGGGGATTCAAGGAAGCAAGGGTTACAGACGTTGGCTGACATGAAAGAAATATTATATCTGGTCAAATTAGGGGCGAGGGCCAAGCCTCGGCATCGTTACCAGGAGGATATCGTTATATCAAAGGCGGCCATACAAACAAATAATCCCAGTTGGTCTTAGAAAGTATATCGTTACAAAGAGATATCGCTATGCAGGATATCGTTATGGGTGGGTCTTACTGTACTGCCAAACCACATACGCTGTTGCTACGAGTCATCTAGAGCATGTATGAATGGTAGGCTATTTGTACAGGTTTTGTTGATGCCTTTGGAATTACCAAGATCTATTACCCCAGACGGTGAATCCACGCGCTCGTCAAAGCTCCCGATCAGAGCTTCTGATATTCCAGCTTGCCCTCCAACTTCTTCGATTCCGCAACTTTCCTTACCGCTTTGTTAAAGTCATCTTGATTTATAAAGTCTCTGTAGTCCTTGATAGCGAATAGCCCACTGTAGCCCAGCAATAGTCAGCAGATACTCTATGTTCGTATGTACATACATCATATGCCAAAAATTACTCACGCTTCTGTAACCACATTCCGTAGATCCGCACCATTCAGCTGATCACTCATCTTGACTACACTTTCGAAGTCTATCTCTCCTTCTAGAGCAACACCGCTAGTGTGTATCTTCAAGATTTCCAATCTGCCAACCTCATTCGGTAGAGGAATCTCGATTTTCCTATCGAGACGGCCTGCTCGCAGCAATGCAGGGTCAAGGGTATCAGGACGGTTGGTTGCCATGATGATTTTGGTTTTCCCCAGGTAGTCAAATCCATCCAGTTGGTTTAGTAGCTCCATCAAGGTACGTTGAATTTCTCGATCTGCGGAGGTCCCTTCTGAGAACCTTCGGCCGCCGATAGCGTCGATTTCGTCCATAAATATGATACAGGGTTCGTGTTCCTTTGCGTATCCGAACATCTCTCGTATTAATCTTGCAGACTCTCCAATGTATTTGTCAACAATGGCCGAGGAGACAACTAAGAAGGGTCAGTGCGATTACTCTTACTACAAAGTAGGTAGGCCTCTCATACCCTTCAAGAAATTCGTTTCCAGCCCACTAGCTACTGCTCGCGCCAGTAGCGTCTTCCCTGTTCCTGGAGGACCGTAGAGCAAGACACCCTTTGGTGGCTTGATACCAACCCTCAGGAACAGCTCAGGATTTTTCAGCGGTAGTTCTATAACTTCGCGTAGTTCTCTTATCTGCTCGTTCAACCCACCTATACCTCCAAAGCTGACCTGGCCCGGATCCTCCAATGACATATTGTAGACCAGCGGATCTACTTCTCTTGGTAGCATTCGCATTATTGTAAGGGTGGTCATGTCAAGAGCAACGCGTGTGCCCTGTTTTAGCTTGGCTTTGTCGACCTTTGATCTGCACCCAACGACGTACCGAGGACCGGATGAAGCTTTGACGATGACTGTAGATGCTCCCGTCAGCATACATGGCATCCTCTTCTGCTGTACTGATTGAGGTTCATCGACTCACATCTCTCTTCATCAAGCTGCTTGAGGACCTCGCCTATTATCTGTCCAACGCTTTGTAGTGCCTTGATGTTATCTTCGGTCGTATCGAATTCGTTCTGCAGGCCTTTGATGTCCAGCCGTAACGTTTTCAGCTTCGCCTCCATCTCCCTTGACTCTAACAGCTTGTTTTTGTATTGCTCGAGGGCATCTGCCCTCTCTGGGTCGCTGCCGTCCATCCTGGCAATTGGGGGTTCGTCAAGACAATGGTTGAGCTGTTACGACTCGGTGAACGTGTCAGTTGAGGACGGCAACGGTGTAGGGCCGAGTCGTAAGGATTCGTGAGATGTTCGAACTGGGTTTGGAGGTGAGGGAAGAATTTCGTGGAGTAAGCTAGGTAAAGAGGGAGATGGATGGAAGAAGAGTATGGTTGTAGATAATCTAGGAAGCTTTACCTCCATCATCAACATCCCGAAAGCTTGGGCCACCACGCTAGAGGCACTCTACTCTGAAGCTCCGGCGGCAACTTGCTAAATCACTTGATTCCTATGGAGACAACAATTCATTGATTGCAAGTTACTGGGTGCTATACACACCAAAGAGAAAGCCGGATGTGCTTCAACAGCTCCGTTTGCAACGAAAAAAGAGCATCCGTCACAATACCAGGCAATGCTGTAAAGTCTGAACCAATACATAAACTCTCCGTCCGTTCGGTGGTTCTTACTTATGAAATCTATTGCTCGACTATCCCGTTGTCAGTGATCGGTCTCCCTGATGGTTTGACCTATTCATTGGTGTTCAGCGAGACGTGAACAATCGAACTACAGCTGGCTGGTTCTAATAGATGCAGTATGGAAGCTTGAAGCTAGAAGTTTCATACACTTTTATATTCTTATGGAGACAATTTCGTTACAAAAGCGATTTCCAAAGAGGCTGTCGATGATCGTTGCAAGTTTGTAGAGCTTTAACAAGAAAATCTGGGTCTCATCTCTTTGGAAAGACGTTTGGTTGGTTTTCTAAGAGAATGCGTACGATGCTCTCTCCCAGCTTCAATGTCAATTTCATACCCTCTGAAGCTCAAGCTCGAAGATAAATCACCAGAACCTAGTACAGTGTTAATTGTCATCAACAAACCCGAAGGATATCGACGATTACTCACCTAACAGCATCCGGACAGATTGATTCTCCACCACTAGACGTCCAAATTGCTTGCTCCCTTACTGGGGTACCAGTATGAGCAGCATTAACCATCCACCCGGGCTTCATGAAAATTCCGACATGCGCCACCGACCCAGCGCAGTCTCCATTCGTAGCCCAGAAAATCATATCACCAGCTTGGGCGTCCGCGCGCGGCATGTGCCTACCCATGGAGGAGGAATATTGGGTTTGTGCCGTGCGCGGAATAGTTTTCCCTACGGCTTGGCAAACAGAATATTGGGTGAGTCCTGGAAGGGAATAAATTAGAACCTGAGAGCAATAATGGTAAGTCAGGAGAAGGGAAATCACCTGAGCAGTCGAAACCTCCTCCGGAGGGACCAGCGCAGCCTCCACCGCCCCAGACATAGGGCAGGCCCTCTTCCTTGACCGCCGCACCCACGACCGCAGAGCCAGTGCCCCCAGTCGGAGGCGGCGCAGCCCCACCACCAACGCAGCACTTGATCGTACTATCTCCGGGGCAGGCGCCAGACACAAACGACCCGCCGCAGGAGTCGGCCGTGTTCATGCAAATGCCGGAACCGGACGAGGTGCTGCATGTTTTCTTGACACAGCACTGCACGTTGGTCGCATCGTTGGGGCAGTATCCTGCGAGGTTGAAGCCTTGGGTGGTGCAGTCGGAGGTCAATTGGCAGGTCCCAGCGCCGTCGGGGGTGGAACATGCGCCGCCGATTGACCGTGGTTCCAGAGGAGAGGGGGCGAGGACCAGGGCGTGGGTCATGGTCGCCATGGCCAGGCAGAGGAGCGGGTGGGTGAAGTGCATTGTGCGATTTCTGATTCCTTGATCGGCTGAGTGGGTGTTGTTTTATTCCGTGGCAAAAATATATCAAAGCCAATACCCACCAAAAAGCAGACCTATCTCCCTACTATATACCCCAACCCCTCCTCCCCAACGGGGGCGAAACAAAATCCCCAAAGTCTTGGCTCGCCCATAGCTTGGGGGCAATTTCCACCCTCACCCCTTACCCTCATCATCTCACTCTTAGGTAGCAAGTAGATCACCAACCGGCCCGTACGAGGTGTTAGGTAACGAGTTATCATTCGTTTTGTACGTACAACAATACCATAACCACAATCCCCCGAACCCAAACCCAGGACAGCATACGGGAGCTGGGGAGATTGATTCGGACGGGTACAGAGGTGCCAAGAAACGCCATTCGCTTACGACCCCGGATCTGCTGTTTCATGCAGAGTGGCATGGCAGGGTGAGGAGATCGACAGGTACGCGGGCGGAATTCGCCGTCGGCATAGGGGGTCACGTGGGAGGCTACTTGCAAGTTGAGCATAGATACCTTAGCGAACATCTATGATTTGCTTTAACTGTAACGCTTCGGTGATGATAGTGTAGCTCGTACTGTTACTGTATACTGGTAAATACTGTCGATTAAAGCTATCGATTAATTAAAATTACCATTTTTAATAAATATCGATATAGTTACGATTTAATTAAATACAGGTTTACGAGAAATAAACGAAATTCTTTTGACACCGTTATCATTTTTTTACCGTGAAATACTATTAAAAATTGTCAAGATATACACTCGGCAATTCAGATTTACAAGAAATATCAACGCTTTTTAATTTTAAAATGTAAAATCGAGCGATTCAGACGATTTGCTCGCGGGGGTGTTACGCAGTCGACTACATGTGCAATGTTAAAGACGTGTACATCGTGTGTGCATGTACATTGTGTGTACAACATGTACATTGTGTGTACAACATGTACATCGTGTGTACATGTAATAAAATACGGAACGGGATATTTTATCTCTGCGCTTATAATTACAGTTATTTGCGATAACGGTGTCAAAGTAGTAATAAGGAGTGAACGGTTAAACACTCGTAACGGTATATTTATCAAGAACGGTTTAATCGAGTCATCTGCTCTATCGCAGGACTGTTTCGGGGCCGTATTAAATCAAGTTTACCGATCAATTTCATTACGGTGTCACTACGGTGTGGTTACGGTAAAGCAATCCCAGCTATTTTCGCTAAGGTAGGTAGCGCTCTCTCTATTTCTTGCCGCTGTCACGCAACTACGGTATTGGGGGCCTGTTTCAATCGACGATGACAGACATGTAGCGTTCTACGCATTTCTTCCACGTGGATGCCCTCGCTATCTCGGTGTCTTTGGATTTCGGAGTTGAAGGACAGAAGGGCAAGCAACGCCATAATGCTATTATTAGATGCATCCCGTTTCCTCACTCATTATTGATTCTACGATTCAAACCCAGTAGCCCGAGGTCATGTTCGTCGCGCCGGTTCCGGCGGCAGCGCCTTGTCCCTAATCGATTTCTTTCTCAACCCCATCCCGACTGGTCCCGTCACTGGCGAGACCCCGTCATTGAAAGGGGAAATGTCGCCTTCTATCGGCGAGACCTGGTCGCTCATTTGCGACGCTGGGTTTATAGTTGGGGTTTTCGTTGATTTTTTTTCAGCGGGGTCTAAGACTGGAGAGATGTCGGGTTTTAGGGGGGAGACTTCGCCGTTTGCTGGGGGGATTGGATGTCTGGGTGGTTGCGCCATTGATTTCTTGACGGCCTCCCGGACTTGCTCGTGAAATGGCTCCTCAACCGCTTCGTGGGTTGGCTCCGTTATTATTTCAACATCGTGGCTGTTCTCGTGTTCCGCACCTCCAACAGGCTCCTTTGCCGGCTCATAAAACCCCCTATTCCCAGAGTAACCCGCTCCATCAAGCTCAAACATGCCCTGCTCCGGTAGCTCAGCGCGCATCTCATCCTGCTTCCCCCCCGCCAGCTCTGGGGGTTGTTGGTACATCTCGTGGAAGCCTTTGGGATTCGTTGGAGGTTTTTGGTGATCTCCATTAGCCACGTCGGAATGAGCAGTAGCTGCAGCTTTGTTTGCTCTCCGGCGCTTGATGAGGAAAAATGAGAAGACGCCGATCAGAGCGCATCCGACAACACCGCCAACGACACCGCCTGCGATGCCCGCGACGCTTGTTTTGGATGAGGAAGAGGATGGTGTTGGGGTGGGAGAGGTACTGTTGGTGGTGGAGGGGAGGTTGTTGTTTAGAGGAGTTGTTGCGTTGGTAAAATGGGTGATTTGGAAGAGCGATGCAATTGCTGGAGAGGTCCACTTTGTGGATATGCTGCAATAGATTAATACGAATTTACTATTGAACATCGAAACCGTATCGGACTCACTTTTGCGCGTAATATTTCTGGACCGGATCAGACTGCACATAAGGCGTAGGCGGAGCAGTGAATTGGCTTGCAAAGCTCAAAGTCGTCATATCGAAAATAGCAAGTCCTTGCGTGAAGGGGTCTGGAGATTGAGAGAAGGTAGCTTGATCAAGTTCCAGTCCGCTGCCAGTGTGCGTTAGAGTGGTATCAGTGTCCACGCCACCAACGGTGAGAATTTGACTGCCGCCAACAGCATTGCAGGTCAAGCCATGTCGAGGGTGTGCTGCTGGATACTTTGCCTTGATCCAAAAGAAGCCTGGCAAAGTGAGGACGTAGGCCTCGTCATACGGAATTGCGGCGGCACCAAGATTTCCATTCCACCCTGCGTACATAAAGCTGTGGTAGACTAAGATTAGCCTCATCCGTAACCATACTCCCGACACTAGATAACAAAGGAACACAACAAGGAGAACAAGATACGTACATCTCATAGGTACTGTTTGTCGAGTTAACACCCGCTGTACAGAATTCGACTCGTGCTTTTGGAATGCTCCCAGATGTAGCTTGTTGATACCACTTCTTTGATAAAGGATCGAAGATCGAAATCGTCCCAAAATCTCGAAGATCAGTAGGAATAATGTAGTCGCCGCCCATTACAACAAATAGCCCATTCGGCCCGAAGGAAGGCACGTAGTGCATGACCCCCCTCTCTGCAGTCCCATTCGTCTGATACCCAACTGCACTTGAGTTTGAGAATGTCTTTGTTGTCATATTGAATTGCACAAGCCCGGGTAGAGCTACCTCGCCACCAATCTTGGCTGCCGTTTCAGGCGTTGTCAGGAAATCTTCCGTCCCACCAAGAAGGAAGGCACTATCGGCGCCATAAGCCATCATAGGCCTCCACGGGCGCGTTATGGATCCGAACGCGGAGTTGTTTGCGCCATACACTTCATTCCAGCTTCCACCGCCGGCGCCGTCCGGCTTGAGGGACCATAGCTGCAATTCAACTGGCGGAGGTTGGTCTGCATAAAGCGAGATCCTTCCAGCAAATCCAGCGTAAAGAACATTGTCTTGCTCACTGTACCAGAGAGACGGGTTAACCAGGTTCGGCACTGCATCGGGTTTGGGATTGGAGTGTATCTGGACCGATAAGTTCGTCCATGTTTTGGATAGGTCGATGGCAAGGGTAGTTGTCGCTGGAAAGGACAAGGTGAGTACAGAGCAAATGGCAATAGCAGAAAGAGCATACAATATTGGTAAGTAACGTTTCCATTGCTCCTATATGAAAATTCCCCGCCATCTATGTAGATCCAATTTCCAACAACAGCAGCTAGACCTTCAATCAGAAATTGAACCGGAAATATGCCTTTTAGATGACAACATACAGGCGTGGTAGGCTCGTCGGTAGAAGTCAGAGCTTGCTACGACGGCGGGAGCTTGCCGAGCCACGAGGCTGCTGGCTGAGTGGCCGTGGTCAAGAACATCGCTTTCAAGCAGTTGCAAAGGCTGACTGTTCACAGTGCAGAAGTAAAGCGTGCTAGAGACGAGATATCGAAGAAGTCGCATTGCAAATCCAGAAAAGACCGAGAACCTCACGAGGTTCGCAAGTGAGGGTGCAGAACATTTTCACAAAAAAGCTTCCCAGCTCTAAGTTCATGCTGTTTCATAAAGGCGTTACCAGTATAGTCAGCCTGATTGACTATCTCACAGGCCGACCTTCTTCAGGCATAGATACGGAGTACAAAGTTATTGGTCTCGCATGTCCGAGGTTCAGCTCTTAAAACAACCTGAGACACATGCTGGGTGATACTGCAGATGCTGAAGATCGGTCTGTGTCGAAAAGAGCGAGTAAGCTGAAGGCTCGAAGGCTTGAAGGAGGCGGAGCATCCTTTGATCTCTGAGGGACATTGTCCAGTGGACCATGTCCACATGAAGTGTCGCGGCACATCTCCCTCTTTTAGCCCCCAAGTGACAGCGGTCCAGCTGCCTAGACTCTATATGGCAAATCTGCAATGCGGCTGAGGTTGTCGCATCCTGCCAAGGCTGCCATGTACATGTACATGTGGTGATAGGCACGCGTACTGACTTAACCCCGGGTTTCAGCTGGCGAGGGGTAGAAAAAGTTGAGCGAAAAGTTGAGCCGGGGTCGGAAATAAGACTTGACTACCTAGGTATGCGAAGCATATGCCAAGATCATTAAGCGAGGCCACAAAAAGATTGACATCGAGTCATCGAAGGCCTCGACAGTGCATATGCGCAGCATCAACTGAGCATAAAGAAACATCGATGAACGACGAAAGCATCGACGCTGAAAAACGAGCGAATGAGATAACAGATTGACTAAATGATTTGAATGTGAGAGTCGCAGTCGACATATGCCGCGCATATACTAAAAAGAAACTCAGCTCGCTGAAGGTTCGTGCAATGCATATGTCGAAGATGATGAAAAAAAGTGATGATGCAAATCACAAGCAGAACGACAAGAATGAAGAAAAAAAGGCACGAGATAAATCTGATGAAAATAACGTGAGCGATAGCTTGTGAATGAGCATGTCACATGTCAAACCCCACTTAACCCCACTTAACCCTAGGTAAGGTACCTTAGTCAGCGGATGAAGCCTTGGAAGCACTCCTAAAGGGATTCGCTTGCAATCTTGCATTAAGGTAGGTGAGGTCATCCCCCGTAATCACATGCGGAAGAAAGTTGAAGAACTTTTTATGACGACAACAGGCACAGCTCTAGAAGGTTATTGTTCAAACCTTAGGTGACTGCTTGAGGTTGCGGACAGGCTGACCGGTCATTGCAGAATCCTTTAATCCTGTCATCGTAAGCTTCTTCAGCTATGGTTCTGCAAGCCATTAGATACAAGCGGGGCGAGCTCGCGATCCTTGATCAGCTGAAACTCCCTCATCAAGAGGTGTACATTAATATTGGAGGGCCTGAAGATGCCCGAAATGCTATCAGATCGATGCAGGTTCGAGGTGCTCCTGCGATAGCCATTGTAGCTGCTCTGAGTCTAGCAGTGTGGGGCGATCATTACAAACAAACAAGGCGAGGTCATCGCACCCTTGAGCGAGCCCTTGGGCGAGATACATTCACTCCGTCATGGTTTTCCCACAACTTAAAATATCTCGTCACCAGCAGGCCTACTGCTGTGAATCTTGCCGATGCCGCCAGAAAACTAGAAAAGGTGGTTTGGGCTGCGTTTGAAGAGCCTGGTGCAACTCGCTCGACCGTGATCGAAGCATATATCGAGACCGCGGAGCAGATGCTTGTTGATGATGTGCAGGATAACGAGAACATAGGAGAACATGGCGCAAACTGGATCTTGAAGAATACCAGCGCTGAAAAACCAGTCAGTGTACTTACGCACTGCAATACTGGGTAAGGGTACACTTGGCATGTATTGAGCATTGGCAACTGGCTGACCACATCCATAGTTCCTTGGCAACGGCTGGTCATGGGACCGCACTGGGGGTTGTTCGAACACTCCGTGCTCGCAACTCGCTGCGGCGTTGTTTCTATACGGAGACAAGGCCATATAACCAAGGATCCCGCCTGACAGGGTATGAGCTCATACACGACAATATCCCCGCCACGCTGATAACAGACTCGATGGCCGCAGCTCTTCTTCGGCAGAAGGGCGAGTCAGAGAATATTGTGGCAGTAGTCGTGGGGGCAGACAGAGTAGCTGCCAACGGAGATACTGCGAACAAAATTGGCACCTACGCGTTGGCGATATTAGCTCGTTTCCATAACATAAAGTTCCTTGTCGCAGCACCTCGGACAACGATCGATCGGGGTACGGACACAGGCGCGGACATTAAAATTGAGGAGCGTCCGTCCAATGAAATGACGAGGATGAAAGGCCCTGCTTTCGACAGGTCGCTCAAAGGTCAAGAGCTGCTTGCAGCACACTACACTGAGGAAATTAGCATTGCAGCTAAACGAACTCACGCCTGGAATCCAGCCTTCGATGTGACACCTGCAGCACTGATCGATGGTATTGTAACTGAAAATGGTGTTGTTGAGAAGAATCAGGACGGTCAATTTCGCTGGGATACTGTTTTCGACCCGGAAACTATTGCCTTAAGCAGGAAGAGGAAACGAGCGCCAAGCCTAGCAGATCCATCATCCAACATTCCAGAGGGCCGGATCTCTTGGAAAGAAGCTTTGGAGGTTGAACCAGACAGGGTGCCCTCTTGCGTTGAGTGGAACATGATGGAATCAGGTGACAAACTAGCTAAACTACCGAAAAGACCTGTGCAACAAGTTTCGTCGGTATTTGATAAGATAAACTCTAGGGTCGATGCTCAATCTGATAATTTCTTTGATTCGCTTGACTTAGGAGGAGAAGAAGAAGACGTCGAAGAAGTAGGAGACGAAGAAGTCGGATACTGATTGGCAGAGCATTGTTAGCTTCGCGATATCTAAGAGCTCGGCAGCTCTTTGCGACATTCTCCCGGTTCAATAAATTGAGGCTTGAGCTATCCGAATCAGGTGGCTATTATACGTGATTTTCACTTATTCCCCCATCCGATCTTACATAGGGAATCTTACTGAAGGTTCTTCCGACATAGAAAGCAGATCCTGTCAGGCAACGCTCTGCGAAGAACATGTCCACTCATCTAATAGAGTTGACCCTCGGTTATCAAAAAAAGAATCTAGAGAGGCTAGTCAAAAGAGATAGTGAGATCAGAATAGTGATCTTAAAAGAAGAACGAATGTATCTCAATGATAGCATTTCTTATGCAGCTCTATGGCGACTATTGAGCTGAGCAATAAATGAACAATCGTAGACAAAGATAGGAGTGCATGGGAGGTGCTGAAGCCTTATTGTGAGGCAGTCGGTTCTTACAGTCAGAAAAGACCAGCCGGTGCTTAGACCGCTATGTACTCTAAGCTGCCTCTTTTTCCTTCTAAGGCCTAGAGACGAACAAGCAGTCACATTGCCATTCGACAAGCGTAAGGAAGAGAAGCTTATGATATTTTTTAAACCAGTCCCAGAAGCAGTAGAACAAAAAGTTTGCTTGATCTAGAGATTAGTTCAGCCTTGACGTCTTATTTGAACTATTTCAAATTTGGACTGAAGGACTTGCTATGAGCAGATTGGCTATGATCCCACATCCTTAAAAGTGCTTTCGTAGGATGATACCTTACTACCTTACTCCGTACACCAGAAAGCTTAGGGTTAGGGCAATCGGTATCTGGCAAGGCGTTCCATTGAGCTAGCCGACCCTGTTAATCGCAAATGCTTGCTTACTTAAGGTGGACCCTGCATCAGACGAGCATGGCGAACAAGAAAACCTGATGCGCAACTCATTTTCGTACGGGGTTGGAGTAGAGGCATTAAATATACGAACAACTATCCGATGACATTGCTTTGACCTCCTTGTCAACGACGTCCATGCCTCCTTATATCTTCTTTCTCGCCACTACTCTTTCCAAGAATAAAGAATATTTAATAGTTCTGCTGTTCCTAGACGCCGCCGGAGGTTACGGCCAATCTCGGCTTTAACGTGAACAGCATTATGGACAGCGAGAAGACCTCTCAGCCTTCGCAGCCTAATGGCCATCGCAGCGATGCTGTTGGGACTAAATTCGTTGACAAGACAGGTGACATACAAGAGAAGGCGTTGCAACATGGGAAGGGCAAGAAAGACGATTCCCCGCCCGCTGGAGGTTTAGACAAAACGCCAATTCCGAAAGCACCCCCAGGCTACACAGTCAAGTTTATCTTTCATCGCGCCATTAATCTTCCAATGGCAGACATTAACACCCTGGCCTCGGATCCGTACGTAAAGGCAACCCTAAGAACTGAATTACCAACGAGGCATAAGCAAGATCCAGACATGCAATTTCGGACGCCAACCATCAGGAGAAATACAAATCCACAATGGAACGCCGAATGGATCGTTGCTAATGTTCCTTCAACTGGGTTTGAGCTTAAGGCCAGGTTGTACGATGAGGACCCAGCAGATTATGACGACAGGCTAGGCAATGTGCATGTGAACGTGGACAGTCTTCACGAAGATTGGAATGGTATAAAGGAGCAAACATACAAGATCAAGAAAAGGATGGGCAGCAAAAGAGCGTATTTGATAAGGGGCTGTGCTGCAATGTTTTCTCGAGGTCTCCATATGTCCGGGGAGATGGTTATCAGCGTAGAAGTGCTCGGGAGGACAGAAACAGACAATGAAGGCAGGCCTTGGACAATCGGTCCATGCAATTGGACTCAGCATCTCAGTCCTATGATTGGGCGACTGGCGGGGACGAAGGAGCCTGGGCAGAGTAAAGGGGGACAAACAGAGAAATATAAGTAAGTTCTGGGTCCAATCCAACTTACAGGACCAATGCTGACAGCACCGCAGTTTCCAGGCCAATCAATTCCAGCTCGAGGGTCCTGTGCCACCCGAACTCTATCACCGCTATGTCGAGTTCAAACCCTTCGTCGCCGGCATGTTCACCTCCCATTCCCTGCGCGGCCGAATTCTTAACCGCGCCCTCCATCATCAACACGCCCGCGTCTACAACTACGACCGCACAACCGTCTATGGTTCTTTTGCCCACCCTTGCAAAGAAATGACCCTCAAACTTCTCGACCTAGTTCATTACGATAGTGGCGGCCGCATCTACACGTACGTACTCAGCCTTGACGGTCGATGGCGATTTACCGAGACTGGAAAAGAATTTGGTATAGATTTGCTATCAAAACACACCATGCACAGCGACGTGAGTATTTACATTGCGTTCTCTGGCGAGTTCTTCATCCGCCGCCTCAAATCTCCATACAAAAAAGGAGACCCGCTGGATCAGCAAACCCATCCGCCTGCTGATCTCAGTGGTGGACCCCCGGAAGATGATCCCCCCAAAGACCCAGCATACTACTGTCTCGTCATCGACAACGATAGCGGTACCTACCGTCCCAGCGCCGAGCACCTTGACAAACTCAAAGCCTTCATGCAGCGCAACCTACCTGGTATGAAGATTGTCACACTCGATTGCAACGGCGACAAACAGCGTATGGATAAGATGAAAAAAGAGCAGCGCGAACGGAAGAAGAGCGAGGCTGGTGGGGTAGCCTTCATACAGGACGACGGGGACTCAATGTCAAGTAGCGATGAGGAGGAATTGGATAGGCGAGGTGCTGGAGGAGAGGGGGAGCAAAAGCAAACGGTGGGGAAACTAGGTAAAGTCAAAGAAACAGTCTTGGAGCCGAAGAACAAAGTCGAGGAGTGGGCGCAAGGGGACCGGGAAAGGGAGGAGCGGGAGACAGAGGAGGATATGGCGGGGCGGGCAGGTGGACGAGGAGAGACTGGGTAAAGTGGGTAAGGAAAGATGCGGCTGCATCGTTGGCGTTCGAGATTTCTATTGGATATCATGGGTTGTTTGTACAAATTATGCTCATAATATGCTGAGATACCCTATAATCTTTGTAGCTTCTCTTATTCAACGAGAGAGCGGGTTTACTTCTGATACTCTCACTGGTGTGTATGGGTTTCTGTTCTGCTTCGCAACTGTTCACCAGCAGCCCCGAACATTATTTACTTTCCTAATTAACTGATAGCTTCCCTTCTACTTACTATGAAGGGAAAGACGCAGAATACGAAGAAACCAACCTAACCCCTCTGAAGGAGAGTAGATATCTTAACGGATGCCGTGAACTCAAGTGATCTGCAGACGGCCACTTAACAGATTTGTCCCTTCAGAGCCGAAAGTGAATGATCATACCTCTGCGAGCAAAGTCCTCTATCGATAGGTTAAGCAATCGACGAGTGTGTTGCCTGATTAGGTAGATTGGAAACGCCAAAGAAACTTTGAACAGTCCGCTCGCGTTGTCTCATACCTTGCTATACCCAAAAAAAAAGATCGGCGGCTGAGGACAACACTATGTTTTTACTAGTCAAGTAGGTGAGGACGAAGAATGGCTGGGATGAAAAAGGGGGTTTGTTTAAGGCTTCAAGGGGCTAGCGAGTGCTATCTCTCTCTCTAGAACTCTCCCCCTTTCCCGCCTCTCCGCATCCGCAGCCTTCCTTCTTCTCGTCCTCTCTTTTTCCCTAATAGATTGAGATACGCAACCTCTTCCTCACACCGGTCAAAAGCAACATGGCCTGAATGCCAGATCCACCATCATCAACCTGGAAGCTGAGATGGTGGTTTCATCCTGGAGCGTGTGAGCTTTAGGGGCTCTAGAACTCCATTCTCCAAGAACACTTGAAGATGATTGGATCTTGTGTTCCATCAGCTCAGCCCCGTGATTGGAAAAAGGGCCTTCCAGCTTTGATTAGGAGCGTTCCTGCGGGTTACGCGGCAGGGTGGACCAGCATCGGCTCATGATAGGAGTTTTTTTGCTGAGCCATTGAAAAGGGGAGGAAAGCGTTGATTGAGAACTCGAAAAGTGAGAAATAGGAAGAGGAACAGTAGGGCATTTGTCCTTTCGTGTCGACGCTTGCCAATTTGTCGGCTGGAAAAGGTTTCCTGAAGCTTGCGGTAATGTTGTATTTTCCCAAGTCCCGTCTGAATACTACAATTCCTTATTCCGAGGGCACTCTATCAAGCAGGTCTTGAGATCCTACACCTCAGTCTATGACTTCGTCATACCAGATGGAGCTGGTTGGACTCGAGAATCTACAACTTGGACTGATCTCCCTTATGGTGTGGCTGTTTTTTACTTGAATGGTAACGTTCATAGCCCTTTTTCACATCTTCCATGTTTTTCAGTGAGTTCCGATCCGGCTCTGTGTTGCGTTTTTCTTTGACCCTAACCCTAACCATATCAGTCCCGACCTTTGATATCAGTGGACCCCATATGGAAAATCTTACGTATCTATCGGTCGGAAAGACCAACCGCTGATGATAGCAGATTGTGGGCAGCAAGCGTGCTCGTTATATGGCTAGTATTGCTCAAAGACATCTAATCTCATCTACTCCAATTCTAACTTTCAGTGGCTGGCTTGTGCTGCTTGGGAACATGTACTCAATATGCATTTCGGTGAGTAGAAGATCCGCCGAAAGGTTCATCGAACTGCTCGATAGTCTCGTTTTGGGAGCGCTTCGATGAAAGTACCCGTGATAGGGGAAAACCGTTGCGACTCTCGGTTCTGCGTTCACTTACTGGGGGTTCAATTCGGTTTGCAGCTTGTTTGACTGTTTGCTCGTCTCTTTTCAATTGTTCAGCTCTATTTCCCATGTCCTATCTCGTGGATTCTGCAGTTCTAGATTTCTCAGCGATACTTGGCTTTTTCCAACTTCGTTTGACAATGGAAGAAAAGGCTCCCTTTTTTATATAGGTGAGCAATTGCCCTTAGACCTCGTGTGCAGATAGGCTAATGCCAGTCATTTCGTGTAGACGGAGCAATTTCCAGTTTTGATCTTTCCCATGGCTGATGGCATCGAGATGCATCTGAAAAGTATCAAGCGCAATTCTTTGACCACATTGGCCAGATTCTGATACTCCTCAAAAGTCGCCTTTCCTTTTTATTTGACTCAAAGAATAACTTTAGTTAGAATTGATTTGAGCTGTATGGCACTTACTACTTTTCAACGCCCATGAGTGGGCCATGACTTTGGCTCTACCAAGTTTTCTATCAGGCAAGCTTTCTCAATTCTCACCTAATCTTTGATAAAGGTATTTTGCCAATATTTATACACCCTCCCTTGAATCGTTATATAATGTTGTTATTGCACGGCGCCAAAGTCCCTGCTCAGGGCTTATTTTTAAGTTTGTCGACATTGTCAAGTTTCTCAAATTCCAAAGATTCATACACCACAGTGCTTCATTAGAAGGCGCTGAGAGCGCTGCATTGTATTTCTCGTGCGAGTGTCTTCTGAAATGAGCATCTGCTTGCCATGGCCCTTTAGATGCGATTATTGTAAGAGTCTTCGCGAAAGCCTTTCGTCTTAACGCATTTTACGAATGGTTTAGCTATCCTCGCGTAAGCGTTATGTTCGAATTGCGGCTCGATTGTTCTGGCCCGTTATTTTTATGATATCGACTTGTGACACCTTAAAGCGGTACTATATAACCGCGAATCCGTCGATCGTCTAGAATGACGAGGTCGGTATCGGCAAGCAAAAGCAAGGCATCCAAAGCGGCATCATCGCCGTGAGCCACAGAGTTTCCTGCCCTAGTACTAGTCACATTGGCTGAGGTCTTTTCTCCTATCCCATCCCTCTTGGAAGTCTGAAGGAAACGTAACCGGATACAAGAGCCTTGTCTGAATTACGGCCAGGGTCCGCGGATCTACCCTTTTCAATCTCGCTTCCACCGCAGAGACTTACTTGTAGACTGGTAGTTGTGCCCCAGGGCTGTGAATCTCTCCATGATGCCCTGTCCTCTCGTATTGCCCACGGTCTGTGAGATCCTGCCGCAATGATCGTGTCATCTAATAAGAGACACCCGCTGGACAATATTGATGCCAGCATAATGACGTGATATCGGCAGCCACATCACCAACAGAGCAATATGACTAGAAAGGGCCGTATTCGAGCTGCGGTCGGATTGAGAAGTTCTCCGGTTCCTTCACGTTATTGATCGTCCTTGTTCCATGCTGATAGGAAGTCGCTTTGCGAACAAGGAAAGACCGAGATCAGTAAGGAAGGAAGGAATAAAAGGAGGCAGATCCGGGGTAGCCTTAGTACAACAATATTGAGGATGGGTAAGATCTCACCCTTGGGATTGCAGCATCAATTAATTGCTGGTGGTGCACCATTCTGACAATTGAATTACCGCACATCGCAAGGAAAGGTAAAGGATTGTCCCCGATCCACCACGGAAACCGAATGACTCTTATGAGTAGCTCTGTTGATAATCAGTGTTCTTATGCGTTTTCAGGATGAGTCTGATGAGAGTATAATCCATGCCTGAAGAACATTCAGTGGCTCCAGCTCGCTCCTAATCTTCTGGCCAATCTGCTGAACTTCCGAGCAATAGGTATATTTTGTATGAGCGATATGTCCAGGCAAGTGCAGCTGTATTTTTATGATAATTAAAAGCATGCATTGTCGCCTTAGTGACCATGAAATGCAGTATTCATGTCAGCAACTTAGCTCATTAGGTAGGAAACCGGTAGTAGGATTTAGCAGGAGCTGGTCAGGGCCTAACGGTAGGAGCCTTAGTAGTAGAAGAGGTAGACCTTCGTACCTATAGCCATAGCATAACAACAACGGAAAGAGAAAACGGCAAGGGGGACAGTGTGCTCGAATGATATTGTATATCTGGTGAATATTTGAAATAGAAATGAGGCTTAATGTCAATGGGTGCAATGTGCTGCTGAAGACAGAAAGATGTATTCTTGACTGCACACGAATCTCCAGATGAGGGCCGCATGGTTGCTTCGTATTGCCTCAAGACACTTTTCTAGTAAATTACCTAGATTTTGAGGATGAACCGAATGTTCAGCACCTTGTGTGGCGTATCTTGTGCACAAATCAGTTTTCGCTCATCTCTTGCATTTTCATGTGAGTATTCTCCATACTTCGATACAATAGTTTCTGGTTGTACACACGTCGACCAGAGGTGATTGAGCAAAGCGGGTTTGAATGAGTTGTGGACCAAGGAAATGTCCGAGAAGATCCTACGGTCGTTTCCACGTAAGAATTGTGCGGTAGACTTTATTCTTTTCGATGCAGTGTCACGGAAACCATTGAGATCTTTCACCCCAACAAACCTGGTACCTTCTTCTCTGTCGCATTCTTCCTTAGTGCCTTGCAAGTGAAATCATCTGTGACTGAGATCCCGATTCTGTATCTAATTCTTCAACATCCCAAAAAGCAATAGTCTTTAGTAGCAAGAGAGGAATGAGAAATAGCTGCAGCTATACGTCCCATGTGTCTCTAAGCAACCAGGCATTTGTAATGCAAGATGTGTCTCACAAGGAGTGACATGGACTCGCTTTGCTTTCCTCTGCAAACTCAGTTGTTATAGGAGATTGGTGGACGCGAATGTATGCTGCAGGAGTAACAGCTAGCTCTGCATCTGCTGGCGCATTTGCTTCTTCCGGTTGCTTAAGCAACAAGCCATTCGCCAGAACATCCTTGATTTCTTTTCTCTAACAGATGTATGTTTGCTACCATGAGCACAGCAACAAGAAAAGCTCTCTTCTCCCTTGGACACCCTAGGATCAGACTCTCCTCCTTACGAAGACATATTTGCCAAATTTTTTGAATCCCTAGCACTGTGGTCTAGCGCTTCGTGCAATTCTAGCATGGCTGGTGAATTTCCTAGCATCGCATGGTCCGGGTGTTCCCCAGAAGTGCTTGCCGAATTGGTTGACCAGAGCCGAGCTGCTTGCCTCCTTGAGAGCGGCTGGGAGTCCGCGCGGCCCTGAACACTGCTTCACCATTCAAGGCCTAACTAAGAAAGAGCAAAAGCCCAGGTTACATGCGTGGTCGCTTCGAGAATATCTCCTTCGTGGGTAGATTGGGATGCGTTGATGATGAATGGGAGACTGTCGAAATCTTGCTTCTGCCAGGTTGGTAAAATTTTTATGGATCCCACAGTATGGTGATGTTTCCTACGTTATCGTTATGTAGGTCCATGTAAGAGGAGAGACAGCGTGACTCAATGCAGCAATCTGAAATTCGAAGACCAATGATGACGAGTACAGTAGTGATTGGAATCTTTGGCTGGTAAATGTAGTTGAACTCTCCGCAAGCAAGAAGGGCCTGTGTCGTGATTTTTGCACATCTTAAAAATGTGTATGAGCTAGGATACTTCTTGTAGATCCGGTTTCAAGTCCACATTTCTCCAGTTGCTGTGAGTCAAATACTGGTGACGACTGTGAAGAAGGGACATGTTTGTGGCTCGTCCTTGATGTAAGTGACATTGACTTTGAGGCGAGGTGTGAAGACTTGTATAATAGAGTCGAGACGAGCACGAGATAAAGAAGTGTGATGCGTAGGAGACGTTTTGTAGGAAGTGAGATTTTTATAGGCCATGCTGGCCATTTCCGAAAAGGATGAAAGTGATCAAGCATTCGTTCTTGGTGGGTGATAATCAGATGCATACATGGGAATTTGCAAGTTAATATTAGAAGGCTAGAGCCAATCCTGCGTTGAGAAGCAAGGAGAAGCAAGTATCTAGGGCCAGAGACAGATAAGTGAATAGCTTAAATCATTGCTCCCCTTACATTCAGATGACGCAACACGATGATAGCTATATAGGTCAGAAATATACTAATAGACTGAGGTGACTCGTTGATCAGATTACGGGTCAACCGTTCAACGGACGAAGATTGGTACACTCAAAATTTCCTCCTGTTCCAATCAATAGCGTCCGAGGGGATCGCAATGCCTCCGGGCTATTCTGAGGCCCTGGAGTTGTTCACACTCTATACTCCTTCTCTATGGGTACCGTTGGCCTATATAAGGGGTTGGTGGGATAGAGGTGATTTTTTTGATCCGATTGTAGTTTTACTGATCGGGAGCTGAGCAACTCAACCCCGAGATATTCATTCTAGTAGTGTGGGTTTTCCCCCCAAAGGCGATGATGCAACAACTAACGTAGGCCAAGAACAAGCCATGTTCTAGACAGCTGTTATATAGTTGAGCTTGGCCTCGCTTCGCATCACGTCTCGATAGATTATAACTCGGCATTGCAGTTGTTCTTAATCTTTTTCATGAGAAGTGCTCCAGTATCTGTTTATATCCCTTTCGAAGTGCATGAAGGAATGGCGTGTCCCCGTTGTCGTGGGCAATCAGCGCCGACGCACCGTTCTCAAGAAGAACGCGGACCATCTCACTGTTGTTCGTCCACACGGCATTCCAGAGTGCTGTTTCCCCCTTAGCACCACGTGCATTGATGTCCACTCCCAGACGAATGATATCTAGCGCAACCTCAGACGTTTGCCAAATTGCCGCAGTATGCAAGAGTGAGCGCTGATAAACGTCTCGGGTTCGAAGATCCGCACCGTTAGCGGCAAGCAATCTCAGAACACCTCGATGACCAGAGTGTACTGCCCACATGATAGGTGTATTTCCTTGCACATCTCTTACTTCGGTGCTTGCCCCGTGCTCAAGTAGAATTTGTACAGTACTTTCGTTTCCACTCGTCGCTGCATTATGGAGAGGCGTCCATCCTTCAACTGAACGGGCATCAATCTTGGCATGATATTTGAGTAATATTCTTACCGTTTCCAGATGACCCTCGGATGCTGCCTTCAACAACGGCGTCGAATTGCCGCGAACCGTAGCTGCCTCAATGTCAGCTCCGCTGTCCAGCAAGATCTGAACTGTGGCTCCACGCCCACGACGCGCGGCTCGAAGCAGCGCAGTTCGTCCACTTTTGCTGAGTTTGGCATTAACATCTGCACCGTACTTTATAAGCAGTTTCAAAACGTCGTTGTGACCATGCCTCTCCGCACTAAGCAATGGAGTTTCTCCCCCTTCCGTTGGTGCCTCAATGTTCGCACCATGCTCGAGCAGCAATTGTACAATACTCTTGTGCCCTTCTGTTGCAGCTCGCATTAGTGCTGTACGTTTGATCCTGCCGTTCTCGGTAGCCTCAATGTCTGCGCCCTTCAAGAGCAGCAGTCGTACGCAACTACCGCGTTTATGCCACACCGCCTCTACCAATGCCGGTACACCACTTAAGCTTCTGGTTTCTATGTCTGCTCCATACTCGATCAATCTTTGTACCACGGTGACGTGCCCGCATGTAACTGCGTTGTTGAGTGGTGTGTAACCTGTCTCGGATCTCGATTCGACGACGGCAGCTGCCTTGAGTAGCCTTTGGACTACACCCAAGTGGCCCTCATTTGCGGCATGGTTTAAAGCGGTGAAATTTTGATCATCTCGGGCTTCAATATTTGCTCCAGCAGTTATAAGTGACTTGACAATAGCACCGTGTCCACGCGATGCCGATTCAATCAGTGCCGTACGTTCCCATCTATTCATATCTTCAACCATAGCGCCTCGCTCAAGTAATGAGTTCACAATGTCTATATGTCCGTTATATGCTGCCTCAAGCAAGGGTGTGAATCCATCGTCCTGCTTGGCCCCAATCTGAGCTCCTCTATCGAGCAACAATTGCGACATCTGAGTGTGCCCAATCTTCGCTGCTCTAATTAGAGGAGTGAATCTTTGTTTATCTCTTGCCTCGATATCAGCACCATGCTGTAGGAGATATTGAACAATGTCAATATGCCCGTTGAATGCGGCTTCATTCAATGCAGTCAGTCCATCTTGCTGTTTGACCTCAGTCTTAGCTCCTTGTTCAAGTAAGAGCGGCACCATCGCTGTATGACCACTCTTAGCAGCCCAAATCAGGGGCGTGAAGCCTTGATGGTCTCTTGTCTCAATCTCCGCACCGTGTTCGAGCAAGCACTGGACGATCTCGCAATGTCCTTCTAATGCAGCTTGGTTTAGCGCAGTCGATCCGTCTTGCTGTTTGGCCCTAGTATTAGCTCCTTTGTCCAGCAACAGCTTCGTCATTGATATATGGCCGCTTTTAGTGGCCCGAATTAGGGGTGTGAAACCTTTGTCGTCTCTTGCTTCAATATCTGCGCGGTGTTCGATTAGGTTTTGAACAATTTCGAAATTTTCGCTGAGCGCAGCCTCATTCAGCGCCGTCAAACCATTATGTTGCTTGGCGGAAGAGGAAGCCCCTTTGTCAAGCAATAGCTGCGCTATAGACGGCCGTCCTATCTTCGCCACTCGAAGCAAAGGCGTAAATCCCTGCTCATCTTTTGCCTCTATGTCTGCTCCATGGTTAAGGAGTAGCTGCATTAAATCCGGGTTTCCATTAATCGCTGCCCAATGTATGTTCTTGAAGCCTGAATCCTCAATATCAAGGCCATTTGCTGAAAGTAGATGCATTGCTTTTTGACGTTCGACGATGAGTTCGTCTTCAATAGAGACGCTTTCTATCCAGTTTAGTATGTTTAGCTGGTCTTGTCTATCAATGACAGAATTATTTAATGCTTCAGTGGCCGCATCTGACCAATCGTCGTGTAAGCCTGCGCTGGCTTCTTGAACACGTTTTACTGTCGTTAGTGGAAGCTGCTCGACTTCTCTATTGACTGTTCGTTGCTGCTCCATATTACTGATAGGCGATGCCGTGAGGTCCTTCAAACTATCTATGAACTGCCGAAGATCATCCACAAGGATATTAAATTTGACACGATCGTGTATGGCCCATCTAGTCTTCCCAAGCAAACCGGTCTTTCGCTGCCCCTCTTTGAACAAAGGCTGAACATACTTTTTATATGATGCCTTAAACTTAGATATCTGATTCGCGCTCAGCTTTGGATCATCCAAGTCATCTTCCAGGACGACCGTCTGCTTGAGACCATATCGACACACCAGGGAATCCGTATTCTTGAAGATGTCCTCAACACGGCTCAATATTCGGCCAACCGCCTTTCTAACAGAAGGCGAATCGAGTATAGGATCGTGCTCTCGATCGCCTGTTTTCAATATCCCAACGACATCTCCCCAAATAAGGAATCGGGTCTCTTCTACTTCCAACTTCGTAGCGAGTAAATCATATTCACGACACTGAGATCGTGCCGAGTTGACGTAGTCAAAGCACTCCACACATGTAGAGAAAAGTCCTGCAAGAGCAACAAGACCGAGGGTCAAGCTGGCCGGGTCCGCCATTTTCTGCGTAGCCTTTTTCGGTCTTCTCCTAGTGATCGAAGCAACGAGAGACGGCCTACAAGATCCGTCTATAGCAACATATTCTGTCTACACACCGCATGACGATCAGCTTCAGATAGATGTGGCCCGGCAGACATCGAAACGAGGCTGTCGCGGGTGATATGCATGGCGTGCAAGGATTATATGTGATCTGTGGGTAGTCTGCCAATCAGCGTGGTTGACGCTGAGGTAACATTATGGTTTTTGCATTGCTGTTTCCCATAGGCCTTGACTGCAACGAAGTCGCTTGAGGAGCATTCGTGCCGTCCAATAACCAACAGCCAGTTAGAGCGAATCACTTGATCTTATTAGACCTTCGAAGCCCTCGTAGCGGAAGGTAATACTGTCGAAAACCACAACCATGTTTTGTGAGTTAGCGCTTTCATGTGGAGTTTGTTTTTCGCTGCGACTAATCTCTGTTCCAAAAATACAAGGTTCTTATTATATCAGGACAGTGAAAATATGCCAGCCTAAAATCTATCACAAGGAACTCCGACGCCCGACCTCCGTTCATTTCTGATGTCGTAAACAGAGAATCACCTCAAAATGCCATGCGTGAAATGATTTAGGAAAGGGTTGGATAGCATCCCCTGACCAAAGCGTGTTGCGAACTGTCCAACTAGGGCGGATGGAAACAGATGGAGCAACAAGATTCCTTCGAGTGCTTTTATAGGTTGCTGATCGATCATTCTTACATGAAATCCTCGTCGCTATCTGCAATTAGACTGCTGGTGCAACAGTGGTGAAAGTTAGACTTACTCAATCCCGCCGTCGCCATAACTCAGAGTGTCCGCTCTTGAGCTAATATCTCGACTGGCAACTAGAGTGGCCTTGTTCTTTGCTGCTTTTGTCTTTTTACCGCCCTTCTCGGCTGCTTTCTCCTCCTTCATCTTCTCGTTCGATAAGGTAGTCAGCCCACTAGCAATCTTCTTGATCTGCTCGCTTGGCAGATCATTGACGATCTGTTTGGTAAATTCTTGCATGAAAATGGTGTAATGCGCCTTCTTTGCATTGGCAGCCAGTAATGGTACAATTGTTTCTCGTAGCTTGAGGAATTGGTCTTTGGTATTTGGATTGAAGAGCGGCAGCGAAGAAAGGTCTATTGAGTTCGATGGATCTTTTGGATCTACTGTGACGACCGTTTTTGGAGCGTTCCGGTCCTTGTTGGTGCTAGCGTTTCCGAACAGGTCCTCTGCATACACAAGATCCGCAGCATGCTCTGAGCGTTGTAGCCGCACGCGCCTCGATGTATCATCTTCCTCTTCGCTACTCGTAACCAGCTCCTTGTCCGACTTCTTGGCCGTTTTCCTTTCTGCTATCCGCTCGGTTTTTGACTTCTTGTTCGTGGCAGCCTCGGCGGCTGCTTTGGCCTTGGCTTCTGCAGCTTTCTTGGCTTTCTCAGCCTCGACCTCTGAGTCTTCACCGGCGTCCCAGGAGTCGAGGACCTAACCTTACTTTAGCTTGGTTTATTTTGATCCTAGATAGAGCTGTAGAGCTCATACATCGCTATCATCTTCTTCGTCCTCGAATTTCGAGCGTCTCGGAATTGCCGCAGACACTTGGGGTGAAGAGGCAGAACTGCTATCCTCGGAATCGCTATCATCTAGTCAAACGACAGAAGTCAGTACCAAGATTTTTGATGCTAGGCGGTCTTATGCAACGTTTGCGCAAGAACGACGTGCGGTATTTTCCCGTGCGACGGTAATTCATGGGGCGGGCAGCACTGACCTTGTCTTCTCGCCGGCGCCATGTTGGATGGTGTTCGATATGAATCTGCTAGAACGAACGGGGCGTTGTTCGTGTCTTAACTTATTCTGTCGGACTGGGAAGCTTATGATGCGGTTAGTTGTTGATGGGATAAAACAAGAGTACGAGGGTTCATGACAAAGACATGTGAGAATCGTTGGCGCAAAAAGTGTGGATTTCCTCAGCCGCCATTTAAGCGAAACGCGTCATTTTAATTGATGGCTTTCCAGGTTCATGATGACCACCATCGAAACACAACACTACCTACCTTACTTTGGTTATTCAACTTGTAAACATTTACCGCCTTCTTTGCTTCATGATTGGTAGGCATAGGAAAGCTGCAGAAATATTTGATACTCCACTATCATGAACATTCCTAAATCTATGTAACTTTTCCTGTGTCATCGTGCATTTTCACATCCGGCGCGAAAGTAGCGCCTTAACCTGTCGAGCTTTTACATCTCGCAGCGGCCATGGCAGTCAAGGATACCACCACCTCACATGTTCACAGCTGTCCGGAACTTCTCACCTGCATATACGGCCTTATCGCCAAGCTCCTCCTCGATTCTCAGAATCTGGTTCAGCTTAGCCAAACGCTCTGATCTGGCCGGCGCGCCTGTCTTGATTTGCCCAGCCCGTAGGCCCACAACAATATCGGCAATAGTAACATCCTCGGTTTCTCCAGAGCGATGTGATACCATTACACCCCAGCCTGCAGCGTAAGAATCCTTGGCTGCTTGAATCGATTCCGTGAGTGTACCGATTTGGTTGACCTTCAGCAACAGGGCGTTACAAGATTTCAATTCGATAGCTTTCTTGATGCGCTCGGGGTTTGTAACTGTAAGGTCGTCTCTGATCAAGTTGTATCTCATCAGTCCTCTGCCATGTGTTCAAGGACTCGGAAAACTTTACCCGACTATTTGAAAGTCTGACGTCTTGTAGAAATAGCTCCACGCTTCCCAGTCGTCCTCTGCGAACGGATCTTCGATACTCACGATTGGGTACTTGCTAGCCAAATGCTTGTAGATATCTGCAAGTTGTTCGTAGGTGACCCATTTGCTCTTATCGCTGTCCGGATTCTTGAAGTCCAGGTCGTATTTCTTGGCATCCTCTTTGTAGAATTCGCTTGATGCAACGTCCATAGCGATTTTCACCTTACCGGTGTATCCGGCCTTCTCAATCGCCTCCGAGATCATTTCCAAAGCCTCATCGGCGGTCTGGATATCTGGCGCAACACCACCTTCATCTCCAACGTTGCCGGCAGATTGACCGTACTTCTTCTTGGCGAGTGACTTCAGTAGCTGATAAACCTCGCTGCCTTGACGCATCGCCTCGGTGAAAGATGGGGCAGTGCTACAAATTCAGCTTCACGAACATGATGAAGCAAACACAGTAGGAGTCTTACTCTGGTACGATCATGAATTCTTGGAAAGCTAAACGTCCACCGGCATGCGATCCTCCGTTGAGAACATTCATGAAAGGAACAGGCAGAACATAAGGCTTCTTTGTGCCAGCGAGATCAGACACATGGGCATAGAGCGGCACTCCCTAAAACAGGAACCTATCAGCAAACAAAAACCGAAATTTAGGCCCAGATAACTCACCTTCTCCGCAGCACCAGCTTTCGCGATAGCTAAGCTTACACCCAGAACAGCATTGGCTCCCAGGTTGGTTTTGTTCGTGGTCCCGTCAAGCTTCTTCAGGAACTCATCGACTTTGGCCTGGTCCTTAACATCGAGGTTCTCCTTAATGACAGCCGGACCGATGACCTCGTTGACGTTCTTGACGGCCTTCGATACGCCCTTCCCACCCCATTTCGACTTGTCACCATCACGGAGCTCACAAGCCTCATGTTGTCCTATACAGTCATTTTCGTTAGAGATGCTGTGTGAATCCAAAGATTGCAGGCACGCTACCGGTAGAAGCCCCCGATGGAACAATTGCACGATGGAGACCGCGGTCAGTCACCACATCGACCTCAACGGTTGGGTTTCCGCGGGAATCGTATACGGAACGACCGTGGATTTTCTGGATCGCCATATTTACTACAGTGAGATCAGACCAGTCTAGGTATCGAGAGACAAAGAAGGACACAACGCATCGAAAAGGAGTCAGTGACAAATGAGCTCGCGGTTGTGTGGTGGTTGAGTAATAATGGTGGATGATAAGTCCGGATTTGCTTTTTTACAGTACAACCGGAGTGGGGCCACTGAGGGGCAGCTTATCGCAAAACTGAGGACTACCAGATACTGACCTGTTTTAAGTGGTTGGTAGGTTTGGAAATCAAGCTTGACAGAAAGCCTGTCGATTAGTTTCAGATGGATTGCGACGAACGGTGAAACTTGTAGTTCAACAAACAAGTATTCCGTACTTTCTACGGTACCGTGGACGAGAGTTGTTAAAACCAAAGCTCAGCAAAATCATGGTGGGGTTCAATTTTCGGGCCGACCAAAAGCCCTAGCGGCTGCTCGATTGGGTTGTCGAGGAAGGTACGAGTAGCGTGGGTAGGTAGGTACTCGTTATTGCGTTCTCACAGTGTATCATCTCTCCGAAGCCGCCAGTCTACTGTTAATTGAGCATGGAATTTTGCTACCTTGATGCGAACTTGCTGATGCTCTTCAATTAAGAATGCAAAACAACACCCACCATTTACACTGTCGTTTGTCAACATCCTCTTCAGGCTGTCATCTCTCGTTCAATCGACCTACCTCAACTGCTTCAAATCCCCACATATCCTTGCCCATCCTGTCGATCTCTCTCTTCCCGTCCTCGCACAAGAACCAACTCGTAAGATCTCTTGCCGCCATGACCACATCCAACACGGCCTCTTGACTCATATCCAGCTCAATGGTTTCTCTCCCAGCAGCCGCCATAACCTTTTCTCTCCCGGAGAACAGGTTTCCCATCCGGTGGATGAGCTCGAATCTTTCTGAGTTGGCCTGCTTTGTCTGCCCCCGCATCTGATCTACGATTCGAAACAGATAGTTCATCGGTGAGAGCTCGGACTCCTGCTGATCAGCATATTGGTTATTAGTCATGGCAGGTTGAGTACTTCTAGGGTAGGAATCGAAGTGGCGATAGTTGCGTGAGTGATTAATAGCTGAGCGAAGAATGTGCGGTCAATCGTGGGCCGAACGGGTTTGGCAGCGCCAGAAGTTACCGGCGGCAGCAGTGCAGATGTCTTCAAGATTTTGACAGAGCTCACATTGGTTCAAGAAGAGTTCAGGACGCAGACTTGTCAGGGGAGTGTAATTGGTAGGCGGGCTTCGAACGTTTTCGTGGTCGTTAGATATAGAATTAGAAGCTACCGGTTCTGCTTTTAAAATGTGTGGCGGCTTGGGCATTTCGCATTCAGCATTGACACCTAATGTCCTTTCCTCTTTGACTGCAGTACAGAACCGAGTCGGAGGTGGGGAGCGCTCGGGTGGATCTTGGAATGGTACTGGGTCATCTCTAGATCTTCGAAATTGCTGACGAGACCAAACAGGCGGCGAGCATGGCTGCGTACATGGCGAGATTTGCGAAAAGGCTCCGTTGTTGACCTGGTCAGCTGCTCTGGTAGTGCTTCGTAAGAGACCCTCCTGAAACAACTGGTCTGGCAGAGTCACAATAATGTTTTGCTTAGAGGCCGCAGGCATTGTCGCACCGTATAGGCGAGCAGCCATGGTGTACGGAGGACTCTGCCAGTGCTCCTCAGGAATGTTTGCTCCATCCCAAGATTGAAACTATCGTAAGGGGAGCGGCAAAAGAGAGGCTGCGCAATTGTGGAGTGTAGAAGGACATACAGGCCAAATGTAGTAATCTGTCAACAAGAGCATGTGAAGGAAGATTTTCTAGAACAGCCACGTTCTTACTGAGGTCTTTGTGGATTTAGCTATAGCCTTCTAGCATCTGAAGCTGTTCCACATCTTAGACAGCGCTTCATTGTTAGAAGTACTCTCCACTTCGGAATCGTTGCGGCTTTGAGTAACTTTAGGATACAGAACCAATGGGAATGCCGTTGGAGGACATGTGTAAAGCAAGATCAAACTCAATGAAACTATTTTAGAGATTTGTTAAGCACGGCCCCGCTTGACCAAGGTCCTGTATTTGCTGTTGGTAGGAGATTATTCTAGATTCACTATACAGACCAAATAGCCACTTTTCCATCCACGCCACTTGCTGCTGAAAGTTAGACAACGATTCCAAACAGGTATTGGATTAATGTAACTTACTGCTGAACTTCTTCACAGATCCCCCTGCCTCATCATAGGGTCTAATGGTAGCTATTGTATTCTGATGCACTGTTTTTAATTGGGTATCATCCTTCGCCTTTCCTTTGAGATCCATTTGCCTGAACATATTCAGAGCAGATTCCTCGCGCATATCCCCCATCCCTGGCCTACCCTTAGATTCCATAGACCCAACGATTTGCCATCCTTGCTCGTTTCCACGTAAGCGATACGTTTCGCAGTCCTGGTTATGTTAGTCCTCATTCATACTCATATCTTATCATTACCCACGTATCCTGCAGCGAGAATCTCACTCTCGCTATTCCATATCAAGCTCAAAAATGGCAAGAGCTGTGTGCTCACGCTGACAACAGCAGTAGGCGGCAGATCTGGGCCGCTGGGATACACCACAGTAATGCTACTGTCATGCGCTGTGAATGCCAAAGCATTTCCGCTCGGTGAAAAGGCACAACCATGAACCCAGCCAGCGGAATTATTGAGATATTCGCCACACACCGTATTGAACGGTAATCGCTCACCCCATACACTGCTTTCAGGCCTAGCGTCGACACCCTTAATGAAACTAGAGAAGACTCTTGCATGGGAATCTGTCGATCCAGCTGCTACCAGGACTGAATTGGGATGCCACGCAACTGTGGTAATTGTACTCCTGATAGGCTTCTTCAGATGCTTCGAGACCCACCAATCATTTTCTTCTTCAAAATAGCAGATGGCAATGACCCGAGCCCCAGAACCCACTGCGAACTTGAGTTCTGATGGAGACCATCGAACGAAGGTAGCGGCCCGATTGATGCGGAGTAGTACCAACGTGGGCTTCCAGCCAGAAGGGGATGGTTCCCATACGTACGCATTACGGTCTATCAGGGTCCAATTAGCCAAAGAGATGATCTTCCAAAGAGCCAGCTTCTAGAGGTAGTTAAGATGTGAAGATACCTTGTGAGCATGTAACAATCCGCCCGGTCGATGGTGCGATATCAACGCTCGTGACTGTCTTATCATGCCCCTTCAGCTCATCCTGCAATGTGAAACCACTACCTGAACGTTTATAAAGCTCAACATTGTTGTCTCGTGCTACAGCCAAGGTTTGCCTATCGGCGGAGAATGAGTGGTCCGCGATGGGGTGATGGAACAGATGATGAACCTCTGGGGAAGGCATTGCGCAACTGGAGGACTGCGATAGGAGTGGCTGGCTCTCTACTATCGCTTTTTGTCTCTGTGTTTGAGTTGAGTCTGACCTTTGGTGTGGGCCGTGGAGGGGTGGATGCGGCGGGAGGCGGGCAATCTTCCGCACTCTTTGCTTTGATGCTTCCGTCGTCATATTTGTAAACACTTGAGCCGTACTATCTCGACCTGAATGTTTAAGACAGCTTGGGCTTTTGAATCATCTAGTTCCGGAACGATTTTCCTAGTCCACAATACAGTCATTCGACCATTGGTGCCAGCCAACCAGTCGAGCAGCTAACCACCAAACCGGTCTTCTGCTCTTCACGTACAACTCTTCAGAGCTGTGCACCTATACAGCTGAACCCAAGAGATTTTGAGGTTTAAGCTCCGGCCACCATGGCCTCACATGTCATCGTTCTTGACTCTTCCGCACGCCGTGCAACGGTAAAGACTACGCCCGGCAAGTATTTGAGCGACGTACTGCAAGAGGCATGTGGCAAGTTAGGATTAGAAGCGAGTCGGCATGGCTTGAAGTGAGTAACTAAGTTATGCCATGCTGAAGCAATTGTTGGGGCATACATTAGTAGGAAGCTTCGCTGACAAAATTGTATGAATAGACACAATAACAGAACGCTGGATCTCTCCCAACCCATGAGACTCTCAAATCTCTCCTCTGGCGCGAAACTTGAATTGATTGTATTATCAAAGTCGCCGTCTGTCGTCTCAGTAGCTCTTCAGCTGCCAGAATCGGAGTCTGAAGGCATACCAAACAGCAGACTGATAGACAAGTTCCCAAGCACCACCACCTTATGGCTCGTACTGCGGAAATTCGAATCCGGAGCAGCTGGAGGTGAGACAGCCTCCAGGAGATTCAATTTTACTGCCCGCGGCAAGCCTCAGACAGACAGTGGCGATACTGGCTCTGGAAGAATATATCATGAGGCTCCAGTAATACAAGTCATGGGGCGGGAACTGGCGTCATTTCAGGACTTTCAGAAGAGTCTCGGACAGCTCGGGCTTAATGCAGGCAGTGTTTTGCTACGGCTAAGCTTCAGCATAACACAAAATCCGCTAGAGGTAGCTATGACAAAGACTGAAGAATACTTTGCTTCAATAGAAGCCCAACCTGGCGATGGCGCACATGGAGCTCATGCCAGCAGCCTGTCAACTGGTGAATCTGTGCCAGCAGCGGAGGAGGCGATACTTCCCGAAGGGAATGCAGACATGCCTTCTCCCGAACCAAAATCACCTCGGGTCGACGACGAAACAATGGAGCCGGTCCCTCAAAAACCCAGTACCCAAGAAGCTAATGCCGAACCACAACCAACCTCCATCACCCCCTCCTCACCCACGGACTCAACAATCACGGGGCCAAACCAAAGACCTATCTCAGTCCTCGCCCCTCCATCATCTAACACCCCCCATGCCTCCCGCCAAGCCCACAACGACGACGATTACGAGCCCACAATCGATCACGCCAAACAGCACCTCTCCCGCCTCAAAACCCACGGTCAAAACAAACGCCTACCCACCGACGCCGAAGTTGCAGAGAAAGAAAAAGCCGAAGCGCAAAAACGAGCTCAAGTCACAGAGGCGGAGATTAAGTTGCGGTTTCCAGACCAAACCCAGGTTCTTGCTACGTTTACGAACCTCGATACCGCGCTCACCTTGTACGACCATGCAAAGCACCTTATAATCGATGAAAACGAACCCTTCCTCCTCAACTTCACCTCCGCAAAAGGCCCGATCACGATACCAAGGAACAGCACCGCAAAACTTATATCCGGTCTTGGTATGACGGGTAAAGTCCTTGTAAATTTTATTTGGGACGGTGGTCAAGTCCCAAGAGGAGGCAAGGTACTAAAGCCGGAATTTGCCGAGAAAGCTAGGGAGATCGAGGTGCGGGAGCCGCAGGGGGTAGAGGTGGATGCGAAACCAGCACAGGGCGGAAACGTATTGGGGAAGGAGGAGAGGGGAAAGGAGAGGAAGGGGGGAGTGCCCAAGTGGTTGAAGTTGCCGGGGAAGAAGTGATATGTCGAGGTTTTGTCGATTTATGATCGTGATGATATGTAGCATAGCACCGTGACAAGAGATGTCTTGTGCTTAGGATGAATTTGGGTTAGCGGACATGAGCGAGTTTTAGCGCGGTGTTCTGGAAAATTTCCAAGATAGCATAGCACCAGTTCAGCATTGCATACCACGTTTGAACCCTCTTTTCCGAAGCCCATGAATTTGCTTGCTACATCCGTTTCGTACCTAGCGCGCAAGTCCACTTCTCGAATCACCCGCAGTTACATCCTCAGTATTCTTCCTCCAAGCTTAATGCCCTGCCCTCCTCGACTCGGCAATCACCCCTTGCAACTCATCAACCTTTCGCTTTGCACGTCCGAACGTCCCTAGCTGTAGATTTCACACAAGTATCAGCCCACTTCGTCCCAACTCGTTGCCCCATCTTTACTGCCTCTGATCCGGCTGTTTGGAGGTCTGCGGAGCATGGGGTGAGAACGTACTCGCTTCTTTGCCAGCTTGCGCGCGCGCTTGTCTTTACTATTACGAAGAAGTTCGATGACGCGGCGTTCGTAAGGTGCGAGGCTGGTTTTGGGGATGCTTGTTAGCTGTGGGGTTCTCTCTAGCGAAATTGGGGAACGATGAAATGGCTTTGGAGGAGTGAGGACGGAGATGGAAGGTCGTGGGATTTATCCTCGGAGTTAGGAAAGGAAGGTGAGAAGATGTGCCTTTGTGTAGAGGCGGAGATATTGGTGTAAATTTTCATGAACGTGAAGTTTTAGACAGATACCCAAGCTCCAGATGTGGCATTGGCTGTGGTTGTGCAAAGCGCAGTACAAGTACGTACCCAGAAACTTCCTTCACGATTTCCCGAACGAAAGCTGTACGCTTGCTCAAGTGGCCTTTGGTGCGTGAGATACGGGGCTTGGACTCGCGGGGAGTGGTTTTCTATTCCGGTGACTGTCAATGCTGTTTCCTCTGAGGGAAGTAACTGCGAGCTGGAGTTCCAGTTGCACCATGGGTAAACTTACGTGGCCCTTGTTCAGCCCAATAGCGATACCGCTACGCTGTTTGACCGCCATCGTCGTGTCGTCGATGCTGGTGATGGCTTAGGTATGAGTTGAGGTTGTCAGATATTGAGGTTCGGGTGTGGGAAGTTACTAAGGCGGTTATGGGATAGCGTATGTGTTAACCGAGTTTTTCGAGCCCTAAAGGAAACGAGATAGTCTCCCAACGATTCGCGACTCACGAGCTTCGGTTCTTGAAACGTACCGTTTCTCTTTATTGGTATAGCTAAGTTTCCGAATACAATACCCGTGAAAGCCGAGGAACTGTCTCAGACGTATCTCCGTGAGGGATGGATGGATGAGAGGTTGTGTCTAATCAATCTACAGATAACGGCTACACGTAACAATCTCTGGGCCTTTCATATCCATTGAATCTTCGAAACGTATGTACGGTAGGATACCTCAGCAATGTCTGAAGAAGCAGACAATCCACTTCACTTCGGTGAGCTTGTTATTTATATGAGTCAAGGAAACAGCAAATGAATCTCATCACAGTTAGGATTGGGTCAAGAGAGGGCAGCGCAAATGACTGCCTTTTAAGGGCATCACATTTTCTGCAAAGCCAGAGGGGCAGGATACAGTATTTGTCCCGCGGATGATAATCAACCCGAACAGACGCCACACGATGGACATTGCTGTCCTACGTCTAAAAACCATGTCCAAGCCAAGCAGTACCAAGGTCATGCCTCTCCTCTGTGACAGAGGCTATGTTGCAGCGGAAAGAGACCCGGAACGACCAGTGTGGCGGTATTCCACGATGTTTGTACGACCGCATAAACGAGTTGGATCACAAAGACTGGGCACAGACGCTCCAAATGTTCTGGACTGCCACAGGCAGTCGCATCATCTCAACCAAACAGCGTAAGATATTGAAAATTGGGGGAATTGGGGAAGGAATTGCAGTTTCCCGAGATTGCTGAGCCTAGAAGAAGTAGAGCGAATATGAAACATGACATTGTTCTGCATTTCATACTTTCCAGATGCTTCAGATATAATGTTTATCTATGCATTGAGCGAGAAGAGGCACCTCAAAGAAGTGGATCATTGGGTACCAACCAGACACACCTGCTGAGCCTAATCACCAGGCGCGAGAGCGACGATGGTTTGAGCGGCAAGGCAAACATGAGTTCCAGGCTTTGACGACACCTTCCTTGCGATCTCTGCACGGCCTAGGCGATCACGGGCAGGCCAAAAAGCATGCCAGATGCTCCGCTGAGGCAAGCAATCTGGTGGAAGGTTTGGTACTTTTCCACATCACGATGCAGCTTGCACATTAATGCACAGTGACGATATGGGCTTATCGAGGATTCCAAAGGGCCAACCCCCCTCCATCGCTAAGGGAACTGCATTGATTCGAGAGGTCGTCCATTGGAGGGGTTCGGGGGCAGAACCCTTTCAAGGCTTTAAGCTTGGCCCATCTTCCTTCCAGGGAAGCCAGGTTCGAAGAAGCAACAGGCCGCCGCTGACCCTGCAGCAGCCTAAAATCAGCCCAAAATCAGCCAAGCACGATGACTCGGTGACTTGGGTGTGACCAGTGAAACAAACGGCAATTCGGCATCAATTATCATTGTGTCGATAGTGGCCTCATCTAAGGTAGATTCTAGAACTCAATGGGCGGGGAAAGCTTAAAAGCCGATGTCCCGCTAAACTTCAGTCCAGATTCCGGACTTTGTTCTAGGTACCTACCTTACCCACCTACCTTAACTACTCGTGCTAGGTACTTACTACTGTGTGTACCACAGGACTTGACCCCCCGACACCCCCGTGACCCCCCCCAAGGCTGCCCCTCTGGTCCCAGGCAGTATCTCAAACCTACTCACGTCCGATGTGTGATATGGATATGAATGGATCTCACGATGAAGATTTCCGGGGCTATGCTATGTCGTGCGCACGCCGTAGATCGCTGTTGCTATTGCTATTCGATCAGAAACATATGTATCATAACAATTGCTGTTCAACAACTGATTCAAGTGCAATTGTTATTATTATTTTAGAATTAAAAATAAGATTCATCCCCAATGAAGACTTTGACGTCCGAGTGTCTTGGTTCCCTCCATGCGAATCTAGACCGTTCTCCGACCGCGTCTTCTTTCTTGAGCACATTTCTTGCCAGCGTCACTGCTGCTACTACTGCTAAGATACTTAACTGTACATACTACTGTCACTACTGTCTCTACCTTCCACGCTACTCCTGTCTCCGTCGATCATCTCGAATGCTCCACATCAACCGCTCTTTGAGTTTGAAGACATTATCTTTTTGGGCTGTGACGAGCGTTTCCTTGGTGGAACGAACGTAGGTGCTATTCTACAGGTTTCCTTTGACTGGCCTTGCCTTTGGTAAGTGTCCTTTCAAAAATCCTCTGCGGAGTCCAACGGAGAGCTGATATGACCAATGCCCCAGTGAATATTGTCGCCATACATTGTACCGCTTTCCCTGCACAAGTATGATATCCGAACCAAAGCGTCAGAGCCTGTCAGTCGGTGCACAAGCTTGAAGAGGTCCACTGTTGACCCAGAACACACTTCTAAGCTTGGAAACGAATTCGGTACTATCTTGAACATGGCGAAGAACGAGGAGTGCAGCCGCCTGGCAACAATGTTGGAGCGGACGTCACTATGCGTCTCAGGGCCAACACCGGGTATCCCTTCCCACCATGGGGACGAGGGGTTTCGTGAGAATGTTCGGCAGCATTACTCGATTGCTGAGAACAACGCGGTGGAAAAGCTGGTCCATCTAAAGGAAGAATTGAGGAGGGCCACAACATACGATTTCTGGCGGTTGTTAATGGAGGGCATGACAAGCATAACAGGCGCCCAGTATGGCTTTGTCGCGAAACGAATACTGGTCGATGATCAGGACTCTGCGGTGGAGATGCCACCAATAGGAGAACCCGGTTCCTGTCTGCTTGGGGTAGCGTTTTACTACAATGACGGCGAAAAACTCCAGGGTCTTCATAGAGATTATAAATATCTGGCTTACGGCGCGCCCTGCCACCACATGAGACATGACAAGGTCTTTTTGATTCCGAACAATTTACCCAAATTCATCACGCACAATCCCAACAGTTTTCCATTTCCAACGGAGGCATACCTTGGGGTTCCGCTATTCGCGGAGGGTAAATGTTTCGCACATTTCGGCATGATGTGGACTACGCAAGCTCTAGGAAAATTGGACTTGGGTTGGGCATTCATAGAAATGTTGCTGCATTCGCTAGAAGACACGATCAATGAACGTCTGGTCGAAGGCGAGAGCTTTCGTAAGCCAATGGAAGGGGATAAGCCGGACAAAGTGATTCCTCATGAGGCGGTTACCGCGGCACAATCATTAAAGCCGTACGCTCGAAGCTTGTCACATGAATTGCGGACGCCAATGCAAGGCGTTGTGGGAATGTTAGACGTCATGCACGCTACAGTTCAGGAATCTTTGGAAGGCCAGTCTGACGCTGTGGTGCGAAAAGTTCTCAAGACGTTGCGTGACAACATTGAAGTGGTTCAAGGTAAGAATGATGGGGTGCTTAGAGGTTATTGCGAGTACTGACTTTGCTACCAGACAGCTCGAGAAGAGCAGTAGAAGCTGCAGACAATGTTGTACATGCATATGATCTAAACATGCAAGTTCCTGATACGCCTATACCTCCTAACGATGATGAGAGCATGGATGCCCATCTTTCACAATCAACGGCAGAGAAGCGGCCAGGCATAGTCATTGAAGGAAACAGTATATTTTTCAAGCGAAGCAAGCGACGAAGGCATGCGTCCGCTAAATGTAATGCTGAGCCAGCCGCCAAACACCGGATCTTGCCATCTAAGAAATCTCCGCATCGTAATATCTCACCACGTACAGCATCCTTAAGATCCGCTGTCGAAGAGACTGATGATATCCTTGGCGGCTCAAGCAAAACGAGCGAATTCAACCCGCCTGGCATGCTATATCCCGAATCGACGTCTGAAAACGAGTCCGTTCCTACCCCAGGTCTTCGACATACTAGAATCCGCGAGCTGTTGCACCTAATTGTTAATGAGTCACTGAGAGTAGGAGGCAGGCCTGATTCGGCAGTTGCTGAAGATACCGAGAATGGTGAAATCATTGAAGTTAGGTCGAAAACCGCAGGAGGTGACGCACGTAGCAAGATTATTGAGTGGTCCGTCAACCCTCAAGTACCAGAGACGATATTTGGTAAGCTTTTCCCACAAAATCTCCCAGCTCAGATACTGACGAGGGACAGTGGATGAGAGAGATCTTGCAAAGCTGGTCTCCTGCGTCTTTCTGAATGCAATCAAGTTCACAGAACATGGCAAGGTCTCACTAAAGGCGGGTCTCAGCCTGAAATCGCGCTACATTGTAATCAGCGTTCTTGACACTGGCCCCGGTATACCACAAGCTTTTCAACCCTACCTATTCAAGCCTTTCTCTCGCGAAGACGACTCTCTCACTCGGCAAAAAGAAGGCCTTGGCCTGGGACTTCTGGTCGCCAAAGGTCTTGCTCGTAGGATTGGAGGGGACTTGGTCTGCGTCAGATCCGATGTTACTGGGCCAAATCGCGGATCCGAATTCGAGCTTCGAGTGCCCATATCCTCAACAGATGTAAACAGCGGATCGAATACCCCAACTCGCACACCCTCACGATCTCGGGGCTCCATGGAAGAGGACTTGTCTACACCTTATCGTTTCAGCCGCTACAGATCTTCGGTGGAGCAAAAGCGGCCTCCCCGCCAAAGAAAGACGGCCTCTGTGAGCAAAACTCCCGAGCCAACGTCAATAGCCAAAGCCACATCGCCCCTCCTGCCATCCTCCCTTTCCCGCCGAAACAGTCTCTCCCAGCGCACGAGTCCCCCGCATCGCCGGCCCTCGACCAAAAAGGTCCCCACGCATGACCGCAATCTCGCGAAAAAATACCCGCTCACCTTCCTCGTTGCCGAAGACAACAAAATCAACCGCAAGCTCCTGGTCAACATGCTCTCCAAACTCGGTTACACCACCGTCCACGAAGCCCACAACGGCGCCGAAGCAGTCCATCAGATGAGCATCGACCGGGCCGCAAGAAATGAAAGACCCATCGACGTCATCCTCATGGATCTCTGGATGCCGACAATGGACGGCTACCAAGCCACAGAGAAGATCCTAGCCATGGAAAAGGAGAAGCGGGAGAAGATGGAGGGCGAGGATGACGACGATCGCGCGAGGAGAAAGCCGGGCGTTACGGTGTTGGCTGTCAGTGCGGATGTGACGGAAAGCGCGCTGGGGCGAGCGAGCGAGGTCGGCATGGATGGGTATATGACGAAGCCGTATACGCTGTTGGATCTGCAGAGGTTGATTGTAGAGTATTGTGCTGAGGATTCGGGGGTGAAGTGAAGGGCATCAGGAGCGAAGTGTGTTGTGATATGAAAAGAGCATGGAAAGCGGCGCGTGGACGAGGTCGGGCTGTGGTGTGTTGACTCGCGAGAGGGAGGGTTGATGAAGTGCGAAGGGGTACTGAGAAGTTCGAGAAGGTGCAGAGGCAACTGCCCGCCAGCTATCATCCCAACCCCCACCACCTCCCAAACCCTCACCCACCCCTTCAAAATCCCAACCACTTCCCCTCCTCACTAAACCATCACGACCCAAGCACCGGACCCCCAACCAAACAAACAACCAAGAACCTCGCGGCGTCCTGAGGCAGCTGGATTTTATATGGGCAAGGACGGGGCAAGGATGCAGATATAGAACGCCTAGAATGCAGTCAACACATTCAATGTACATCTATCCATATAGCCCGCTATAGAGCTCCCGTTTTTTCACTTCCGTTGTTCTGCGTATTATTCCCCATATCTATACGCGGTCAACCGGGAAGAAAAAAAAGGAGAGAGGGGGAGGATTTCGTGTGGTGTTGGAACAACAATTGAATGTGGGTGTGGGTGTGGGTGTGAGAAGTTGTGTGTGAGAAGTTTTGGGGGGGGGGGGGGGCATAGAGATGAAGGGCGAGAGAGAGAGAGGGGTCAGTGGTGCTGTCGAAATGGGGGGGTTGGTGAGATCGAATATTGGGGGGGGGGGGTTTGGGTTTGGGTTTGGGGGAGAAGAAATGCCAAAGGGGAGGAGGGATGAAGAAGGGAAGGGGGTTTTAGGAAGATAGGGGATGAGGATACGAGAACACGGGGAGAGAGAGCCTCGGGGAAAAAAAAGAACTCGGGGGTACGGACTGGGCTTTTTGATAGGCATCGATAAACCCACGTTTTTTGGCATCAGGATATATATATTTTTCAAGTAGCACGAATATACCTACAGAGGGTATCTAGCTTCCCCGCCTCGAAAAGAAAGTCAGACGTCAGATCAGGGGGTGAGGTGTGTGTTGCGAATACGCAAGAGGCAGGTTCATGGTATTGTATGTATCCTACCTTCGAGATAAGATGCCAAGGTCGCCAGTTGTCGACATACATAGCTCAATAGCGTTTCCGTTCTACCATGCAATCCCCCCCCCTCCGCGTTATGCAGCAGAGCCCAGCCCCCTTGAGCGCCAAGAAAAATCACCTCACGATGTTCTCTGCTAAACCACATCCTTCCTTCACCCCGCAAGCCCCTTCACCCAAATCACTACTCCCACCCCCCACCTTCTTGCACGATCGAATCCTGCGCATTCGGCACGCCAATCAGCGCGACCCCCTTCGGCACCGCGGCGCCCTGGATATTAAAACACCCAAACGCCGTCACCTTGGCCATCAGCGGACAACTCCGGAACAAGCCCGCCGCAATCGCCGTGTCGAACCGCGTCAGGAAACTGATGTTGATGTCTCGGAGGTTTGGGTACAGCATCTTGCCATCGAAGACGGTGGCAAGGGTGGCGTAGGTGATGTGGCGGCAGGAGGAGATGTCGAGGCGCTCGAGGCGGGGCCCGGAGTGCGTCATGAGGGCCGCGAAGCCCGCGGAGGCGAGGCCGGTGGGGTCGTCCGGGCCGTCAGGTTTGGTGTAGTCGATTGAGCGGTTGCTAGAAAGGTCGATGGAGGTGAGAGGGGGGTTGGGCCAGGCGGTGAAGAGGGAGGTGAAGCCGGCGTCAGTGCAGTAGTCGTTTTCGGTGAAGCGGAGTTTTTCGAGGCGGGTGCAGGAGGAGTGGATTTGGGAGAGCACGGTGTCATCGGCGTCGGAGAAGTTCTCGAGGGAGAGGGTGCGGAGGTTTGAGGCGATGGAGGCGATGAGGGACGCGAGGGCTGGGGCGGACGTTGGTGATGGGAAGCGGAGGGATAGGTGTTGCAGGGATTTGAGTTCACAGAGGGCGCGGAGGGCTGAGTCGCCGAGACGAAAGCATTTTTTTAACTTGAGGCGTTTGAGATTGGGGCAGAAGCGGATGAGGTGCATGAGGGTGTCGTCGTCCATGGAGTAGTCTAGCCATGCTAGCTTAAGAGATTCAAGTCGGTCTCCGGTTTTCTCGAAGAGCGCGCCCCATTTCTCGTCAGACACGAGGTTGGCTGCTTCGAGTTGGACGTTTCTGAGTGGAACATCGCGCTCCAGGATGTAGTCGATGACCTCGTCTTTGAATTGGCCGGCATTTCGGAGGTTAAGGTTTTCGATGTTATGAACGACAGAGAAGATCCTGATATAGTCTTCGACCTCGAGTTTTCCGCAGTCGTAGAGATCGAGCGTGTCGAGGCCGGGACGGAGGAACAGATCGAGCGTCCTGGGCGTAATTACACGCTTTCTCGATAAAATCTTGCTCAATTGATGAAGTAAAGACTGCGGTAAATCGCCGAATTCATCCACCTCGTGGATATTGTTGGCAACCTTCTCGATGCAGAGATCCTGTAAGGTTTTGGAGCCGGTCTGCACAATACCATCCAGCAGCTTACTTTGTGTTTCGCGGCGTTTCTCTTTGCTTCCAGCCTGCTTTTTTGGCTTCTGGTCTTTCTTCTTCTGGGCTTCCTGCTCTTTTGAACATTTCGTACACAGAAGACCACCGTCCGGACCAGTCTTGCTGTAAGCGGTGACGGTGAAACGCTTGTCGCAAAGCTCACAATTCTCTAGTTGACCAGGCAGCGGCTGGCTCTTCGTGTACATGCCCCATGCAATATCGTCGTCGTTGTCGTCTGATTCGCACTGCTTATTCCTCTTCCGCCGCTTAAAGTTTTTACTGTCTTTGATCTTGGCCAAGGCTCTTTCCTCTTGACGTTTTCTCTTCTTCTTCTGAGCTGCAGTCTCCACCCGCTCCTCATCTTCCTCCTCGGCCTCGACTGTTTGTCCATTTGCGGCCGCTTCTTGTTCAGCAGCCTGCTGAGCGGTCCTTCGACGTTGCTCATGAGTGGCGGCGATCTGGGCAGCAGAGATGTTGTTTGACTATAATAGTTTTAGCTTGACCCTTTGACAAAGAGCAAATAAATAATGGGTCGGCTTACTGCTAAGAAGTCTGTCAACGCTGATTGTCTGGTGCGGCGATTCTCACTTGTCAGCAACCGACCTGATAGAAAACGTATAAATTTGACTTACGGGCCCCTGATGCCGTTTGTTGCAGCTCGTCTTCCAGACCTAGATTGAATTAGCCAGAGCGTACATTTAATCGAGCCGCAGGGACAACACCTACATCGTGCTTGAAGTGTAGATTCCTTGAGCTTACAGAGCTGCGAGCGTGTGTTCTTGTAGTTGCCTACCTCCAGATAACTACACAGTGAGGTGCATCAAAGTTTCCAAGTAACTGAAGCCTGCTTCAAGTGGCGTCGAGATCTGATGTGAGCACTTTAGAATCCGAGATCGCGACTTGGATTTTTCGCGATCTACGCGTCTCCCTAAGTGGCAAAATCACTTTCATCCCTTTGCGGAATCAGTTCACAGTCAACTTTCACTTCTACAGTCCTTGCGCTCAATAGAAAGATTGACATTTACACTTCGGGTCCTGGCGGCATCTGTCAGCCTTTCTACTCCATTACTCTTAACATCAAAGGCTCTCTGGCATCTTAGGAAGGCTTGGCGGTTGATCACAACGTTCGGTCTATGTACTTTACAAGACGACCGCACATTAACTATTAGTTTCTTTTACAGGCCAAAGTCTACCTCTGTAATTATTGGTATTCACCACTAGCCATCATGGGCAGACCGAAGGGTTCAACTGCGAAAGCTACTGCATCCAAACCGAAGACTTGCTGCACTAGTATATCAAAATTTGCTTCACTCACACACCTTTTACTAACAGCAATGATAGGAAATATCCAAGGATCCTCACCTATGCGTAAACCGGCAGATATGTGCAAGGCAGCAAAATCAACACGTTCAGGCCTACCACATTCAGCACGTAGATTTACAATGTCTAAGAAACAGATTGCAGATAGCGACGACATAAATATGGGCTCGGACGCAGATGATCTGCTTAGTGAACCGCTTGTGAGGGATACTTTCGATGATGGGCTTGAAAGTTCGAATGTCTCAGAGGACGGGGGGTGGGACAATGGGCTAGCTGGGAAGAGACGACCAACGCAGCGACAAGAGACGAAAACCCTTTTGAAGGAGGTGGCCATTCCGACTTCGAGAGTGAGTGCATCTGGAGGTCGTCTTGGACGCGTATTACCTTCACAGAGCCCTTCATCGATCGGTTCGGTTCTATCGACCAGCCGCGACCGATCAACCGAATACGACACACCAGCCACGAGTGCCGCTGTCACACCTGCAGAGTCGCTTGGCAAAGGTTCGTTGTCGAAACCTCTTGAAAACCATGTTAGACGAACGCTCCCAAATACAAGAGCCATGACCAGCACGAAAGGCAAACGTAAGCGGGAGGATGTAGTTGAGCTTGTGGAGGCTGATGCCCTACTCGCTCAGGCGTTGCAAGAAGAGGAGTATGGAGAGGAGGTGCCACAGCGTGGAAGGCCTAGGAACACACCAAGGAGCTTGGTCGACGACTCTGACGAAGACTCTATACTCTCTGATGTACCTCAGGAAGATCCGGATGAGGTCGACATGCCCGAGACAAAGAGAGCTAGGAGGAACAGTCGTCCATCTTTGCCGACTCGGGCAGCTCGAGAGAGTGCTAAGCAGTCTATTACAGCCAAGGCGTCACGAGAAGTCATGGATACCGACGACTCTGATGATATATCTTTTACCTACTCAGATGCTGATTTTGATAGCTTAGAAGAGATTGATGATGATGAAGACATCCTTTTGCCTGCCCCATTAAACACAGCAGCAGCGACTACAGCTCCAACGAATATTCCGACGAATCAATCATCGGTGCCAAGGAGAGCCCGCCGCCAGGATCCACAACGTGTTAGCAACTGGCGACAGCGTATGCGAAGGGGAATGGACTCACGGGTAGCTCTATCCCTGGCTGTTTAGTCAGAGACTGACATAGACTGACATGCAACAGTCTGCACGAGAACGGGCAAAACTAGAAAAAGCGCATCCGGAGATCCTGACTATGTGGGCTGACCTTAAAGAAGTCCCTGTCATTGTTCCCACCCAATCCGAACAACCGGAAACCATCACCCGTAAGCTTAAATCGTTTCAGCTCGAGGGTTTAGATTGGATGATGAAGCAAGAAAACTCCAAGTGGAAAGGAGGCTTGCTAGGTGATGAGATGGGGATGGGCAAGACTATCCAAGCAGTATCTCTCATCATGTCCGACTACCCTGCCAAGGAGCCAACGCTGGTAGTAGTGCCTCCAGTAGCACTTATGCAATGGCAGAATGAGATCAAGGAGTATACAAATGGTAAACTAAAGGTGCTCGTCTACCACAACACCAATCCCAAGATCAAACAGATGACCATGAAAGGCCTAAGGTCTCACGATGTGATCATGATCTCCTATGCTGGACTCGAGTCCATCTATCGCAAGGAATCGAAGGGCTGGAAACGTGATGATGGCCTTGTCAAAGAAAACAGCAAGATCCACGCCATCAAATATCACCGATTGATATTGGATGAAGCTCACAGCATCAAAAGTCGAACCACAGGTGTTGCCAAAGCTTGTTTTGCGCTCAAAGCAGATTACAAATGGTGTTTGTCTGGTACACCGGTGCAAAACCGCATTGGAGAGTTCTTCTCACTCCTCCGCTTTTTGCAGATTAAACCCTTCGCTTGCTACTTCTGCAAGAGCTGCAGTTGCGCAGAACTTCATTGGTCGCAGGATGAGAAGAAAATGTGCACCACTTGTAGCCACAGTGGCTTCAGCCATGTCTCAATCTTCAACCAGGAACTTCTGAATCCAATTACCCAAGGCGACGATCCTGAGCTCCGCCGTGAAGGACTCAACAAACTTCGTCTCATCACTGACCGAATCATGTTGCGGCGTATGAAGCGGGACAATACAGCTTCAATGGAACTTCCACCAAAGGAGGTTATTATCCACAAAGAATTCTTTGGTGAGATCGAACGAGACTTTTCTTCCAGCATTATGTCCAATACCACCCGGCAGTTTGACACCTATGTAAGCCGAGGTGTCATGCTCAACAACTATGCCAACATCTTCGGTCTTATCATGCAAATGCGTCAAGTCGCCAACCACCCCGATTTGATTCTCAAGAAACACGCCGATGGTGGACAGAATGTCCTGGTTTGTAGCATATGCGACGAGACCGCCGAAGAGCCCATCCGCTCGCGCTGCCATCACGAATTTTGTCGTAAATGCGCCAAAGACTACGTTCGATCTTTCGAGGATGCAGCACCCGATTGTCCACGCTGCCACATTCCCCTAGCCATCGACTTTGACCAGCCCGACATCGAGCAAGACGAAGACCATGTAAAGAAGAACTCTATCATCAACCGTATCAAAATGGAGGACTGGACCTCCTCCACCAAAATCGAAATGCTTGTCTATGACCTCTACAAGCTCCGCTCCCAGAAACAAACCCACAAATCCATCGTCTTCTCCCAATTCACCTCGATGCTGCAGCTCGTGGAATGGCGTCTCCGTCGCGCGGGCTTCAACACCGTCATGCTCGACGGTAGCATGAGCCCGGCCCAGCGCCAGAAATCAATTGAATATTTCATGACAAACACCGACGTCGAGGTCTTCCTCGTCTCGCTAAAAGCAGGAGGTGTGGCTCTCAATCTAACAGAAGCCTCTCGAGTCTTCATCATCGACCCGTAAGTCGCCACCTAACAACCCCGTCCCCAGTAACACCCGTCCCCCCATCTCCCCAACTTATTCATAACTAACCCACCCCACACCAGATGGTGGAATCCAGCCGCCGAATGGCAATCCGCCGACCGCTGCCACCGCATCGGCCAAAAACGGCCCTGCGTCATCACGCGCCTGTGCATCGAAGACAGCGTCGAGAGCCGAATGGTGATGCTGCAGGAAAAGAAGGCGAATATGATTAACGGCACGATTAACAACGATCAGGTTGCGATGGAGAAGTTGACGCCTGAAGATATGCAGTTTTTGTTTCGGGGCAGTTAGTGTGTGGATTTGGGGGGCTTGCGGAGGCAGCGGTGGGTATATGCTTTCCTAGCGCTGAAGAGGGTCTGTGGTATGGTATGGTAGGGGCGGGGCGGGGCGGGGCCTCGTGCTTTGCCCCTGCGCTATGGCTTTTTTTTACGGTATATTGGCACAGCATTTAGCAAATATCACACGATGATCTTCAGGGGGGAGCTCTCTACCCAGCATCGGTACCGGCACTGGTCACTTTCCGACGAGCGCCATGGAACACGAAGCCGCGAGCGAGTAAGAGGAACGAGATCTGTACCTTAAGGGGGTTGTATGTAGCTTCGGAGGAAAGAGAACATAGCATTGCATAGCATAGCTTCGAAATGACACGGCATATTTTAGCACAATTGAGGCTTTGCCACGTAAGTCTTTCAAACAATTGAGAACATGGGGTGGTTTGTGATGACTCGGATATGATGGACTATATCCCACATCTCCCATCAAGATATAAATAAACATGTACATTTTGGAGAAAAACCCTAACACCCAAATCCCGTTCTTATACATCCCAAATCCTATTCTAAAGAAGCAGTTGTCAAAACTAAAACACAGCAATAGCGGAAAAGACGGAGACGAAAACAAGAACAAGTATGCCTCTACAATGATATGCACATCTTCACTCCAGATGGGTATACCCACCCCTTGTCGGCGTAGCCTCCAGCACCCCCTTCTCCCCCGCACTCGGCCACTTGCCTTCCCAAATCGTCTCCTCCGCCTCTGCCGGAACGGGACTAAACGCATCCACCTCCTCGAAATCCTCGTCCTCCTCCTCGATAATCTCTCCGCTCCTCCTTCCCGCCGCGCTCACGCTCCTGCTGGCGCCTACGCTGCTGTCCCTTCTGACGGAGCTACTACCGCTGATGCTGGGATGCGGGGAATGGGGCGTGCCGATCGTGAGCATGGGGCCGCGGAAGGGTGTTTTCTTGCGCTTGGCGAAGACGAAGCCGGGGGTGAAGGATTCGTCGTACATGGCTGGGTTTGGTGGAGCGCCGCGAACGAGACGGATGTTGGAGGGGAAAGCGGGGAGGGTTGGGGTGGCGGGGAGGACTTTGACGGAAGAGTGTGGGGAGGCGCGGTGGTGGATGACAGTGGCTTTGGTACCCATGGCAGAGGAATTAATGGAGTTCGTGGTGGAGGATGTCGAGGAGGCTTTTGAGTGGGTATTTACATGGTGGATGCTGCGGATGGAGGAGACGGAACTGGAAGTTGATTTGCGACCGCGAAGGCCGGCGGAGCGGCGGTAGGAGGAATGAGGAGTAATCGGGGCAGGGGAAAGGGAGGAGCGGTGTTGAGGGGTTGCGATACGGGGGCGAGGGGTGTGGGTTGTGTGACTGGCTTGGGTTGGGGTGGGTGTTGAGTTGGACTGGCGGTGGTGGTCGAGTTTTGGGGTTGAACGGCGGGCTTCGGTTGGACTTCTTCGTTCTTGGGGGGTTTTAAGGGTTGAGGATTCGCTTTTTTGTGACGGCGATTTGGCCCTCTTTGCCGAGTCGATGAACCAATGCTTGATAGATGCAAGTTGATTGATGAAAGCGTGCTGATGCCGTCGTCTAGCCCGCTCTTTGAAGTTGCCATTCGGAGGCGTTAAGAGATCTGGATTCGGATACACCAATTGAAGCGTACTACCCCGTGATCTCCTCCTTTCTTTAGGAGGTAGAGGCGGCCGATGCCGAGAAGAATTCACGGATCGGACGGGGTCCTTTTCTATAGGCGGGGGTGGAGTGGGTGATCCAGGTGAACGAAGAGCAGTGCCTTCTGGCAGTCGAGGAAGTTCGGGTAGAACAAGCTGAGGAGTCGATATACTACGCCTCTCGCGCCTTCCTCTACTTCTCGATGCCTCAGCAGCGTTTGGCGGGACTCCTTCCTCATCTACCTCTTTCAAGGGCGCCGCAATTCGCTCGAGGCGACTGCTGGTAGCGCTGATCCTACGCATGCTTTTAGCCTCAACTTCTCTCTCCTTTCGTTTTCGTTCTCTTCTTTTCTCTTTTCGTTCCTCTTTTTCGATTAGGAGAGCCCACCACCCAGCTAAAGCGTCACAACGTTGACCAAGTACATTCTCAATAACTTTATCTATATCAACTCCGGCGCTTCGCATCCGGTCTAGCGTTTCTTTTTCCACACTTGTGGTAAACGGTAGAGGTTGAGTCAGCTTTAGGATAGCTTGCTGTTGAGGCGCATGTTCCGCTAAGAATGGACTGGTCAGGATGTCTGCTATTGAAGGGCGATGAAGCGGCCGCTTTGACAGGAGTTTTGTAATGAGATCTTTCGCATCTGCTTGCATGGTGTCCGGGTATCTGGGCTCACTTGAAAGAATCTTATGTTTCGTTGCCATATCATCGTCGTCATCGAAAGGAAGCTCCCCAGTCAACAACGCATATAATATGATGCCGAGACTCCAAACATCGACCTTCTCTCCCGCATACTTTTCGCCTTTGAGCATCTCTGGTGCGCTGTAACATATGGTCCCGCAGAACGTCTGTAGATAGCTGGCTTTGCCCTCATACTCGCGAGTAAAGCCAAAATCGCAGAGTTTAACATTTTCCGATTTGTCCAACAGTATATTCTCTAACTTCAAGTCTCTGTGGACACAGGACATGCCATGCACATAAGCTACAGCTCCGACAAGCTGAGTAAAGATCCTCTGCGACTTTTCATAGGGAATTGCCCCATTGCGGAGGAGATAATTATATAGTTCATCACCTAAAGTAATTCAGCAGAGGTCCAACATCCTGAACTAGTTTCTAAGTACCGGGACAGTATTCGAGAACGAGCCAAACAAGGTTTTCTGTCACAATGACCTCGTATAACCGCGCAATATGTGGGTGCAGAAATTGTCTGTGGTGATGGATCTCTCGAGCGAGGTTGGAGTCGTCCTTCTTTGCGGATTTGAGCACCACCTGGATAACGTTATTCTTTGCCTTTTTGAGATAGCATCCGAGACACTATTCTACCCTGGAGCCATTGATGAGCTTATGCGACGCAAGATAAACTTTGCCAAACGATCCCTTGCCTATGAGGCGGCCCAATGTATAATTCCCAACGGATCGTAGTTCTTTCGAGGAGAATTCTCTGTTGATGTGTTATCATCAAGCTCAGTCATCTTCGGACGCAAGCCTTACTCTAATAGGTCATGGTAGGAATTGGCAAGCTGGAGTGGATCCCCATGGGTCAGCAAACATTTCACAAGAGGGTCTTGATTCGACCACGCGCGCAGGATTTCTGCGAAAAATAAGCAGGAGGAAAGACACTGACTTTGGCTTTCTGTGCTTGCAGCTCAGCCTTGGTTTTAACAGCCGGCATATGTCGCAGAGTTTTCCGAGTGGGAAGCTATCCGCACTTGGTCCGTTGTGGAGGGCGGGGGAGAAGAGCGGAGTTTAGATTGGTCGGGATATATGACACGCTGCAGGACGGTGAGGACATCGATGGCATTGGGGTTGATAACAGAAATAGATGGAATTCAGGATTGAAGGATTTGGATTTTGAGGTTGCATTGCAGTCACACAGGCAAGTGGGATCAGCATTTTGTCGCTGCGAAATTTCCCGGAGCCGCCGTTTGGATTTTCTCGGCAGCGGGAGGCAGATGGATGCATTCAACTAATCCAATCGAGCGTCGAACCAACACAAGACCCTACAACTAGAATGATGGTAGTCTTGGTAGATATTGTGAGTTCGGTTGGATAAATATCTGAGAGGAATCTCCCACTGGCTTCTCTCACTACGCCAAATCCTCTTCCTCTTCCTCTTCCTCACTTCTGCGAAATATCTCATTCACACCTCCAACCTCTAGTTCTCCAATATACGAAACCGAAGCCAGTCGTCTGCGAACATGCTCGCTATAGCTTATTCCTTCCTTCACCACCTTCCGTTCTATTCATATTTCGCTCAGCCCCCAACACGAGCGCGACATGTTGTGATAATGCCACAATATCCCCACCCTTATCCATAACCACAATATCAAGATCCATTCTCCCATTCTTTATCACCTTGGACCGCACCCTCACAAACAACCACTCCGCACCTTCTGGAGGCAGAGCCTTCTTGATTTCGAGATTAAGTAAGATGGTCGGATACCAGAAGCGGGCCCATTTGCTACGATCGAGCTGGTTTCCGGGAGCTGGATTTGGTCCTGTAGTAGAGGATGGAGCACTCTTTGGGGCGGCTTCGTGTCCCATTGCTCGCTCTAGTTCTTCGGGGCTGTACCTCTCCACTATTTGTGGGAATGAATCCACGACATACCCTAGGGACTCATTCGTGAAGCGCTCCCCTTCCTTCTCGAAACACATCCATTCGTCCACGAGCGCTTGCGCGACCGATCTCCGAGGGAGGTAGATTTTGGCATGCTGAGAAGATTTGCGGAAAGAGGCGAAAGGTTTTGGGTGCAGGAGGACCCAGTTCGGATCAGTGTTTGCTCGCAGGGCTGCGGTCGAGAGAAGAGGGAATGGCGAGGGTGAGACTGTGTTCGGTATTGGAAGAGAAATGCCGGATTCCGTATGCAGATTTGATTGGGTGAGATAACCAACGACGCATGGGGGGCTGTCTGGAGGTCCTGAGAAGAGGGCGACATGAACTGTGGAAGTGCGGCGGCCAAGTTTGGAGTGCTGCACTGTGATAGTTGCCGGACCGATGGAGGTGCGCCGGAGGAAGGTCAGGTAAAGGGTTATCGTGTGAGGTTGGTTCTGGGAGGAAAGCGTTGTGCTGAAGTGCAGGCTAGCTGTCGAAAGGATGCAAGAGACCACGAAGCCGCCATGAGGAACTGGAAAGATACGTGAGCAGGGCAAGATGAGGAGTTGGATTGATAACAAAGCGTCTTACCCCTGCCGATGGTCCACCCTTCAGGAAAGACCGCAGTGTAGCTATTCGCATCTATGGCTTTGACGGAGGAGGCTCGAGCCAAGGTACTCAGTGCCATTGCCATTGCCATTGCAGGGCGCCAAGAACAGTCGCCAGCCGTTGTCCTTGCTGAACAGCAAACACAGGACAAGCAGCTGGACCTGTTTTGACATGTAGTAAGTCCTCCGCCATGATTTCTATTTACTAACGCTTGAACATAGAACTTCCGTCACTAAACGCCGAACCTCGGCATGCTCGGCACTGCCTAGCGTCAGAATCCTAGGCCCCCTGGCTTAGTCATGACAACACTCATTCGTCCAGGAATCCATATCCACATTCGTCAAAGTCTTTACAATACACTGACATGTACTCTCTACTGTTGACTCAAGCTCGAGCGATATGCAAGGCACTGAGTACTTCGTCTAAGACACGTTCTGATTTGCTCCATAGACCATAGTATCGCTACTTTTACAAGCCTTCTTTTTCTACTAGCGGCCATCTATATCTAATGCATATCAAGAATCTACTCTTTTTTCGCCCGTACCTCCAGTGGTTTAGGTAGGTAAAGCATTCTTTCAAAGAATTTCAAGATCTCGTCGATGAATCTGGTCACCCAATTAGCACTGTGTACTTGTTTGCGTAGATTTAGGGTCGACTTACATGACTGGTACACTAACCAGCAGCACTGCTCTCCACTCATTCCAGTCTAGTGGCACAATAGAGAATAGAGACTGCAGAACCGGGGTGTAGAGTAGCGCAAAGTGGAGCGCCATGGACAAGCTGATGGCGTACACGAGAATCATGTTATCCCAGAGAGGTAGTGTTAAGAGGGATTCGCTTGAAGACAACGCGTTCATGGCGTTGAGCATTTCAATGACGACCAGGCTATATAACGTAGTTAGCGGAGACGCGCAACATATGGGAGCTGAATTTTACATTGATAATGAGACAGTCGAAGCGGATTTAGCACTATCATTCGTGAACATTTGGCAACCAATCTCGGGGAATTGAGAGGAGCACTGGTGGAAGTGAGACTGTATGATTGTCATTAGCAAGCTCCAAAAATTCTCTTCCAAATCAACATACCAACTGCCAGAACGAAATCTGAGGACCTTCTGGGTTGTACATGAACCACCAGGCATATCCGAACACTGTTGCTGCGCCAACGTATACACCAACGACCATGTATCTGAAGAAAAGCCAACCTCCTACGAGAGCTTCTTCGCGCTTCCTTGGTGGCCTGCGCATAACATCGTGATCCGGGGGGTTGAACGATAGAGCAGTGGCTGGAAGACCATCCGTGACAAGGTTCACCCACAGTAGCTGCACTGGGATCAGTGCTTCCGGCATACCTGCAGCAGCGGTCAAGAAGATGGAAACCACTTCTCCGATATTCGACGAGATCAGGTACCGGATAAACTGCTGGGTGTTATTGTAAATAGATCTACCTTCTTCGATTGCGCTCTCAATTGTTGCGAAGTTGTTATCTGTAAGAACCATGTCAGATGCCAGCTTAGCCACATCTGTACCTGATCCCATAGCAACTCCAATGTCAGATTTCTTGAGTGCTGGGGCATCGTTGACGCCATCACCAGTCATCGCAACAACTTCACCATTCGCTTGAAGTAGATCAACAAGCTGCGATTTGTGTGTGGGCTCCACTCTCGAGAACAGGGACGCTGTTTTGGCTGCTCGTAGCTTCTCACTATCGTTCAAGGCGTCGAATTGTCTTCCAGTGAAGCTCTTTCCCTCAAGATTTTCATGCTGGCTAAAGACACCGATCTGGCGACAGATCGCCTCGGCGGTACTCTGGTTATCGCCAGTTATCACCACAACCCGAATTCCTGCTTCTCTACATGTTCGAATCGAAGCTGGGACCTCTGGTCGCGGAGGATCTAACATGCCCACAAGTCCAATCAGGGTCATACCCTGCTCTATTTGAGTGTATTCTTCCGTCGTTTTAGCCGACTTTAACAGAGGATTCGATGATACGTGATCAATACTCGCGAGTGCGATAACACGCAATCCACGGTTGCCGTACTCTACAACCTCCTCCGAAAGGAGCTTTGCGAGTTTTTTATCTAATGGAACTCTGGTGGCATTGGTACCTAGAAGGGTATGGGAGCATCGCTCCAAGAGCGATTCCGGAGCCCCTTTAACGAGAAGACGCTGTTGGTTGCCTTGGCCAACCAGTACAGACATACTCTTCCGGTCTCTCGAGAACTCGTATGTAGCGAGAAGGGGGTTCTTGTCCTCAAAGTATTTGCTAGCGTAGTGTAGCGTATCTTGAAATGGTAGTCGACTTCTATGCTGGTTCAAGGCTGGTACTGGAGTACCAATCTTCTCTACGAGGGCGCGCAGGGCTGCCTCAGTAGGCTCGCCCACGTTGTGGAACGTACCATGTTTTGCATCAAACGATAGATGAGCTTCATTGCATAACGCGGCGACTTCCGTCATTTTCATGATCATTGGCGACGATGCTGCAAGGTTTTCAACTCGTTTACCGTGGGATAACAGGCCTCCTTCCGGAGAAAATGTCGTTCCTTCCACATCAATTTCTTCCAGGTCTGAACCAGACTCATTGAGGAATACTATCTTGTTGACGCTCATTTGGTTCGTAGTAAGTGTGCCAGTCTTGTCGGAACAAATGACACTACAGCTTCCGAGAGTCTCAACGGATGGCAGGCTTCGTACAACGGCGTTTTTAGCGGCCATTTTCCGGGTCCCAAGAGCAAGACAGGTTGTGATAACAACGGCTAAGCCCTCGGGGATTGCAGCAACACCAAGAGATACCGCTATCTATGGCCTGGTCAGCTTCTTCTTCACGAACCATAAGAGACAGAATTACCTTTAGATAGTAGATGGCTCCCTTTGCCCAACTACCGTGCGAAGGATCGTTGAAATGTTGAATGTTGATTAACCAAACAAGAACGCAAATAACAGTAATGACCTTTGCAAGCATATCACCAAAATCGTTGAGTTTCTTTTTCAGTGGGGTAGGCTCCGAGATCTGGGAGACAATGCTCTCATGAATGTCGCCGATGGCCGTTAATGCTCCGGTCAGGACGACCAGAGCAAAGGCGTGACCAGTGACAACAGTGGTTCCAGAGAAAAGCATGTTGACTTGGTCTTGTTTTACAGCCCTGGAATCCTGGATAGGTTTGGTGTCTTTCCCAACGCTCTCGCTCTCGCCAGTAAGGATGGCCTGATCGACCTGGAAGCTGTTGCTTTGAATAGAGAGCAGCCTGCAATCAGCCGGTATCCGGTCTCCTACAGCGATTGAAATGATATCTCCAGGCACAAGCTCTTCTGCTTTTATACGTTTCACAGCTCCATTGCGGACAACCTTGGCTTCGTTCGCTGAGTATTCCTGCAGTGCAGCAATAGCCTTCTCTGCGCTACTTTCTTGTGAAACCCCAACAATGGCGTTGAGAATTAGAATAGTCAGGATCTGTCCACCAGGGACGTGTCAGTATTGTCCTGTCTTGCAGTAAGAGTGCTACTGACCACTAACGGATCCACAAATGCCGTCCAGCCTTCTCCATCTTCAAAGAGCGCGAGGACAAACGAAATAGCTGCTGAACCAAGGAGAATTAGGACAAGCTGGTCTTTGAATTGCTCAAGCACAAGCTTCCAAAGTGGTGTAGCCGGGTCTTCTTCTAGAGCTGCTCGTGAACTCCATCAGTACTGTTTCGCCATCAACTAAGATCTCATGTGTATACAGTACCATTTCGCCCATACTTCCTCAGGGCATCCTGTACCTGAGGACCGCTCAAGCCACTCTGCTCTGTCACCTGGAAATGCTTCAAAGCTTCTTCTGGCGTAGAGAGGTAGGCAGCCTCCATCTTGCAGATGCGGTACTGGTCTTTTATGGATTATTCCGCAGAAGGCCTCGAATGGGCGGGGAATGGAAAGTCTAAGGTAATGGAATATAACTACAGCTCCAGGCTTCAATGAGCGACTTAAAAGATGGTTGCTGAGAAAATCATTCGGTGGTACTAAAATTCTAAAGACGTGTCCTGATCTTTTTATCAGATGTGCTTTCTCATCCAGCCAGCGCTAGGCGAAGTCTATTTTTTTCTGTCGGGAATGTTCTCGCAAGGCTGACGGCTTCACCTAATCGATCGGACTTGTCAATTTTACGGAAAGGGGAGTAAACTAAGCTGGATAAACAGATTTGTAGAGACGTCACATAAGGCCTGCCCGGTAGTCTGGATAGTGATTGTTTGCTGAGACCCGGCCCCCAAAACACTCTGTCCCCCTACCTTATAAGTGGGATAATGTTCTTTTGTAAAGGATCACTGCTGCAATGCTGGTGAAATTTGAATGGGTAGAGACCGATCTTGCATTGCATTCCCTATGTAGAACAAGTCTCAATGAGAAGACAGGATTCCTTGGCTCAGACAACGCTCCTGTGAAAGAGACATCTCTGCAGTTCAGCCGATTGAGCTGACGACAAACACCATCGACTTTCTACCACACACGCAAAAGACAAAGCTAAATCCGGAAGACTAAGAAAACATGTTTGCAGGGTGAATAGGAACGTTGACTGTCGTGCTGAGACTCCTCGCTAAGGTCCATAGCTCAGACCTCCCCTCCCTCCTCTCCCTCATGCGATCATCATGACCCATACATCGCTGTGTACATAGCCAAAACGCTTGATACAGGACAGAACGATACTATGAGTCGATGAGCGCGCGAGATTTTGCTTAAGATTCGGTGGTAGGGGGAGCAGCGGCAGGAGCCTCCGTGGCCGCAGGCGCCTCGGACTTGGGCTCTGTTGTCTTCTCAGCCTCCTTCGATGTTTCTCCAGCTGGCGCAGCCTCAGCGTCTCCGCCATCCGATGATGTCCAAAGGGTAAGGTTGTCGCGGAGTAGCTGCATGATAAGAGTGCTGTCACGGTAGGATTCCTCGGAAAGTGAGTCAAGCTCGGCAATAGCGTCATCAAAAGCCTGCTTAGCTAGATGACAGGCGCGGTCAGGGGAGTTCAAAATCTCGTAGTAAAAGACGGAGAAGTTGAGCGCGAGACCGAGGCGGATAGGGTGAGTAGGAGTCAACTCAGTTTGCGCAACATCAGTAGCGTTCTGCACAGTCATGAGTTTCATGGTAAAGTCGCGTTTGAGACAAGGCTTTCTTACTTTGTACGCCTCATGTGCAGCAGTTGCAGCAACCTTGCGCTTCTCGCCTGATGCAAACTCTGCGAGATAACGGTGGTAGTCACCCTTCCTGTAATGATAGTTTACTTAGCATTTGGCCCCTAACAAGACTGTACTCCTGCAAAACAATGGTAACATACATCTTGTGGTAGAAAACTTTTGACTCTCCAGATTCGGCCTTGGGAATGAGGGATTCGTCCAATACGTCAAGAACATCTTGACACACACGCTCCAACTCGGTTTCGATCTTCTGACGGTAGTCGCGGATGGTACCAACATGCTTGTCCGAACCCTTGGATTCCTCCTTCTGCTCAATAGACGAGATTATGCGCCAGGAAGCACGTCGAGTCCCGACCACATTCTTGTACGCGACTGAAAGTAGGTTTCGCTCATCAACGGTAAGTTCACCACCAATCTACATTGAGTATTAATACTATTTAACAAGTTCCTCTTTGACAAGGAGCAACTGCATGAGGCGGTAGTGGTACCTTCGCGACTTCCTGTGAGATGTTAGCATGTAACTTGACGATCGCAGGTATGGTTACCGACCTTCATATATGTAACCATCTCTGTTGCCATGCCGGATTAGCGTTGTATCCAAAGCGAACCTATATCCATGTAATGGCGCTTACCATCGTAACGCTCAGCTTGCTCACATAGCCTCGCAAGGAAGGTCTTGCTGTTGGGTCATTAGGATCGCCATCACTATGCACGGATAGCAGTATCATGAATGTACCTCTCACGCTATGGGACACAGTATCAAGTCAGTTATCGCAGCCATTTTGTCATTCAACCGCAAATAGACAAATGAAACACATTGTTGTGATATGAACGACAATCTGTTTGATAGGCGCGTCACCAACTTACTTCGCTCGTCATTTTGAATGCAATGACGCTGTTTGTAGCCTGAGATGGGTGTAGTAGAGAAGGATAAGGATGGCTTTGCTATGATTGTTGTGGTTGACAAGTCGCAAAAGGTTTCCAAGGAAGTGAAGTGAGGTTCAGCAGCCTCCGCGAAAAGTTTAGCGACCAATCTCCAAAGCCCCTCGGCCCGAATAGGTAAAGCGTTCGGTCACCTGAGTATCAACAGAAAACAACAAAAAGCTGTCTTGTTTACCTCTGTGCTTTTCACTGGTGGTCCTTACGTATCTATCACAGGAGGCCATTACACGATAGCTGTAGGCCCGCCAACTGAATCGGATTTTCATGCTTCGGTCTGCAACACATCCCTCTTTGCCTGATGTGACATGCGAAGAGACCGAGCCTTTTGGTACCATGCAGTTCTAAGACTATCAGAGTTCTACGAATCCCGCTGTTGAGTGCGGTCATTCCAGGCACTGAGACAGAGACGTTGCCTTGTATGAGAGGTACCTTCCATTATCTTCTGAAAAGCCTTTTGAGAGGAGCAAGAACAAGGGTTCTAGAACCACGATATGTGCAACAATTTCGGGCATTAATTATATGAACATATACCCATACCGCCCTGCCGTTATGACACCAGATTTCCAAGTTCGTTACCATAGATGAGTCATTTTCAAGATATCATGCCGGTTAAAGAAAGACCTATTCTTCTTGCCTAGGATATCTACATGGGCTACTAGTCAGCAATGAAAGCCCTGAAACGGAGTGAAGGAGTTGGCTCACACATGGGGATACTCAGTAAACAAATGCCTATCTGAATGCTTGCAATTATATAAAACGTCTTCAGTATACCTGCTTTGACCAGCCATGTATAGGCGCTCCAGGTCAAGCCGAAGCTGAACATGTTCTTGAAGATGAGCAGGCAGGTAAAGGCCTCAACGGCAATTTCACCTGGGCCAGGTCAGCACACATGACAGGCTCAAAAGCAAAGATGTTGACTTACGGTGTGCATCCACGATATACAAGGCACTTGCCACAGCTCCCAACACCATCCCCATTACCTCCAGTGCAAAGAAAAAGTCAGGCCAGAACCAACCATATTTTCCAACTTTAGCAGCCGTAACCCCAAAACCATACAAACCTACGCAGCCAAAGATGAGCTGTGGTATAACCAGCACAATACGGAACTCTGGTTCGTAGACTCCCTTGCTACGCCGGATCATAAGCTTGGTAGACCAATCTGCAAGTACGCCTGCAACGATGAAGCCAAGTATCGCTCCAACGAAGGGGCCGGTGTACATATAGCCGGTCCTTACTTCATCAAACCACAGCTAACATGTGATTAGCAGACGCTTCCTAGCTATGAAGATAATGCTTACGGGTGGACCGAGGAAGATTGCAGCGAGTACAACTCCTATCATAACAGTCCAACCAATTAGTGTGCCTTGTATGAGACAAGCCCAAAAGATTGCCGGGTGGAAAAAGAGCGGCAAAGGGCGAAATAAGAGCTTCAGAAAGCTCTCGTCTGTCTTGCGGCCATTGAAAGGCATTAAACTCCGGGCAAAGCTAACTCTGCAGGGGATCGCATCTTGCCCTTGTTGCGTTAAGCGACGTTTCCCAATCTTTCCATGTTGTTTTTCAAACGAAACCGGACCACTTGCATCTGGGCTATCACCGTCTCTAGGCGTGCCGTTAGCGGAGAGCTCATGGCCCCGGCCAGTTTGAATCGTATGTTGAACGGAGTCTTCGCCGATCAAATCCGTATTGAACGAACTGTCTCTTCGGAAAGCTGTTTCAGGAACGAAGAGGAAGATGAGTGGTAGCAATGCACCTGCGAAGATTGCAATCAAATAAAAAGACCATTGCCAGCCTAGTACCGGATGATATTAGTATCATTTGAGAGAATAGTATATAATGAATGACAAACCTATGGTATGAGTGATCTTTCCAACGAGTACCTACACGAACTTTTAGAGCCGAATATAATAGGGAATGATCAGAAGAGAGCGAATGCTTACCGGAGTAAAGAAAGCTCCGCCGAAAAGGGCCAAGTTGGACAATGCCATGCGCTTCCCACGTTCCTGGAGGAATTAAGCATATTTCCGAGACAAAGTCTTCCAAGTGAACCAACATGAACGAAGTATAGGTCGCCAACACTGGCATTCACCAAGGCTTCAAAAGGGGCAAGCCCAACCCCTTGAATGATTCGCGCCCATAATAGACTCTTATAGCTATGCCCACTGGCGCCGCCCCATGCGCTGCTGATAATAATGAGGATGGTTCCCAAGAGGTACAAATGTCTCTTGCCCCAAACCCTTGCTGATGCCACAGATAAGAAGCCTGCTACTCCAACGCCACACAGATGATATCCAGTAGCTAATGCTAGCTGTGTGAAGTCTCGATCGAAGTACAACGACAAGGTAACGGTATTCGCGGCGAGCAACGGGCTCAAGGTCGATGCGATTACTGAGATAATGGATAATATAAGGAGGATCACGTCGCGCTTCCACAATGGCCAGTTCTATATTAAATCAGCTAGCATTCCCAAACATGGGGCCCTGCGCTCACCAGAGGATCGTTGGGATCATCACTCGGCTGAGGAACGAGTATGATGGGTACCGGACCACTTCTGTCATACTTCAAGTTGGCGTCGATCTCCCCAGGTCGAGTAGGTCGACTGGCATCGTCAAGGACGTAGGATGTCCCTAAGAGATGCTTAGTATCGCAACAGGGTCAATTCTTTTGCAATGCATATCATACCTGGAACCTGCTCTGATCTCGAAGGCTCTAAAACCCCCAGACCCATTGTGCCGATGTTGAGGGCTCAAGGTCTGGACGGTTGGAATACTCAGAAATGGCTTGAATTGTCCCACTGTAGGACAGAATTGTCTCTTAGACCACTTCGAAACATGGTCCCTCTACGGAATTGATGAGATACAAAGATAGCCATATGCCGTGACGAACTATGGTACGACTCTAGGAAGCCATAAGGCTGAACTACTGACACTGTTATTGGCCGGGAATGGAAGGGTCTCGGATCACTTCTACAATCAAACACGAAGTCACAATCAAAGACAACGATTGGACTCTCTGGGAAGGACTTTGGTTGATTCAATAAATAATAATAATAATATTCAAGACAAGCGTATATCTGAGAGTGGTAAATTGATGTCACTTGTAAAAGATCGAGTAATAGCAGTGAAAGAGCCGCTCAGCTTGCGGCATCAATAGGTCTCTTACAGAACAGCCCTGCAGCGGGTTCATCACACAAGTGTGGTCGCTAAGGACCTTAATTCGCTCAAGTCCAAATCTAGAAACCCCATGCCCCCTTACCCCAGTATGCTTAAAAGCGTGGAGCTGATTCGATAAATTGATACTCTACTCCTCACAGCTCGTTAAATATCGAAGCACCCCCCCGTTTAAAATCCAAGCCTGTTTTAGTTGTATCCCTTTAACCGCTGTTAGGATTCGGTTAATTTTTAAGGTTAACCCTAACCAGATTCGGTAAGGTTCCGTCAAAAAGGTTATTTTTTGTAAATAGAAACAATGTCAACAAAGCCCCCTATTGT
>JAABUL010000525.1_pt1 | contig 81331 bp, 79 predicted proteins | sample 5559151 | NCBI WGS metagenome assembly JAABUL01 (sample SAMN10711876, study PRJNA513368) | rock metagenome | isolation source: Antarctica rocks | place: Antarctica: Victoria Land, Pudding Butte sud
CGTCAGCTCAACGAGTTAATGCATTGATCTTGATGTTCTGTTTGTCAGATCAATACATTATTCTGAAGTTGAAATCAGCAAACTTCTGAACTCAACGCATCTGATGTCTGCTCAGCTCTTTATCTTTCATCAATGAAGTGAGCGCTTGATGATCGATGAACATCTTGATAAAAATGTCAGTTAGCTTCAGTTCAAGTCGTCAGTGTTCAAATGCTCAAATGATGATCAGAAGTTCTTTATCATATATCTTGTAGTTACATTCAGCAGAAGACATGTTCTTGCTATAGAAGACAATTGAATGTAGTACTTCTTCATCATCATATTGAGAGAGAACTTCATTGTTGACGTAGTCGAATGAGTCAATTTCAAGAATAGTCTCACGAGTTTGATCAAAGTGACGTAGTATAGAAGTCTTGATCATACGTCTCTTCATATGATCGAAGACGATCTGACAGACTTCATTTCATTCAAATATGATCTTCTTTTGAGTGAGTTGAATCATTGAATGAACAATCTTCGAAAAGTTCTTGATGAAGCGTCGATAGAAGTTGCAGAAGTCAATGAAGAACTGCATCTGAGTGAGATTATTGAGTGTAGATCAATCAACGACTGCTTGTACCTTTTGAGAATTCATCTTCAGTTCTTCGATTGACATCAAAAGTTCTAGAAAGATAGTTTTCTGAACATGAAACTCGCACTTGTTGATGTTTATCTGTAGATCGACTTCTTGTAGTCTATTCAAGATCAATCGTACATGTCGCTTGTGTTTCTTCAAGATCTTGCTGTAAATGATAATGTCATCTAGATAAATCTGACAAAACTGATGTAGATATTTGAACAACATGTCGTTCATATAGTGTTGATAGAACGTCGATTCGTTGATTAATTCAAAGAGCATTACATGATATTTGTATGAGTCGAAGAAGATAATAAAGATAGTCAAATCTTCACTACCTGAGTGCATGCATAGTTTGTTGAACGCGACAATGATGTTCAATCGAGTCAGATACTTGCTTTCTTGTATACGAGCGAGAGTCTCGTCTATCAATGGCAAAGAGTAGTGATTTCGTTTGATCAAAGCATTGAGCTTTCTATAATTGACGCAGAAACGCAGACTATCATCTTTCTTTTCAATGAACAAAATGAGCGAGACATATGATGCAAAGCTGAAGAAAATGAACCCTTTGTTTAAATGGTCGATCAGATACTTCTTTACCTTCTGAAGCTTGTGATTGAACATCTGATATAGTCTGCTTCGAGAAGATGTTTCTTCATCGATCAACTCAATTTTGTGATCGTAGAGACGATGCAATGATAGCTGATCGATCATAGCTCGATCGAAGACGTCTAGATAGTCGTGATATTCAGAGAGAAGCTTGATCTTAACTTGCTCAAGAACTTCAGCGTGAAAAAGCTCATGCAGATTCACTTCTTCAGACTTGTTTTTGACTGTAGTTATGAGTCGATCGATTTTCAAGATGATAACAGCAAAGATCTTGACATCTGATCGTTTGACTAACATTCTATATGTCACTGTCTCTATCATTGCTATGTTCATTGAACCTGACGTCGATTTAGAAATTTGAGCGTTAGTTAAAGTCGCGTCGCGCGATTTTAACTATTCAATTAGTTTAACTGACTTCTCATTGAACTGACTGAAAGAGAGTGATTTCAAACTGGGTTGAGAAGTAGTGAAAGATCTCTTCAGTATATGAGTAGAAGTCAAACTCTTCTGCTTCATGATTGTCTTGTTGCTTGTGAGTAGAACAATCGATTTTGAATTGAGAGTGAAATTCGAAAATCGAAGAGAATTGATTTGCATATCAATTACTAGATTGATTTTGTTCATTCATGTTTTTTCAAGAATCATTTGATGTTGACTCAGTCGAGTGATCAACATAGAAGCTGTATCAATCATATGATCTTGAACAGTCAGATTCAAATAAATGGCATGAGTAATGAGTTTCTTAGCATAGTGATCGTCGAATTCTTGAATTGACTTAGCTTTGATCAAAGTCAGAGACTCGATTTGCAACTGATCACAAACAATCTGCGCGATCACTTCATCAATGAATGAATAGTCAGCAGCTTCGATGTTTATCAATGACTTCAATGAGTAACTAATTTCATTGTTAGAAAGTACACATTCAATAGTCAAAGATTCAGAAGCAAAAGAGTCATTTGACATGCTCATCGTTGAAGAAATTAACACATCTTTCATCGCGTCTTTGATGAAAGTCTCTAGTTTTTTGCCTCGCTATCTTCTGAAGAAAACATTTTCTCATTCTCTTTGTTCTTCGAAATGATGATTTCATGTAGATGAAAGGTAAATGCATGAAATGTCGAGATGTTAATCTTGTTCTGAGAGCAGTTCTTGAATAAGTGATCTGAAATCTTGCAGATATAGCAGACGATAGACGATTTGACTGACTCAGAGGTAGAAAAGATAGTCGACTTGACATATTTGATTATCGAAGTCGTCACTGCTGACAATGAAGTAGCAGTGCATTTATCAGATATGACAGTGACTTTGATGATGACAGTGCGAAGCTGACTGCGTAGCTGATAGTTGACTCGCTGTTTATTATTCACTTCTTGAAGAAAGTTCTTGAGACGATGAAGTGAAGCGAAGTCTTCGAAGCATACTGACAGAGCATTCTGCAAGCGATTGTTGATCTTATTCTGAAGATCGTTCATCAGAGTGCAATCATCGTAGTCTAGGTAGCTGAATAGCTTCATAAAGTCGAAGTAGAAGACGTTGAAGAGCTTGTCTGCTTGTCTCAGAGCGTTGTACTTGCGACGACACTTTCGATTCTTATTCTGGTTTTCGTAGATCTCTTCTAGATGCTTGAGTAGCTTGTAGATCGAGATGTAAGAATGCGAAGCATCATGATGATGTCAAGCGAAGGTATGCTCAGCAACGTCATCTTCTAGTCTAGATATCACATAGACAATGCAGATAGTCTCATCGACGAAGTGATCGACATTTGCCTGAAGCTTGTCGTTTATCTTGATTCTTCAGCTATCTCATGTTGATTCACCTTCATTGATGAATACAGGTGAATTTGAAAACTTGAAAGACTTGTGATAATCATTATTGAATAGAGTGAACGACTTACGTTGAGTATGATTCTCGATAGATTGACGAGATAGAGATTTCGTAGAAACTCGAGATTCAGTAGACTGACGAGGTCGAGACTGATTCGCTGAACGCTGTTTCTTTTTTAGACTCAAGACTTTCTCTTGTAGTTCGACGATAGTCTCTTCTTGAGTGTCTATTGTCGTTTGATTGATCTTTAGCTCATCAAGTCTCTTGATGTGATCGACTTGAACATTGATTCATTGCTCATTGAGTTTCAAAGTCATGTCTCGTTGATCTCTTAGCTCGACCAGCATCTTGATGATTTCATCTGACTGATCGATAGCTCATTGACGAAGTTGTTGACTCATGTTGATGTTTCATGAGATAGCGACATTCTGAGATCTTGCTGAAGCATCGAAAGAAATAAGAAAAACTCGTCTACTAGCAGTGCTTCTAAGCAGACGAGTTGTTCATGACTCAACTGATTCAGAGTCGCGTGTCATTGTGAGAAAGATAAGAGTAGGTTTGATTGTAGTAAGATTGAGTGATTGATTTGATAAATTTGAGTAAATTTGCAGATGTGTTTTGATGAAAGTAATTTGAAGAATTTCTTGCGAATTTTCTGAATAGAAGTAGGTTATTTCGTATCATCTACACGTTGATAGCAGAGTAGTTGATTAGTATTTATCTACTGTTAGAGATCGGTCTAGAGCGAGTCATAGAAGTGTCATTTAACTAATAGATAAATACTAAGAAAGAAAAGTATCTACAGAAAAGAACTCGATTCTTATATGTATGTTTCTCAGCTCTGTGCTAGACTCAATTGAGTTGACGTCTTACACATATGATGCAGAGTTTCAATGATATCACCTCTAGATCAGGTTTTCGCTGAGCTCGATTAGAATGAAACCAGGCGAAGACTAGGCGAAGAATAGACGAAGGCTAGAATCGTAACAGAAATGCTTACGCAATGATGAAGAGAACGTTGCTAACATTATTGATCTACTAATAAAGATATCAACGTTAGAGAAAGAGAAGAGCAAAGATCATTCGTGAAAAGAGGTAGCATTGAAGCTGATTCGATGTCTTCGACTCGACTCAGAAGAAAAACATCACACGAATCAGAATGCATTCATCGCGAAGAATGTACAGAAACTGAAGACATCAGTTCAACTGCTTAACAAGCAGTTGCATACACAGAAAAGCACGCGTCTTTCAACGAAAATTACGTCATAAGCGAACGTGACAAGAGAAGAAATAGCGACAAAGAAGCAACGTTTCAGAGATGACTCGTTGTCGCTTTGCAAGAGACGAGAAATCATGATTAAAATAATAAACAGAAGAGAAATAGAAGAAATACAGAAGAAGTCGATTGAACAGATTTTACAGAAAATCGCAGACGTGTTGACAGATCAAAGAAATCTAATCATGTCACTTTGCAAGCTGAGTAGCAATGACATTTTTCTTCACGCAGTCAGCTTAGATGCTTGAGCAAATCTGAAAAAGACTCAAACATGAGCAAAAGAAATCACAAGTTTAACATATGTAACATGTTGAATCTTTGCAGTGCTGACACATGAAATACACACTACAATAGACACAAGCAATCAGAAAAAAATTATTAAAAGATTGATAAAAGATAATGTAAGACTTCATAAAGATCTGAAAGTTCTAAGAATAGTCTGACTCAAGAAAATAGCAAAGAGCGAGAAGACTTATTCATCACTCATCATAAAGATCATGATTGAAGTGATGATGAATCAATTAATGAACATGAACATGCTGAACTTGTATCAAGAATGTGCATGTGAGCTATTTGAAAAAAACTGTCATATCACACAGTGTTTTAAATGTTACAAATTTGATCATATGACTAAGTTTTGCAGAAAGAATCAGCGTTGTAAAAAGTGTGCAGATAAACATCACATCAAGAAGTGCATGATGTTTTTGAACAGAAGATGTTGCATCAATTGCAATGAAAATCATGAACTCTGAAGATGCATCTGTTTCAAGTGACAACAGCAAATGAAACAAGCATTTGAAATTTATAGAAACAAATCATTCAGATACTCTGAAACATTTAAATACAATCACGCACTCTTCTCACTATCTCTGAACTCTTTAAATTCAATGAACTCTTCAGATTTAATGAACTTTTTCAATTCAATAAATTTCTCAAGCTCAACAACAATTATGTTGAAAATATACAGTTGAATTATTGATGAATCAGCTTGACAGATAGTAAAGATCAAGAAAAGATGAGTTAATCTTTTCTTTTATGTAAGTAGCGACTCAGATGAAACAACATCTGAGCAGATTCAGAAATGTTTAATCAGAAAGTAAGAAAGATTCTTGATGATTGAAAGCATACAAAGAGTCTTCTCATTGCAAAGTCAACAACAGTTATGAATAACTTTATGATAAAACAATCTTTTCTACAAATTTTACAGTACAACATCAGAAAGTCATTAAGAATTCAAGAATCATTTTTAATTAACAAAGAAGTTCACGAATTCAACATAGTAATTATACAGAAGTAAGATTGCAACAACAATGATTTACAATCATTTAGCTCAGCACACAACTTCTTTCATTTAGTGAAAAACTCATCATCTCAATCAAGAACATGTATATACATTAACAAATATTTAAGATTTGATCAATGAATAGTAAAAACAGCTGAATCAGACATTTGCTTAATCAGAATATTAACTTGCAATGCAGATGACAAAACGCAAACATTAAGACTTTTAAATATTTACAATTCATGCTCATTGTTTACTACATTCACAAAGAAATCTTTAATCATTTCTCATTTGAATGAACTACTCAAGAATGATTGCAAACAACTGATCATAGAAAATTTCAATCTACATCATTTTCATTGAGAAAAGCAAAGATGCTTCACTCATCATATGATGATTGATATTCTGCTAAACATCATTACAAACGCAAGATTGAAATTATTGCTGAAATTAAACATTATTACTTGCAAAACTTACAATCAATTTACAATGATTGATTTAGTTTTTAACAGCGAGAAAATACAGTTCATGACATGCAAGTGCAAGATATGAATCAATCTGCATCAAAGATCAAATCATCTTTTGATCATTACAAAGCTATGTTTATAAACAATCTTAATGCAGCTCTTGATTCAACAACTTTGAAAAAAAATAAATACAGAAGCATTGAGTGCTTATTTGTAAATACATTTATTTTTGAAACACTCTTTAGACAACAAGATTATAATGAATGACAAAGTGTGCAAGATTATCAGAGTGCTACAGAAAATCATCAAGAAATTTATTTTCTTGACAAAATCATTAAATCAAGCAAGAGACTTTTGAAATCAAAGCTGCTTCAAAGTAGTAATGAAATCAAGATGACTGCAAATCATATGAAAAACACAAGATACATTAAAAGTGTGAAATGAATATCTGAAGCATAATGATCATAAAAACAAGATTATTCGACAAATGAAATGCATACACTTCAGATCATAAATGCATGAGCTGAGCAAAGCATTCAAATCAATATGATGCTTTGCAAAATGAGCTAGAATCGAAAGTCAGCTATTTAAAAAACTTTCTCAGTTTTCATCATTGAAATGAAGCAACATTAATCATATAATAACAACATTTGAGAAAAAAATCAAGATACTGCGAGAAAAGTTCTTTCTTTCATCTTCTCAAATGAATGTTAACAACATTGCAAAATCATTCATATTTCTGACAGTTTTATTCAATTTACGCATCACAGAAAATGAAGTGAAGCAAACAATTAAATGAGTAAAAGCAGACAAAGCATCAGATGCTTCAGATATTTTAAACAAAGCACTTCAAGCAAGTCTTGCAGAACTGATTTCAGTACTGACGAGTTTATTCAATGCATGTGTAACATACAAATATCATTTGAAGCAGTTCAAAAAGACTCAGACAATAGTGTTGCAATCATGCACTTTGAATTAATCTAACATAAATCATGTCAAACTATCATAAACTAGTATAAAGCTAATGTTGACACGCTAGCGATCTAGCGTGCCTTCATGAGTAAAACTTATGACATGTTGCATCTTCTTTCTTCTTCAGCTTTGAACTTCTAGTTAGAATACACTCATATGATTCGCTCTATGCAGACTCATAACATTAGTTCAAAGCTCATCAATCTTGCTATTGACATGTAGATGATATAAAAACAAGTTACATCACTCAAACTTGAATCAGAATTGAAATTTGAAAATTGAGTTCAGAAAACTCATTAGAAATCAAGAAATTTCTAGAACAGAATAGAAAAACATGAACATGTTGTTCTAGACTAACTCTTTACTGAGCTCGTCGTCAAAACAGAAGAACAGAAAAACATGAATGCATTGTTTTAAAACTGAAATCAGAAATTTCAGTTGAATCTCAATCAGCAATTTTCTACTCACATAATGACTAAAAGTACAGAATTAGAATCAGAATCAATGAGCATTGCTTGCTATGAACTTTGAAATGCTGAAAGAAAATCACTTCTATCACAAAATTGAACAGCATCAGAAGAAGAAGACATGAATGCATCATCAAATACAGAAGAAAAGAACATGAACGTGTTGCTTTTTGATCACAAAATGATCAAGATCAGCATCAGCACTGAACTGAATGCTTGAATAAACACTCATGAAGCAGATGATTTTGTTGCGTTTATCAAGTACATATGTCAACAGCATGACATTGAAATCAAGATTCACAATGACATGATTCAGATGTTGAATGACGTCAACAAGATCAACATTAAGTTGAAAGTTACACAGATAACGTTGAACGTTGTTCAAACGTGTTTACAGAAAGAAATGAAGAAAAAGAACGTGATTATACATCATCAAGAAGCAACATCAAGTCAACTAAGCACTTCAATTTCAAAAGATCAATTCTTGAAGTCAATTAAGCTATCTGACTCATCTTTGTTTGAAGATTCGAGACAGAATGTGAATAATTGATTGTCTTGAATGCAAAACAAGCTGAAGATGAACAAGAATCATTTTTCTATCAAAGAAATAAAGATTGCATATGTGAAAAGTTGAGTCAGTGAAACGATGATCAAACACATAGCACTCAGAATGAGAAATATGATCATGAACTCATTTCTTGAAGCAGAAAAGATACTGTTGATCATAAATAAAATTTACAATGATTTCAATTGACATCACATGACTCAACAACAGTTCTTGAAGCTGTATCAAAACAAGATCTTCTTTCATGAATTTTGAATGAAATTTCAGAGACTTAGTATGAAACTAAAGTACAATAATGAAACTCTACTAGATGATCTTCAGCATAAGATTAACTCAGATCTTCAGCGAGTCATGATCAACGAACAAACTATGAATTTGAATGAATTCGTTGACATCTGCATGCAAGTCAACATTCAATTGACAAAGTTGAATGCTCAATCAGTCTTCAAGACATCAACGACTCAAGTCGCTCGCTTTATCGCTAGCATCTCAACAATGATCACTACTGCAATCTCAGCTTCAATCTTTGCATGAAAGAAACTCAGAATATCGAACGTTGATTCTGCTAAAGAGAAGTTGTTTAAAAAAAAACTCTGCTTTAAATGTAAGAAGTCAAAACATCAAGCATGCAACTGTCTTAAGTTAGCTCAGATGCACAAAATCGCAGCGAATTCAAAAAATGATCTGCTCTCGTTAAAGTAGTGACTGAAGATGATATACTCATATTTTGCTTCATTAACATGTTTGATGATTCATTTGATTTCAAGTCGTTCACTGTTGATGTCATCTTAAGTAATTTAGAAAAGATATTCAGATTTCTTGCTTTGATAAATACTGAAGTTACTGACATGACTTTCATTGATGAATCTTTGATGTTAAAGCTATGTGAATGCTTTGATATTCAGTCAATATTGCTGTCAAAATCAAAGTTGATTTGATTGTATGATGAAATCTTTGATTGAAAGTCAATTACACACGTTCTGTATACATTGATCATGATACAAAAACACAAGAATGAAATGATGTTTCTATTAATAACTCGTCTAGATCAGCACAAGATAATCATTGAAAATCTTTGATTGAAAAGAAATCAAATGTTGATAGATTCTGCAAATGATTGATTAATATCATCATTGAAGATTCAAACATCAAAATCTGTTGTTTTGAAAGTAAGCAGTCAATCAGCATTTCACAGATTTGAATCAAACAAGATTTGCAAAATGAAATGAAAGAACTTGAACTCAATTGTTACATTAATGATCATCTTGAAGAGACTCATGAATCAGAAATCAGTGAATAGATTCATTGAATCTGCTTTTATAGCAAAGCAAAGCACTTAAGTTAACTTCGATCAACTTCGTCTCTTTCAGTCAACTGAGACAAAGAAACTCGTCAATATTGTCATGATCAAAGTCGCTGCATATTGAACTTTAGTCAAGAATAAGAAGATCAAGATCTTTTTCTTGATCATTAGTGAAATCAACAAAGCGCTTAGCTCAGTCAAAGATTTCGCGAAACTGAATGAAATAATCTTTGTCATGTCATTAAATGAACTGAAGAAGAAGCTTTCAATAGTTTATCATGACTTTCTGAATGTTTTTGATAAAGAAAAGACAACGCAGTTGTCTTTTCATCAATCATATAATCATAAGATTGAATTAGAAGAAAAAAGTTAACTCTCTAAAAGTTGATTGTATTTCATGTTGAGTTACAAATTGCAGAAGATCAAAGAGTATCTAGAAGAGAATTTGAAGAAGAAGTTCATCACTTTCAGCAAAGCTTCTTTTGCTTCGTCAATACTGTTTGTTGAAAAGAAAGATGACAGTCTTTGCTTTTGCATGAACTATTGAAAACTGAATGCTCTGATCAAAAGAGATCATTATTCAATACTCTTGATAAATGAAGTACTAGCTCGAATTTAAGACAGTAAGTATCTGATTCAACTTAACATTATCATCATGTTCAATAAACTGCGCATGAGTTCAGAAAGCGAAAATTTAACTACTTTTGTTACTTTCTTCAATGTTTACAAGTATAGAATAATGCTCTTTGAATTGATCAATGAATCTGCTTTCTTTCAGCATTATATCAACGATGTGTTGTTCAACTGTCTGCATAAATTCTGTCAGACATACTTGAATGATATTCTCATCTACAGTAAGACATTGAAAGAACATAGAACTCATGTAAAAGAAGTGCTAAAGAAGCTTTGTGAAGTTGATCTACAGATAGACATTGACAAGTGCAAATTCAAGATTCAGAAAATCTTATTTCTTGAACTATTAATATTCATCAATGATCTGCGAATGAATTCTCGAAAAGTAGATGTGATTCAAAACTGAAAAGTGTCTTGATTGTTAACTCATGTGCAGATCTTCATTGACTTCTGCAATTTCTATCGACGATTCATAAAGAACTTTTCAAAGATTGCTCAATTCATGATAAAGCTGACTTGAAAAGATTATTTCTTTGAATGAACAGAGATCTGTCAGATGATCTTTGAAGAACTGAAGCAACAAGTGATGACAGTTCTCGTTCTGAAGCATTTCAACTCAATCAGAGAAGCTATTCTGAAAACTGACTTCTTAAACTATGTCAACGACGAAGTATTGTCTCAGTATGATGATGAAGACATTGTACATTCAATGATCTTCTATAGCAAGAACATGATTTTCGCAGAATGCAACTATGAGATTTATGACAAGAAACTGCTGATCATCATTTGCTGCTTGAAGCACTGATGTCTTGAATTGAAATGTACGAATATTTCAATCAAGATCTTCATCAATCATCTGAATTTGAAGTACTTCATGATCATCAAAGAACTGATCAGATGACAAGCTAAATAAGCTGAGAAGTTATCTGAATATAACTTTAAGATCATATATCAGTTGAAAAAACAGAATCTGAAAGTCGACGCGCTGATTAGAATGTCAGACGTCAAGTCAGTTGAAGCAAATGATGATTGTAAGCTATATCAACATCAGATGCTATTGTCAAAAGACAGATTTGAATTTCAGTCAATAGAAGATGATCAGAAAGTTGATCAAGATCTGACTCAGATCTTGCTCAAATCTGACTTAAAATCTGACTCAGATTTGAAACTTGAATTGAAAGTTAATCAAAATTCGGTTGAAGAGATGATTTCTATTCAGAATCAGATTATAGTTGAAAATCAAATGAATCAACTGTGCTTTGATATTCAAATAGTCATGAAACAAAACAGAAAAACTTGTCAAGATATTGATCTAGACAATTGCAAAGTACTTAATGAAGTACTTTGAAAAGATGATAGACTATGAGTTTCTCAATCAATGATCATTTTATTGATAAGAAAAGCACATGATCTTTTGATCAATGATCATTCTGACATGAATTGAACGTTGAACTTGCTGAGATGATCATATTGCTGATCGAAAATGAGAACGATGATTAAACGCTATATTTGAAACTATTACGTTTGTTGTAGATTAAAAGCATCAAGAGATTGAATCAATGAACTGCTGAAGTCATTGCTCATACTCAAGCAGCAATGACAGAACATATCATTAAACTTTATTATCAATCTATCAGAAAGTGATGAAAGCAACGCGATTCTGACAGTCATAAATCGATTGTCTAAGAAACGACACTATATATTGTGTTAATCAGATGACAAAGAAATCTTTGCAGAATAAACAGTCAAGCTACTGTTGATATGAGTCTTTAGAACTCATGAACTATCAAGATCAATAATGTTCAATCGTGATTCACAATTCATATCAATTGTCTGAAAGTCTTTATGTCTGAGATTAAACATCAAGATGAAACTATTCATTGATTATCATTCTCAGATCAATGATTAGACAGAAAGAGCGAATCAGAATGTAGAATGATATCTACGAAGCTACTGCTCATATATACAAGACAATTGATTCATCTGATTATTCATGATTGAATTCATCAATAACAATGCTATTTCATCATCAATTGAACAGTCAACATTCTTTCTGAATAAAAACTTTTATTCTCATATGAACTTCGATTTGAACTCAATCGAATATGAAATCACTCAAGCTAGAATCGAAGCAGACAAAGCAGAGAATATATTTGAACACATGAAATGATCACTAGCATTGATTAAGCAAGTCTTGACAAGAGTCAGAGTCACAATGAAGAAACAGATTGACAAGCATCGAAAGAAAATGATTTACAAGATAAATGACATGATGTTTCTGAATTCTAGAAACATAATGATCTCACGATCATCAAAGAAGCTAAATGATAAGATGCTAAAACTCTTCAAGATTCTGATTGAGATCAAACATGTTTATTGACTGAAACTATCATTGACTATGAAGATATATTCAGAGTTTGCATCAAATCTGCTGCAACTAGATTCAAAAAACTCGTTGAATGAATAATGAAATGAATCATCTGACTCTATAGTGATTGACGACGAAGATGAATGAAAGATGAAAAACATACTGAACTTCAGACACTATGAATGAAATAAACGACTACAATATCGTGTCAATTGAAAAGAATACGACGTCGATTTACATTGATACAACGTTGATGAAAGTGAATTCAAAGAATGCTTGAAAATCATAAATGTCTTTCATGAATGATATTTGAACAAGTCAAGATAGAAATTGACTTAAGAAAGATCAATCAGACTGCAGCAATGAGAACATTGTTAAATAAAGAAGAAGAGTAATGTTGCAATCATGCACTTCAAGTTAATCTAACATAGATCATGTCAAACTATCATAGACTAGTATAAAGCTGATGTTGACACGCTAGCGATCTAGCGTGTCTTCATGAGTAAAACTTACAACGTGTTGCATCTTCTTTCTTCTTCAGCTTTGAACTTCTAGTTAGAATACACTCATATGATTCGCTTTATGCAGACTCATAACAAATAGTACTATGCAAATCAAAAAAAAGTGACTATATTAATTAAAAGATGTATTAACTCATTGCTTTGTTTAATATCATGAGCAAAACTCTGAAGTTAATCATGATCAATGTTATGAATGTGTCAGAATTGATTAGAGCTAGTCAACAATCTAGTCGAGATCTGATCTAGATCTGACTCAGGTTTGACTCAGATATGACTCAGCATCTTTTTTCTTTTCTAGTATTTTCTAATCAGCTTTTATTGCCTTTTAGACAAACACACTTCTTTGTGTTACGAATGATCAACAGATTTCTATGACAAACACATTTCTTTGTGTTGCAAACATTTTTTGAATCAACATCTTTCTTATGTTTCAACACGTTTTCTTTGAGACTAACGTTGATCTGAGTAACTACTATATAGAGCGTGTTCTTCTTGTCTTTTGTATCTTCTTTCTTCTGTATTTTTAAAGTCTTAGTTATAGCTATCTCTATAGATTAAACATTCTAGTCACGCATGCATTCTGATTAGTTTCTAGACATGATCTCAACATTACTTTAAGAATTCATTAATCACATGTTACTGATTTCATTACTCATTCAAATTCACTTGATTGACAACAAGATGAGTATAAAGAAATTTGTGTATCTGATGATCAACAACATCGAAAGACAGAACAACATCAAGAAATCAATAAAATCAATGAAAACATATGATCATGTGATTGCTAGAGAATCTATCGCTCAGTCAGTAGCATCAGTTAAAATCGATTAATAGAATCAATGATAAATAATCTTTGTTGATTGCTTGAGAATCACAAAAAAAAAAATCTCAAATCAGCAACATTCTTTTCTAAAGATTAAACACTTTAACAAATGATCTCACTACATACTATTGAGCATCATTCTTCGCTCGATCATCAACTCTTTGCTATAATTCAATCATCTGTGAACAATCTCTTCAAGAATAATCAAAGCTCGTATTCTTCTGACATTACAGATTCAATCATTTATTCTGAGCTATCATTTTGCATATTAAAATATCTTAGAATTGATATTATACAAAAACATTAATACTCTTTGTCTCATTCTCAAACTTTCAATGAATCTCATGAAGCTTCTACTTCATGAAATATAAAAAATGTAAAGCAGTTACAACATTGAATTGAACAAGATTCAGAGATTTTTCTAGAAGATTTGAACAGTCTTTGAACTCAACAAGATCTAGACATGAAAGCTTGTAAGCTATTTGACAAGATATCAAGCGAACAAATATGAAAGACTCGTTTCGAGAAAATGAATAAAGTCAAAGAATGCTTGAATCAATTAAATCAGACGTTTTGAAATCAAGTGACTGAATTGCAACATCAACTGCAATCATTTAAAGAAGTCACTTCTTTCTCTTTTACTCTGTTCAATTTCTTCAAGCAATCTCAAAAGCTTTCAAATTCATCTTTGTTTACTGATGAAAAAGAATCTATCTGAGATGATTAACAAGAAAAGATTCGTGACAAGCTAGAAATCAACGTTGATCATTTCAATATCAATAAAGCTATCTTGATTTACATTCACTTCAAAATTGAAGAAGACGCAGTCAAGATTACTCTAGCTTGATGTCAACAAGATTCATTGAATTTCTATGTCACAGTCAATAATCTGTTAAATGAACTTGCTCAGCTTTACAATGATCTCGACAAAGAAACAAACTTTTGAAGAAAATATGCTAATCTCACTCAAGAAAAAAGCAAATTCAATGTTTCAGCGTCTGTTCTCTTATTTGAAATATCATGATAAACAGTTAATCATCAATTTATGAGACAAGATAGTCTATCATCTTCATGCAGCTTGAAGTAGTCAGTTGATTCAGTAAGAATCTTTTATGAAATTCGTAGTTATCTGATTCATTTGAACAATGAGCATTGAGTCATGAATGACATCAAAGAAAAGAAATTCTTGATCAAAGTCAGAAAGCAAGTCATTTTTGCTGAGAAACGAGATTCATTGAATCTTTATAGAAAGATCAAAGTTACTACACTTGTCGATCATTCAAAGTCGTGTGACGCGATTTTAACTAACGTCAAAGACATTGATTTACAAGCTGAAATTTATTTCATCTGTTACAAATCAGATCATACTTCTAGAGAGTGCTTTGATTAATCGAGAGTCAATGCATTAAAAGATAATGAGTTTGATTGATTTACATCAAACTCTGAGTCAGATTCTGATTCAAAAAACTAGTTATTTCTTTCAGAGTTATTGAAGAGATAGAGATCATATCTTTGTGTAGTCAAATCAAAGTTCTATTGAAAGAAAACTATTTTGAAAAGTTATTTCTGATCAATGCTTCTTTTATTTCTCAAAGCAATTCTTTCAGTCTTCGCTCTTTGATAGACAGTGATTTCATCATCTACACGCTGATACATGACAAACTAGTCAATAAAGTATGTCAGAAACTTGAAATACAATCTATATTACTAGCAAAAGAGAAGTTAATACAAGAATATGATGAGAAGCTAGCTAGAAAGACTATTACTCATAAGATTCTACTCAATCTCACGATCAAAAGTCATAAGAAATTGACTATGTCAATGCTGATAACTGATATTGAGCATCATGAAGCTATATTGAGCAAACTCTGAATGAACAAGAATGAAATATTATTAAACATGAAACATGATACTATTGTATTTTCTGATCAATTAGATATTTCTATTTCGATTTTTTCAATCTCATCAAATACAAAGCACTTAAGTTAATCATGATCAACTTTAATCTCTTCAGCAGCTCACAGCAAGATTTCTAAAATGCTCAAGCATTCAGTTTCATTCATTCAGAAAGAGTCATTCTTGATTCAAAACATAGACGTTGCTTCTTTTCAAGCATTAGTAAAACGAAAAAAGAAGAATCAGACAGAGATTTTTGCTATATTCATCAAAGACATCAATAGAAAAATTGTCTACAATATTCAATGCAAACTAGATGTTATAAACGTCTTCTTTACTGATGAAATGACTCAGAATCTGAAAGATATTAAAGTCAAGTTATCATTGAAATATCAGAATTTTCTAGATGTCTTTAATCAAGCTCAAGCAGACAAGCTATCGTCTCATCATTCATATGATCATAAGATAAAGCTTACTAGTGATGCAACGTCACTTCGCTGTCAAGCATATCAAATGTCTCTTTACAAGCTTCAGAAAGTAAAGAAATATCTGAACGAAAATCTTTTCAAGAAATTTATAATCTCTAGCAAAGCTTCGTATTTCTCACTTGTTTTGTTCATTTTGAAAGCAAATGAAGATCTACAATTCTGCGTTAACTATCGAAAGCTCAATGCTATTATTAAAAGAAATCACTATTCTTTATTGCTCATAGATGAGATGATCAACAAAATAGTTGATTGCAAGCATCTGACTTGATTAGATATCATTTCAACTTTCAACAAACTATGAATGCACTTTGATAGTGAGAACTACACTATCTTTATTATCGCGTTAGAAGCATATAAGTCAAAAGTGCTATTCTTCAAACTTATCAATGATTCTGCCTCATTTCAGCAGTATATGAATGATGTTTTATGAGACTTTCTAAATGACTTTTGTCAAGTCTATCTAGATGACATTCTGATCTACAGCAAAACTCAATGAGAACATAAACAACATGTTAAAATGATATTGAGCAGACTACGAGAAGCTGATCTACAAATGAATATTTGAAAGTGCAAATTCAATGTAGAAGAAATCATCTTTTTAAAAATCATAGTTTTAGAACAAGATCTTCGTATGAATTCTATCAAAGTGAAAGTCATAGTCAACTGAGTTATGTTGATCAATCTAAAAGAAGTTCAGAGCTTCGTGAGATTTGTTAACTTCTATCGTCGTTTCATTAAGAACTTCTCGAAGCTATTCAAATCATTCACTTAGCTGACTAGAAAAAACACGTCTTTTGTATGAAACAAAGTCTGTGTTCAAGCTTTCAATAATCTAAAGAAACAAGTCAGCTCGATCTCAGTACTACGACATTTCAATTTCAAATGATAGACTATTCTGAAAATCAATGCATCTGACTACGTCAAAGATGAAATACTATCACAGTACAATGATGAGAATGTTCTTCACTCAGTAGCATTCTACAGCAAGAGCATGATTCTCGCTGAATGCAATTATCACATCTATGACAAGAAATTGCTAATCATTATTCAATGTTTTAAACATTAAAGACTTGAGCTTGAATGCATTGAATTACTCATTCAGATGTTCATTGATCATCAGACTTTAAAGATCTTCATGAAAAACAAACAGTTAACTCAACGTCAAGTCAATTATCTAGACATTCTATTCAAGTTTAACTTTCATGTTATGAATTAAACATTGTAGTTGATTATTAGCTTAATATCTATGACGATGCATAGAGTCTTTAGCGACGCGCTAGTCGAGCTTAAACCTGATGTTGACTCAGATTTGCTCTTTATCTTTTATCATTAATATCAATACTATTGCTTGTTTTATAAACATCTCAACAAATGATAGCATCAACTCTGATTAATTCAGTTGTTTATCAAATCTAGAACTAAATTATCTCAGTCAAGCTCAGTCAAGCACTTCTATGATCTCTTTGTATCAGTAGCAATCTCTACATCAAGCTGACGTCATTCGAATCATTTGACATTTAGACTGATTGTGTCAAGTTGAGTACTTGAGTTCAAGTCGAGTATTCAACTTGAAAAGTGTTGAGTTGAGTTGAAATTTTTTTGGAAAAGTGTCGAGTTGAATTGAGAAGTTGAACTCAAGCACTCGAGTTGAATTAAGAAGCTTGATTCAACAACTCGACTCGAAAACTCGACTCAACTCGACAAGATATTAGATAAATGTAAATAGCTTGGTCGAACAGTCTACATGATTTTCCTTCATGACTTTCTACCATGTTTTCCCGTCATGACTCTTTATCAAAGTCAAACGACCTTCATGTTTTCTCGTCATGTTTCTCGTCATGTTTCTCTTCATGTTTCCCTTTATGTTTCTCGTCATGACTTTCTATCAAACCTCTCTACCAAACAGCCTTTATGATTTCTCGTCATGACTTTCTATCATGACTTCTTTTCATAACTTCTCTTCATAGCTTTTCTTCATGACTTTTCTATCATGACTCTTCTACCATGACTTTTCTTCATGACTCTCTATCATATAATCTTCATGTTTCCCGTCATGACTTCTATCAAAAAGGTAATGCAAAAAGATAATGCAAAAGCAAAAAACCGGAAAAATTTCTATATTTAGCTCTCTTGACGTCAAGCTTGAGTTCTTGATGAATTGAGTCGAGTTAACTCAATTTTCAGTCGAGTCAAGTCGCGTCAAGTTGAAAATATGAGCAACTCAACTCAAGTCGAGTTAAAAATGTAAGCAACTCGACTTTGAATCGAGTTGAATTCAAAATGTCAACTCAAAACTTGACTTGATGATCAGTCTATTGACATTGTCAAAGCAGTCTTCTCTATTGACGCTTTTCTTCGAGCAGAAAACCAAGACTATTCTAAGAAATTCTTGAATGAAATTTGACTTATCGTTGAAAGCATAGTAACTATCAATCTACGATCAGTTACTATACGTCGATCTACAGATTGTATCATTCAATGATTTAATTTCTTAGAATCATCATCATTTTTCAAGCTTTGAGCGATTGATAGACTCGTCTTTCTACGTTATCTGCAAACATTCTTTCAAAGCATGATTGAATTTCGTATCTTTCAAACGTATCAAAGCTTTCTTTCTACTATTTCTGAGCAACAGCGTGATACACAGAACTCTCAGAAAAGCAGTTCAACAGCAACAACATCAAATCGTGCTTCTATCAATGAAATCTCAAAGTCATCGACTTCACAACATAATTGTTTTCGAGAAGAGAGTATTGATTCACTATCATGAAAATCATCTTCACTATCTAGAGAATCATCTTCTTTACAACGTCGTCAACGCATCATTTCAAATATCATCATTGAACAAAGTCAATGTTCTTTCATCATTATTGAATCTACAAGAAAAACATCAACGAAGAAAACAATATTCAGTCAACTCTTGAAAGCTGCTCGTTCTAGAGTCGAACTCAATTTCAAAATGACAGCTTCTTTCAACGACGCTCAAATGACAGCACTTCAAGCAATGATGCAAGAGATATTTCAGATCAATAATCATAACATGAGAATAGATGATAATGAAGAAAACTCAGATGATAATGATGAGAACAGCGATACTACAGATGATGAGTCTGATTTCAACTCTCAATGAAAGAAATGATGAAACTCATCAGATGTTGAATTCTTTGATTTCAACTATAAAGATAGTTTCAAATCAGAACTTATGATTCATATCGACAAGAAAACTATCTTTCGAGATGTTCATCTGTTCAATGAAAGAGTCAAGAATATTGCTGTCATCAAAGATAAAAAGATGATAGCTGAGAACTTGTATATTTATCTACGAGACATTGCACTGAGATGATATGTTTTCAAGCTCACTGACATGAAGAAGCGTCTTTTCAAGCTTTCGCTTGACAAATGACATTGAGCTCTATTATCTCGATTCAAGAAATCATCTGCGATAGCTCTCATTACTATAACAACAGAGAAATACACTATGAGCAATGTCTATCAACGAAGAAAATCTCGTGAGTACGCTCAGATCATTCTTCGCAAAGTCAGATCTGCAGAAATGATCTCTATTTATAATCAGCTGTTTCTGATTTACAATGAAATTGATTTGAAACTTCGAAGAGATCTAAAATCTTTCAAACTCAAGACAATGATAAATGCATGACTTCAGCAGTTAAATCAATATAAAGAAATGTGATTTGATCTTGTTATGAGAGATAGACAACGCAGTTTCAACAGCATTGAATGATTGTTTAACAACGTCTTTAACATCATCTTTATCAAAGAGCGTAATCAACAAAGTAACAAAGATCAATCAGATGATTGAAACTCAGATCAGTATAGCAGTAATTTTCAGCCGAATTTTCAGTGATAGTTTCAAAGCTACGACTTTCAGAACTCAAGATTTTCTTATCAATCTTATTCAAACAATTCAGCTTATCAGTTTAATCAGTCTGCACAACAAACTTAAGTCTTGTCAGCTTCTCATCAGTCATTATTGCTGATCAAAGAAAACAACAGCAGAACTTCTTTCACAAGCGAATCAGATTCAAACTCTTCTCGCTATTCAAACAATCAACGATTATTTCAAAGATTTCAAAAGACTTATTTCGTCATGATGATTGAAGAAAACATCAAACAGAAAAGTTTAAATGAGACATATGACAGGTTCACGAAATCTTATCATGATGATTCAAGTACGAAACTGAAAGAGATTTATTATCAAGATGTATCAGATAACTATGTTGAAGATACTTTAAAAGAGAAAACTGATTGCAACGATGACGTGATGAATGCAGAATTCATGATGTTAACTCGAGAAAAATTCAAGACTATTTGTTGTCAGTGTAAAGTTAAGTTTGCATTCAACAGTAAACTGCATGAACATCTTAGACAGATTAAGTTTTAATGCAAAACAGCTTCTTCAAATTTGCAGATTAGTGCTGCAGTATCTTCAAAACTTTTGAAATCTTCAAAACTTTCAAAATCAATAGTTCTCATCAAAATATTCATGATTTCATTTGAAATCTTATCAAAAGATAGAATTTTAATTCAATTCACAGCTGAATCAATTGAAGAAACTGACTATGCTTTTCAAGAATGAAAGTACGCAACGTTTAAAGCATCATGATACACTAAGAATAGTGCGAAGTATGATGTCTGTGCTGACATTGAATGCACAATGTCTTTGAGTGATAGAGAGTTCATAGAATCGATAACATTGAATTTCGCTACTAAGATTAGAAAGTTGACATCTTTGATTTTGATTCGTGATATTGAGAATAAGATTCATAATTCAAATGAGTACATTTTGATGAACAACTTCATCAAAGAAACATTGCTGAATGACACTTCAGCTATCACTTTCTTTCAAAGAGAATTTCATCTGATGAATGATCTCAAGATGAAAATGCTTATTGACATTGACATTCTGAGTTCAAAACGAATTCAGATAAATTTGAATGACAGAATCTTGCAAATAAATAGTTGTCAAGACATCATCATCAAGATAAATATTGTCACTTGAAAGAAAGCAAATCTAAAAAGAATAGTAAGATCTCAAGAAAAGATCATCATTTCATCTCATGTTTTTCTGAAGATTCTTGTCAAGATTAAAGATCTATCAAAGAATTGAGACTTTATATTTGAATCAGAATATGATTAGAATATGAAAACTTGAGATGATCTTTATGCTCATATTATGAATGTCACACTTTTCTTTGTAAAACTACGAAATGACATCGATCAATCTTTTACTATACAGAGGCACGTTAGATTAGAGTTCGTCACAAAGTATGATGAAGACGAATGTTTTCTAGCAAATTCAATAAATAATCATCTTGCAATCATTGAATAAAAGCATAAGAGAGCTTCATGAAAGAAGTCAATTGACGTAGCAATGCTAGTCATCATCTTCGCACTAGGCGAAATCATCAAGAATGCAAAGAAACTTACGTCTGTCAGAATTACATTTACTGTCAAACAAGTTCTGCCTAATGAAATCACGATTTTCGACAACGAATTCATCTTCGCTTAAATATCAAATGTGATGACTTTCTACTTGAAAATTTGAACTGATCAGAGCACTATCATCGATGTTTCAGAAAAGAACTGAATGTCAATCATGCTTAAGTCAGAAGCGATTGAGCAGAAAGCATTCAAAGTCTATTCGCTCAGTACTAAAGACAAAGACATGATTGACAAAATCTTTGACAAGCTGCATGCTCAAGACAAACTGTCATGAACAAGTCAATTTACTTTCTTCGACTATTCAGTCTTTGTAGTATGAAGTACTACGTCAAGCGAAGAACGAAAGAAAAGAGTAGTAGTAAACATATGAGAGCTCAACAAGATCATCATTTCAAACAGTTATTCAATGTCACTTCAAACGAAAATAATCATCGCAGTGACAGAATGTCAGTATATCTTTGTCGTGAATGCGCAGAAGTATTTTCATCAATGACAGATGAAAGTAGCTGATAGAAATAAACTCACTGTCGTAAGTCATTGAGAGCAGAAACAATTCTCGATGATGATAATGAGATTCAAGAATTCATTCTCATATATTCAATGACAAATTGACAAAATTCTGCGATCTCATTGAGTTTATGCTAAAGTTTATATGAATGACATTGTAATCTTTTCTCACACTTTAGAGAAACATTTAAAGCATCTTCACGTTATTTTCAGTCTGTTCAAAAGACTACGTATATGTTTGACATCTATGAAATCATTTCTTGAATATTCATTCGTTTTTCTTTTAGAACAAAAGATAGATGGTTTCAAACTAACTATATTGATGAAAAAGCTTGTCATCATCAGCTCGTTTCGATTTTCTCAGTTTCTTAAGAAATTAGAAATGTACATCGAATTGATCGAATATTTGCGAAACTATGTGTCATACTATGCTCAGATGACAGAATCATTACAAAAGCGCAAGACTGCTCTTTCTAAAGAAGTTTCTAAAGATCTCAATAATGCGCGAAAGACAAAAACATCACGAATTTCTCTAGTCAATTCTATCAAGAAGAAACTTAATGTCTTTCAGCTTTTGCAGAAGCAGTTTCGAAAACTCAGTGTGCTGACACACTACAATTCAAATCTATCACTTTATGTGAATCTGAATATGTTCAAAGTTTACGATTTCAATGCAATAGTGTATCATATTTGTCACGATTCTAGCCTTGTCAGACTCAGCCTTCTAGCCTTGTCAGATCTATTCTCGCTTCGTCACCTTGACTAGTTTCTATTGAGCCTAGCGTCGGCTGAGAAACACACATATGTAGTCAGCTTCTTTTCTGTAGCTACCTTTCTTTCTTAGCATTTATCTTCTAGTTAAATGACATCTCTATCTGACTCGCTCTAGGCAGGTCTCTAACAATATTATAGACGAAAAATCATGTTCAATTCTCTTCTTAAGTAGAGAACTAAATTTCGCTGAAAGAAACTACTGATCTACTGAACTTGAAATAGTCAACGTAGTCTGAGTAGTTCATCAAATGTGTCATATGATCGAATTCACGAAGAAATCATCAATCATGATGTATACTGATCATTTGACAACGATTTCTATTGCGCATCAGATCTCTTTGTTCTTCTTCAATACTGATAAGCTAAATCTAAGACTCATTCGAACTTCTCAGTACTTGTTCACTTTTGAATTGAACATAAAATACAAGTCTGACAATAAGAATCTGATATTGAATGCTCTCTTTCGCCTACTGAGAGAGCGCAGTTTCAACGATGCATCGAGTATTGACGTCAAAGAAATACTCGAATTTCTGCATACAGCAGTGAAAGATCTTGAGAATCATTGCACTTATGCATTTGCAGTCTCTTTAGTAGAAATGTCAGCGAACTTTCGTCAAAGATTATTACAAGCTATGAAAATTGATAAGTGTTGAAAAGATATCATAATCAATATAAAGGCAGGTAACATGAAAGCATTGTCTCAAGAAGACTACTTTGATATCAAAGATGATCTTCTCTATCACATCAATCAGAACAGTGATAGAAAATCAAGGCTGATGATTTCAAAAGCGCTTGAAGAAGATGTTGAAACCGTGCCTAGAATCTAACCACACTGCAGCGAGATAGTGCATAGCTGGGTAGAATGTTTGATCAATAGAGGTAGCTTTAACTAGGAAACTAAGAATACAGAAGAAAGAAGACGATTCCGAGCTGTATCTATAGTAGAGCGAACAAAGGGGCGAAGTAGTCGGTTTGTCAGGGCTCGAATAGATGAAATGTTTCAGCATATTCCGATTCGGAACATCGTTGTTCCTTGTTCACATACCGAAATCCCTAGAATCTATTGGCTAGGCCCTATTTCATCCCGACACGCTTCGTAACATTACCTTCTTCTCTTTAAAAGTCATGTTTCTATGACTTGTAGTGTAGTTCATAGCACTGACGTAAAGCTCGATGCTCGCCTTTCTACCAACCTTTCTATTGATCACCGAAATGCCTATTGTAGCAGACTCACTATGAGAGGGAAAGGACGGTCATTGTAGCAGGCTCACTAGTTGACACAGGAACATGAGGTAGGCCGATTCACTGATAGATAGAGCGATGTGAGTAGATAGATCATCGCATTGACAGCGCCTTTGAAGCAGACTCACTAGCCGACTTGCTCATCGAAGAGGTCGATTCTGATCGAGTTGCCTTTGTAGCAGACTCACTAAATTGACCTTGGTTCGAATCGAGTCGAATCGAATTTGATGGCACAGATTATTTTGACTCGACTGATTCACGAGCTTTTTGAAGAGAAGGGTTGAACAGTTTATTTTCACTCGTCTGCTACACGAGAATGAGTTGATTCTCAAGCAATTCACGAAGGTTCTTTATCGTCGATCCTATTAATCGGGTGAACCGATGCTACTGAATGAGCGGTAGGTTCTCTAGCAATTCAACGACCATATGTTCCCGTTGATTCTATTGACCCCCTGATGTTGTTCTGTCTTTCGATGTCGTCGACCATCAGGTAAACAAATTTCTTTATACTCGTTTCGTTGTTCGTCGAGTAGCTTGAATGAGTAATGAAATCGATATCATGTGGTAAACGAATTCTTAGTTTAATGTTGGGACCGTGCCTAGAATCTAATCACACTGCAGCGAGGTAGTGCATAGCTGAGTAGAATGTTTGATCAATAGAGGTAGCTCTAACTAGGAAACTAAGAATACAGAAGAAAGAAGACGGTTCCGAGCTGTATCTATAGTAAAGCGAACAAAGGGGCGAAGTAGCCAATTTGTCAGAGCTCGAATAGATGAAATGTTTCAGCATATTTCGATTCGAAACATCGTTGTTCCTTGTTCACATACCGAAATCCCTAGAGCCTATTGGCTAGGCCCTATTTCATCTTGACACGCTTCGTAACAGAAGAAATCTTTGAGCTCGCTCATTGATCTCATCATGTCGAATTTCATCAAACTTATCAGCATATAGCAGAATCACTTTATATTAGAAAGTTGTTGATCAGACTACGAAAGTTCATTGAACATTGCTTGAACTGTCTTCTATATCAGACTAGAAGACATCAATCATATGAAGAATTGCAGCTCATTAGAACGATGAACGTCTTCTTTCACATAATCACTATGAACTTTGTTATGACGTTGTCAATAAGTCAAGAAGAATATGATTATATGCTGATCATAATCAATAAATTCTTCAAGTGAATGATGATGATATCGAGCAAGACAACTTACACAGCTGAACAATGAGCGCATCTGATTCTAGAAAGATTGCAGATAGTGAATTGAGATGTTTCAATTGCAATCATCAATGATAGAGATTCAAAGTTTATGTCTGATTTTTGAAAGACTACATTCAAGAAGTTGAGAATGTTAATATTAATCAGTATCATTTATTGTTGAGATCATGCCTAGATCATTCAATCAAAGAAACTCAAGGCTGATATGTATGTATTGCTCTTTAGAGATAGCTATAACAAGACATTAAGAATACAGAAGAGAAAGAGTGCAAGCTCTTTTATAAATAATGACTTGAGGCTGCGCTAGGCTCGATACAGATGTGATGTAATATGCCAGATGTGTTTGCCTAAAAGAATGATAAAAGAAGTGAATGAAGAAAGTGCTGAACAACGAGAAGAAGTGCTGAGAATGGCTTGAAGAGTTCAATAGAGATGCGCTAGGTTCAAACTAGGCATAGCGTCATCTGAACTCTGATCGATTCAGACATGTTTGTAACATTTATCACTCTTAAACGAATGAGCAATTTGAATGTATCAATCAGACGATTGAAATCGCTCTTAGATTTCTTCTATCTAGCATCGAAGATAGCTTATGATTCTCGCTGCTATCAACATTGCAAGCCGTCTTTAATAACTCAGAGATGACTATTGAGCATTCGTCAAATGAAGTCATTTATGAATTCAAAACTACGAAAATTTCAAATCTTATTCAATCTTAGAGAAATTCAAATCTAAATTTCGTGGTCAAAAGATTCATTTATCGCTTGAAAGCTATCAATATCATCTTTTTTGCTGTCAGCAAAGCTAAAGCTTGATATGATAAAAGACATAAATCAATGATTCTAAAAAAAGATAGTTTCATCTTTCTACGCTTACATTGAAAATATCATCTTTCGAGTTATTTCTCTTGAAAATTATCACAGCAGTACTATGAATCTTTTCATGTGCAACAAAGAGTAAACAAATTAGTCTACAAATTGAAATTGTCAACTCATTGATGAATTCATTCGATTATATTGATAGCGCAGTTGAAATTCGTCGTCAAAGAAGTAGACTCATATGATTAATCTCATTTCTCTCATTCAGATTCTGTACTAATTGAAGATGACATGAAGAAATGAAGCTCTTACAAGATCAAGAAGTTAGTTAACAAACACTTTCAATGATACAAAAGAGATTTTCTCATCAAAGAGTATCTGATTCGATGAAAGAAATATGAATCAAAATATGATGAGTGATATGACGAAGATTTGCTAAATAACGCTTTGAAACTGATAGTCAACTACGATATCGATCATTTTGATTCTAACACATGCACATGTGATAAAGAATAAATTTTCAAGATTGTTTCAATAAAGCGATTTCTAGATGTTTATATTTAGGTTGATGAGAACGTTGATTGCTTATTTAGAAGAGTTAATATTGTTATGAATTAAACACTGTAGTTGATTATTAGCTTAATATCTATGATGATGCATAGAGTCTTTAGCGACGCGCTAGTTAAGCTTAAACCTGACGTTGACTCAGGTTTGCTCTTTATCTTTTATCATTAATATTAATACTATTGCTTGTTCTATAAATATCTTAACATTTCAGATCATTTTTCAATCAGGCAAAATGAACACTAAAGTTGATGCTTTAATCAGAATGTCTCTGATCGACGTTTCTGAATCAACTCAGCGTACTGAAGATTGCTATCAAATCATTCTGACACTCGATAAAATAAATATTCTAGCTATTGAATCTGAAGTTGATCTTTATCAACGAGTAAAAGATGTCAACAAGATGAATGAGCTTTGTAATAAGTATAAACAAGCTATAAGCGAAAACAAGCTCAAGTTACATAGCACTGAATTAAAGCATTGCAAGATCGTTGATGATGTTCTGTTCAAAAAAAGACTTACTGTGAGTTTCTGAGAATATGCATACGAAATTGCTAAAGAAAATTCATGATCAGTCTTTCATCTCTCACTTTGACAATTGAAGAACTATTGATTTAGTTCAACGTTTCTACTATTGATCAGATCATCAAGCAATGATTAAATGTTACATTTGAAACTGTTATGTTTATCAACAAAGCAAGACATTTAGAAATAGTATCAATGAACTTCTTCATTCTCTTTCAATTTCACAGAAACGCTGAAAAGATATAGCTATGAACTTCATCACTGAGTTACTTCTATCAGAAGATTATAACGTCATTTGCACAATCATATGTTGTTTCATCAAGAAACATCACTATGTTCTCTGTCATTGAGAAGACGAAGACATCTCAGTCGAAGAAATGATTTAAATTATGCTATGAAATGTTTATCAACTTCATGATCTACTCAGTTCTATTGTTTTGAACAAAGACTCTCAGTTCATATCAACAATGTAACAAAGTCTTTGCAAATAACTAAGAATCATGACTAGTCTATTAACAATCTATCATTCTGAGATCAATGATCAATCAGAGTGAGTCAATCAAGACGTTGAATGCAAACTTAGAATCTATTGTAATTACATGCAGAACAACTGAGCGAAATGACTTTCAATGATGAAATTCAGCGAAAATTTCAATATCTTCTTGATCATCTCAATGATCTCATTTTACTTCAATAAAGAGTTTTATTCTCGAATGAGTTTCAATTCAGATACAACTGACTATGAGATCACTTGCGAACGTCTTGAAGCTAGAAAAGCAGGTGATATTATCATTTAAATAAAAGAACTTCTTATTTTTGATCATCAGTAATTGAAAAAGACGAAGCAGATCATTGAAGCGCAAATTAATAAACATAAATGAGACATCATTTATGAAGTAAATGACTGAGTTTGATTATTCTTTAGAAACATAAAGACAACTAAATCATGTAAAGATTTGAAAGACAAACAGTTAAAACTTTATCAAATCACTGTCAAAGTTGAGATCTTCTATCATCTTCATTTATCAATAAGCATGAAGCAGCTGCATTTGATGTTCAGCTCAAAGCTATTACATTCTTATTCTCAAGACTCATTATCAGAACAGCATTTAAAATCTTCTAAATCATTGACAATCAAAGATGATGATCATTGAAAGATAAATGACATTTTGAACTTTAAACGTTATCAAGATTGAATACAATACAAGATCAAATGAACAGAACTAGATCAAAACAATGAATGATACTATGTTGATAAAGAAGAATTCAAGAGCTTGAAAGAAGTTTTAGTTAAATTTCATAAACTCTATTTAGACAAGTCACACTAAGTTGAAAAACAGTGAAAGTTTGCATTTCATTTGTTCTATTCATGCGAACATGAATTTTCAAAGAAAGAGATAATATTATGAATGTGTCAGAATTGATTAAAACTAGTCAATGATTTAGTCGAGATCTGATTTAGATCTGACTCAGATTTGACTCAGATATGACTCAGCATCTTTTTTCTTCTTTAGCATCTTCTAACCAGCTTTTATTGTCTTTTAGACAAATACACTTCTTTGTGTTATGAGTAATTAACAGATTTCTATGACAAACACATTTCTTTGTGTTGCAAACATTTTTCAAATCAACATCTTTCTTGTGTTTCAACACGTTTTCTTTGAGACTAGCGTTGATCTGAGTAACTATTATATAAAGTGTATTCTTCTTGTTTTTTGTATCTTTTTTCTTCTGTATTCTTAAAGTCTTAGTTATAACTATCTTTATAGATCAAATATTCTAGTCACGCATGCACTCTGATTAGTTTCTAAACATGATCTCAACAATTAAAAAACTGAGTGATATAGTTGAGACTCATTGCATGCTATCTAATGCTCAAATGAGAGCAAGATGCAAGTGATTCATGATTTTAATGTTAAATTTACTGATAGATTAAATTTACACAGTATAAGATTGCAAAATCAAATACATAACGTTTATGCTAAGTTTAAATGTCGTTAAAGCGTTTAATTGAGTTTCACACATCAGACTTCTGCATATGCTGAAGATGAAAAGAATGTTAAGCTACATAATTAAATGAACATGCAGCTTTCTAAAAAATCAAAAGACATTGTTAATATTCAATGAATAAATGAGCGACATATGCAAGATAAATGCAGACATATCACAGAAATTCTTCATTTCATCAATTTTCTTTCTATTCTTCAACGTAAGTTTAATCAAAAAATGCAAAGCATTGAGAATTAAAATTGAAGTGCTTAACTTTATAAATGATATTAACATTCTAGTCTACGACAGATTCACTGAAGAAATTTGTAGAACATTAAGCAAAGCACACAATATCTGCATGAAATGAGCTTGCACTCATGATGCAACATTCATATCAGAAAAGTATAAACTTATGCATTTCACTAGAAAATCAAAAAGATTCAACATGATGATTAGCATATAAATAAAAAGTTCAATTATTAAATTGAAATCAGATGTATGAGTTTTAAAGATGCAACTGAACATGAAACTGCAATGAGATGTGCATCTTTAACAAATAAAGATGAATTACATCATAAGAATGCTGACACTTAATTGTTTTAAAGTCTTCACATGAGAAGTTATCTTCATAAAAGTAAGACAAGTATACTCAGCAGTAATGAAATCAGAAATCACATTTGAAGCATCAGTTTGACATCAGCATGATAAGAAAGATAAATTGTTGAGCAAAGAATGCAAATTAGAAACACTTCAGAATTAGACTCTGTGTCACGTAGCAGAAGTGTTTAAAAGAGTAAACATCGAAACTTTAAAGACAGAAACATACACAAGCTCACTACATGTTCATTTGAACATGCTACAAAATAAAATCACACTATACAGTTGAATCAACAATTGAACACAAGAGATCAGATAAAAATGCAAACTAATATGCATTTGTTTGACAAAAGTTAATCGCGTCATTTCTCACTTATTCATCATCAAGAAAATAGTACTTCTGAATGTTTTCATTCAAGAAGATGTGAAGATACAGTTAAGATGCAGATGACACATCTTCTTCTTCACAATGATTTTAACAAGTGATAGCATCGCAATAGCACAGTATCACAAAGATCAATGAAATCAACGATGAGAAAAGTACAGAGAATGCATTGCAGACATCAATGCAATCTCAGCACAAAGATCACATCTGAGCAATAAGATGATAAAAATGCGTGATGATCTTCAGAAAGCAGAAAGCATTCTTACAATGCACATCAAAATTGAATGCATAGATTTGAATGTTTATCTGCACTCTAGAAACGTTTCAGGCATGAATAACTTACGATGCGATTGCAAATGAAGTCATCAGACGACGAAGCATGTACTCATGCATTGTTCGAACTGATTGCATCTGCGATCAAGAATGCTACAAGATGCTGACTTCTTGAACTATTGAATAATCGTCGTCATCACAAAGAATCTCAGAGCAATAGCGAAGATGATGATGAAAACGAAGCTCTTGAAGCAATTTAGAGTGACTAGAACACTCGTTCTCTAACGTGCGATCAACGCGAACAAATTTGATACATAGTCTCAAAACTCACTGTCTTGACTGCGCGAAGCAGTCGTATAGATTGCGAGTGATTTTCTACCTCAGAGGGTTTTGTTCACTCGATACAAATAGCATAGAGTTCCCCATGGGTCGGCCTAACCGATGTCACAAGAGTGTATGAATTTATTATTATTATTATTATTATTATTATTATTATGATTATAGTATTTCGAGTATGATCTATAGCAGGCCGATTGGAATTCCGTATGGCCACTTGTCAACCTCTTCAGACAGCTTCCCTCGGCCTATTGACGATGCTTGTCTCGCTAGACGTCAAGCGCAGCCTAATGAACACTTGTCTGTCAATGCCTTCTTCGTCTGTAGTGCGCGTCTCTATTATCTTATGGATGAGATACTAGAGCGACTGCACAAGGTAAAAGGTGTTATTGATGCTGACGTGAAGGGCTACCCTAGCAAGAGCGAGGGGTGGCCTTTGCTTGTTGACGGCAGTAGCGCTTTATCCTACCTCACAGTCCTCATTCAGCTCGATGGAATGTTACTAGCCTGGCACGATTTACTTCCCAAAGATTTGAAGTTTTCACTCGAAGATGTAAACATAAACAGGCAGCATCCGCTTTTGCTTCAACGACAGATAATCATGCTAAGAAACCGCTTTCTTGGGATGCGTATCCTACTTCACCGACAGACCGTTCTATTCCTTATCCAGCCTGAGAAGAACATATGGCCGCAGAACGGAGCACACATGTGGCCTCCCCTCTACTCAGATACCACCACAGACATGTTTATTGGCGGCTCAGTCAAAATCAGACACCTAAGCAAGCCTTCCTTGTCTGAGACTGCCATTGCTCATCTAAGCGCAAAGACGTGCGTTGCGTCTGCTCTGTTGCAAGTCGAATCCATAGACTTGTTTGCCCCACTCAATTTGACCGAGGCGTGGTGGTGGGATTTCAATTGTTCGTTAAGTATCAATTACGCCTAAGTTCATGACTCTAATCCTCAATAGTCACTTTCAACTCCCTTTGCGTTCTTTTTGCAGCAATAAGCACCCCAAGCGCAGAGCTGGTTGCCATTGTTCCAGATCTACCAAAGACAAAGAAAACGATTCAGCGTGGCTTAAAGATTGTATCTAATATGAGTGTCCATGGGAAGAATGAGGTTGAGCAAAGTGTGAAATTTTGAGACGATTAATGCGGTCCACAGCTCGGCGGGATCAGCAAGACCAGCAGGTTCGTACATTCGTCGTTTGAGTGTAAAAATATAAGGCTTGGGTTATTGACAGTTGTACAGCATGCACCAAGTGATTCAGAGGACATAGCGCGCTTACAGCCGTCTGACAGCTTTATCTCCACCCTAAGAACAGATCATCCGAGACACATTGGCAACTCATATAACCAATTCAAAAAGCGTGACGATCCCATTAGAGATGGCCGACTCGATTCGATGTCCACGTTGCCCGTCGACTCGACAATGGACTTCCCTGACTGGTTCTCTGACTTTAACGATGTCTCTTCATCGTGGATGCCAATCGACGGTAACGACTATGACAGTGCTGCAAGTGCTGTCATCGACCCCGGAACTGTAGGAGGTCTTTTCCGCAGCTCTTTCAACATTTGGAGCGTAATGGGTGATTCCGTGCAAATCTCTGATTTCAACGCAGATGCCGAAGGGTTTACCATGTAAGTAATGCCTGCATACCATTTGGCTTACGCGCGTGCTGGAGTACTGGCTGATTGTATCCGAGTCAAGACCTTAAATACAGGAGACTTATAAATTGCAGCGGACACTCGCTGAACTCAGCAACCCCACTCGATGCTCACGAAACACAAAAGCCGTACCGACTCCTAGAAATGCCGACAGTACCATTCCCCTCTTTAAGGTTTCCCCCTAATCATGCTCGCAACATCAACAACCCCCTCTAGCTCTTTCGCCATCTCCTCCCACAACTGCCTCTGCATCGCCTTCCCATCTGGAGTCGATGGGTAATCCGCAAACGCCGTGATCTTCTCGTCGCTGAGAAACTTCCCATGCGACTCCGCTGAAGCCACCACTGCGGCATGCGCGAGCGTTCTCGCACCCAATGGTGTTGATCTACCCATGATCCTCTTTACAACCGCAAGGATGCCCCCCAACACCCCGTCAACATCGCGGTGCAACTCCGAGCCATAGCAAAATCCGGGGTTAACGTTGTTAACCACGACATCGTTGGACGAACCTTCTGTCCCCGGCGTAACGAGACGCATGCTGAACTCTCTAAAGAAGAAGAGCAGCAGTAATTTCGAGGCATAATACCGATCCGAAGGATCAAAATTGTTCTTGTCATCCAGTGCCTCGATAATGCCTTTTTGCCCTTTCAAAGCCTTTTTGCCTTCTTTCAACTTGGCCCATTGTGCAGTCTCGCTGCCCACAATCGAAATTACGGGGGGCGTACCAGTGCTCCCAGAAGAAGTGTACTGCGTCTGGAGTACGGGAACAAGAAGAAGCGAGAGCAAAGCCGTGCTGAGCCAATTCGTCTGGATCGTCACTTCGTGCTTGGTAGACGAATTAACCTCGAAACTCAGCTTTGCAACCCCAGCGTTCAAAACCGCAAAGTCCACCTTCAACCCTTCCGTCCTCTTCACTCTATCCACAAACGCTACAACACTGTCATAGCTTGCCAGATCCAAGCTCCAAACCTCAACAACCGGCCGCTTATCCTTCCCAAGCGCCGCCAAAAGGGACTGCCGCGCCGCTTCTCCCTTCTCCCGATCCCGCACCGCGAGGATCAAGTGCGAGAGCCTGCGCTCGAGGAGCTGCATGCTGGCGTGGTAGCCGAGACCGGTGTTGGAGCCAGTGACAATACCGGTTCTGCCGGCGAGGGAGAGCGTATTGGGGAGTTGGGCAGGGGTGACGAAGAATTGGCGGTAGAGGAAGGAGAGATAGGTATTTGAGGAGGGCATTGCGATGGTTTGCGACTGTAGTTGGGGGGGTTAAGCGAGGAAAGCGGATAAGCGACTAGGGGTTGTGGAAGATGTGGCCGATGGGAATAAGGACACTTTGGCAATTGAGAGATTTGGAGTGCGGTGGAAATCGAAGTTACAGTACTTTCCCTTCCCATATATACAGAACACCCTGGGAATAGCACCTTCGGACTTATCGTAAACCGCGACGTCCTCGGTGACCCCCTCCGCATTCCATACGGCGGGTTTAACCACGTGACGCCAAGCCTTCGGCGACCACCTCCGCGTTGGTAGAACTTCATGCCTTCGGGCTTGTCGGAGTCGGGGTGATTATTGACGCGTTTTATCGGGTTTCAAAGAGATGACTTCTTACACAATCCTTTGGGATGCGTCCGTCTAATGGCAACAGGAAGGACAGGGAAGAAGTGAGGATCACGTGATGGCCCTAAGAGATAATGGAGTACACCAGGTATCAAACATAAGGTACGTCTTATAGTACTTCTGAAAGTACTCGCCACGTGAAATACTGACTGACCTCTGTCCTTTCTTTAAACACAAGGTACTAACGAAGCATAACCGGTAGTTTCGCCTGTTACAGAGTTAAGTTTTGATTTATACAATTATGAGAAGTAGTGGTGTACGGGCGCTCACATTCAGAGGTTAGGCTCCTTATAGCCTTCAAAACTAGAAATCAGACCACCCATTCCACTTTCATATCAATGCCCGTCTACACATTCTTCTCTAGCAAGGGCGGCTGTGGGAGGGGCGATCAATGCTACTTTCAACATACTTCAGCCAACAAGCCAAGAACGGCTTGATCCAGCCAGTAGTCCGCCGAGTATCCCTCCGTCCTGCAAGACCACCGATGGCGATCCACCAGGACCTGCTAAGGACCTGCTAAAGCCCCCTTCTCTGGGCTCCCCGATATTTTGGCCGAAGTCAGCTGTCGGCTTTTCAAAAGTTAGGGACGTGTAAATATGGCGATACATGTCATTGTCGGCACACTGCCACGGATGAAGAAGAGGTCGCGGAAGGGCTTTACGAGTATCCCATAGCAGGCACGAAATAATACCCTCAAAGCAAAGTCCCGCTTTACATCCACAGGACACATCGATAGAACAACCTCCAAAAAGTACTGAGTCAAAGACTAGAGATCTAGGTAAAGCTCTTCTCAGATATCGGCCCAGGTGGAGATGTTCTCAGCATCGAACCCGCTACTGCCTCGACTGCTCGTCTATAGATGTGCAATGTCAGTTGCACTTGGTACAAGCCCTCGAAAACTGCAACTCTTCGAGTTCACCTCGTCGCAGTTCATGGAGGAAGCTGCGCAGAATTGGGCAAGTTCAAAAATTCTGAATAGAACGCTAGAATGTAGGACGGCCGTCAATAAAAAAGGTTAAAGCCCTGGCAATGCTTCGTAAAAGTGGGCAATTCGAACATATTAATGACTTACAGGGTGTTGAATGGGGGTTTGCGGACACGCCTACGACAAGGAATACTTTGCAAACCAATGCCTCTCCGCCGGCGACTCAAACATCCCCTACAAATTCCTAGGCTCCTCCGGCACCTACCAAGCCATCATCTCCCTCACCGAGCTCTCAGCCGCCTTAACCCGGGATCAACTCTCCAAACTACTCTCCCAATCCTTCACCCGCCACGTCCGCACCCATCCCAGCAACTACCAATACTGCCCCACCTCCGACTGCGACCAGGGTCTACTCCGTATTGCCTGACAGCAAAATCTTCATCTGCGCTACCTGCCTCACCTCAATCTCCACCCAGTGCGGCGCCGTCAGCCATGAAGGCCTCACGTGCGATTAGTACAAGAGCGTTATACTGGGGGACGATGCTTTTGCGGGGTGGAGGATGAAGAACGACGCGAGGGATTGCCCCCAATACGGATGCACGATTCAGAAGTCGGAGGGGTGTGATCATATGAACTGTAAAGGGTTGTGGAGCACATATTTGCTGGGTGTGTATGTTGGTTATGAGGAGGGTGAAGGAGACGTATGGGCACTCGAGGGGGTTTCACGATCCTGGGTGTGGGAATTTTCGAATTGGGGGATTTGGTATATGTAGGTAGCATATATTTATCAGGAGCCACAAATCCACACAGTACTCGTTTCAAGCAAGAAGACCACCACTACTCATTCTGATTCAACAAACAAACAACTCGATCTCTTTCCGCACCCGACACACCTAAAAGGCATCGACATCGCCCATCCTTTCAAGCTAACAAACAGCACCTATACACGCCCCAAAAAAAAGACCCTCCTCATTCGTCCTCAAAAAAAGACCCCGGAACCCCATTCCATCATCAGAGACATCCCAGCCCCTCCCTCCCATACTCGGAAGAAATGACCGAATTCCAAGCATAGTTGATTTAACATTATCACAATCCCCACCAATCTTTCACAAGTCATGATAATCCAAACAGCATTCAAAAAAAATTAAAAATTTCTCGTCTCAAAAAGCAAGCGACGATTTCAGCGTTTCGCGGTCCTGAATTTGATGTTTTCTATGGTATGGGAACTCTGATCTCCTTCAAGACGCTCCCCTTTGTGGTAAGTTTCTCGAGACTACTAGGAGTTAGAAGTAGAGGGAGTAGTTTCTCTGTTGGAGAAGTGGAAGAAGGAGGAGGAGAGGTTTGGGATGAAGAGATGTTTGCGGCGATCTTGAGGGGTTTGGTTTCATTGTTTTGATAGGAACGCCCGGGTCTAGGACTGACAACAACGACAACAATTTCGTAAACGAGCGAAGGTGGGTTTTACATAGCGTGTGCAGAAAGCTATGGATTCCTTGGCATCGCGTCCCCCCAAATTTACTATTGAATCCAGACATTCTTGACATTCTCAAACCTTCAACGCTTTCGCATTAGAAAAATCAATCAAACAGGTAAATATGAAGCTGATCAAACGTTTCACAGTGCTAACATCCTTGTAGTCTCCCTCCGATCCCCGAAGCCATCATGCCGTCATCACGTTGAAGTCAGAATCTACCTCTAGAGAATTCACTCATTTCCTCAAGCATCTCATCAAGATCGAAGAAATCTTCTGTCAAAGTCAAAGCAGACGCTGCTTGCAAAGTCAAAGCAGACGTCGCTGCTAGAATCATTGTAGACGCTGCTGTCAAAGCAAACACTGCAGACGCTGCTGTCAAAGTCAATTGCTCTCACAATTTCAAGAAACATATCATTGATAATTTCAAAGCAGCGAAGAAAGCACATGAGACTCACGTCGTTGAGCTTCAGCGGCAGACAAATGCTGCAGACCGTGTCAGAACTCAGAGATCACAAGAGAAAAGAGCTTGATCTGCAGAGATTGCTCAATTTAATAAGAAAGAGACTTTACATCGTTGCAGAGAAGAAAGAGAGGCAATTCAGTTTAATCGCAGCTCATCATTCTGTCTGATGTCGACACGCTGTTCTCTCTTTTCACTTCAGTGTCTCTTTTTCGAAATTCTGAATATCGTGAATCTATGAACATGTATATCTCACTTCTTTCATAGAAATCACATCATCTCTTTCTGCATGATTCATGACTGTTGCTTCAGATATGTAATTAGGAAGTCTTCAGCGGCTGAAAAGATCTTTCGAGAGACGCTCTTCGAACGAAACTGAGGTCTAAAGAAAGAGTCATACATGAAGAGATTCTCTTGCATAGTATAAACGGTGTTACGATGACAGTGAACCTCTTCGACGATGGCGAGGGAGCTTCAATGTAAAAGCAGGAGGCGTAGTATCTTCGAGCGAAGGGTCGGAGCCAGTGAACCTGTCATAGCTAGCTACACAGAAGATCAGTAGTTGTCTAGTTGAGATGTTTGACCAGCTTCATATTTATCTGTTTGATGGATTTTTCTAATGCGAAAGCGTTGAAGATTTGAGAATGTCAAGAATGTCTGGATTCAATAGTAAATTTGGGGGGGGCGCGATGCCAAGGAATCCATAGCTTTCTGCACACACTAATTCGCAAAGAGAGTTAGCAACTAGTCACCCACCCACCCACTCCCACCAAAAACGCCGCCTACCCACCAAGCCGACCTTAAAAAGCAGCAGCTCCACCCCGCCCTATCCCAACTCTCTGAACTGTATCTTCCCGTTATATGTCTTTCTCTTCCTCGTAAGATACTTATCCTTCATCATTAGTTTGTAACCGCGACCACGGTTAGAGGTTTGATGCTCCGATGTATTTGCTGTCGGGAAATGAGAAATAGTAAACGATTGTTGAAAGGGGACATTTCGGCATATTTCAAAAGCCGGGAGCCGGGCAGCTGAAGGTAAGGGTATACTAGCAGGATTGAATAGTATCAAGCATTCTTTTCTGAAACGTCGTCGTCTTGTGCTCATCCTGGTCTCCCATCCTAATCCTTCTCCTTCTCATCCGCGTTATACTCATCATCCTCATCCTCATCATCCTCATCATTCTCATCATTCTCATCATCATCGTCCTCATCATCATCATTCTCCTCTTCCCATTCATCCCATTCATCCTATTCGTCCTCTTCATCGTCATCGTCATCGTCCTCTTCATCATCATTCTCCTCTTCCCATTCATCCCATTCATCCTATTCGTCCTATTCGTCCTATTCGTCCTCTTCATCGTCATCGTCATCGTCCTCTTCATCGTCATCGTCATCGTCATCGTCATCGTCATCATCCTGACCAAGGCTGATCAGTCGCTCAACAACCCGCTCAGGTGTGCTTCGTGGAAGCTTTGAACGTGGATCATCGTGCCACGACCTCTTATCAACCTTAGCTCCCCGCTTGAGCAACAACAGGACCACGTCGTAAGCTTTCACCTTCGCTGCCATGTGCAGAGCATCGCTGTATACTACGTCGCTGGGTGGTTCCGCAGGGCTGCCTTCTGCACCTGCTTCTAAAAGTCTTTGGATGTAGTATTGGTATTGCCGCGTTCGGGAGTACATCTCCATATGACGGTTGACCTCTGCGCCGGCCTCTAATAACCACTTGACCACCTGACAACCTCCACTCATGGCGGCTGCCTCAAGAACAGTCGCTGGGAAAGGATTCCAGGGTGTTGCTTCATCTGCGTTGACCTCAGCCCCCGCCTTAAGCAACTGCTCAACGATCCCAAGATGTCCTTCTTCAACAGCTACCTTAAGCGCGGAACCATATGTCGTTTTCATATTAACTTGAGCCCCTGCTTTAAGAAGTTGTTCGACTACGTGACCGTGCCCTTTGATGGCTGCCATTCGAAGCGCGGAACCCCTTACTCCTATGGTGTCGATTCGGGCTCCTGCTTTTAGTGGTCGTTCGACTATAGAATCATGTCCATTCAAAGTGGCTTTGATAAGCGCAGTATCAGTACCAGCATAGATTGCTCCTCCGTCGACTTGATCATGTCCTCTTTTAGAAGCTTCCACAAGCGTAGCGCGATCTGCTCCGCCAGCATTGACGTCGGCACCTGCATCTATCAACAACTCAACAATCGCATAATGACCGTGAAGTGAAGCTGCGAGGAGTGCGGTGCCACGATATACTCCCATCACATTGACGTCGGCACCTGCATCTATTAGAAGCTGAACAATCGCAGTATGACCGTAAACTGAAGCTTCCGCAAGCGCAGGGCGATGTGCTCCGCCAGCATTGACGTCGACACCTGCATCTATGAGAAGCTGAACAATCGCAGTATGACCGCGAGACGAAGCTGCCACAAGCGCAGGGCGATCTGCTCCGCCAGCATTGACGTCGGCACCAGCACCTATTAACAACTCAACAATTGTATAATGACCGTGAAATGAAGCTGCGAGGAGTGCGGTGCTATGATATGCTCCCATCACATTGACATCGGCACCTGCATCAATTAATAACTCAACAATCGCATAATGACCGCGAGATGAAGCTACGAGGAGTGCGGTGTCATTATCTCCTTCCACCGCATTGACATCAGCGCCCGTATCAACTAGGATTTTTGTCGATTGATATAAGCCTTCCATTGCGGCGTTGTAGAGAGGCGCTTCAACAAATACATATGGAGGATACCTGTGCGGATGTAACGATAACCAGTTGATGAACGCATGCTTCTCGGACTGAAGAAGTTCCATGCTCAATTGAGCAACTTCTTTGGTATAACTCTCGGCCGCTCGAGCATGCAGAGTCCAATTTTCTACTGCATAACTAAGGAGTGGGAAATTTTCGTGCATCTCATAGGTTGACAGAGAGGGTTCTGAAAAGTAGAGGAGATAGAGGAGACAGATCTGAGCAATGGACTTATCGGGTTCAATTGCTATGTCGTACTTTGATGCGGGTCCATGTGAAACTCGGTCTGAAATCAAGTATTCTTTGACAGAGTAATGAGCTAATCTCAGCTCCTCGTAGTCTTCGTTATGGTCTTTTTTCGCAATCGCTATCGTAACTAGACTGGAGCAGATGGTGAGGATATCTCGTGGGTCCTCCAGTCTGTATTCAGGGTCAAATCCTCTCTCTGCTTCTTCGTCGATTGCAAGTATTTCAGCTGCTTCCTGAATCGAAAGTGGTCGTACAGAGAAGACTAGCCATTGCAGGATTTTGAAAGCATAGCTGTAATATTCGGCTTTTATAGTGCACAGTATTCGCACATAGGTATCATCTAGAGTTTTCGGCAGAGACTTCAGCGCTTTCCGAAGCATCGGAATTGTGAGACAGCTACTTAAGGCATCGAGTTGGCATGCGGCCCATCGGAACCTGAGTTATATTGTCAATGAGAGAATACTAGCGCTAACATATGCGTTACGCTTACATTCCCGCTGCCTTGTCCATCAACGCATCTTCAATCTCTTGTCGCACTTCTGAGCGTGATTTCCATCTTCTCAACTGTCGATCTGTTTTTAACCTTTCTTGAACGTAGGCCCGAATATCATCGTTCACAAGTGCACTTTGTATGCTGATCTGTTTGTCTTTCCCAATAAGAGAGTCAAACGATTCTTGAATATCTTTTTCTTGCCGGCTTGTAAGTATAAAGTGTAGATTGCCCATCTTCCAACTGTATATCTCCTCAATGACATTCAACAGTTCCAACTTATCTGTGCATTCGTCAAGAGCGTCGAAAATAATATAGATATCGCCAAATTCTTGAAACATTTGCTGTAACACTGCCAAGAGAGCGTCAGTAGTAGGCGGCTGCCGTCTGTTTTTAGAAGAAGAGAAAAGTGAGGTTAAAGCGATTGGCATATCCGCTCGCTGTCGGGAGATCTGCGCAACAATTGATCGCACCATTCTGTCACTTAGCTGCTTTTCCGAATCATTGAAGTCGAAGAAGAAATATGCTGCGGCTGAACGAGTGTCTTGGAGACATTGACGAAGCACGTTCTCAACTATCGTAGAGCTGAGGATAGTCTTGCCACAACCGGGTATTCCGTGGAGCCAGAGAAACGAGTTCGAATATGTTTTCCAGTCAAGATATTGCTGGCTCCTAAGTAGCCACGATCCGGTTCCTGCCATTCTTTTCTTGTAGGCATCATTCAAGTTTACAGAAGGGTCTGGTGGCGAGAGCCATTTGTAAATTTCTTCACGATTTTCGTCTGAAGCTGGTAAGCTGATCTGAATTTTTAAAACGCAAAGTATGAAATGCTATATGAAACAAGTTTTTATATTAATTACGAGTTTCTGCTGGACCTCATTCAAGAAATGAGAAGCCCGGCAATCATTACCACAAGACAACGTTCCTCCGACGTTAACGTAAGAGTAATGTGCAAGATCAAGAACAATCGAAATTGAAGGTACATACCTATTTCTTTCGACTGAAACCTCCTGTGAATGTCAAGCGAAGTCTTTGCTGTGTTCTCTACCGTATCCTGGACGGCCAGCAGCGTAGATCTGTTGACCGTAGCGAGCTGTCAATTTCATATGTCCCCAAATACGCAGCGTAAGACCCACGCTTGATCTGATGTTAGAGCCAACGTCAAGGTACTCTTGAGTCTACCAATAGTTTCAAGAGACCTCCGTGTATCTTGCTCCTTTAGGGGCCAGCCAAGCACTTGCATCAAAGCTTGTCTCTTTGAACCATCCTTGCCACTCCAGCTTGGAGGACTTAATTTGGTTTTGATCCGGTTTATCTCATCGAGACAACTGATTAGCGGTCCAGAACCCGACGTAGAGTCACAAATGAGCTCCAGCGTCGGCAATCGCGATTGAGAGGCGGGATTCGCATCAGCCGCCGCTTTCGCAACCTTTGCGAGGTTTTCGAGGACACCACGAAGGCCTTTTAGCTCGTCCATAACCTTTGAGAGCTCCCAGGGAGCCCCCTTGAGGGCGGCACTGTAATCATAACATACTGAGATGACAGCGTTGGTTGCTTGGAGTACCGCAATGATACTTGCGGTGATGCTAAGCGGATCCATGAAAGTTGACAAAGTTTAGAAATTGCGGTCCTAGTGGTGTGTCATACTATCAGAACCTAGGTAGACAGGAGGCGCAGCGGCTACGGAGGGCCGAATCGAGGTTGGGGTACACCCCTCGTGCTGCGGCAATGCGCGCCTGTGCCGCCGGCTAAAGGAGCTACGTTGTGCTTTGTGCTTTGTGACAAGCTGATAGCTCCACTTTCTCGCAGCAAGGCTGAGAAGGTACCCTACTCGCCACTCTTATTGGAGGAGGTTCAAGCGAACATGGGGCAGTGCACGAATGTATTCATAAAGTTAAGGTAGTCGGAAGAGCGCTCTAGAATTCTCTGGGCCTAGAAATCCCATTTAGCGCTCAAAAAATCCAACGATTGGGACTGGATGCTGGAAGTATGGGAAAACCAAGCCACGATCTCTCGGAATACCATGCTGGTCCTGCCATTGCATAGATAGCGCCCTGCATGCTGGCTCACTGAGCATGGCGGTGTGGTGTAAGCGCCGTTGTATTACGGGCGATTACAGCCGCTGTCTCAATCATGTGTCTGAAGAGTCTAAACCTAGAGTAATCTTACATTTCTTTTCTGTCATATGTTGAACCTCCAACTTCCAAATCTTCCAACAACGGAGACACGAACTACTTACTGTTCGCATGCCTATTATGGATTCTGTTCTCGGACCGCTCTTACTGCGCTCGCTGCTGGTCATTAGCAGCATAGCCATAGGTACCTTCTTAATCAAACTATACAATGCTCGCATGTTCTTCCGACGCCTTCGAGAGCAAGGCCTTGTGAGTGCACCACCTTCAGATCATCTTTATAGAATCTGACATGGGTTTTGGTTTGGCAGCCTATGCCACCACATCATCCTATTCTAGGCCATATCGCTCTAAGTGCGCGCATACTCGGAGGACTCCCAAAGAACGCCCATGGCCATTATCTTGCAGATCAGATTAATCGCATGTATCCCGACCTGGGGCCGGCGTTCTACTTGGACACTTGGCCGTTCGGTCCCCCAGTGCTGGTGGTCATATCACCAGATATGACGTATCAGTATACACAGGATCGGTACCTCCAAAAGCATATTGGCATGCGCCAGTTTTTGGAACCTCTTACTGGTAAGCACGATCTGGTCTCGATGGAAGGCCCCATGTGGAAAAGATGGCGACGTATATTCAATCCCGGCTTCAGTGCCAGCCATATCGCGACACTCTGCGGAAGCGTTATGGAGGAGGTTAATATATTCCGTGATATACTGAGGAATCACGCAAAGGAAGGGGGTCTCTTTAAGCTGGAAGATCATGCTCTCAATGTTGCTATCGATGTCATCGGGCGGGCGGCAATGGATGTCCGTTTCAACAGCCAAACATCTTATTGCGATATGACGGCAGCTTTACGAGAACAGATCCCGTGGTGCTCGTTCGGCATTGAGCTCAGCCCCTTTGCATTTCTCAATCCAATACGGCCCATAGCGAGGCAATGGAATACTTACCGAATGAACCGCTGGATTGTTCCCAGGCTCGAGGCACGCTATTCCTCCAATCGGGGCACTGTATCAAGCAAGTCCGCCATCGACTTGGCTTTGAACGCCTATCACGAAGAGATTGCGGTTAGTTCCAACAAGGGGACGACTGGCATGGACTCGACGTTCCGCGACTTCGCCACTAGTCAGCTCAAGCTTTTCGTTTTCGCCGGGCATGACACCACCGCTTCCACAATCTGCTACATCTATCACAACCTATGGCAGACCCCGTCCGCATTGGCTCGTATGCGCGCAGAACACTATTCCGTCTTTGGAAAAACCATTGAGGCTGCAGAAACGATGATTAAGAACGACCCACACATCTTGAACACCCTCCCCTTCACAACCGCCGTAATCAAGGAGACTTTGCGGCTTTTCCCCGTGGTAACCACCACTCGGCAAGGCGTTCCCGACTTCATCCTTACAGACGCCGAAGGCCGTCAATTCCCGGCCGACAAGTGCCTCGTCTGGGGCAACCACCATGGCCTGCACCGTAACCCGCGCTACTGGCCACAGCCGGATGAGTTTCTCCCAGAGCGCTGGCTCGTCGCCGAGGGCGACCCGTTGCATCCTGTCAAAAACGCATGGCGGCCGTTTGAGTTTGGTTCGAGAACTTGCATCGGACAAGAGCTTGCCATGATGGAGATGAAGATGATACTGGTGATGACGATCAGAGAGCTGCATGTCGAAGGTGGGTTTAAGGAATGGGACCGGTTGCACCCGAGAAGGGGCATCAAGGAGGTCCGTGAGGAACGGGCATATCAGATGCTTATGGGGAGTGCTCACCCTGCCGATGGATATCCTTGCAAGGTTTCTTTCGTCAGATAGCAGCAAAGTCTTGTATTACTCTGAATACGTTTTGATTGATACTTGAATGAAGAAATGAATGAAAAGTAATGGAAAGCAAAGTTGTCGTGTGTGATAAACTTTATCGAAACGTACTCAGCGTCGCTTTCTAAACCTAACTATCCATCACCACTTTCCTATAACGAAGTAACTCCGGCAGTGATTTCTCATGCACGTTCCCTATCTCTCTGATTTTCCAGTTATGTTGAACCACCAGAGCTTTTCCTAGATTGATACGCGATAGCGGATCAAGCTTTTCGTCCGGACTTACAGGTACAACCCGAATCGGATCTTTGGTCATATCTCTCTCCCCTTCAAGTTTTTCCGGCGGCGATTTGCCCGTATATATTATAGTATGCGCGCTTTGATCTACGCCAGGTTTGGTTGTTGCTCGGCAGTTGTATGTTGTAATGGGACTATTTAATCGGGTCTTGTCAGATATATGGATGTCAACATTATAATAAGAGTCTCACCAGCAATAGCAGAAATACTGTCTTGATACTTCCTGCACCACCACGAAACGCCTGTACTGGTGATATGCGACTCCTTCATGAGCAACTGCAGTGAAATCACTACCATCGAACAATTCTGGGTTCGGTCCAGAATTTTCGATGTACAGCATCATGAATACCTGAATCTTTAGTTAGCAGGTAATCGTATGTATTGCAAGGCATTCGAACCTTTCCAACCACGAAGAATTTATGCGTCTTGGATTTGATCTGTTTGTAGAGTGCTGATATCGTCAGCGCGAGTTACTTGTATCCCGATTGGTCTACCCTCACTAGGATCAAAATTATCCCTTCCAGAAAAGCTAGAAGCAGACACCAACGATTTCATAGTCGATGCTTCGACGGCTTGGTTTTCACCAGAGGAATACGTGTGTTTAAGGTGCTGCACACGCCCAAGTTCAGCGTCACTAAAAGAAGCCCCTGATTGATTTGCAACTGATATCTGAGGTTGGTTTGAGACATCTAGTATTGGTTAGAAAGACTTTCGTTAATGGTTGCAGAGAAACGAAAACATGGAGTGGGACGCTTGCCAGCTGCTGTCGAGTTCACCGTCATGTGTGATCTTGCTCGATAGCCCGCAATCCCAGCACTTAGACTCTTAGGTTGATCTACCGGCGATGGACTTGCGGCCAGAAGAGATAAACCCTGGCTGAGGCGCTGAGCTGGGTCGAGGCGTTGAGGTAGGTTGAGGTGCTGCCCATATGTAGCGGATCTATCCCATCGAGGCACGAGTGATCCCTCTAGTTTTGCATTCGTCAATGCAGCCGGCAATAGTACCCGAGGAACTCTACTTGACGTTAGACACCGAAGCAAGGATAGAGTTCTGTTAAGGCGGGACGAAGTATTAAAGAGGTCTTACGTTTTGTCTTTGGACCATGTACATTTCCAGGTGCCTTTTTTCAAATTAGCTATCCTTTCATCTAAAATGTCGGCCGTGGATCGATTTATAGCATAGCAAAACAAATAGGTGAAAGGGGGTTTCACTTGTGTTTCTGTCGAAGTCTGCGTGGTAATAATCAGCTCGGAGCTCGTCCCATATCCAGTACTCCTGTGATCTCGTTTCTGGGACTGGTTCTGTTTGCAGTTTTTGCTCTAGCAGGTCAGATACTTTCATCTTGGGTCGACTTTGGCCTTCGATGACTGGATAGCTGTCTTTATTTAGCACGGCCATCCTGCAGTGAAGCCGAGATTGGATGTCTTTGGCTATATGGCTCGCAAGAACTATGTACACTAGGTTTGAGCTAGGCTGTTGAGCGACAATATGGCCTAACCATTCGTGTCCTTTTCGGTCAATAATCCATGAACCACAGTCCCCATCGGCTACGTGGAGCTGTCAGTCTAAGGCATATTTCCGCAAGACGAAGACCGAGGATAGACTAACCGACTCTAGCCTCTAAATTGACTGTCCATGTTTCCTGGAAAGACTTGCCCCCGCCTGTCCTTAGATAGGATGGCGTTCCATAGAGCCGTCCATTCAATGTGCCGCGCGAAGACGTCACAGCCAGGATTTCGTCATCCTTTAAGTGATCATACTTAGAAGTGATGCGCGTAACAACTATGCTGTCTGATCTTGCCCCGGCGACTGAATTAATGGTATTGGATTTCCAGTGGTCCCTCTCGTCGATCGAAAATAGCGCCCAGTCAAGTGTGTTATGATGGAATGCATCAGATGATGAATACACTTGTCCTAATGCAAACCTCGAGTACTCATCGTAAAAATCCTCCGTCATTCCACTAGTGCAAGATGATATTCCCGAGAAAATGCTCAGATCTGCGGAGGTAGAATTGTTACTGATGTCCATGTTCCCTCGTTCATGAAGGGGTGAAACGCTCTCTCGAGGATATGAGACAGCTTTTGGTGGCGATGCTACGCTTATTACTACGAGAATATTGATAAGTATTTTAGATACGGATTCACAAGCTTGTTTGGTCTTACCTGAGCTCATTGAGTCATACTTGATGTTCTTATCAATGTCTTCGTCGCTATCGAAAGCAAATTCATCGTCTTCTTGAAGTATACAACTATTTGGCGTCAAGCTGGACTCTTTGAAAGCATGTGCAACTGTAATGCCCATTGGAACACTATCAATCATGATGATACCACCAAGTGTGGCATCTCTTTGGTGGGAATCACCATACATAGATATTGGAACGCCGCAAGGGCTCTCGAAGCTACGATGAGCATAGACCGTTGTCGCGCTTCCGAGAGTTTCGGACTTTGGTAAGGTATTTTTCCCACATGCTTGAGGGCCTCGCGCGCAGGCTGCAAGCTTGAGACTACGATGTTCTCTCTGTATCTTCCGCCATATGGAGCTTTCTCGGACGATGCATTTCGCTTTATTTCGAACAGTCGAGTTTTCACACTCTATAAGTAGAGTAGGATGTACAGACGCGCTGCTTAACATACGTAAACTAATCATATAAAGGCTGAAAACAATTGTTATGGGTATAATCTGGCCTTCATCCAAGTCATCACTCCGTGATTCCAGGACTGTCGTTATGGGACCAGCAATTTTTTCGAACATTTCTCGAGCAGGGCCTTTGGCTGTCCAGCACCGGTATAATTTCCCTAGAAGTCCGCAGGGCTTGTCTATAGAATCCTGCCATTCAGATTCTGGCATGCAACTCGGCGTTGGCAAAGACGTCGTCGTTTCTGTCATGGAAGTCATATCAAGCCGCTGCACTTTGCTAGATCAAGTACCTCGAATGTATTGCGACGTTAGTGTTCGTCGATATCGTACTTCGTTCTCAAAATTGAAGTAGCATATCTTCTCACACCAAGCATCCGAGAACCGGCACAAGGCTGCAGTGGAATTCTTGTCCCACCGCAATTTCTGCAGCCCTATCAGCCTGACTCTACTTCCCTATGGACGAGGCTATCTCTTCTTTGACTAAGCACTTCATGGCTGGGTTCAGCCTCTTTCTTTAATATGTCTACAAATCTAGTTAGCCTTCCACAATGACATTCGAACAGGACGTGTACCCAAGAAGACACGTGAGCAAGAAAACCTTCTAATACCGCAGACCCGTACAAGATTCTTTTGCGAATGCCCACGAGACTTATGGAGGGCCTATGTAAGGTTCCATTATCATTATTCTCTCGGCGCAAAATCAGGAAAACCCTTTGGGGTGCTGGCTATGCCCTCGGCGAGGATCTCAGAAGATCCGTGTAATCCATACTTTTCCTTCTATGAGGCTCAGTGTGCAAGCGTAACGCGCCATAGGGCCCAAGTGCTCTGGACTGTAAACCATGAAGAGTTATTGAAGGTTATCAACTACATCAAGGCTGGCTACGAAAGCCGAGAATCAATTGCCCGCAGGCTACATCAGCATTGCGATGTTGCCGACAAGGCATCAATTGACGATGTGATTGCGCTAGCTGCACGCCTTCTGTTGATGCTAAGCATTGGGAACCCAAAGCACTGCTTGAATCTAGGACAGACCATGATCGATTGGAAGAGCGGAACTCTTAAGGAGCTTGTCGTAAACTGTTTCCCCTCGAGACCTGTTCTGAGTGACCACGTAAAACTTCCGAGGCAATTTAACGCTCTTCAGCTTGTGAAAATAGCTGGCGTGAAAGTGGCATGGACCAGTAACTTGGTGGACCATCTCTTGCTTCAAGAGGATGATACCAAAGTATATCTCTTCCATCACGCATTTTTCCTGCATTGTCAAAGAGACGGTGACTGGTAAGTCTATTGGCGATTGAGCGCCATAAACATTAGCTGAAATTGGCCAATTTAGCAAACTTTACAAGAAGGATTTCGTTGAAGAAACCTTGAAAACTCTCAAACTGCTGCTTCCTGAACATGATAAAGACACGAAGCGCTGGTTCCGAAAGCAGCAGCAAGGATACCATCTGGATCCAGCAGCCAACCGGAACGGTCACCTCAATGCCGAGTCTCGCCAGATCGAGCAATTCCGCTATTGGAGAGATCGAATAGTTATACTCAAGCAGGTCTTTGATGAGTCAGAGCCAAAGAACATTCGACAATGGTGGAACGACCGGCGAAGCGGCGTGCGTTGTGCCACTTTCTGGTTTGGCTTCGTTGTAGTTATGTCGACCATACTTTTTGGTCTGGCTCAAGCGGTCGAGGGAGCTTTGCAGGTTTATAAATCCTACCATCCTTCGTACGTGCAGCCAACAAGCGCTGTTTGAGCATCAGACTTATAACGGAATACCTAACAGAAGGTCTAACATTTCTTCCATTTGGCCATATTGGTTACCTGATTATAGACTCAAGCTAGGTACCTTACTTATACAGTACCTTAGTGCATCATGTTTAGTGATAATCGCACTGACTACTGAGGTTTTACCACTACCGCAAGGCCTATGAGCTTGCGAAAAACCTAGGCTTTGATTACTGTACAAGAACAGAAGACGAGAACACTAATGACAACTGCCAGACCAAGAGCAGCGTTGAAAGGTTATTGAAGAAACCGCAGCCGAATTGGCAAAGGTGACTTATCTGCAGTAGAAAGATAGCAACCACACCCCCACAATGTAGCCGCTTAATCGACGGCGGCGCCCTTATACAGAACGAGTTGTGCTTAGTGACAGAGCGCGTTAACCCTTTGTTCTCTTCTCAACCCTCCTCTCAAGTACACTCCTTGCCTCGCTTTCACTCAACACCTCCAGCCCCAATTCCTCCAATACCTCCCGCCCACTCTCGTTACTCCTATAAATCCGCTGGTCAACCTCCCACAACCCGAGCCCTGCTTCCTCTCCTTCATCTTCTCCAGTAGAAGTTACCGGTAATCGTAGTAACACAATAGCTTCCCCTAGCTTCCGCATCCCTAGCTCACCTTGGCCCTCCCCAAGATGCCGGTCCATGACTTCCCAAATGGCAGAGATGTCGCGTGTGAATTGCGCTGTGCCGGACGAGGAGAAGGTATTGCGCATGAGAATTTGGTCCCAAAGGAAGGATTGCATCGAGAGCGCTAGTTGGCGGGCTATACGGCGGAGCGGGGCTTGGGCGAGAACATTGGAGAGAAAGGAGAGGTAAGAAGACAGCTGCTCGATTGCGCCATCGAGCTCGGCAGTGAGACCCAGAGAGGAGGCGCTGGAGGTGGTGTCAGGGGATAGTAACGACCAGGGGTTTATACGACTGTATGGCCGGAGCGAGCCTTTGATGTTGTCGATTAACAGCTCCTGAATGAAATCCTCAGTGCGGATTCGTAGTCTCTTGTAGGCGCCAGCCGTCTCGTCAAAGAGACCACCTGAGTCTTCTTCAGAACCGACCCGGCTTGAGGTTCGCTCGGCTACATCTTCTACACTCATTGGGCCCGCAAGGTTCTTCCCCGTGTTGCGTCTAGCTCGGTCTTGCAGTTCATCCCATAATTCCAAGAAGAAAACGTCGTCACTCCAGTCTCCCATCTTTTTTTCCAGGTATTCTGCACTGCCGTAGACTCGACATAGGCGCTCAAGTCCCCCGAGGCCTTGAAGCTCCTTTTTTTCTTCTTTGGATATAGTATGAACGGTCCGTCCTAGGGAAGATGTGAGGCTTAGGTAGGCTTCAAGGGATGAATGGAGACGATAGTGGAATTTGTCGAAAATGGCAATCTGGATTTCGATAAGGAAGCGCAGCTTTTGCGAGAAGGATGTCAACGGCCGATAGCGGTCTGTTGTAAAAGGGTTCAGTGGTAATTGCCTCTCGACAAGGGAAAATATCTCTACCGGTTATAGTCTCTAGGAGGTCGTTTACCCTGACTGCGCCATTTGTAGGCTTGGTAGCGCCTGGATCAACGCTCTCATAGTCGATTTCTCCACTTTCTGGTGCTTCAATGATTTCTTGATAACGAGACAAAGCGACTACAAGTTCTGTCAGTCCGTCCCGCTTAATTAATCAACAGTACGTACATGTCTTCTCTACTTCCAGCCATCTCCCAAACCACTCCTTTTTTACTAGAACCTCCCAAGTTAGACCTTTCCATCCATCCACGCCGCAACCCCCATCGTAGCCCCAATCTTCTCTCAGGCTGACATCGAAATTCATTAATTCGTGAATGAAATGACTCAGAAGCTGTGGCTGCTTCGCGACCTGTGGCAATGACATAGAGATTTTATGACGAAGCATTGGCAGTAAAGAAGTGACGAAAGCAGAAGTAGAGTCGATGTATGTAGAAGTGAGTGCCAGGTTCGATCTCTGAAAATGATGCCGGAGAATTGGCTGCATATGGATCGCAAAAAATTCTTCGTGAGTGTTCAGTAATCCTATAACGTGTGAAAGGAAGTATTCCGGCTATTATTGTGAGTTTCAAAGTGAACTTCCAGAGTTGCGATACCAAACACACCTTGTCCAGCCTGTTGGTTGGTCTATCGCCTTCGAAATGATAATGGAACCGTAATTCGAGAGGCCTGACCATAACCTCTAGAGGAAGCAGTACCAAAGAATTTCCTTTGTTAGCGTTTCCATCGGCCTGGTTATCCCTTGCCTTCAGTTCTCTGTGCATCAAGGTAGGTTAGCCCGAGGTTATTTGAGCCCAAGCACAGGCGTGGGGTAGGCTCACGGCTCTTGCAAATCGAGTAGCTTCTCTAATCCAGCTTTCCATTCTACTTCGAGCTTTCCTGCCAATACAACGTCTTTCCCAGGCCACTTCATTTTCTTCAAAGTCTCCTCGAACTCACGGGCAAAGTTGTGCTTCATCTGTTTCCATAGCGTACGAGCTGTTTCATCCACATAATCGACGAGATGGGGAGCGGCATCCTCAGCAGCTGGCTGAGCTTCCTTGAGCGCAGCGACGAGATCTTGTAGCCTTGTATACGGTCTTAAAGCAGCTTGCGGCGATACCTCAAAATTTCGCCTAGCTTCCGAGCTTCGGTACAATTGTCAGCCATAAAATCTAAGATAGAGTGTCAAGTCCAACCTGAGGTTATCGACTTCTGCAAGCAACTCCATGTAGCCTTTGGCGACATCCAGTCGCCGCAAATTGTCCATACTTGAATCGAATTTCCGTACTGCATCATCACTAGTTTCAGACCGCGTGACAATGAGCAGACGCCGGTCGATATCGGCCTGCTGCTTCCTAAACCTCTCTGCTTGTTGTAGTAGATCTCCCGAATGAGCTTTGGAAGCCTTGGTAGCCTCAGAAAGAGCTGTTTCCGCCTCTTGAAGCTAGCAAATAATGAGTTTGATATTCACACCAGACGCGGAAAGAGGGTAACCTGTTGCCTAAGAAGGGTTTGCTGGTTGGTAACCGTTTCCAGGAGAACGTCCAGGTTTGCCAGGTCATTGCTGGTCTGTAGCTTATCGTCAAGATAATCTTGTACACGTACGCTCTGTTCCTCGCCTAAGTTTCGAGAGGCTAGTTCTGCCATCGTTGCAGTCGATCGAGATCGTTACCAATACAGATAGACAAGTAGAGCTCAGGCCTCAATAACCAGGATAGATTGAGAGATCTTCAGGAACGGGGCTTTCGGCGATAATCCCACTAAAGCCGGCTGGCGCACGGGCCAAATGCATGACGATGTCGCAAGCTCCCACCTCGTCCCATACATACAAAACCGCGCCGAGCGTAAGGCACAATGTCAACACCTTCGAAGCGGCGGAGAACAAATGGGTACAAGTCGTCGCCGCAAACTTTGGGTAGCCTAGACTTCTTTTTTGGGAAACAGAATGCCGAATCAGAGTCAAAGGCACGAGGGAAGGATGCCAGCAAGAACTCTGTCGATCTTGAACCTCAATCGCATGACGAAAAGGGCCCCAAAGACGACAACCAGACGCTGACGGATGAAGAGCTGGCCAGGAAGCTACAGTCTGAATGGGATCAGCAAGAAAAGTCGTTGAAAAATAAGCCTTCTAAGAAGCTAAAAGAGACATTGCCCGATGGAGCACATCTTTCACAAGAGGACCACTCAAAGGAGACCCATGATGATCTCCTCAGTCATGGGGACCTGCCCTCAAGCTTGGCCCAGGACGTGGACAGTCAAATATTTCACTCAGAGAGCAAGGCTAGCGTTGCTCTGGAGGAAAAGGCCACTCTCTCTTTACAGTCAACAGCCTCAGCTGAAGATGCTATTTCTTCGACTTTGCCATTTGATATGAACCCATTGACTTTTGACCCTGGGAAATACATTCCAGCGCTCCAAAAGCATTGGGCCACAGAAGGCGGAAATGCCTCTTATGGACTTCTCATCAGATGCTTTGTCCTTGTTAACAGTACGCAAAGTCGGATAAAGATAGTTGACACTCTAGTCAACTTTCTTCGGACAATCATAGAAGGAGATCCTGAGAGTCTATTGCCTGCGGTAAGCGATTCTAAACCATCCCAACCTCGTAGAGAGTCTATTAAGGCTTAGCAGGTCTGGCTGGCGACCAATGCAATTTCTCCTCCTTACATATCTTTAGAGCTTGGTTTAGGCGGCTCGGCTATCTCTAAAGCATTGAAGAAGATGTGCGGGCTGGACAGTGCGGGTCTAAAGGCTCTCTACGATAAACATGGAGATGCTGGTGACGTTGCATTTGAAGCGAAGAAACGGCAGAGCTTCACCCTTCGCAAGCCTAAGCCGTTGTCTATCATGAGTGTTTTCCAGAGCCTCGTCAAAATAGCAAACAGTAAGGGAAATGGTAGTCAAGGGTTTAAGCAAAGGATCGTAGAGAGACTGCTCCAGGATGCCCAGGGCGCAGAGGAAAGTAGATACTTGGTTAGAACCTTGGTGCAGCATCTAAGAATCGGTGCCGTCAAAACTACGATGCTCATTGCACTTTCGCGAGCTTTTCTGCTGTCAAGGCCTTCAGGCGCTACCTTTCCAATAAAATTGCAATCAGATCTTATCAATTTAAAAAAGGAGCAATTGGCAGAAGTGCATGCAAAGGGGGAAGAACTGGTAAAAGCTTGTTTCGCACGGCGACCCAACTACAATGATCTCGTCCCGTGTCTACTCCAGGTTGGTATATCTGACGAACTCCTACTTCGTTGTGGGCTTGCATTACACATACCATTACGACCTATGCTGGGAAGCATTACCAGAGACCTCGGTGAAATGCTTACCAAGCTTCAAGGGCGTGATTTTAGCTGCGAGTACAAGTACGATGGGCAGCGAGCTCAAGTGCATTGTGACGAGAAAGGTAAGGTGTCCATATTCTCTAGGCATCTAGAGGTCATGACCGACAAATACCCTGATCTTGTTGCCTTGGTACCGACGATACGCGGCGAGGGTGTCAGTAGCTTCATACTTGAGGGTGAAGTTGTGGCTGTGGATCAAGGAACGGGAGACCTTAAACCCTTTCAAACCCTTACCAATAGGGCCAAAAAAGATGTCGCCATAGGCTCGATCAAAGTTAATGTCTGCTTGTTTTCTTTCGACTTGATGTACTTGAACGGGGAAGAGTTGCTTGACAGACCATTCCGTGAACGAAGAGCACTCTTGAGAAGTCTTTTTGTGGAAATACCTAATCAATTTATGTGGGTCAAAAACATCGACGCTACGTCGTCGGATTCAGAAACTGTACTCGATTTTTTCAAAAACGCTACAGATATCAAATGCGAAGGCATCATGGTAAAAGTACTTGACAATATACCAAATCCAGCTCTCCCTTCGCCTTCAAACGACGATTCGAACATCGATGAAATTTCAGCTCCTCCTCCACCTAAACCAGCCAAGAAGAACAAGTCAAAGGCTTTGGCAAGCGAAAGAGCTGTGGAGAAAGAAAAGGCTTCCCAGGGTTCTCGTCGCAAAGCTCTTTTGGCAACTTACGAACCTGACAAACGCCTTGACTCGTGGCTTAAGGTCAAAAAGGACTACAACACGTCAGCCGATACCATCGATCTAATTCCGATTGCAGCATGGCATGGATCCGGTAGAAAAGCCAAGTGGTGGTCACCAATACTTTTGGCAGTGCGCAACCCTGAATCGGGATCTCTCGAGGCAGTTACGAAATGTATCAGTGGTTTCACTGACAAGTTCTATCAAGCTAACAAGGGAAAATATCAGGAAGGAAGTGAAAATCTCATTGCTCGACCAAGCTACGTCGAATACAACGGGTATCCCGATGTATGGTTTGAACCACAGGAAGTCTGGGAGATGGCGTTTGCGGATATCACGATGAGTCCGACATATTTGGCGGCCTTGGGACTGGTCAGTGAACAACGCGGCTTGAGCATGAGGTTCCCCAGATTTTTGAAAGTCAGAGAGGACAAGGGTATTGACGAGGCAAGTACGTCGGACTTTCTAGCCGAATTGTGGAGGAAGCAAGAAGCCAGAGTCAAGCCTGGTGATGAAGCGAGCAGCAAGCCGGATGAGCTCGGCGCAGATGAAGACGGCTAAGAATCTTGCTGTACATTCTTTCCTATACTGCTGTGGCAATGGATATGTTTCCAGCGATTCAAATACCATTAAAGTACTACTATCCAGCAAGCAACTAAGATAGTATACAATACAATGTACACTTCAAGGTAGCAAGTAAGTCATCTAGTAATCGAAAACAAACCTATCATCACCAGGCGAAATCATCCGAGTGCTACCTACTCGTCCTAACTTTACCTACCGTATGTGATATATCGTACGTGTTCGTCCCGACGGCTCTGCAACTAATGAAAAATGGCGATAGTGATTGGCTGTCATCTACCGACAACGCACTAGTCCCCAGAATAGTTAGCAGCAGAACTTGAGGTCGACTTCGATTCTTACTGGCACGACTACAACAATTCACCCCTCCTCTCTATTACCTGCGAAGCTCAGGTCTCTTGAGTGAGTGTTATAGCCGACATCTGCCCTGGGACTTCTCTCCACTACAAGGTCGCAAGTCGAACCGTTGATCAAGCTGCTGTACGAGCACCATTGGTTCTTGACTATCACCCAGTTACTTCTATCCAACGTGCGAGGCGCAAAGCTTTCGCATACAGCGTGTTTAGCTTGCCATAGGAGGCTTTCCACGTCGTACCGACGATCCTGCCCTGACTTATTGTGGGCATCTGTATAGTGGCTGGCTTGCTTGGGCGGCCTCGGAGAAGTCGAGCAATCAGTAACTTCCTGAACTCGCCCAGTAATAACGGTCTAGGTGGCCAATGTTCTGAAGCAGCGCTGTGGTGGACCATGTTCTTGGGTTATCAATATCAGAAGATAGACAGTCTGATCACACTCTGTTAGGCGTTCCTGGGGGAGTGCCTCCCGCGGGGATTGCGATGGATCAACCCAATGTTGGCAATATCAACGGGTACTATGACAGGCACTACTCTACAGAGGACTTGCAAAGGGTGGCAAATATCAATAACCACGACGCAATGATGGGCATGATGGGTCCAAATGGAATGGACACTTCCGGCATGATTGGAGGTCAGACGCTGGACGAAATTATCAGTCAAAACAATAAAGAGATGCAACGTAGGAGGAGCTTCCACCAGTCGCAACCCTATGGACCTGGAAGAGGCCCCCAAGACCGCGACCCGCATAGGTCGTCTATGCTGGAGTTCGGTTCGGGCGGTCCCAGTGAGCTAGACGGCTTCCAATTCGATCCCTCCACAGTTCCTACCTCTGCACCTATCCATCATCCGGGCACTATAGCGCAGCGAAGGCTTGACAGTCAAAGAGCAAGAAGGAGAGGTTCTGGTGAAGCCCTAGCCTTGAACACTCACTTTCAAGCCATGCCAGCAAACTACAGCCCTATTCCATCTTCCTCCCCTTACCAGCAACCTCCCCTTAATCCTCCCGACTCTATGAGCATCGACATTTCTGCTAATTATATGCCCAATAACATACTCATGGGAATGGACTATTCTGCTGGTGGTCTGGATACTGACCAAAGCGGTGATGTCACCCCAATGAACCTGTTCTCTCAGAACAGTTATTCCCCAAATATAACTTCGTCGCCACTGCAGCAGAGTATTTCCAGTTTGGTAAGAGGTCCACCGCAAGACCCAGGAGGCGGCCGAACGAATAGTCGAGATGAACAAGAAGTTCGGGATAAGATCCCGAATCTACAGATGTCTGACCAGATGCAGAACTTGCAAGTCGACCTTGGACATCCTTCTATCCCAACGGCACGTCCTCCACCAAATGATCAGTTACAAGGACTTCCCGATTTTGATTCGCCTTCTAAGCCTCAGCAAAGCCTTAATCTCGACACATCAGCGGCTACAGCGGAAGCGCAACAGCCGGTGGTACCTCAATATCGAAATGCCTACTCGTCTAGCGGCTTCGACATGCTTGGTGTATTGATGCGTGTAGCTACGAGACCGAAGCCGCAAATCAACATTGGTGCTGTGGATATGTCTTGCGCTTTCGTGGTTTGCGACGTCACTCAGCATGATCTGCCAATAGTGTACTGCTCAGACATCTTTGAACGTCTTACGGGCTATACAAAACACGAAATCTTAGGCAGGAACTGTCGTTTTCTACAAGCTCCAGACGGTAAAATTCAAACGGGCACCAAGCGGAAGTACGTCGATGATCAATCTGTCCTGCGTATCAAGAATATGATCAATCAACGTCAGGAGATGCAGATTAGTCTGATCAATTACCGAAAAGGAGGTCAGCCTTTTATGAATCTACTCACCATGATTCCCATCACCTGGGACTCGGACGAAATCAAGTATTATGTTGGTTTTCAAGTTGACCTGGTAGAGCAGCCTACCTCGATTACGAATAAGAATCCCGATGGATCATACACCATTAATTACCAACGAGGACTACTACCAAGATACGTGTTACCCGAGAACAATAGCAAGCCAAATACGGAGTTAGGCCAAACCGTTGGTCGAGATGAGGTTTCTACCGTTCTCAGTACCATCGGTACCGGGGAGTCTGAGCTCTCGAAGCGGATCTGGGACAAGGTTTTACTCGAGAACACCGATGATGTTGTCCATGTACTATCCCTAAAGGGTCTCTTTCTATATTTGTCACCGTCAAGTCGAAAAGTACTCGAGTACGATCCCAGCGAGCTTGTCGGCACAGCGTTATCTTCGGTTTGCCATCCAAGTGATATCGTCCCAGTGACGCGAGAACTCAAAGACACGTCAACCGGTGCAGCTGTCAACGTTGTGTTTAGAGTTCGACGAAAGCAGAGCGGTTATACCTGGTTTGAAAGCCATGGATCACTTCACCTAGAGCAAGGGAAAGGGCGAAAGTGTATCATCATGGTTGGTCGTGAACGGCCGGTCTATGCTTTGGCCCGCACTGATATCATCTCCGCTGGTGGAATCGGTGAAAGTGAATTATGGACCAAGATGTCAACATCAGGCATGTTCCTTTTTGTTTCTTCAAATGTGCGCAGTCTTCTCGATCGGCAGCCCGAGGACCTAGTAGGCACGAGCGCCCAGGCGTTGATGCGGCAAGAATCTAAAATTGAATTTGGACGGATGCTTGAGCTTGCGCGGACAGGTGTCCGAGCAACCTTCAAGCACGATGTACAGAACAAGCGCGGGCAAACTCTTCAGGCTCGGACGACGATCTACCCCGGCGACGCAACCGAAGGACAGAAACCAACGTTCTTAGTCGCACAGACACGGTTGCTGAAATTATCGCGAAGCTCAAATGCCCATAAGCAAGGAAATGGTATATCACCCAAGAACGATCAGAAACCCACCAGCCCTACGTCAACCTCAAGTGCCATGTCCAGCAGCAATCGTACAACACAGTCGGCCTCGTCGAACGTTCACGGTGAACAGGTCACAACGCAGCCAGGCGGAAGCGGTCTTGCCATTGGCCGTCAACACGAGGCCCTTGCGTCGGAAGAAAATGTTTTTGATGAACTCAAGACAACACGGAGTACTAGCTGGCAGTTTGAGCTGCGCCAAATGGAAAAGCGGAATCGACTCCTGGCCGAAGAACTACAGAGCCTTCTGTCAAGCAAGAAGAAGAGAAAAAGGAGGAACGGAGCCGGTCAGATGCAGAAGGACTGCGCCAACTGTCATACGCGGGTGACGCCGGAGTGGAGACGCGGACCGAGTGGTAACCGGGATCTGTGCAATAGCTGCGGTTTACGATGGGCTAAAGAGGTATGCCACTCGTATCACCTGCCCTTGATCACTCTGCGTTCTATATCTGGAATACTGACCCTACTTCCAGAACGGAAGAGTCTCCCCTCGGACGTCGAATCACAGCGACAAACAATCCGGCTCGCCAGCTCGGCTAACCGCAATCGCGGCCAACGAGTCTCGAATACCTTCGAGCGCATTGCCGTCGGACAATCGATCACCTCAAGGCGTCAACGCCGATTCTCATGCAGCGAAAATGGCACGGATGGAGGCGACCGCATCCCAAGGGTTCGGTGGCGGCATACCGGCCAAGATCGAGGAGGGTGTAGTATTACAAACCAACGGAGTTGCGCCGCCTCGGATATGATGCAACGAAGTCACGGGGGAAAAGGCGTAGCAGGGGGATCTCTTTACTGGAAGGTCTCTGTGCACTCTGTTGCTTTATCTATACCACTTTGTACGGAGCGAATGTTTTGGGATTCCCTCTTTTTTACCAATCTTGGTGTTGACTCTTACGGGGAAAATTCTGGCTTCTGGCCCACGGTGGAAGGGGCATCTACCTGATGATAGCTTTATCATTATGATAACTGAGATTGGGGGAGCAAGCATGTTATGTGCAAGGCGCAGGAAAGCACTGGTCAGAGCTGTAAGGTCAGTTCTGAGGTCGGAATTGTTATAGGTATTAATTATCCACATGAACCCTGCTTCAGGCTTGGTGATATTCCAAACGATTGGGTTGGAGAGCCTACCAAATATGTACAGTCGATGAAGCAATCCTCCAACGAGAGCATTCCACCCCTCCACCCCTCCACCCCTCCACCCCCACGGCTCCGGGACGTTTTAATTTACGATATCCTTGCACCATAACGCCTAGCGCAGGGGCAATCCGCCGTCATTCGCTGAATGCACGTCAAAACAACAGCACGAGTGGCACGGTCATGGCAATCACCTCTTCCCTGGAACCAACTGACGCTACAAGGCATATCGCTCAATGGGGGTAGTGGGGGCGTAAATCGATTTGTTCAAGTCCCTCGCTTGAGTAGTCGAGTACCCAAGGGAGTGGATAAGATTTGGATGAGGGTTGCATCAATGTTGGGTCAGATAATTAGATGATCAAGGATTGTGAGGACTGATATTCAGGGGTAGGACAAACGCTGGTTAGATGTCGCCATTTAGATAGATACCATAAGTCTCAAAGACGTGTTTCCGTAAGAGCCAAGGGGAGTCTGCAGCAAGACAATTTTCTCGGTTGATCACATTTCCGCCCCTCAATACTACTGCGATTCACGTGGATACCTCGGGACCCCTGTGCAGGATATACAGACCTCAAATAATTCCAAATTCCAAATTCCCAATTCCCAATTCCCAACTCCCAACTCGAGTCACCGACTCACCGTGCAGCTGAAGGGTTTCTAGCGCTTAACGCGCAGTTGCGGCAATGACAGAGGACGAGAATCGCATATCAATCACAATATGTGGCGACGGTGGCTGTGGTCTGTCACCTCGTACAACCATATGCGATACAACCAGCATACAACTGACTTAAGTTACAATGGATAGGCAAATCGTCCATCACGTTACGGCTCGTGAGAAGTCAATGGACGCATGAGTGAGTCGGAACCCTCGTCTTTGCACAGCACACATGGCTGACTTCTTCCCCCTCGAAAGATACGACCCCACGATAGGTACCTCTTCACCTCTCCAAATCCCAGCGCAACGATTAACCCTCTCCCCCAGAGGACTCCTACTCGGTAACTCGCACAATCGATGGCCACCCCTACTTCCTCTCCCTCACCGACACCGCTGGCCAAGAAGAATACCGCGGCCTGTGGGCTGCCTCCAACCTCCGCTCCGACGCCTTCCTCCTCGTCTACGACATCACCTCTGCCTCCTCCCTCGACACCCTAGAGCACTTCCTGCAAATGGTCGACATGGAATGTGACCACCGGGCGGACACGGGCGCCGTGCAGCCGGTCAAAATTGTTGCGGGGAACAAGTGCGATCTGAAAGATGGGAGGGTGATTTCGAGTCGGCAGGGGCTGGAGTGGGCGAGGGCGAGGAATTGCGGATTCATGGAGACGAGTGCGAGGGAGATGGTCAATATCGAGGAGACTTTTGCTTGTGAGTTCCGATTTTCTTCGCTATTATTCAAGACGAACCGACTACGAAACCCCACCTCTACCGATTCTGCCTATCTTCAACCTAGCTGACAACAAAACCCCGCAGTAATCGTCCGCCGCGTCGTCGCCGCCCGCCGCCAACCCGCCTCCGGCACCCACCAACCCCAACGCACAAACCCCCTCCTCAGCCACGGGCTCGCCACATCCCGAACAGAGCCGCTAACCCCGCTGAACGAAAAGGACGACATCGACTTCACAGAGCGACCCGGGGCGAAGACGCAGCGCGGAGGGTTCTGGGCGAGGTTTAAGTGCTGGTGAGGGCATCACTCGCTGTTCGGTTTTGCTATTTTTTGTGCTTTGCATACCGCTTGTGCAAACGGCCTACCGTTTTCGATTTTTGGGCTTCGGCGAATCACGGATCACGGACGGGTATATCGCTATTTGGCTTGCTTGCTGTTCTGACTTGCTAGCGAGATTGATACCTCTTTGCTGCGAGATTAAGAGATGGAGATAACTTACTAGTATCTATATTAGCTAATGTCTTATTCATGAGGACTCTGGGCCTTCGACCCACGGGTGATTGGTGCGGTGACGGTGATAGCAGCGGAGTGGTTGTTTTGATGGGTCGGTACGTTTAAAGGTAAATGAGTCTCGCTGACTTGGGTTCATGGAGAGGGAGACTTTTTCATACTGCGCTGCTGCGGTTGCCACAACAAGGAACTGGTCCCGAGGTCTCATTCCGCTTACGTTCGACCATCTATACACTCCTCTCCACAAGCCAAAGTCGTCGTAACCCACCAAACCCTTGAACAGAAACTTTCCAAGCGACAAGCACACACGACGACGACGACCTCTCTTCCTCTTTCAACCCTAACACCCGCACCTTCTGTTCCCGATCCCTAGCACAAGGGCCCTCGATTATTATCATTTGAGATTTTTTTCGGGGGTACGGAAGGGATGCGAAGAGCGTCTCCGATAGCTACAGTACTCTCAACTCGACTCGAGCGGCGCCCCTGACGTCCTCTTTTTTTTTTTGGAGAGGGTAGGAGGTAGGCACGCTTGTTTCGAACTGGTTTGCGGTAGTTTTGGAGAGCGGGATGGTATCGTGAAAGAGGGGGTGGTGAGGAAGTAAGGCCCGGGGGGGTGGTGGGGAGGTAGAGGGCGTGAAGCAGCTCGAGATTGAACGCAGGGTTTGTCTGGTGGATCTATGTTTGCAGGGCGCTATCTCGGCGCAGCTCGTGCCGCTGTGCCGTTTTCGCTGTGCAAATTCGTTGTTTTTTCTTCTGAGATACATGGTGGTCCTTGCCAGGCAGGAACGCTTCCCCCTTCCTCCTCCTCCTCCTCCTCCTCCTCCTCCTCCTCCTCCTCCTCCTCCTCCTCCTCCTCCTCCTCCTCGTCTCTTCCTCTATCCCCCTCAATTCTTCCTTCCATCCTACACCACCACCCCAACGCCCTTCTTCGTCTTCCTTCTCCTTCCCCCTTTCCCTTCCACCTTCCACAACCCCCCGCAGGTACAACACAAATTATGCAATACACAATTGAAAAATGAGACGAGGCTCGGTTTGACCGGGGGGAGGGGGTCAGACAAGAAAAGAAGAGGAAAGGGCGGGAAAGGGCGGGGTTGATGGTGAAAGAGGGGAAAGGCATGCAGAGCGCGGGTCGTATGATGGTAGGGAGGGGTAAAGATGTCGATGAAGGAATATATCTGCGGATGGAGAATCTTGTTGCAGAACTTCCTCGCGTTGGGACCGATTACACTTATCCCAATGATATACTTCACAGCCTACTACATAGCTTCAGCTAAGCCAAAAAAAAAAAAAAAAGGGGGCAGAAATAACGGAGATGGTGGTGGTTCAAGAGGATTAGGGATGTGGTGTTCTTTCCCCGCGTCGCGGTTGGTAGAATGAGGAATGTTGAAACTGTTGAGAGTGTTCTGAAGGAATATAACGGGGGGTGGTCTTGGTGTACAGTAGTGGGTTTGATATTAGGACTAAACTTGAAGGATCAGGAATAGGGGGTTATCGGGGTTTCTTTTCGTGGTTCAGTAGGGTGAGATGATGATGATGATGATAAGTCACCACCCAGGTCCAGCTAAGAAAAAGTTGATTTAGTACACATGCCAGATCTCCAGCTCTCCAGCTCGCACGCAACCCACCGGGGCCAACCAAGCCAAAGATATCCCCGGTCCTCAACAACATCCATTTAAAGTTGAATATAAAACGACTTGCCACACATAACCCCCCCCCCCCAACTCTTCCCAACATTGTCATATCACCCCACAACTCCCTAAACACCCCATCCCCCAAATAAATCCGCCAAAGGACCCAAATTCCCAAAATGTTACATGGCGACGCCGGTGACTTACAGTGGCAACCCCTCCAAATCCCGCATCCTCCGTGCACACAGCATCTCCCCGTTCAGCATTCATGCGACCAGAAAAACGATGATGGCGAGTTAGCAGCGCCAGACCAGTGAAAAAGCTGTTCGGTTTAGACAAGGTGGGGGGTGTGGGGTTTGGGGGATGGAAGGGTTGCGTTTGGTCATGTACGGTTGAGGGGGGTGAGAGATGTGAAGATAAAGGAGGGAGATTTGAGATTTGGGGGGGGATGGTTGGGAGGACCTGTGGTGTAATTGCTGAGCTTGTATTAAGATGGTGCTTTGTTATTAAGGGGATTGAAGATTTTGTTTCTCTTGTTTTGGATCTTTTGCAGATCTTAGTTGGGAACCTATGCTGGGTTGAAGCCAGGCGGACGGATGAGTGGTGTCAGCCGTTCCTCTTCTAAGATTTTATATGATCAGTGGTTTTTCCAACGAAGCATGCTTTTCCAATTTTTGATATTGTTGTTGCAGTAGATACCAGATCGGGTAGGGACTAGAGTATCTATTAGCCGAATTGGAGGACGAGGGACGGGGGATTCTACTTCAAGGAAGCTTGAAACATGATATGTGGAAGAGGGGGGACGGTAAGGCAGATGGAGACGGTGGAGGTGAAGGACTTTTGATTCGTTTCTTGTTGATATCGTAGTCGATGTGTGGTTTGCCTTGGGGAGTTGGAGAATTCGAATGCAAAGTCCGTTTGAGAAGCAGGGGTATCTCAGCGAACCGTCGTGTCCAAACTCCTGGTTTTCGGTCCTATCAGAGGTTTTGTAGTCCCATACCCGGATATCGCATAATGATCTAGCACGTGCCATTATCAACGCCACGACTGCGTCAAGTCTTAGTATTTCCCGAAGGCTTACCAATCTATCAAGCCCGGTTCCAGAACAAGTGCCAATCTCATCGAAACCGCCACGTTGCCCACAAAGTCTTCTCGGGCTCTTCTCGTCGCACAATGATAAAGTCAGGCTTAAGGCGAATGAATCAATAGTCTGTCAGCATCGAGGACATCGATTATCCACATGGACATCTCCAGGTAAAGTGATATGAGAAACGCAACGAAATAGTAAGACTCGCTTTAGCTTTATCAAGCATAAGGTGCAGCATACTGTCTTAGTCCTAATTCCCCATCTTGACATGATAAACCTCCATCGACATCGCAGCCTAATGAGCTAAAGACACTTATGCACTCTCAGTCCTGCACCCAATCGACCATGAAATTCCCGAGTCGGCCAGTTGTGGTAACGTGGGATGGAATGATATGAATTCTATCGCCGGTTTCGCGGGGTCTAATCTTCATCTTTCAGTTCGGCTTGAACGTATCCTAAACGTCCAGAATTGCGGGATAGGTCAACTTCAGATACAGCCATTCTGGTGGCGACGATGGTAGTGGGAGTTACGGCGTTTTTTCTCCTAGCAAAGGTCCTAAGCCAAGCGTTGATAGGGTTTCCTGCATGCCGGAAGAAGGCAGGAAGCACGAGCGACCCAACAACGATGCCCACACTCATCTCGAATATCCTACCTTAGTTAGTTTTATGAAGTCGTGCAAAGTGAGCTTGTCACTTACACCAGATTAATTGGATCAATCGCGTCCCATGTTGTGTCTCGGGACTGGGTAAAATTGTACTGAGCCCATAGCCCTACACAGCTGCTTGTGCATGCGCTTCATGGATCAACAGCTTGATAGGATAGCACGCAAGCTCTGGAATGACCCACAGAAGCTCAATCATAAACCCCAGGAGAAGTCTGATCTTCCTTTTCATCTGAAGTGGGAGCTTCAGAATGGGAGTAACATTTATTCCCAGAAGGTAGAAATCACTCAGGATATCTACTGAGCCCTGATTTATTTTGAGATTCCCAGTCCCTTGGTAGCGAGATGTCTGAACTGATTCAAAGTTCTCTCCCGAATCTAGAATGCAGAGATCAAAAATAGAAACCATGCTGGAGAAGTCAAATAAGAAGGTGATGACTATACCAAAGTAAATGACATGGCTCAAGCGACTATGAGGCCGGGATAATTTAACGAAAAGCAGACGAAGAGACAGCTTAACCAGAAATATAAATACTATTGGAGGGTAGAGAAATTTCGATATAATGAAGAGCTGCAAGACCAGGTCAGGACAACCATAACGAAACGGAGGTTGGTTATGATCCGTACTGATTGCTGTTTGTTTGCAAAAGTTGCACGGTCGTTCTCCCATAAGTGTAGCCCGTAGCCTTGCTGTGCCTCTAAGAAATCATATTTTACCTCACCAGTTCTATAAGACCCCAAGCGCGTAAAACCAATGTACATGTAGACGCCAAGCTATCATTCTCTTAGCATAAGATCTTCTTAAACCATCACATAAAAACATCCATACAGTTGAAATGATCGATGCATCTAGATGTAGTCAGGGACGGGCCATTGAAAGCAGACGAAATGCAGGAACCTACAGTCGTCATGAAAGTGGTGTTGCTTTATTAGAAAAAGTTTTGTACACCATTGTATCGTACTGAACAGGAAAATAAGCACGCCACAGACTGCAGCCGTGACATAGACCTGCCATGCACGAGACTCTAGACTAGAGATGTTTGGGAGTATATTAAGAGGAGGTTTTCCGAGGAGCACGACGCAACCCGGCCGGTTCAGCTAAAATATCCACAGGAATTCAATTTCGTACGTTGAATGAAAAATGACATATAGAGTTGCGATATCACACTTTGCTTGAACAAGGGACCTTGCTCCTCATATGTAGTATAGGTCTCAGAGCCTCTGGCTTCCCTGGTGGTTCAGAGATCATTCATATCGTGGCAATCTGGGACACTGATGGGGAGGGCGAAATGTTTGGCGATCATCATTGGACCATCGATGCCGGGGCGCAGTGTTCAACATCCAAACTTCCATATTGAAAGGATCAAGTAGAAACTCCCCTTCCCAAACGATGAGGCGGTGTATGCATCTGTCTTCCAACGCTAGGGTTCTGCACGCAATTTCAAGGATCAGACATGACGTGTCACGTTACAAACCCTTGTCAACCCAATAAAGTGACAGCCTCGGGGTCCAGCTTTTGAATGGGCTGTATGTTAATTGCTCGTAGGTTCATCACGTTTGCGAGGTTAGTTTCTGTTCTCTGCACTTGCAGAGATGTTTTGATTTTGAGTCGGGGATATGCGGATGTGACGCCGATTGCCAACTAGCGCCATCGCCTCGGTTAAGATTGCGGGGAAGTCGATAAGCGCAGCGTCTATTTTCTGGTGCGTCGTCGTTTGACCTTGGTGGACGTAGAATATCTGTTATCACGCTATACGCGACGTTCAACTCATCACTGTATTCAGTATGTCCTCAGTCGTTGCCGTGCTCAACACTTACTTGCGCCTACCTTGAGACTTAGCTGTCAAGCTCTGTTATTCGAAGAGAAACGTCTAATAATAGTCGGCGCAAAGATGGCAGAAGAAGCTAACAAGTACGCGCACAGCGTCTCTCCTCGCTCTAGCGAGGATTCGATACGCTCTACACCATCACGGACTCCTTCTACACATCGAGCTCACAACTCGAGCCCGAGCCAGAGCCACCGTCAAAGCTTCACGGAGCACTTACGTGGCATGCCCCCATCTCCACGTCAGAATCGTCATCTATCTTTCTCTCAAGCTCAGATGCAAGAGCTGCTAAATAACCCTCCGACAGCTGGTTCAGCTGACCCGGCATTCGCAGGACGTGATTGGCAGACCATTGGTGTTGGTGAGCTTGTCAATCCGCAAGATTTGCGTTTTGTGGAACTCGACACTGGTGTGGAGGCAGCTACGAATGTAGGATGTCACATTCCATTTACGAAACTGCCAGACGTGTCCCTGATTTCTGCTGCAGCTTCTGACCGAATCTGGTGCCGCTGTTCTGCTCGTCCGTTCGAGTCCACAAGAACGATCGGCCGTGGCAACCTTCGATTATAGCGATCTCACGCAATACCTCCTCTTTGCTACTGGCCAGTTGCAACCTGACGAAGAACACCTGTCCATCTTCCGAGACCTTGCGAGGAAAGCACAGCAAGGCTTCAATATTCCGCTTCAAGATGCGAAGAGCTTAGGAACCAAAGAGCCCTATATCACACTTCCACACACAGCGAACCTTACAAAGGCGGTAGAGACTTTCGGAGGTGGCATACACCGTATCGTGGTGGTCCAAGAGGGCACGAGTAACGTTATTGGGATCCTAAGCCAATTGAGGCTCGTACAATTTCTGTGGGACAATGGCCGGAGCTTCCCTTCCATTGACCAGCTCTACCCCCAGACCATTCGAGATCTCAACATTGGATCTCAACAATTGATCTCGGTCAAGTAGGCCTCCTATACTTGGGACGCTGGACACTGCGTATGCTAAATCATACCCTACAGTGGCGACAAGCCCCTCAAAGAAGCCCTAAAATTGATGAACAACGAAGGCGTCACGTCCCTTGCTGTCGTTGACAGCCAGTACAACGTCGTAGGCAACATCTCCAATGTCGACGTCAAGGTAAGCCTACCCTCGCAGCAACTATCCAAAAACTCCCCCATTAACTTTCCCAGCTCCTCACCACATCATCCTCCGCCCCCCTCTTGGAAAACACCTGCATCCACTTCATTTCCGTCATCCTCTCCACCCGCGGCATGAACGACGGCAAAGACTCCTACCCCGTCTTCCACGTCAGCCCCTACTCCACCCTCGCGCACACCGTCGCCAAACTTGTCGCAACCAAAGCCCACCGGTTCGTCCCCATCGCCACCCCTTCAAGCCCCTGACTAACCCCTCCTCCCAACAGAATGTGGGTCGTTGACTCCCCCTCCCCCTCAGCATCCAACTCCCACACCCCGCTCGCCCAACCCGCCGCCCCAATCCTCCACACCCTCCCGGTCCTCCACCCCCCTCACCAAGCTCCCACCCTTCCCCAAGCTTCCCCTCCCTTCCTTCCCCTCGCCACCACCCCCTCCGTCAGCGCCGCTGCCCTTCCAGGCGCCCACATGAGCGGCAGACTGTCCGGGGTAGTCAGTTTGACGGATATTCTGAATCTGTTTGCTAAGGCTAGTGGGCTACATCCACAGGATCCGGAGGAGAGGAGGAGGCAGAGGCGGCGGAGCAGTAGTGTTAGTTTGGGGAGGAGTAGCAGTGTTGATGTTGGGGGAAGGAGGTGAGGGAGATTGAGCTGCGGGGGGGAGGAAGGGTGTGGAAAAGCTAGGGTGAAGGGGTTAGGCGTTCTTAGATTATGAAGGGATTGCTGGATCCATGTTTCCACCTCAGTAAGCATGGAGGTCATTTGCTGAAACATTTTAGCCTCTCTGGCTTAGATCTCCTAGGATATTTTCATTTTCTATTACTAAAATTCAAACCGAGTCATCTCCGGAACCTCATCGGATTGTTTCAGGATTCGACATCTACATTTCCGAAGGGGGTCTCATTTAACAATCCGAGGGCCACAAAACTTGACCTGTCGTTATCGCGACCGTATCTCCCCAACCTATCAATCCATCAACATGCAAGGAGTTTTTAATAATATGCCCATCTACACATTCCTACCAATACCACTTTTATCAGCACATCATCCACAGCACTGCAGAGAATTTTCATCATGTGCGAGATGGGGTTTTTATTACGGGTGAGATTCATGGAGATACTGTAGGTTGGTGTCGTCCGCTGGAGGTTCGAGGGGTGGGTGGGTTGTGGATGGTTGAAGTGGCGGAAGGGGGAGAGTGCACTGCAATGATTTCATAACATACGACGTTTGTGTCACTTCAAGTACGACATTTTGAAACGTCGCAGATAAAATGTGCTGGGGCCTATGGGGGGGGGGAAAGGGTGTGTTCTGATATTGAGGAGCTTGTTGCTCTTCGGGGCTAGGTTTTGTTTTGGTCTTTACGTTTATCGAGGGGTTGTAGATGTGGGAAAAGGGGGGTTAATCAAAGATACTTTATGGCATTTATATGTTCTGTGCTATGATCTATTGATTTTATGTGTTGATGGCGTAGAACGGTGGTGTCCTGAGCGCTTGCAACCCGACCCCTTTATCATTCACAACAGCAGTCTATTCGCTTTTCTCCCCCTTCCCCCCTTCCATATTCGACATCACAGCCACCACAGCCAACCCCCTTACTCACCCAACCTCCCCCACACTTTCCCCCCAACCTCTCCTATAGCCACCAAAAGGCCCTCCACCGTCTCCCTCCTCGTCCCCCGATGAACCACGCACCTCAGAAACGCCCCCCTCTCCCCCGCGGCATAATCGACCATAAACCCCCTCGTCACCAATCCCTCCGCTACCGCCTTCGTCGCCTTTGAATTCTCATCCCTGGCTTCTCTCAGTTGTTTCCCGGGTGCGTAATAAAAGCATACTTGCAGGCAAGGTGGCGGGTTTTCGGATACAAGGACAAGATCTGGGTGAGAAGAGACGCAGGAGGCCATGTACGCGGCTGTGTCGAAAGCATTGTCGATATGGGCGGCGTAGCCATGCTTGCCGTAGAAGATCCAGCCAAGGGCGAGCTTGAGGCTGTCGCCGCGACGACCGCATTGGAGTGTCAGATCTGCGAGATCGTAGATTTCCGCATTGGGGTTCAGGCTTGTTTCGTCGGAATGGAAGAGGTATGGAGCAGGCAGCGTATTTGCGGCGTGGAATTGTCGCATATCTGCTCCCAGCAAGAAAGAGCATGTGATGGGGACTCCCATCATCTTGTGCGGGTTCACAGCTATGGAATTGGCAAGGTGGCTTCCTTTAAGCTTGTGCGCATGAGTAGGAGAGAAGATCGCCGGACCGCCCCAGGATGCGTCAACATGCAGCCATAGATTATGAGCGGTGCAAATGGTGGAAAGTTCGGCAACGGGATCGTAGGAGCCGAGGACAGTTGTGCCGGCTGTGGCGTTCAAGTAAAACGGTGTGTGTCCCTCCGCCTTGGCCTTTTCGATTTGGGAAGAGAGAGCGGAGGGAAGCATGCGACCCGCCGAGTCAGTGGGAACGGACCAGACTGCGAAGCTGCCGAGACCAAGCATTTGGGCTGCCTTTTCGATACTGTAGTGACCGTGCGCGCTGGTGAAAAGGACGAGCTTGCGATTCTGAGAGGAGTTACCATGCTCCTTTGTATCGGGGAACAAGGTGTTGCGGGCAATAACCATGGAAGTGGTGTTAGAGGCCGATCCGCCTTGGATAGAAGTGCCGCCTGCGTGGGGTCCGGTAAGGCCGAAGAGGTTGGCGAGGGCGCGAGAGGTTGTTTTTTCGATAAGAGTGAGCGCAGGGGAGACTTGGTAGACATGAACATTGGTATTGAGAACAGCGAGAATGAGTTCAGAGGCGACGCCGACGGCGTCGGTGGAGGCGTAGAGTTTGTCGAGGAAGCCTTGGTCCCAGGTGTTTACAGAGTATTGGAGAATCTGCTTCAGCGAATCGAGAAGGCCATCTTTTCCTAACCCGACATCAGGTAGTTGCAGATCTAAGAGTTGGGCCAGCTTCTGGGGTTTGTGGTGTTCGACGAGTACAGTCCGAGGTCCGCCGCCTCCGACTTGAAGACCATGACCTGTGTGTTTCGCAGTAGCATCCTCATCTGCTGAGCGTATGAAAGGGATCAAAAGCTCTTGTACTGCGTTCAAAAGCTGTTTCAGTTAGTTTTTATATCAGGCCGATTGACAGACTGCTTCAGCCTGATCAAAGTCGCAGGGCTGGACGAACAGTAGAAACCTCATCAGCACGAGCAAGGATTTGCTGCTTCTTAGCAGGTCTTTCAGGTAAGCTTGAGTCATTGACCGGCATATTGTATAGAAAATCTCCAACAGTAATATATACAAAAATGATCGCAATCAAAAGCGTGCAGTAGAAATGTATTGTGATGGTAAGCACGTAGGGTCTTCTTTTCTCATACATTAATTGTGTGGTATCGTCATCATAATTAAGGTGTCTGGTAGCGCCCGAGACGCATAAGCTCCCGCCGCCAAGCGATTAGACTTTGGCCTGAACCAAAATTCCATTGGCGCCGCTGCTAAATTTGGGTTGGGTTGGTCGTCCATTTGGTCGAACTCTTTTCGTGGAAGCAGCAAACCGCTCCCTAGCGAGCTCAATGCCAGTCTTTGCAGCGCTGTCTTTCTCTTTCGCATCTGATATCCATTGGTATTTCTTCGTTTTGAAAGTGTCCATCTTCCAATTTCTCCATACTGCCCTTCCTGGTAATGATTCCCTTAGTAGCGATTCATTCGCAAGCAATTCACCAGCAATACGTTCTCTGATGAATATAAGTCCACTGGTGGTAGCCCAAAACGAATCAACCACGTGCGATGCGATAGTGTCAGACGCCAATTCCGCCATGTGGCCAAGGAAACGCTGAATGAGCACCCGTCGGAATTTCATGTCTTGATCTGACAATGTTAATGCATTTTGCAATACACGTGATCCTGTCCGGTCCTTGGAGAGACCTATAAGTCCGGGAATGTCCATCATGAGTAGGCCTTCAGTAACGAGCTTACGCAACGTATCTGGTGCTTCAAGCATGCTTTGTGCGAGGAGAGACCCGTGTGCCTTCCCACTATCTTGACTCTCCACCTGCTTCTTATGGTCCTCGGCCATACCATCTGTATTGACCGTTTTCAGCCTTAGCATCCTGGACAGCCTTTCTGCAGGCTCTTTGCCATAAGCCTCTACTATTGCCAGAGAAATTGGTGCCGTGTCCACAAGCCTGATTCTACACCGTTCAATGAGCATCTTTATGATAGAGGTCCGCTGTCGCTCAACTAGTAAATCAATTTGCGGGCAAAGTTGTTCCATTGCTCGCTGGAGATCTTCCTTGTTTAATCGCTCAAGTATTTTAATTATCACAAACCCTGCAGTCTCGTTTTTTGCAATGGTTCCAAGCTTATCTTGAAACAGACCCCGGTACAGTGCCTTGAATGTTTTACCAGGGGCAAGTCTAACAATGACTTCCAATAACCTAGACCCTACCGAGTCGTACAGCAGGTGGTTAACAAACGAAACAGTGTCGGTCCCTTCCTCGGAGGGATCATCAGGCAAAAGCTTTCTGAAAAGCGAGCTTTCCTCCTTGGCTTTTTGCTTTCCAGATCTCGAAAGCTCCAACTCTAGAAGAAGCTGTATAACGGGATTACCAACAGGGTGGCACGCCAGTGCCCGAAGGTACGTGGTATCTAAATGAGTGACTGTGCCTGAGATCATCTTCTCTAACGCTTCGTGGAAAGAATCTGGTACAGCTCGAATTAATTCCTTAGTTTCTGCGGGATTTGAATTGCGGACGGTTTTAGAGATATTTTCCTTCTTCTTGCTCCGTAGAAGCGACGTTGTATTAGAGTCGGCTATCGGTTTCCCTGAAAGCACAACCAGTAGAACTCTAATGGTATGCGATGCGAAGGGATCAGTCATCAGGTAGCCAAGATTACCTTCGAGCTCATTGAGCGTGTATAAGAATAGGTTCTCCATAGATACGTAGGGCTCTCCATTCTCTGTTGCAGCCTGTTGTTCTTCCAAAGGAGCTATCAGCTCTTGATTGACGACTGGTGCCGATTGCAGGAACAAGGTCTCACAGCAATGGGAGGCGAAGCGATGTTGTGCTAGATTGAGGAAGCTGCAGGCGTTAGCTATGATAAAATGAAGCCTGACACTATGCGTCCTTACTGCCCACTAAATCTCCGGAATAACGCCTTTAGCTGGCTCGGTGTCGACATCAAGATCAGTCGCTCCATTAGCCTTGAACAAGACTGACTATTGGCAATCTTCAGCTCCTTCCCGTTGGCTTCTTTGTAGACGTTGGCAAGGAAAAGAGAGCGCTCCTCAGGATCTGCGAATTGGTCTAATTCTAGCATCGCGTCGGCTCGCTTGAAGTACTCTTGCTCGTCTTCGTCGAGTAAGCCATAGAATTGGATCTCTCCAGGCGCAGCAGCAACGTCGTGATGTCCATAATGTTGAGTTTCATCACCGGCGAGGATTTCAACATCTGCTTCCGCGTCTTCGGATTTATACCGCTTTGCTGGCAGAGCGTCCTCCTGCACGTCTTCGCGCTTTCTTTTCTTCTCTTCCCGTCGGCCGCGCTTCTTGTGCTCCTTTGGCATTTTTGTTGAATCCTGTCGTGTATAGGTCTACGTGACCCTGGTGTGACCAGAACTGTCAACTCACAAATAATATGGATTGATGAATTTTGTGAGCATAGGCGATCTATTCGTAGGTGAGAGAAGTTTTTGCCGAGCACTTGGTCCAAGCTCAAGCAATTGTCCAACGTTCCATGATTCGAGCAACGTACCTCCGTACCTATCTTCTATTCGCTTTTCAGACCGTGGTCCGGTGATAAGATGGACGTTGTGGCCTAATTTGTATGGGACCTCACCATGGTACGGAATTTGTTAGTGCATAAGGTACGGAGGTACAGGAGGTCTTCCTCGGAACCTCGCTTTAATCGCATGCAGACTTGATCTTTCCACATCAACCCCACCAATCCCAGCATATCTGCGCTCAGGTGTACTCGACCTGATCTTGAAGCTAACTATGCCAGAATCGTCTTGAGGAGATCTCTGACCTCTGTGCACATTGATGTGGAACTTGATCAAATATACTACGCTTTACCTATGTGAGCGATGTTGACGCCTAGCATGTTTATCAGGTGGCATGGGTGGATGAACACCAACTCATTGGCGGTAATCTGCCGATATGCCTTGAGACGACAAAATTCTTCACCTGCAGAACCGTTCACAAGCGGTCCAATGAAGGTATTAGATGCCCAGACTCTATCCGGATAGAGAGTGTCAGTCATCGAAGGTACCTTACTCTACGTTCTGCTTTGGATGCATGCATGACAGTCATTTGATGGACATAAAAGTACTTCCAATTCGAGCAAATCGTGCGATTGGTTGTCTTTTATGCAGTGTGCGGTTTGCCTAAATGGCACGAACCAATCTATGCCGCAATACAAACACACGAATAGGTGTGAAGCATTTCCCATTACATGCATTCTGATCTTACCACCTCCAATGCATCCTGCATATCTGAGCCGTTATACTGTTACTGTGAACGTTATATATTTACCGCAATACTGATATGACTTGATTGATATTTGATGTCTTAACATCACTGAAGCCGTGCACTAATACATCATCCACCACCACGAATTCAATACAGCGGTCCCAAAGTCTATCGCCTCCTAATCTTGTCAATCATGGCTTCTCAGCAGAAGGCGATTGTGATTAAGAGCCGCGGAGACGCTCGCCTCGTCCCAGACACCCCAATCCCGAAACTTCGCGATGACTATATTCTGGTCAAAAATGCCGCCGTCGCCATCAACCCGACCGACTGGCAACATGTCGACGGTGAGGGCAAACCGGGCGCTACAGTCGGTTGCGATTATGCCGGCACGGTGTTGGAAGTGGGTAACAACGTAACAAAAAAATTCGCGCAGGGCGACCGTGTTTGCGGCTTCATTCATGGAAGCAATGGCAACAACTACGAGGATGGCGCCTTCGCTGAGTATGTCACTGCAAAAGGCGATTTGCAAATCCCGATCCCGAATGGCATGAGCTTCGAGGAAGCCGCAACGCTGGGCGTAGGCATGTACAACTTTTGTCAACCCCCATCTTTCGACGAACATCGGCGTTGTTGAGATTCTGCTGCAGTACCACCGTCGGCCAGGCTCTCTACCAATCGCTGAAGCTGCCGTTTCCAACTCAACCGGTTAAGCAAACATTCCCACTACTCATCTATGGCGGCAGCACCGCCACTGGTACTCTCGCCATCCAGTTCGCAAAACTGCAAGGCTCCCAAACAGACACTTTAAAAGACTGAAATTTACTGATTCGAGATACCCAGCTCAAACCTTACCGTTATCACGACATGCTCACCGCGAAACTTTTCCCTGGTCAAGACTCTGGGAGCCAACGAAGCTTTCGACTACAAAGATCCCAGTTGCGGCAGTAAAATCCGCAAATTCGCGGCCGACAAGCTCAAACACGCCGTGGACACTATCTCCATCGACGCGAGTGCCAAGACGTGTGCCGACGCCCTTTCCGCTACCGGTGGCATCTACAGCGCCCTTGAGCCAAGCGAATGCCCACGAAAGGATGTAGAGAGTAAGAGTACTCTGGCGTACACTGCCACCGGGGAGCCCCTGACCGACTACGGCCGACCGGCGAGTAAAGAGGACTTTGAGTTCGGCGTCATGTTCTGGAAGCTGGCAGGACAGTTGCTGGAGCAAGGAAAGCTGAAGGTGCATCCGCCCAGCGTGAGGCCGAACGGTTTGAAGGGGGTTTTGGAGGGAATGCAGGAGATGAGGGATGGGAAGGTTAGTGGGGAGAAGCTTGTTTACAAGATTGCGGATACTCTGTGAAATGCTTGACATGGAAAGCCAATACGGAGTCTCGCATTCGAGTTGACCACCATTAGCTCATAGTGCCTTCAACTCTAGGCTGACGCAACTAGGAGTAGCCGCCCCGAAGCGGCGGCTAGAGATCATATCTAGCCGCAAAGCCTGTCATATCGAATTAGAAACAGCAGCACATCGCATGCTTTTACCGTCGTTTATGGTGGAGACATATTCTCACCGTCACCAATGATCAAGGGTATAAGAAGGCCGGCTTGACCAACTAGTTCAGTGTCGATGGGATCGGCGGATGAATGAGGGTTAGTGGATGGACCTTGACTGGCTGGCGATCCAAACAATGTACGCTATTGGCCTGATAGATTCATAGGATCGTATTGGCTACTGGGGTGCGTGAAGAGGAAGAGCTAGCTACAGAGAATTGCCTGAGGTAGGTAATAAGTGGCGGCTAGCTAGTCATCTCCACAGCCCTACTGGAACGATGCAATCTGATGATTTTGAGGATTCTGGGACTCGGACCCTCCGGCGAGGATCGCTTGATTTAAACCTTCGTACCGCCGGAGAAACTGGAGCAACTGGAAGGCCTTGATAGATGGGAGGAACGCCATCAAATGACAAATCATTCATACCGTCAGAACCACCCTGGAGAGGAAACGCTGTGTCGAGCGAACCTATAGCGGAACTCTGCAGATATGGTAAATTGATATCAGTCATATCAGCGTCTTAGTGGAGCACGTTAAAGACCTGTTGAAAGCTGTCACGTTTGCCAAAATTACTCCACCATTCCCGAATTCTTGGTCCAAGTTTGAAGTCAGGAACCGTCAGTTGAATACGTCCCTCAAGCTTCGAGAAATCAGATCTATCGATTGTCCCAAGCGCCCATAGAGCGTGAGATAGCCACGGAACAATGTGCAAGTCAGCCACAGTTACGTAATCTCCCATGGCATAAGGAAGACGTATTTGCCACTCAAGTAAGTCCAAGCCGGTTGCGAACCTCTGGTATCCGGCTGCAGTATCTTTGAAAAAGGCATCACGATCTGTTTGTGGCGCGTCGGTGAAGAGATGGTAAAGGCCACCATTTTCTTTGAGCTTGGCGCCATAAAATTGGTTCGTCGAATCGGCGGAAAGGTACTGTTCAAGTGCAACATTCCGGGCAGCGAGGTAGGCGAACAATGGAGAAGCCTTTATTCGATCGATCTCGTCGTTGCTTAAGCATCCGAAAAGTACGAGACCGGTTTCAAGATCGCTCGAGTGAACGAGTTCGACCAATGCATTGGCCGCGGCCTTGTCTTGTGCACCGACAGGTGTCAGGTCTGGCCTGTCCTTAGAAGGTCGGGATTGGTCAAGGAAATCCAGGATTGGCCGGGTGTCGACGAGCGGCTCGCTTATCGATGGAGCTATCAATGTTGGCACCGTCCCGTTTGGATTTACCTTGAGATACTCGGGTTTGAAATTTTCGGCCTTGACTGTATCAACGATTGTCAGTGTCTTTTCCCCCTTACAAATGGGAAACCCCTACTAAGGTCGATTTCCTTGATCTCAACCTCGCTCTTGCTGAACCCCTTCTCAGCGAGTCCAAGATGAGCAACACCAGCCCATTGGGACCCAACCCACGAATACAGCACGAGCTACTATAAGCTTAGTTGGTCAACTCCATGGAAGGCGGTGGACAGTCAAAGCGTATACCTTTTGATTATTAGCCATAGTACCAATGATGAAGATCCGGAAAGGGCAGCTGTCTAAGAGTCCAAGATTCTGGAGATTAGGAAATTCTAGACACGCGTCTTGATATAGAGCACTACTACTCGGGGCGGTTCTTATTGAGTGTGCGAACAAGCGGACTTTGTAATTCAAAAAAGTGCTTGGTTTGAATACTCCGAAAAAAACCGCCCTGCGTCTATAGTTTATGTCCCTTGGACGCCTGGAGGCAACCCCGCAGTCGGATCGCCGATTGTCAAATTTCAATCCTTAATCAGGCAAGCAGCGCGATCAGGAGTTGAACCTATGGTAATGTTTACCTTGAACACCTTCTGTATAGGAAGCACTAACGTAGTTGGATTGGCGTTTGGCTTGCAGTCCTTCTCTGCGCGCATAGAGCTCATGCACCCTTCTGCTCGCCTTCCACATTGTCAGCATTCTTATCGAGAGACAGGACTTCGTCGCGAAGTAACCTGGACTATCTCTGAAACTACAATCGCTTCTGTGGAGCTTCTCAGGATATAATGGACCATGACAGCGCTGCGGAGAATCCTACAGAGCCTAAGTATCAATCTGAATATGCGGTTCCTGTGGCTGGTAACCCCGAGAAACCGGATGGATCCAATTCAGAGCTTTCGGTTCCTGAAGGCGGACAACACGAGGCTGCAGAAACAGAGCGGCAGCGCATCGAACGGCTTGGGAGAGAAAGGCCAGCGAAACTCAAGTCTCCGGGAGCGGAGGTGTTCTTCTGTTACTCGGTTATTGCTTCACAATTTATGGCCGTAAGTTAATATCTGGCAGGACAGAGGACACATTTCCCGTGACCGATGTTGATCCACTGTAGGAATATTTCGTGTCTGGTTTCAACGTCATTCTTCCGACTCTTCTCGTCAAGCTCGACATCCCTCAAGCCGGAGCAGTCTGGCCAGCCGGCGCTTTTGCCCTCGTGACGGCAGCATTTCTCTTGCCTTTTGGTCGTTTGGCAGACAAATACGGCGCTTACCCGATCTTCATCCTTGGGTTGATATGGTTCTGCGTTTGGTCCGTGATTGCAGGATTTGCTATCAATGAACTCATGCTAGACTTTTGCCGTGCTCTCCAAGGCTTGGGGCCGTCAGCCTTTTTGCCCTCTGGAGTTTCTTTGATGAGCAACATGTACCGACCGGGTCCACGCAAAAATCTGGTCTTCAGTCTCTACGGCGGCTCAGCACCTCTGGGATTCTTCTTTGGGATTTTCATTGCAGGTCTGACGGGGCAATTCCTACGATTTGGCTGGTATTTCTGGATAGGTGCAATCCTACTATTTACTACTACTATCGCTGCTATTTTGATTGTACCGAATGATTTCCAAGAGGATAAAAAGAAGAGCGTGGATATGGACTGGCTGGGAACGGCGCTCATTGTCTCCGGGCTGATCTTGGTAGTCTTCGCAATTACTGACAGCGCCGGAGCACCCACTCAGTGGAAAACACCATATGTCTATATTTTGCTTATCATAGGCTCCTTACTCCTCGGTCTCGCTGCTTACGTGGAAGGCTATGTCGCTAAGAATCCACTTCTACCGTTCGACCTGTTCTGTATTCCATATATCAAACCTCTTTTTATAGCCCTTTTCTTCTCATATGGGTGCCTTGGAATATTCCTACTCTACGGGACGCTCTATATGCAAGATATTATGGGGGCCACGCCCCTACAGGTTTCAGCATGGTTCAGTCCCATGTGCGTTGGAGGAATCCTTGTCTCAATCCTGGGAGGGTACGTTCTTCATCTCATTCCAGGTACGATGTTGGTTATTGTTGCCGGACTCGGCTGGACAGTGCCATCCGTGCTATTTGCGGTAGCTCCTATCGGTGCGAACTACTGGGCTTATGTCTTTCCATCGATGATTTGTGCGACAATTGGAATTGACATCACTTTCAATGTGGTCAACATTTTCATAACCACGAATCTCTCATCAAAGCGACAGGGTCTCGCAGGTGCATTGATCAACAGTTTACTCTACCTAGGAATCGCCTTTCTGCTCGCTTTTGCGGACTTTATCCAGACGGAAACCGCGGGTCTCGGGTTGAAAAGAAGTTATCAAAACGTGTTTTGGTATCAACTTGCTTGCGCTGCAACAGCTTTGGTCATCCTGGCTGGTTTCGTAAGGCTTCGAAAGGCAGAGAGCGATTTGACGGTGGATGAGAGGGAAGCGCTTGCAGCGGAAAGTACGCCGGTACTGTTCAGGGCCAAAACCTCGTGAATTTTAGATGTATCCCGTGCCCTGATACCTATTGGATCTTTGGCTCGAGCTCTATCTTGATAAGAAATGTTTATCAAGGTAGGGAAGCGGTAGCAATAAGCTTGGCCGAAGATAGGCCTTCTATGGGGCTTTGTTGTAAGCGTCTCGAATAAGAAGCTCAAGCTTAGCTCACAAGGCGAACTAGTCAGACAATGACACATCCAAGGATGTGATGTGCCTCTTCTATTGCATGCACATATTTCGAGGAAACCCTCATTGGGTCATCCACAATCGGAAAGGAGAACTCCTACCTAGATTTCTTCAGGAACGTGTTGATCAGATCCCAAGAGGTGATTCAAGCGAAAGGACGAAGATCGAATTCCTCGGTTTTTCATCGTTGTTTAGCGTCGGATATGTCTATAATCGAGCCCCCGGGCCCAAAACAAGCCACCGAGTAAGGTACATCTATCTACAACGCATGGGCGCGTCGAAGACCGAGGTGACCTGTCACCATACTCATTTTCTTGTTATTTAATGCAGCGCGTTCCGTTCAATGATCTTCGACGTTCGTTGATTCCTCATCTTCTTACCCCGATTTGTCATTTCTCATCGATTTAGCGAAATTTTACCTACTCAATATAACTCTGTCGATCTCCGCGTAAGGATTGTATAGTTATGGAACCATATTCTCTTGCACCAGATCCATGCGGGCATCGCATTGTTTCTGTCACAACCTCATATATTCCCGATACTTCAGCCCAAGTTCTTAGGAATTCCAACGTCTTCTGCTACACTACACGATGCTAGGGATGAGAAACAACACGCGGGCTTTCCGCCACCCCCAGATATCAATCCCAAGCCAGTATTCTAGCCTGGAAACCTCGCAATCCAGATGCAGTCTACAGCTTTAACGTTTTAGATAATGAGCTATCTGATGTGTAAGCCGTGCAGACACTAACACGAGTCAGATTGAAGAAGAGAGGGCGGCAGCTCCAGCCATTCGAGAAGCCTTACATATGTATCCCGTAACCAGAACGCCAAGGTCCCGTCCGCATACCTCCACATACATCTCCCATGTCTGACCACCAGCTTTTTCACGTCTGAAACAGAGAAGATGGGAACAGAAAAGATCGCGAAACGGTATGAGAAGCATCGAACGAGGAAGAACGCCGATAGATAGGGTCTTGCTAGGAACAGAATTTGGAAGCGGGGCCTTCCAGATCCCGATTCCCCATTTGGGGTTGTAGTCGTGAATGAGGTAGTGGCAGGTTGTACCTGCACGCAGCGCAGAATTCTCTCTTTCTGATTCTCTCCGCTCTACTTCATCTTCTACATGTGCGGAACCAATCCCTCAATGGTCCCATCTCGCTTTCATATCTTCTCCTCTGCCCTCATCTCAATCCCTCACAAGGAAAACCTCATCTTCAATTTCAAACCCTTACCTAAGATTTCATACCATCAAAACGCCTCCCATCATTCTCTCCTCTCCTCTCTCCTCTCCCTCCTTCTTTCCCCGTTACCCCTGCATACCCACAACCTCACCTTCCTCCTCTTTCCCATTCTCTTCACATCCCCTCCTCTTCCCTCCTCATCCTCTCTTCCCTCCCCCTTTCCCTCACATCCTCCCCCCATCTCCTCTCCTCCTCTCCTCTCCTGTTCCCATCTCACCCTATCCTCTCTTCCGAGCCCTCTACGACGTTTCCTTCCCCCCTCCTCCTCCCCCTTCTCCCTCTTCCACTCTTCTCCCCTCATATCATCCCCTCTCCCCATCCCTCCCCAATTACCCCTACATGCCCCACAA